>Ga0172372_10002414_pt1 | contig 28356 bp, 21 predicted proteins | sample LakKiv5m_2_FD_114544 | JGI IMG/M metagenome (GOLD analysis project Ga0172372, IMG submission 114544) | Freshwater microbial communities from Kabuno Bay, South-Kivu, Congo - kab_092012_9.5m | ecosystem: Environmental > Aquatic > Freshwater > Lake | place: Democratic Republic of the Congo...
AATAAGTCAGCACTATTGTGCTTTCTAATAACCTTCCCATACTCAGCCAAGAGCTTTGGCCATAAGAAAAATCCCTTCACCAAGCCTTTCCAATCACCAACGACATCGACAATAGTAGTTATTTTTTTGACCTCAATTTGCTTTTGTTCAAGTAAGTGAGCGAAAGATTGGTTGTTTGTATAAACAACCACATTCCAATTATTTTTTTGCAGAGCACCTAGAAAATCAGCCATAAATACTTCTGCACCACCCATGCCTAGAGTTTGATTTACATAAACAAGTTGTTTAGTTTTTTTCGAAGGCAAAACTTTTTTGAAAGTGCCAACGAAGTTTGTTTCTTCTTCTTTCAAAGAAACAAATTCTAAATTAGCCAAACTAAGCATTGAAATTAAACGCACAGAAGTAAAGCCAACTTTATGGGCACCAAAAACTCCAGTTTCAAAAGTAGTCCCATACAAAAACTCATTTCTAGTTTCTTCATCGTCAGCAAATCTTTTGACAATGTCGGTGACATTGGGTACTCTAACTTCTACTTGTCCTCCCACTTTCAAAACCCTAGAAATTTCACCAATCACCAAACCAACATCTTCTTTGGTAAAGTGTTCCAAAATATCTTGAGCCAAAACAAAATCAAAACTTTGATCTTTGAATGGCAATGGTTTACTAATGTCATGAACTACATCGGGCTTCACCGAAGCTACAGCGTCTAAATTGACCCAACCTTGTCTATAATCTTTGCCACAACCAAGATTTAGTTTTTTTCCTGAGGTGTTTGCCATAGTTTTTGATATATTTTTGTCACATTTTCCCAAGTTTGTTCTTGAACAAAAGCTTTAACTTTTTTAGTAATAAAAGAGACTTGTTTCCAACTTAATTTTTCCAAATGCAAAACCATTTTTTCTGGCTTAGTTTCTATAAACATGTATCTTGCTCCCACAAAAGTTTTCAAATAACTTTCTTTAACCGGATTTGAATAAAAAGAGCAAACAAGCTTACCTAAAGCTTGACTATCCAGAATTGATAGATATGAGTTGGCTACAATAACATCTGCTTCACGCAAATAACGGTCTGTGTTTTTGACAAAACCAGTAACATGACCCAATTCTTCGCACTCCCTCCTCCATGCCCCATCTCCAACAAATGTAATCTTAATTTTAGAATGTTTTTCTTTCATTAACCTTAAAAATTCAAGAACCTTTTCGATTTCATTCACATCTTCCAACCTGCCAATAAAAACCAAATGAGAATCATTGCTGATAAATAAATCATTGGTATTTTTTTGCTTAGGCAAAGGCTCGTTTAATAACGAACTTTTGGCTCCTCCAAAAATAACTTCGGTTGGCTTGTCCCAATAAAATTTTTGAATAAATTTACCAACATGGAGTGTTTTTTTGGCTGCCATCGCATTGTAATAACGATGTGCTTTGGCCAAAATGGAAATCGGATATTTTCCTTCCCATCCGTGAAAAGTTAGATATGTTTTGTAGTACACAAAAGAATAAACGGGCCAAATCCACCAAAAAACATCATGAACTTGAATAATATCTGCTTCAATTAACAATTTTCCTTTGCTTGCAATCCAAGTCCAGACTTTTATTTTGAAATAAATTTTATTTAAAAAACCAAAAAACAAAAGTCTAGATTTAAAAGAAAGAGATGGCATTCTCATTACCCTGACACCGTCAATGATTTCTTCAGCAGGCAAAGATTTATCGTGCTCTTCACAAAAAACCGTCACTTCATCACCATTCGCCTGCAAACGTTTATTTAATTCACGCAGGTGTGTTTCCACACCACCAACGTGTGGTTCATAATATCTAGCTAAGTGAATAATTTTTGCCATGTTGGTTTGATTTTAGGTTAATGAAAGATTGGTTTGTAAAAATTTTCCCATGAGATTGATCGCCATTTTATCTACCCTACTGATTGTAGAATTTTTTAGTCATCTTTACGCACCTATTATAAGGGCAAACACTCCTCTACTAGTTGACCAGTTTAACAGAACTAACATTAGCCCTTGGGTCGTTGCTCAAAATGAAGGTTCGAGTGGCTGGAATCATTGCTTGGATGTTTTATCGCCTGCCAAATGGCAAATTGAAAACGGCTGGGCAAAACTTGTTGTTGATGGCGTTGGCTGTACTCTTGCAATAACTCCAAGCTCAAATCAAATAATCTCTTCGCCGAATTGGCAAGTTGATTTCGATTGGAGACTTGATGAGTCAATCAACATGGATCGGAATTTTGTTTGGTGGTGGCAAGATAAGGACAATTGGTATGACCTCAAACTTTATGGCACCGGCATTACTGCCCAGAAAGTAATCGCAGGACTTTCTCAACCACTAGAAAATAATCACACCACTTTCCCATTTTTGGCTAATGAAATTTATCATTTTACAATCAAATATCAAAATCAGCGCTTAATTGTTTTTATTAATGGCCAAAAAGTTCTCGATATTTTCGATCAAAATCCACTAACAGCTGGAAGCAAAACTATTGCCTTGAAAACTAGCCTGGGTAGTAAGAGATCTGCGTCTTCGTTTGATAACTTGCAAGTTTTTTCCCTACCCCAAACAACAACAGACGAACTAGAAGTTCCCCTACTCAAACAAACTGATGTCAAATGGTCACAACTTGAATACGATTCAGCCAAACTCTGGTCACCAAATCCAACTATCGACAGATGGGGTTGTGCTCTGACTGCCACGGCTATGGTCATGCGTTATTATCAACTAACTTTTTTACCCGATGGTCAAGAAATAACGCCAGCCAGTTTAAATGAGTGGCTAAAAAACCAAATCGACGGCTATATTGGAGATGGCTTGCTAAATTGGCTAGCAATCTCCAGACTCAGTGCCGCCATTCACCTTAGATATGGAACACCAAAATTAGAATACCAACGATTGATAGGCAGCGATCTCACAAAGCAAGTCGAAGCACTTACTCAAAATTTACCCCTCATTTTTAACATCACTGGTCACTTTTTGGTCGCCAATGGTTATAACCAAGAAAATCAAGATTTTACTATCCTCGATCCTTATTATATTTTTAGAAACTTCAAACAACATGGAAAAGAATTGCTATCATCTAGACTTTTTACCCCTAGCTATACAGATCTAAGTTATTTACTCTTTGTCACAAAGCCAGAAGTTGAAATAAGAATCAGTGCTGATCCCGCTTCTACACTGGAAACAGAACAATTTGAAGAAAAAATTGTTGATCCAATTTCAGGTCAAGAAAATAAATGGAAAATCACTCAAATTAGAAAACCAAAACAGAGTAATTACAAAATTGAAATTACCAACCATTCTCTGGAAACAACGAGTGTGAGTTTTTATAGCTACAACCAAACGGGTCAAGTTTTGTCTGACAATTTGGTGGTTGAAAAAGAAGGCACTAAAACGTGGCAACTTAATTTTGATCCCGCCAGCGAAACAATGGCTGTCCCAAGTCCGAATGCTGAAAGTGAAAACAATAGCCAATGGGCAGAATTAATTGGTCAACTTGAAAACCATTATTCAAACCCTTTTGGAAAATTTTGGCCAGTTTTTGATTATCTTCTTACCAAAGCCAAACAAGCTGAAATTTCAGATCTACCACAACAACTCAACCTCAAACAACAAATCAATGAAACCGTCTCCAGAACTCCGTTATCAGAAGAAATAACAACCAACTTACTTAAAGCCATCAATTTAATAAACTTAGTTATATAATGATAATGTCATGCAATTCGGATCACGCTCACAAAACAATTTTTTTCTTCTACCAAAGTTTGTTAAAACACCGTTTTTAATTGTTTACCTTTTGACCTTAACCTCTGCTTTGGCAACTTTAGTTTTTTACTTTAGATCACAACCACAAATTCCTTTATTTTACTCACTGCCTGAACCAGCTCAACACTTGGTGGCAAAAGAATGGCTCTTTTTATTTCCTGGCCTAGCCTTGGCTAGCACTTTAGTTCATGTAGCCATTACCAAATCAATTGCTAATAGTGATAGATTGCTAGTAATCCTTTTCTCTTGGTCAACAGTGGTAGTTCAAGTCGTTTTGGTTCTGGCTTTATTCAGAATCATTTATATCATTTCCTAATGAAGTGGCTTATCAAAAACTCTGCGCTCGCGGAAAATCAAACTGAACTCAAAAAAATCCTCCTTGAAAACCGCCAGATTGAAGACGAACAACAGTGGTTTAATCCTCTAAAACCCACCACTTTCAAAATAGAAGAACTAAACATTGACCCAACCGCCCTACAAAAATCATTAGAAATCTTAAACAAAGTTAAAAATACTCAAGGCTTAATCGTTATTTTTGGCGACTATGATGCAGATGGCATTACTGCCACTGTTATTTTATGGCTTGTATTGCATAACCTTGGTTTTAACGCTAAACCTTTTATTCCCGACCGCTTGAATCATGGCTATGGACTGACCACCAAAGCATTGGATGAAATTTTTGCTACCGCTAACCCCGAACTGCTCATCACTGTCGACAACGGCATTGTTGCTCATGAAGCTGTTAATTATTTAAATAAAAAAAATTGTCCAGTAATTTTGACCGACCACCACTTGCCAGAAGAGGAATTACCAAAAGCAGATGCTATTTTTCACTCCACCAAAGTCTGTGGAGCTGGCGTCTCTTGGCTTTTTGCTAGAGAAATAATTCGCCACTTCTCACCTGACAATGATCAATTAATCAGCAAACAATTAGATTTAGCTGGAATCGCCACCATTGCCGACCAAATGCCTTTAACGCAGTTTAATAGAAGCTTTGCCGCTTGGGGCATCAAATCGCTCAAAAATACCACTCGGCTTGGCTTAACGGAACTGATTAAAAATTCTTCTATTAATCAATCTTTGATAGACTCCAATATTATCAACTACGCCATTGCCCCCCGTATTAACGCCATGGGTAGATTGAAAAATGGCCTGCAAGCACTACGACTTCTCTGCACCACCAATCAAGAACAAGCCACAAACTTGGCCCAAGAACTCTCAAACACAAACGTCGAAAGACAAGACCTAACAGCCCAACAAATTGAATCAGCAATGGAGCAAGTCGAGGCGCAAGCTCAAGAAAAACTTTTGATTGTTCAAGAACATAGTTTTCATGAAGGTGTAATTGGTCTGATTGCGGGCAAACTCACCGAACAATTCAACAAGCCAGTCATCGTGATTTCTTTAAACGAAACAACAGGCAAAGCTTCAGCTCGCTCGATTGCTGGAATCAATATCATTGAACTCATTAGACAAGTCAAAAGTGATTTGCTGGCTGCCGGTGGTCACCCCATGGCCGCTGGTTTTAGAGTAGAAATCAGCAAAATCGACCTCATCAAGAAAAAACTTCAAACCTTAGCTCAAAAATATGACGACGAACTTTTTGAGAGAAAACTCGAAGTTGAATGCTTACTACCAGTCAAACTAGCTACCGATAAAACTTATCATTTACTCAAAACCTTTGAGCCGTTTGGCGTCAAAAATCCAACGCCGATCTTTGGTTTCGACCAACTGAAAATAATCAGCATTAAAACCATGGGACAAGAATGTCAGCACCTCAGATTAGCTTTGAGTGATGAAGACGGCCAGTATCTAAATATCATTGGTTGGAAAAAAGGCTATTTAGCAGAAACTCTCACCAGCGGGCAACTCATCAAGGTTGCTGGAGAACTAAGTCTTAATGAATGGCGTGGACGAACCACAACGCAAATCTCCGCTCGATCAATCGAAGCGGTGATTTAATAAATTTCAATATTTTTTACTAACTTAGAAAGTTTCGTAGCTTAAGTTGACTACGTAGGAATAAGTTGTGCTTCCTGGTTCAATACTGGTTGGTTCGCCACCAGCGCCGTAAGCATCTTTATTCATCATAACTTCAGCACTTCTGTACATTGGAGAAACTGGCCAAGCATCCATTCTACTTTCACTCACATCGACGACTCGACCTAATCTGATGCCACTTAATCTAGCTAACTCTTGAGCACTTTCTTGTGCATCTTTAATAGCTTCTTGTCTAGCTTGTTGTTTGAGCTCGGCTTCTTTTTCTTTGCTCAAAGTAAATTGAACACCACCAACTTGGTTGGCACCTTCTGCAGTGGCCAAATCGATGACTGAGTTGAGCTTGTCGAAGTCAGAGATCGTCACTTCTAAGTTAGAGTTAATGTTGTAACCAATAATACGATTGGTGCCATTGGTGTAATCATAGTTTGGATAAATCGAATAATTGGAAGTTTTAACATCTTCTTTACCAATTCCCAACTCACTTAGCTTGGCAGTAATCGCGTTGATGACTTTGTTAGCCTCATCTTGAGCTACCCCAACAGTATCTTTTTGAATGTTAATACCCAGGGAAACTTTGGCTTCATCTGGAACTACTTCCATTTCACTTTTACCCTCACTGTAGAAAAGTGAAGCTTTTTGGGAAACGGTAGAGTTGATAGAAAGTGGTAGTGGGCCAAAGAATTTCATGACGGTCACAACTGTGAGAACGCCCGCTCCACTCAAGAGCACAACTGTTAAAAGCTTGATTAAAAGAGATTTTAGTTGCATAAAACCATCATAACATGATTTTTTGGTGGCATGGTATCGACAATCTTGGTAGAATGTTTTTTATGAAGATCAATCTCACTAGAAGCTGGAATAAACTGAAAAGACAATTCACCAACCGCCGCTTCTCGAGACTCAACTACAGTAGACTGACTCCAGCTGAGAAAAAACTCAAGCTCATCCGTTGGGCTAGATTTCTCACTATTTTAGCTTTAGCTGGCACAGTTGCAGCCATCGTTCTCTTCTTCATTACTTTTGCTTGGGTGTCTAGAAATCTTCCTAAACCCGGCCAAATTGTCCGTACCGAAGGCTTTAACACACAACTTCTAGATAGAAATGGCAATCTTATTCATGATCTTTATCAGGCTGAAAAAAGAGAGCCTGTCGCTGTTGACCAAATGCCAACCTACTTAAAACAAGCAACGGTCGCTGTTGAAGATAAGGATTTTTACAAACACAAAGGCTTTGATTTCTTAACCATCATCCGTATTCCTTACAACTATATATTCAAAGGCGGTCGAGTTGTTGGTGGTTCCACCCTTACCCAACAATTAGTCAAAACTGTTCTTTTGACTAACGAAAGAACTATTACTCGCAAATTCAAAGAATTGGTTTTGTCTTTGCAAATCGAGAGAAAATTCACCAAAGATCAAATCTTGGAAATGTATTTGAATGAAGTTCCTTACGGCGGCGTTTCTATTGGCGTTGGTGCTGCTAGCGAAAGTTATTTCAATAAAAAAGTTTCAGAATTAACTTTGGCTGAATCAGCAATCTTGGCTGGTTTACCGCAAAGACCTTCCGCTTACTCACCATTCCTTGGCAAAACTGATGAAGATGGCAAGTTACTTTGGAAACTCAGAGCCGAAGGTGTTTTAAGAAGAATGGTAGAAGATGGCTATATTACCGAACTCGCCCGTGAAGAAGCATTAGCCCAAATGGATCAAATGACCTTCACTAGACAACAAACCAGTATTAATGCTCCACACTTTGTTTTTTATATCGAAGATCAGTTAGATGAAATGTTTGGCGAAGACATGCTCAAACGCGGTGGTCTTAAAGTTACCACTACACTAGATTTAGAACTTCAAAAAGATAGTCAACAAATTGTCTACGATGAATTGGAAAAGATCAAAACTTATGATATTTCCAATGGCGCAGCTTTGGCCATGAATCCTAATACTGGAGAAATTTTGGCTATGGTAGGAAGTAAAGATTATTCAGATTCTTCAATTGGAGGTCAATACAATGTGGTTGTTGATGGATTGAGACAACCAGGTTCTTCGATCAAACCGTTGACCTATTTGGCCATGTTCCAAAAAGGTTACTCACCAGCCTCAATGATCACTGACGTCGAAACTACTTTTACTCCCAACGAAACTGCTGACAAACCATATCGACCAAAAAACTACGACGGCAAATTTCATGGGCCAGTTAGTTTGAGAACTTCTCTAGGTAGCTCACTTAACATTCCTGCCGTTAAATCTCTAGCCATCGTGGGCGTTGATAACTTCTTAGAACTAGCTTACAAAATGGGCTTCCCTACCCTCGAGCCGACTACGGAAAACATGAAGCGTTTTGGTTTATCCGCAACCTTAGGTGGTGCTGAGGTTCACTTAATTGACACTGTTACCGCTTATTCAAGCTTCGCCAACTTAGGCACCAAAGTCGAGCCGGTTTCCATTTTGAAAGTCGAAAATCTCAATGGTCAAACCCTTTACGAATACAAACCAGCCAAAGGACCAAGTGTCATTACCGAAGCCGAAGCTTTCTTAATCAATCATGTTTTGGCTGACAATGATGCCCGTTCATTAGCTTTTGGACCTAACTCGCTACTCAACATGGGCAAAGGTGTCTCCGTCAAAACTGGTACCACCAACGATCAACGCGACAACTGGACTATTGGTTGGAACAAAAATATTATCGTCGGTACTTGGGTAGGTAACAACGACAACAGACCAATGAAACATGTTGCTTCTGGCGTCACCGGTGCCTCACCAATTTGGAGAAATATCATTAAAAAAGCTATTGATGAAGGTTATGCGTCTGAAGAATGGAAAGTGCCAGAAGGCGTAGAACAAGTTGAAGTGGATAAAATTTCCGGCTACCCATCTCACGATGGCTTTGAATCTCGCCTTGACTACTACATTAAAGGAACCAAGCCTACCACCCCAGATCCAATTCACTCTAAACTCAAAGTTTGTCGTGACGACCAAAGAAAACTCGCTACTGATGCCAAAATTGGTATTGGTGACTACGAAGAAAAAGAATTCATTGCCTTAAGAGAAGAAGATCCTGTCAGCCAAGATGGTAAAAACCGCTGGCAAGAAGGAATTAATGCTTGGGTGAACGTTCAAGGTGATCTTTATAAACCACCAACTGAATATTGCGGTGAAAATAGCGACATCGCCATTCGCATCACCAAGCCAGAGAACGAAAAGAACTATCAGGAGACAGAAATTGAAGTTAATATTGATGCCGATAGTGGCGATGGTATCGAAAAAATTGAGCTTTGGGTCAATGGGTCTTTGAAAGAAACCATCAACAACAGAAGCTACAAAGGCAAGATTAAACTAGATAGAGGTCGTTACAAAATTCAGGCCAAAGCTTTGTCTAGATCAGGAAAATGGGCAAGTACCGGTGAAGTTAAAATCGGTACCGGCGGTGAAGATTGGCGAGAACCCGCTCCAAGTCCATCGCCATCACCAAGTCCTACTCCAACGCCGATAGTCTCACCAATCACATCACCTTCGCCCATCATCGAACTTTAGTCACAGGCAAGAACGAAATGACCGAAAAAAAAGAAAAACGATTTGTTAGCAGTGCTGTGGTTTTATTTTTACTAACCGTTTTAATTTCATCGCTTGGTCTACTGTTTGTTTTTGAAAGTTCAGTCGCAGAGAGTTTCTTAACTTTTGGCACTGCTTACCACTACGTCAAATCTCAAGCCATGTGGCTAGCTCTAGGTTATGTGATTTTATTTGTCGCTAGTTTCACCCCAATCAAATTGTGGAAGAAGTTTTCACCTATATTTTTCTTTGGCGCATTAGTGTGCTTAGTTTTAGTTTTTATTCCCCACATTGGCCTTAAGCTAAATGGCGCCAATCGTTGGTTTAGCTTATTTGGTTTAGTAACTATTCAACCGGTGGAATTTGCCAAATTGGCTTTGGTAACTTTTTTTGCGACTTGGATGACTAAGCATCAACGTCTGATGCCCTTTGCTTTTTTGACTTCGATGCCCACTCTTCTGCTCATCCTACAACCAGACCTTGGCTCAACTTTGATTTTTCTTGCCATCGCCTTTGGCATGTATTTTGTGGCTGGTGGAGAAATGAAATATATTTTTATGATCGCAGCTACTGGCCTACTTTTCATCACTATTGCCATTTTTTCCTCACCGTATCGTCTGCAAAGAGTGACAACTTTTTTCAACCCAGAACTTGACCCCTTAGGCTCAAGCTTTCACATCAGACAAATTACATTGGCCTTAGGACAAGGTGGATGGTTCGGACAAGGTATTGGCGAATCAAAACAAAAACACAACTATATTCCCGAAGCTAGCTCAGACTCTATTCTGGCCATTGTTGCTGAAGAAATTGGCTTTGTTGGGGTAATCACAATTAGCTTTATTTATTTAGCCTACATTATTACTGGCTTTAGAATCTCGTTAAAATACGAAGTCGGTAGCTTTGAATATTTGTTGGGACTAGGAATTACCATCTGGTTCAGCGCTCAAACTTTATTAAATATTGCGGCAGTAGTAGCGTTAGTCCCACTAACGGGTATCCCCCTACCCCTCTTCTCATCTGGAGGTTCAGCTCTAGTTATGATAATGTTAGCCACAGGTATCCTAATTAAATTGGCAAAAAGTAGTGAGGCTTCATGAAAAGAATCTTGATCTCTGGAGGACATCTAACTCCAGCTCTAGCATTAATTGATTATCTTAATGAAAATAAGGTTGAAGAATTAGAAGTAATTTTTGCCGGAAGAATTTATAGCCAAGACATCGACAAACAGAAAGCTCAAGAAAAAACTGAAGTAGAAAAAAGACAAATAAAATTTGTTAGCTTCGATGCTCCCCGACCGGCCACTAATATTTTAGAAAAAGTTTTAGTTGGACCAAAGCTTGCTATCTCAATTTTAAAAGCATTTTTAATTATGGTTAGACATCCACCAAAAGTTTTTGTTTCTTTTGGTGGATACTTGGCGGTACCACTGGGGTTGGCAGCGTGGATTTCTGGTATTCCTGTTATTACTCACGAACAAACAGTTTCTGCTGGCCAAGCCAATTTATTGTTAGCCAAATTCGCCAAAATTGTGGCTGTTTCCCACAAAGAAAGTTTGAAGTTTTTTCCTAAAAATAAAAGTGTTGTCACAGGCAACCCGATTCGTCCAGACCTAATTTCCACCAAACCCCAAAGACCCGAGTGGTCAAACGACCTTAATCAGCAAAAACCAACCCTATTGATTACCGGTGGCAACCAAGGCTCCTATATTATCAATACTACAGTTTCACAGATTCTGCCCAAAATTATTCACAACTGGAATGTCATTCACGCTTGTGGCAATCCCACCAGTTCCATCAATTACACTGTGGAACTAGAAAAAATTAAACAAAGCCTACATGCTGGTCATCGCAATAACTACATTGTCAAAGAATGGCTCACCACTAGTGAGATGGCCTGGGTTTACAACGTCGCCGACGGAGCTGTTTCAAGAGCTGGTGCTAATACTGTTCAAGAAATTGCCTTCGCTCAAATTCCCACCATCTTCATTCCCTTACCCTTTGCCAAAGGCAACGAACAACTTCTCAACGCTAGGACATTGACTGATACTGGCGCAGCCATCTTACTAGAACAAAAAAACCTCAGTGCTGAAACATTGATAGACAAAATCAATCAGTTAAAAAAAATGCAAAAATCGATGAGAAGAAAATTAGAAACCCATAAACCCAATACCAACGGAGCTGCCAAATTATGGAATCTCATCAAACCTCTCCTCTAGAAAAAAGTAAACTTAAAAAAATCCAACCTTTACTTTTTTTATTTATTTTTGGCTCACTACTTTTTTTAGCTAACTCTTTTTTTTCTATTAAAAATATTGAATGCTATAGTCAAAACGCTCAGTGCTCCACCCAAACTCTCGAAAAAATTTCCAAACTAAAAAATCAATCATTATTTTTTAGCGATCTTGATCAAATTTCTTGGCAATTTTCAGAAGTGAAAATCCAAAAAAAACTTCCCAACACTTTAGTTGTTACTTTAAAAGAAGAAAATCGTGATTATTTCAACCTAGTTGGCAGTGAAGTTAAAAAATCGGACTATGAAAACCACGATCCGCAAATAACTGAACTAGCCAATGCTTTAATTAACGAGCTTAAAAAAGCCCAAATTAATTTCAGTAAAATTGAATTTATCAATCAAGTTTTGATCGTGTATTTTGAAAACCGTAGTAGTGAATATAGGGCGTTAATCTACAAGCAAGATATTGGCACAGGTATTTATAGACTCAAAACTACTCTTGACCATATTGACATCAAAGGGCAGGTTGATGCATCAATTAAAGAAATTGACACTCGCTTCAAATTGCCGGTGCTGAAAACTCAATTTACTAACATATAATACCTATATGTCTTACAAACAAGACTTCCCAATCTTCACAACCTATCCACAACTAGCATACTTGGATAACTCAGCGACTACCCAAAAACCACAAGTTGTTTTAGATGCCATGAACAATTATTACGCCACTTCTTGTGCTAATGTTCATCGTGGAGTTCACCTGCTTTCTGATTTAAGCACCACTGCTTTTGACCAAAGTAAAGGAAAAATTGCCACTTTTTTTGGCGCCAAAAATCACGAATTAATTATCACTCGCAATGCTACTGAAGCTCTTAACGGCATTGCCTACGGCTGGGCTTCACATAACTTACAAGCCGATGACGTCATTTTAGTTTCACTAATGGAACACCATGCCAATATTGTACCCTGGCAAGAGTTGAGCAAAAGAAATCACACCAAACTAATCTTTATCAATCTAACAGCAGACGGACAAATTGATTTGGCTGATTTTGAAGACAAATTAAGTACCTTCAAAGAAAAAATTAAACTAGTTTCTTTGATTCATGTTAGCAATACTCTTGGTACACTAAATCCAATTGGTGAGATCGTGACCTTAATCAAAAAACATAAAATTAACTGCCGTATTGCTATCGACGGTGCTCAATCTGCTCCTCATCTCAAGATCAATTTTTCCAAGATGGGCGTCGACTTTTATGCTTTTTCTGGCCACAAAATGTTGGGCCCGATGGGAGTGGGTGGCCTGCTTGTTAAAGAAGAATTACTCCAAAGTGAGGAAATGAAACCCTGGCTTTTTGGAGGTGGGATGATTGAGTCTGTTTACCAGGACCAAACAATTTTTAATAGTGATTTAAGCGAAAGATTTGTGGCAGGTACACCAGATGTTGCTTCAGTAGTAGGTCTAGCAGCTGCTTGTGATTATCTAGACAACATTGGCATGGATAAAATAGAAAGCCATGAACGACAATTAACAACCTATGCCCTGCAAGAATTAAGTAAAATTCCAGAAATCAAAATCATCGGTCCCCTTGATCCAGAAAAAAGATTAAGCTCAGTCGCCTTTATTTATGATGGCGTACACGCTCACGATGTGGCTCAAGTTTTAAATCAAGATGAAGTGGCAGTGAGAAGTGGTCATCACTGCACCATGCCTCTTCATTTAAGCTGTGGCTGGGTGGCCACTGTTAGAGCCAGTTTTAGTGTTTATTCCACGACTGAAGATATTGATAAATTAATTTTGGCCCTCAAAAAAGTAAAAACCATTTTCAAATAAAAAATCAATAAATGTCTGATCTTTTTACCCAAATTATTTTAGACGAAGCCAAAAACCCCGCTCACTATGGCACTTTGACTGGCGATCATTTAAAAACAGCCAAGTACAATCCATCTTGTGGTGACATGATTCAAATCGCCTTGAGAATAGATGATCAAAAACAAATCTTAGCAGATCTAAAATGGACTGGCCAAGGCTGCAGTATTAGCATGGCAGCAATGAGCTTGCTATCACAGGAAATCATTGGCAAACCAATCACACAAATTCTTCAACTGACTCATCAGGAAATGCTAGGGTTTTTGGACCTAGAATCCATTGCACCTGGAAGATTAAAATGCATGATGATTGGCCTCACAGCCGTGCAAAACTTATTAAGCGAAAATCAGAAAAAATGATCATTTTTGTTGGCTCCACTAACCCAGTTAAAATTAATGCAGTCAAAAATGCTTGTCAAAATTCTTGGCCAAATGCGGAAGTAATTGGCATCGAGGTCGAAAGTGGCATTAATGCTCAACCTCGAACAGATGAAGAAACTAGAATAGGTGCTCAAAACCGCGCCAACAATGTTTTAATGGCCGGCATAAAAAATCTCTCACCAGAACAACTTGAAAAACACCAAAATCAAATCTTAGGTGCTGGACTTGAAGGTGGTGTTTACGAACACATACCACAAGAATTGTGGTCAACTGTTTGGGCCTGCGTCACCGACCAGGCAAAGCAAAAGTTCGAAAGCAATGGGGCAAGGTTCAAACTACCAAGTATCATCTCCGAAAAATTGTTGGCTGGTGAAGAAATGGGACCAGCTGTTGGACAACTTTTCTCTGATCCTTCCATCAAACAAAAACAAGGTGCCATCGGCGTCGTGACCAAAGGTTTTGTAGACCGCACCGAAGAATATTCCATTATTGTCAAACTAGCTTTAGGTTTATGGAATGGACAAGACTGGGAAAAACAAATTCCACAGGCATAAACCTCAACTATTTGTTATGCTTAAGTAAAGATGTCGAAAAAACCGATAGTTGCCGTTATTGATTTAGGAACAGACAAATGTGTCACGTTGGTGGCTACTGTCAATGAAGAAACACACAAACTCCAAATCATTGGCTTTTCCGCTGTCAAATCTAGAGGTATTAAAAAAAGTGCCATCATCAACCTTGAAGAGGTTTCTGCCACTTTGACCGAAAGTCTTGATGCTGCCGAAAGAATGGCCAGTGTTCAAATTACTGATGCGTTCGTCAGTGTGTCCGGACTTCATATTCGCTCACAAAATTCCAAAGGCGTAGTCGCTGTTTCTTCACCAACCGGTGAAATTACCAGAGAAGATGTCGACAAAGTTATTGAAGCTGCTCGTGCTGTCACTCTTCCCAACGACCGTCAAATTATCCACGTTGTTCCTCGAGATTTCAAAGTTGATTCTCAATTAGGCATTAAAGATCCTGTTGGCATGACTGGCATCCGCCTAGAATCGGAAGCTCACATTATTTCTGGATTAACCACTTCTCTCAAAAATACCCACAAGGCTGTTAACGACCTTGGCATCGAACTCAAAGGCTTTGTGTTTTCTGGCCTAGCTAGTGCTATGGCTGTAGCCACTGAAACTGAAAAAGAATTGGGTGTGGCTGTGGTTGATATTGGTTCAGATTGCAGTACTATTTGTGTTTACGTCGAGGGCTGCCTTGAATACTCAACCTCTATTCCTGTTGGAGCCAAACACATCACCAAAGACATGGCGGTAGGTTGCTCCATTAGCCTTGAATCTGCTGAAAAACTAAAACTCAAACTATCGAGCAAAGATTTTGAATTACCACAACCCAAGCCAGGAGAATCAAAAGAAGACCTCAATCGTCGTCGCAAAGTTGCAGACAAAATTGACCTTGAAAAACTTGGCATTGAAGAAGAAGGAACTAAAGAACTCGCTCGCTCCAAAATCATTGAAGGCATCATGATCCCCAGAATCAAAGAGATTTTTACTTTGATTGGGACTGATCTTGAGAAAAATAATTTGCTTAACCTCATTCCTGCTGGAGTAGTCATTGCCGGTGGTGGCGCTGAAACAGTTGCTATGGTCGAAACAGCCAAACGCACCCTCAACTTACCAGCCAGAGTCGGCAAGCCACGAGAGGTCGAAGGAGTTACCAGCGATCTAGTTAGACCAGCTTTTGCTACCAGCCTTGGCTTGGTGGAATACGCTATGGCACAGGGTGCTATCAGTGAACCTAAAAAATCAATGGATTTTGGCTCGGTCTTCAAAGGATTGAGCAATATCAATCTTTCAGGTATGGGCTCTTTTGGAGAAAAAATCAAAAAGATTCTCAAATCAATTATTCCTTAAATCTACTCGTTACTCGATCAAAAGCAGTGATACACTTTGAGACAATTTTGTGGTAAAAGATATTACCATTCATTTTATAAACGGAAATTACTATCATGGGACTCGTTAAACCAAACAACGCCACATTCGCCAAAATCAAAGTTATTGGTGTTGGAGGTGGTGGTGGCAATGCCGTCAATTCCATGATTGAGTCAGCTGCTATTAAAGGCGTAGAGTTTATCGCCGTTAATACAGATGCCCAAGCTTTACTCACATCAAAAGCTGACACCAAAGTTCAAATTGGCAATAATTTTACTCGCGGCCTAGGTTCTGGTGCTGATCCTGAAGTTGGACGTGCTGCCGCTGAAGAATCACGAGAAAAAATCAAAGATTTAGTTTTTGATACTGACATGGTCTTTATCACCGCTGGTATGGGTGGTGGCACAGGCACAGGTGCATCATCAGTTATTGCCGAAATCGCCAAAGAGTCCGGCGCTTTGACTGTCGCTGTCGTCACCAAACCATTCATGTTTGAAGGTGTCAGACGGATGCAAAGTGCCGAAGAAGGCATTGCTGCTCTCAAAGATAAAGTCGATACCTTGATCGTTATCCCCAACCAACGCCTCATGGAAGTGGTCAATAACAAAGTCACCCTTCTTGAAGCTTTCAAACTTGCCGATAATGTCTTAGGACAAGGTGTCCAAGGCATTTCCGATCTGATTACTGTTCCTGGTCTTATCAATGTCGACTTTGCCGACGTTAAAACCATCATGCTTGATTCTGGTTCTGCTTTGATGGGTATTGGCGAAGCTTCGGGAGAAAACAGAGCCGTTACCGCTGCTCGTATGGCTATTTCCTCTCCACTCCTCGAAATTTCTATCGATGGTGCCAAAGGCATTCTCTACAACATTATTGGTAGCTCAGACATGTCCATGTCAGAAGTGGCTGATGCTTCTGCCATCATCGCTAACGCTGCTGATCCAGACGCCAACATTATTTTTGGTGCTACTATCAACGAAGAAATGGGTTCAAACATCAAAATTTCTGTTATCGCCACCGGCTTTGAAAACAGTGGTTACGGCACAGCCAAACGGCCTTTCTTTGGAGCTTTCACACAAGATGCCAATCGTCGCTTAGGCTACAACCCCACCACCTTTACTTCCAAGCCAGCCGAACCACCTAAGATTGATCGCGCCCCAACTGGCTTTGTTCAACCCACTATGAGCGGTGAAAGTAATCCCACTAACACCTCAAAACCCACCAGTCCTTTTGTTTCCAACCAAAGCTTCAATCAATCCAAAAAAGATGATCAAGACGATCAAAAACCAAAGTCTTCAGGTCAATCCACTGATCAATCTGATGATTTTGGCGAAGAATTCGAAATTCCAGCTTTCTTGAGACAGTAAACTACGGCAATGAATTTAGCCAAATTTCACAAATTAATATCAAGTGCTTTGGTTTTTTTGGGTGTGTTTTTCTTGCTTCTAAATTCGTTTATTCATGGTTCATCATCAAAACATTGGCAATTCTATTTAAACCGCGTTCCTAATAAAGATAAGCTAACAAACAGTTCTTACGAAATGGTTTTTGACGAAAAAAGTCTTTTTTTTAACTCACAAAATCACACTACTTATTCAATAAATCAAGAAACTGGATCTATCAACTGGACTTTCATCGGACAGGACTATTCTTATTTTTCACCAACAATTATTTGGAATTTTGTTATAGTCGCAAACTCTGATGGGTATGTTTATGGTTTGGATAAAAACACTGGACAAGAACTCTGGAATTATAAAGTCCCAAACAACACTTATTCAGACACAAGAATTTCTATATCTGATGATAATAAGTTTCTTTATATTGGTAGCAGAAAAGGCCAGTTAATCGCCTTAGAATTAAAAACTGGCAAACCTATTTGGCAAAAAGATTTTCCACCTATTGATAGTACAATTATTCATCACACTGATCCTATTCACTTTGGACAAATCTGGACATATAAAAATCAAGTTTTAATAGTTTATAGCCCAACTCGTTCACTCATTTCAGTTGATCAAAAAACTGGACAAGAACTCTGGGTTAGTGACAATTTTGCATATACAAACAGTCCACCTCTCTTTCAGGGAAAATATGCAATATTTAAGCATGATAATTCAATAACTAGCACAAATATTGAAACTGGAGTTACTTACGAAGAAAACCTAGATGAAATCCCATCAGATAAAATATATCTTCAAGACTTGAATTTAGAGGAAGGAATTGTTGCTGTTTTTGGCAAAAAGATTAATTTGTATTCATCAGATCTACAAAATATTTATGGTGAGACAAATTTCGAACCTAGGATTCGTTGGGAAAATAACAAATCACTCCTATTTAACCAAAAATATAACATCCAAAAAAACATTGTCACCATCAACAAATTAAATTTGGCAAATGCGGAAACAACCAATACTTTATCATTTGAATTTTCACCTTTTCTGATTAGCAATCAAGATGGAGATAATCTTATCTTGGGAAACTCGTCAGGATACTTAGTTGGTATAAAAACTGTTGATTGGCAAGAAATATTTAAGTTAAAACTCGATTATGAGCCAATTAAAATTTTTAATACCACACAAGGATATTTAATAGTTACGCAAAGGCCACGCTTCTACTTAGGTTTCACCCTGATCGACAAATCAGGAAAAATTATTTGGAACTTTAATCCAAGCCATCCAATCGAAAATAGTAGCTTATATTTTCATAACGAAAGAGTTTATTTTGTTACTTCAGACGGAAGACAGCTAGAGAGTTTTAAGACTACGACAAAAAAACCCAATAACTTAGATTTAAAACTGGTTAACTTTTCTTATCAATTAAACGAAGAAGACAATCCATACTTAGAAAGTAAACCCCACAAGTTCACTTTTCCCAAGCTCAACAACCTAACCTCAAAGTTCATATTTTTCATTAAACATATCAAGCAAGCCTATGAATTTAAAATTCAGTCCACCTCTGAAGATGGCATCTATAAAATAAAAATCGATCATTTAGATACCTTATACTCTAGACCTCAAGACTATGTAAAAGTAAACGTTCTCGCAATCAATAAAGAAACTGGGGAAAAAACTCGATTTAATGGTTATTATTCAACAAGAAACTTATGGCAAGCCAATTTCTTACCAAGAGAAACCGGTGACTATCAAATTTATTTATTAATAATCACTCCTTATACCCTTCATTTTTATCAAGATAGTTTCAATGTCGCAACAAATACATATAATCCTTTACTAGTTAAGGGGAAAAATTTTGTAGATAGCAATGCAAAGATATTTTTTCCCTTAGGTATTGAAGATACTTTTTTTGATTTTAATTTTGACGGAGATTTCTCCAACCAAGTTCCAATGAGTGAATTAAAAGTTCCCACCAAAGACTTGCGAGAATTTAAATTCTATACTTGGGAAAAACACTTACAAGAATTTAAAACAAAATCAAACATTAATTTATATAGATATGGAGTTGACAACGTAACCCCATCATTGACTTACAAGGCAGTAGATGGTCAGTTTATACCATCCCTAAATGGAGGAAGTTTTGGAGACAACATGGTTAGCTCATTGAGAAGAAACAATATTAGAGTAATGATGACAATTTTTTCTTTTTACCCTCCTTACGACTCTGAAATAGAAATTAATCAAGCCAAAAACCAAAAAATCATTAAAAAATACATTGATTATGTAGTTGCTAGATACTCCGCTTACGTCGATTTGTGGGAAGTTGGCAATGAGGCTAACTCTAGTGATGCCTTCTATCAATTTGTGGTCTCATATTTAAGAAAGATTGATCCATATCAACACCCGATTTCTACCAACTGGGAGGAACCTTCCAACGAAATTTTTGATTATGTCTCAGTTCATAACTATGAAAACCCTGGAATAAGTTTTGCTCAAATAAACAATACTTTAAAGAATGCTGATCAATATCACGCTGATAAACCTGTGATTATCTCGGAGTTTGGATTAAAAGATGTTAGTTGGTTTGAAAAATCGAAAACTCAACTGCGAATCACCTCTTGGATCTCAATGTTTCAACAAATTGGATTAGTTATTTGGAGTCAGGGACAAAATGGAATCTTTGAAAACCCAAATAATGCCAACATTTATTTAGGTCCAGATGAAAAGAAAATACTAAAAAACTTAATAAACTTTATGCCGCCTTTTGTATATCCGATCGCAAAAGAGCAGTTTATGATTGATGAAACAGAAATTCAAGTTTATACAATGAAAGATGACGACCACTATGCTGCTTACCTACTCAATCTTGGCCAAACACTCGATCAAGGCTACCTAACTCTGCCAATTCCAGCTGGCAGCAAGGTCACAATACTAGATCCAGAAACTCAGAAAATCATCAGAACTTTTATTACAGGTGAAAAAGATGAAAAAATTTTACTTCCAAAAATAAACGAAGATTTAGCCATTAAAGCAATCTTTTACTAAGCTATGCTATAATTCCTTTAGCACCGATTGAACTCGCCATCAACGAGTAAGGTCAAAGAAGAACGGCGAACAGCCTAGTAGAACTTTGCGGGTAAGCCCGTAATCGCAGGAATAAGTCAAAAATTAGGGTGGCACCACCTCAAAAGAAGGTCCCTTGGTCAACATGAGTTTTCGTGTTGAGCAAGGGATTTTTTTATTAGCAATTAAATAAAATTTAAATATGCCAAAAGTAACAGGCTTTAGCAAAACACCTGACTTCTCTAAATTAGAAGAAGAAGTCCAAAAATATTGGGAAGACAATCGTTCATTTGAAAAATCAATTGAAATGCGCGATCCCAAAAATGGTTATGTTTTTTATGACGGCCCACCATTTGCCACTGGTCTACCTCACTATGGACATTTGTTGGCCAGCACCATGAAAGATGTCGTGCCACGCTATTGGACCATGCGCGGCAAGCGCGTCGAAAGAAAGTGGGGTTGGGATTGTCATGGTTTACCAATCGAAAATATTGCCGAAAAAGAATTGGGCATCACTCAAAAAAAAGAAATCGTAGAGTTGGGTGTGGATAAATTTAACGAAGTTTGTCGCTCCAAAGTTTTGAGCTATGTCAGTGATTGGAAAGTCATGATCAAACGACTGGGTCGCTGGGCTGACATGGAAAACGATTATAAGACCATGGATCTTAGCTTTATGGAATCTGTGTGGTGGGTATTCAAGGAACTTTATGATAACGGTTTGGTTTATGAAGATCACCGCTCCATGCACATTTGCCCTCGCTGTGAAACTACTTTGTCACAGTCCGAAGTTACCGAAGGCTACAAAGATGTCACTGATATTTCTGTCGTCGCAAAATTTCAAGTTACCAACGCCAAAGAAAAACTTAATTTGGACAAACCAACTTTTGTTTTGGCTTGGACTACTACCCCGTGGACTTTACCAGGCAATTTCTTGCTCGCGGTTAATCCAAAAATGAAATACGTACTCTTCAAAAAAACTGATGAAGAAAATCTATACTTAGCAGCCGAAGAAAGAATGGAATTTGTAAAAGGCCAAAACGTAATTGAAGTGATCAAAACTTTCACTGGCAAAGATTTAGTTGGCCTAAACTATGAACCACTTTTCCCATATTACAAAGGCACCGCTAATGCTTTCCGCGTGGTCGGAGCTGAATTTGTTTCCAGCGAAGATGGCACTGGCGTTGTCCACATCGCCCCTGGCTTTGGCGAAGACGACTACAAAGTTGGTAAAGTTGAAAACGTTGAATTAATCCAACATGTTGGCATGAACGGTCGCTTCGTTAACAAGGTAACTGACTTTGCCGATCTGGAAGTCAAGCCAAAAGACAATCCTCAACAAACCGATATTGAAATCATTAAATATTTAGCTCACCATGATTCTTTGTGGAGTAAGCTCAAAGTCACTCACTCTTACCCACACTGCTGGCGCTGTGACACACCGCTACTTAATTATGCTACAGGTAGTTATTTTGTGGCGGTTACCAAAATCAAAGATCAACTCTTGAAACTAGCTGAAGAAATCAATTGGTCGCCCGAACACATTAAAACTGGTCGTTGGGGCAATTGGCTAAAGGGTGCTAAGGATTGGTCAATTTCTAGACAAAGGTTTTGGGCTAGCGTCATTCCAATTTGGAAATGTGAATGCGGTGAAAGTAAAGTTTATGGATCAGTTAGCGAACTCGAAAATGATTCTGGTGTCAAAGTCACTGACCTTCACAAACACATTGTCGACAAAGTCACCATGCCTTGTAGGAAATGTGGCAAAACTATGAAGCGTGTTCCTGACGTGATCGACACTTGGTTTGACTCTGGATCTATGCCATACGGTCAAGCTCATTATCCTTTTGAAAACAAAGATACTTTTGAACAAAACTTTCCCGCCGAATTCATCGGTGAAGGTGTTGACCAAACTAGAGCTTGGTTTTATTACTTGCACGTCATTGCTGGCGGTATAAAAAACTCTACCGCCTTCAAAAACGTCATCGTTAATGGAATTGTTTTAGCTGAAGATGGAAAAAAAATGAGCAAGCGCCTAATGAACTACCCAGATCCTGCGGTTGTGATCAATAAATACGGCGCAGATAGCTTGCGTCTTTATATGTCCAGCTCTCCAGTTTTGAAAGCTGAAAATCTTAACTTTTCGGAAAAAGAAGTCGCCGACCTACGTCGCAAAGTTTTTGTAATTTGGTGGAATGTTTTCAGCTTCTACCAAAGTTTTGCTGATCGCAGTCTAGATTTCAAAGCTGTGCCAAATAAGCCAAAACATATTTTGGATCAATGGTTATTGGCTAGATTAACTACTTTGATTGAAGAAGTTACAACCAACATGAACAATTATGATTTGGTTAGATCGAGTCGTTTGTTGATAGATTTTATCGCTGACATGTCTAATTGGTATTTAAGATTGTCCCGCGAGAGATTGAAAGATAATAAAGAAGCTGGTCAAGTTTTAGGACACACCCTATACACTCTAGCTCAACTTTATGCACCATTTACTCCATTCTTTAGTGAAACTTTACATCAAAGCATGACTGATGAGACAACCTCTATTCATCACACCAATTGGCCAGAGTTTAATTCGTACGCTCAACTGAAAAACGAATCACTCACCAAACAAATGGAAACAATCCAAAAAGTTACAGAGCTAACCCACAGTGCCAGAAGAGATCAGGGCGTCAGAGTAAGACAACCATTGTCATTATTAACTGTCACCGGCCCACAGCCAACAGAATTTTCTCAACTCAAAGAGCTATTGATGAGTGAACTTAATGTCAAAAATGTAACTTGGCAAAATGATGAAGGAGAAATTTCTATCAACCTAGATTTCAACTTATCACCAGAGCTAAAAGCCGAAGGCGAAGCTCGAGAATTAATGCGCTCCATTCAAAGTTTGAGAAAAGAAGCTGGATTAGATGTCAACAAAATTGTTACGGTTGAATGTCCAGAGTGGCCAAGTGCATGGCAACAAGCGATTGAAGAAAAAACCAAAACTAAACTTGCAAAAGGTGAAAGATTGAAGCTAGCATAAGCTATGTCTTATCAATCTAATTATTTAAGTAAAATTAAAACGGCGAGTGATTTTTTGCGACCACACGTAGAAGGACTTAATCCTGAATTTGGCCTAACACTTGGTTCTGGTTTAGGTGATTTGGCTGAAAAAATTAAGGTCACCGCTGAGTTTGATTATTCAGAAATTCCTAATTTCCCTACCACTACTGTGGCAGGACATGAGGGTAAGTTAATAATCGGTAAGCTAGCTGGTATTCCCGTGATTGGCCTAAAAGGACGCAAGCACTTTTATGAGGTTGCAGATCTGCCTAGCAACGAAGGTATTTTACAAACTGTCTTTGCCGTTCATGTCTTAGCTGAACTTGGTGTCAAAAACTACTTTGTTACCAATGCTGCCGGTGGTCTTAACCTCAACTACGAGGTTGGTGATTTGATGATTATCAAATCTCACATTAACTTTTTACCCAACCCACTCTTAGGTCAACATCTGGCTTTTACTAGGGTTGATAATGGTCAAATAGTTGACCGCTTTCAACCAATGAATAGCGCATATGATGAAAAGCTCAGACAAAAATTAAGTTTGGCTAGTTTGGAATTCAAGAAAAATATTCATCAAGGAACTTATTTGGCTGTGACCGGACCAACATATGAAACAGAAGCAGAGTGCATTGCTTTTCGCGATGGACTCAAAGCAGATGCCGTTGGTATGTCCACTACTCCTGAAGTTATAGTCGCCCGCAATCGCGGCATGAATGTCGTTGGTTTATCATGCATCACCAATAAAATAGCCAAGGATGGCACCAACGCCACCAATCACGAAGAAGTCAAAGCTATTTTGGAATCCAATGAAGTCAAAAATCGCCTCTCAACCATAGTGACAAAGTTTTTCGAATCGCTATACTAAACCAACATGGAAGTTTCATCGATTAGGCATTTTTTACTGCCAGCCATTTTATTGAGCTTTGCCCTCATTAGCTTAGTCACGCTCAAAAGCATTGCTCCCAGTCTAGCTACAGACCAACTTATATTCTGGCTGGTTGGAATAACCAGTTTTGTGATTTTTTCCCAAATCAAATTGTCATTCTTCAAAAGAAATCACTGGCTCGCTTTTATTGTTTTAAATGTTTTACTCATTGCCGTTTTAATTACCGGCACAGTTACCAGAGGCTCTACAAGATGGTTTAAAGTTGGTGATTTTTTTGCTATTCAGCCATCCCAACTCGCTGTTCCAGTAGCTGGCATGAGCTTGGCTTTTTTTGCTAGTCGTTACCCACTAAGTCGCAATAAATATTTGGTTGGTTTTTTGGCTTTATTAGCCATACCCTCAGCATTGGTTTTAATTGAGCCTGACCTTGGAACCACCATGCACCTAGTTGTCAGTGTTGGCATAATTTTATGGCTTTCGGAAATTAAAACTAAACAATTGTTATCGCTGGCGAGCATGGGGCTAATTGTTGGCTTGTTTACGTGGGTTTTTATTTTGAAGCCATACCAAAAAGCTCGCGTCACCAGTTTTTTAGTTGCTCAATCAGACCAGACTCATGAAACTAATTACAATGCTTTTCAGGCTCAAATTGCCGTTGGCTCTGGGCAACTTTATGGCAAGGGAATTGGTCAAGGTAGCCAATCACATTTAAGATTTTTACCAGAACGACAAACAGACTTTATCTTTGCCTCATTTGCCGAAGAGTGGGGGTTTTTTGGCGTTTCCATCCTGCTTTCACTTTACTTAATTTTGTGCACTTATTTAATTTATAAATCTTTCTTACTCCCCAACAAATTCTCTTCTTATTACTTTATGGTCACGATGACGGCAGTCGCCTTTCAAGCTTTTGTGAATATTGGCATGAACATTGGCGTCCTACCAATTACTGGCATTACCTTACCTTTTGTTTCCTATGGAGGTAGCTCACTAATTTCATTGTGTATAATGCTTGGTATTAACCAGAACTTAATTTTAAGAGAACAACGAAAAATGGTTTTGGATATTAAATAAGCGGGTATGGTTCACCGGTAGAATGCGTCCTTCCCAAGGATGAGAAGAGGGTTCGACTCCCTTTACCCGCTCATGGTGGCTGTGTCATGAAATGACAAAGACAGCATGAATGGGTGGTTGGGTGACAACCAGCGAAGCTTAGTTCTGCCTTCAAGTTGCGAAGCAACCTGACTAATCCAGCGAGCGTAGTGAGTCGGAGACTCCCTTTACCCGCTCACCATGATTCAAAAATACACCCTCGGCTTCCTCTTCAACCAAGACTTAACCAAAGTTCTTTTGATTCACAAGCAAAGACCTGTATGGCAAAAGGGCATGATTAATGGTTTAGGCGGAAAATTTGAAAACCAAGAATCAGCCTTTGTGTGCATTGTCAGAGAGGTCAAAGAAGAAACCAACCTTTCGACCAATTCACAAGATTGGACAAAATTTGCTGAACTTCATTCCAGTAAATTTGCCGTCGATGTCATGGCTAATATTTACTTTGGCCAAGAAAGCGACGCGGTTAGTAATGAAGATCAATGAGTTGAATGGATTGAAGTTAAAAATTTACCCAAAAATGTCATGACCAATTTAACTTGGCTGATCCCACTCGCATTAGAAAAACTTAAAGAAAAAGAATTAAAAACTGTTGTCGCTACTTACGATTTTTAAAATTAACCCTTAACGCACTAGCTTAAGTTTGTCAACTTTTAGCACACCCTTAATATCATATTTCTTTAAAGCCCAAGAGTTTTGGTCTTTAATATAAAGTAAGGCTCCATTAACTTCCATTTTTTGACCCACCTGAATAACGCTACTCATAGTAGGATCTTGAGCAGTCATATCAAGAGCGTAATAATTGCCATCATTTGCTTTTAGGCCCAAGGCACATTCCAAAGTCACGGGTCCATCAGTTGGTTTGTTGGGCAAACAAGCGTATTCACCTTTTAACATTGCTTGCACAGGCGTTGCGTCTCTTTTTTCTTTAGAAATAAAGCGGCGATTAAACTGCTTCCAACCAGCATAGGTGACAGCAAGGAAAATCAGCGCAAGGAAAATAACTAAAACTAAATTGGGCTTATGTTTTTTGATTGGCATTAAGTTCATTATAGCCCAAAATTAACATCGCATCACCAAAACTATAAAAACGATAATCATTCTTAATCGCAGTCTCATAAGCTTTGCCCACCAAAGAGTCGGCAAAATTTACAAACTCTACGTCAGTGTTTGGCCTAGAAACAAAAGCCGAGATCATCATCAGTAAAGTTGATTTCGGCAGATGAAAATTTGTCACCATTGCATCGACAAATTTGAATTTGTAAGGTGGGAAAATATAAATGCTGGTCTCAGCTTGACCCGCCACTAATTCCCCAGCATCATTTGTACAAGCTTCAAGCAATCTAGTAGTGGTGGTTCCAATAGCTAAAATTTTCTTACCATTTTTCTTTGCTTGATTGAGCTTTGCTGCAACTTCTTTTGTCAAAACATAAGATTCGCTGTGCATCTCATGCGTCACCACGTCTTCGACTTTGACTGGTAAAAAAGTTCCCAAGCCAACGTGCAAAGTCACCTCTTCTATTTCAACACCTTTGTCTGCCAATTTTCGTTCAACTTCCTGAGTAAAATGCAAACCAGCCGTTGGAGCAGCTGCTGATCCAGAAAATTTGGCATAAATAGTTTGATAAATTTCTCGTAGATGAGCTTCATCATCGTCAGCCCAATCAATATAAGGTGGAATTGGTGTGTGGCCAATTTCATCCAAAGCAGCGAATAAAGCTTCCCCTTTCAAACTAAATTCCACCAGTCTAGTGTAGTTTTCCAATTGTTTAACTTCAGCAGTCATCAAACCGTCGCCAAAAGTTATTACCTGTCCAACTTTCACTCCAGGCTTTGACAATACCTCCCACAATTCACCAGCGTCTCCAATGCCAATTCTTTTGAGAAGCAATAATTCAACTTTGCCACCAGTAGCCTTTTCGCCAAAAATACGAGCCGGCATTACCTTAGTGTTATTGCGCACAATTACATAATTATCATCAAGAAGATTGGGCAAATCAAAAAAGTGATGATGCGTAATTTCACCACTTTGTCTGTCTACCAAAAGCAGCTTCGAGCTGTCGCGAGGCACAGCTGGCATCTGAGCAATATTTTCTTCTGGTAAATGGTAGTTAAAGTCAGTGAGCTTTAGCACGATGAATGGTAAAATACAGGCTATGAATGGACTCAATTTTAAATTAAACTCGCAAAAAGGCAATGCCAGAGCCGGAGTATTCACAACTGAGCACGGCGTGGTCGAAACTCCGATTTTCATGCCAGTAGGCACTCTAGCAACGGTCAAAGCCTTAGACTCTCAGGATATTGCTTCTACTAATCCAGAAATCATTTTGGCCAACACTTACCATCTTTATTTGCGACCCGGCACCGAAGTTTTAAACAAAGCCGGTGGCGTTCACAACTTCATGCTTCATCAGGGTCCAATGCTGACAGATTCAGGCGGGTTTCAGGTTTTTTCCTTAGGCCAACAAGCCGAAGGCAAAGGTCAGGAAGCTATCGCTAAAATTACTGATGAAGGCGTTAAGTTTAAATCACACCTGGACGGCAGCGAACATTTTTTCACTCCAGAAAAATCAATTGAAATCCAACGTCAAATTGGCGCTGACATTATCATGGCCTTTGACGAATGCACCCCTGACCAAGCTGATGAAAAATATACGAGAGAAGCACTAGATCGAACGCAACGCTGGGCAAAACAGTGTCGAGATTACTGGGAACAAAATGAGCGTAAAAGTGCTTACGGCAAATACCAATCGTTATTTGGTATTGTTCAAGGCGCTATGCATAAAGATCTACGAAGAGAGTCGTTGCAAGCCATTATTGATCTCAATTTTGACGGCATTGCCTTTGGTGGAGAAACCGTTGGCTATAACATGGAAGGTACAACTCAAATATTAGATTGGGTACGAGACATTTTGCCAGAAGATAAACCACGCTATGCCATGGGACTTGGTCGCGACCCACAAAACATCGTCGATGCAGTCTTGGCAGGTTACGACATGTTTGACTGCGTTGCTCCTACTAGATTGGCTCGTAACGGCTCAATTTATTTTGGTGAATTAGAATTTACAGAGGATAAACCAAAATTTGTCTCACCATACAATAAAGGTCGGATGCAAATTGGTAATA
>Ga0172372_10002416_pt1 | contig 28351 bp, 30 predicted proteins | sample LakKiv5m_2_FD_114544 | JGI IMG/M metagenome (GOLD analysis project Ga0172372, IMG submission 114544) | Freshwater microbial communities from Kabuno Bay, South-Kivu, Congo - kab_092012_9.5m | ecosystem: Environmental > Aquatic > Freshwater > Lake | place: Democratic Republic of the Congo...
CACCCATGATCCGGAGTTGATCGAACTCGTTGTACTTGCCCACACCGGCGAAGGCGATCCGGTCGTAGATCTCGCTGACCTTGCGCAACGTCGTCGACGGATTCTCGGCACACACACAGATGCCGCCGGCGAACTCGGCCGCCACCAGTGAGCGGCCACGGGCGATCCCCTTGCGCGCGTAGTCGGCACGATCCTTCATCACCTGCTCGGGCGCCACGTAGAACGGCATGCTCATGAGAGCGCTCCCCCGGTCTCGATCGACGTCTCGGGCACGCGTTGCGTGGTGGCCCGCGCCGTCAGGATGCCGAGGAGGTCGTCGAAGCGGGCGGCGATCTCGGCGTCGGCCAATCGCGAGAACCCGCCCTCGGTGATGGTGGCGATCACGGGGTAGATGCCCCGCACCATGTCGGGTCCGCCGGTGGCCGAGTCCTCGTCCGCCGCTTCGAACAGTGCCGTGATGGCGAGGTCGATCACTGCGCCGCGGTCGAGGCCGTCCACGAATCCCATCTTCACGACTGATCCCGCCAACGACCCACCCGAACCACTGGTGGCGAAGTTCGACTCCTCGTAGCGACCGCCGGTCACGTCGTACTGGAACAGCCGACCGGCACGCCGCCGCAGGTCGTACCCGGCGAAGATCGGAACCACGACGAGCCCCTGCATGGCGGCTGGGAGGTTGCTGCGCACCATCTGGGCCAGTTGGTTGGCCTTGCCCTCCAGCGAGAGCTGCGAGCCCTGCACCTTCTCGTAGTGCTCGAGCTGCAACTGGAACAGCTTCACCATCTCCATCGCCGGACCGGCCGCGCCGGCGATGGCGACGCCGGAGTGGCGATCGGCCGGGAACACCTTCTCGATGGCCCGGTGGCTGATGAGGTTGCCCGAGGGGGCCCGACGGTCACCGGCCATCACCACACCATCGGCGTAGCGTATGGCCACCACCGTGGTGGCGTGGGTGATGGGGAGGCGCTCGCCCACCGGTGAGGCCGGGGGCGAGGGGACGAGGCCATGGGCCCGGGCGAGGGACACGAAGTCGGGACCGGCGTCGAAACCGGACGGAGGGATGGTCACGGTCGGCAGGCTACCGGTTCCCCGGAGACGGGCTACTGCCCGCCCTTCTGCACGAAGCTGCGCACGAACTCCTCGGCGTTGGTCTCGAGCACCTCGTCGATCTCGTCAAGCAGTCCGTCGAGTTCGGCCTTGATGCGATCACCGGCCACCGCCGAGGTCGGCTCCTCGACCGTCTCGTCGGTCTCCTGCTCGCTGCTGCGTTCGGACGGTGTCCGCCGGATCCGCTCTCGCTCTTCCATGTCCACTTCCTCGTCGACTTGCTCGTCCGTGAGTGCTTCGATCCGCTCCGGGACCGCCCGGGATCCGCAGCTCAACTCCCCAGTCGATCGAGGAGCTCAGCGGCGTTCCTGCTGCCATCGATCACGCTAGCCACGTGCGAGGCCGTTCCGCGCCCGGGCTCCATCATCGGAACCCGCCGCAACGGATCGGAACCGATGTCGAACACGAGCGAGTCCCAATTGGCCGAGACGACCTCGTCACCGAACTTGGCCAGGCACCGACCCCGGAAGTAGGCGCGGGTGTCGTGCGGTGGTTCGGTGACGGCCGCCTCGATCTCCTCGTCGCCGCACAGCCGCTCGAGTCCCACCCGACGGGCCAGCGACCGATCGGGACGCAGATCGTGGTACTGCAGATCGAGCGCGCGCAGCCGGGCGTCCCCCCATCCCAGTCCGTGGCGGTCCCGGTAGGCGTCCACCACGCGCAGTTTCGCCACCCAGTCGACCTGCCCGGCCACCGACTCGCGATCCGACTCGAGCCCGGTCAGGACGGCATCCCACCGCTGGAGTATCTCGGCGCCCACGTCGGCGCCGACGCAGTCGAGGCCCCGGGCCGCGGCCCACTCCACGGCCAATCGATGCAGCTCGCGCTGCAGCTCGAGCGCCGTGATCCGGGTTCCGTCCTCGAGTTCGATCGGTCGAGCGAGCGAGAGGTCGGTGCTGACGGAGCGGATGGCCGGTACCGGTGCCCGAAGCACGAGCCGACCGGGGAGCCACTCGTCCTCGATCATGCAACTGACGATCGCCGTCGTCCCCACCTTGAGGAAGGTGGCGACCTCACTCATGTTGGCGTCGCCGACGATGACGTGCAGACGGCGGTACTTCGATGGATCAGCATGGGGCTCGTCGCGGGTGTTCACGATCGGCCGCTTGAGCGTCGTCTCCAGGCCGACCTCCTCCTCGAAGAAGTCGGCCCGCTGCGACAACTGGAAGGGCACTGCCTCCGGACCGGCACCGATCTCGCTGCCGACCTTCCCGGCACCGCAGAACACCTGCCGGGTCACGAAATGAGGTGTGATGAACCGGACGATGTTCCCGAACGGGGTCTCTCGGTCGAAGAGGTAGTTCTCGTGACAGCCGTAGGAGTTGCCCTTCCCGTCGGAGTTGTTCTTGTAGACGACGATCGACTGCCCCTCGGGCAGGAAGGTGTCGGCGTCGCGCATCGAACGTTCGAGGATCAGTTCGGCCGCTCGATCGAAGACGACCACCGACCGGGCGTCGGCGCACTCGGGGGTGGACAGTTCCGGATGGGCATGATCGACGTAGTAGCGGGCGCCGTTGGTGAGGACGGCATTGACCATGTGGGTCTCGACATCGGGAGGCATCGCCCCCGCCGCCATGAAGCCGCGGGCATCGCGATCAGGGGTTTCGTCGACGAAGTCCCAGCCCACCTGGGGCGCGCCGTGCACCGCTCCACCGCGCCGCGCCAACTCGCTCAAGTAGGAGTTGATGAGGATGGCTGACGCCGTGATCGGATTGGGGTCCTCGACACCACGCAGCGCGATCCCGTATTCGGTCTCGATACCGCAGATCTTGGGAATCGCCATGGTCCCGAGCGGACTCAGAGGTACTGGCCGGTACCCACCCGTTCGATGGCCCGACCTCCCTCGGCCGCCGAGTCACCCCGGGACACCAGGGTCCGGATGTACACGATGCGCTCGCCCTTCTTCCCCGAGATCCGCGCCCAGTCGTCGGGATTGGTGGTGTTGGGGAGGTCCTCGTGCTCCTTGTACTCCTGATGGATCGACTCCAGCAGGTCCTCCACGCGGATCCCGCGTGATCCGGTGGCGATCAGACGCTTGATGGCCAACTTCTTGGCCCTCCGCACCACGTTCTCGATCATGGCTCCGGACGCGAAGTCCTTGAAGTACATGATCTCCTTGTCACCGTTCTGGTAGGTGACCTCGAGGAACTCGTTCAGGTCGTCCTCGCGGAACATCTCGGCCACGGTCTGCTCGATCATGACGCGCACCGTCTTCTCCGGTTCACCGCCGCCCAACGAATCGACCTGTTCGGGGTCGAGCGGCAGATCGGCAGTGAGGTAGCGGGAGAAGATCTGGGCGGCGGCGTTCTCGTCGGGCCGCTCGATCTTGATCTTCACGTCGAGACGGCCCGGACGGAGGATGGCGGGATCGATGAGGTCCTCACGGTTCGAGGCTCCGATCACGATCACGTTCTTCAGCGTCTCCACCCCGTCGATCTCGGCCAGCAGCTGCGGCACGACGGTCGATTCCATGTCCGACGAGATGCCCGTGCCTCGGGTGCGGAACAACGAATCCATCTCGTCGAAGAAGACGATGACGGGCCAGCCCTCCTCGCTCTTCTCGCGGGCGCGTTCGAACACCAAGCGAATCTGACGCTCGGTCTCCCCCACGTACTTGTTGAGCAGTTCCGGACCCTTGATGTTGAGGAAGTACGAGCGCGCCCGCTTGTCGCCGGACACCTCCGCCACCTTGCGCGCCAGCGAATTCGCCACGGCCTTGGCGATGAGGGTCTTGCCGCAACCCGGCGGCCCGTAGAGGAGGATGCCCTTGGGTGCCGGCAAGCGATGCTCGGCGAAGAGCTCGTGATGGAGGAAGGGCAACTCGACGGCGTCCATGATCTGCTCGATCTGCGAGTCGAGGCCACCGACGTCCTCATAGGAGATGTCCGGCACCTCCTCGAGGACGAGTTCCTCGACCTCCGGACGGGGCAGCTTCTCGAGGAGCATCCCGGCACGCGGATCGAGCAGCACGGAGTCACCGGCTCGCAACTTCACACCGAGGAGGTCATCGGCGAGTTCGACGACCTGTTCCTCGTCGGCCCGACCCACGACCATGGCTCGCCGACCGTCGTCGAGCAGTTCCTTGAACGTGACGACCTCGCCGGTGCGTTCCGCCGAACGGGCCAAGACGATGTTCATGGAGTCGTTCAGGACCACCTCGTCACCGCGCACGATGGTCGACAGATCGAGGTCCGGATGCATGGAGACGCGTACCTTCCGGCCGGAGGTCCGCACGTCGACGGTGCCGTCGTCGTTGGCGCCGAGATAGGTCCCGTACGTGGCCGGGGGTTGCGTGAGTTTGTCCACCTCTTCGCGCAGCGCGGCGATGTGCTCGCGGGCCTCGCGCAGGGTGTAGGTCAACTTCTCGTTCTGGCCGACGACCTGCGACAACTGTCCCTTGGCCTCCAGCAGGCGCTCCTCCAGCATCCGCACCCGTTTGGGCGCGTCCTGGAGCCGACGACGGAGCGACGCCACCTCCTCCTCCAACAGGCGGATGTGGGCGCTCAGTTCGGCGGGATCGTCCGTGGGCGGACGAACTGCGTCCAGTGGCTCGGCCGGGACCTCTCCGTTGTCCTGATCGGGATCCATCTCGACCTCCCCTGCTGCGACCCTATCCCGGTGCCCGGAGCCCCCGGTCGACGCCGGCCACGCCGGCCAGGCCGGTTAGGGAATTCCGCGTCGACGGTTCGGAATCGGGGCGCTCACGCGTTAGGGTGACCGCCGTCCACCACCCCCCTCACCCGAGAGGTCATGACGACATGAAGGTCTGGATCGACCAGGATCTCTGCACCGGCGACGGACTCTGCGAAGAGATCGCCCCTGACGTGTTCACCCTGCTCGACGATGGCCTGGCCTACGTCAAGGAGGGGGACAAGGTCTTCTCGGATCCGGGAGGCGCGGCCGGTCTGGCCAACATCCCCGACGGGCAACTCGACGGCGTGATCGAATCGGCCGAGGAGTGCCCCGGGGAGTGCATCTTCATCGAAGCCGACTGATCCGGTTCCTCCCTGCGGCCCCGACTCGTCGGGGCCGTGGCGCGTCCGGAGCGGTGCTGCTCGCAGAGAAGTACGGCAGTGGTGACGAGCCTGCCTCAGACGAGACAAGGTCCGGCTGAGGTGGGCTCCGTTCCGGCTGCATCGAGCACCGTACGCACCTCGACCGGCTCGAGCGCGTAGGCCACGTCGCCGCGGTCGCGGGCCACGGCGAAGGCCACGCCCACCACTTTCCCGTCGGGAGCGACCAGCGGCGCACCGGAATCGCCCGGGCGCAACGCCACGGCCAACTCGAGCACGCGCCGTCGAGTGCGGTCCACGCCGTAGATGTCGCGTCCGGTCGCATCGAGGGAGCGGGCGACCGAGAACGGCGCGATGCGGAGCGGACCGCCCCCCGGTCGGCCGAACACGCCACCAGTGGTGCCCGGCGTCGGGGACATGTCCTGCAGGACGAGTGGTTCACGATCGAGCCCGCGCACTCTCAGCACTGCGAGATCGCGAGAGGGATCGAAGGCGAGCACCTCCGCATCGAAGCGACGGCCGTCGTCACGCAGCACCGTCGTGGCCCGTTCTCCCGCCACCACGTGCGCGTTGGTCACGACCAGACCGGGAGCGGCCACCCAACCGGTGCCGTCCTGCACTCGCGAGCACGCCGTGCCCTCCACCTTGACCACCGAACGCGCCGCCATCGCCGACACCTTCGTATCGACACCTGTCCCCTCCGGCAGACGTCCGGCCGAATCCGTGGGGCGCAGGGTGTCGAACACGTCCGGTGCGGCATCGTCACCGACCAGTGCCCGCAGTGAGCGCGCCGCATCGGGAGCGGTCGGGAGCAGACCGTCGAGCGTGCGTGCGATCACCGAGCCACTGGTCTGACGGGACACGACCCCCGGGGTGGCGGCCAGGACGGGGATCACGAGCCACAGAAGGACGATCGCCCCCACCAGACCGGCCAACGCGCCCAACACACGGTCGACGGTCCCGAGCCCGCCGAGTCGCACGGCCGGAGCCAGACGCTCGCCGATCACGAAGCCGAGCGCCTGACCGATGGTGGCCGTGACGACCAGCAGGCCGAGGGCCAACAACACCACCATCGTCCGATTGTCCGAGTCGATCCGACGGAGGAAGGACGGGAGGACTTCGAGTCCGAGCAGCAGGCCACCGGCCAGACCGACCCACGACAACACCCTGGTCAGGAACCCGAGCCGCCAGCCCCCGAGCACGGCGAGAGCCACGGAACCGGCGAGGACGATGTCGAGCAGCGTCATCGAGCGGGCGGCGCTCCCAGCAGACGCGCGTGGGTGAGGAACCCGGTGTGGGCCACCATCCGGTGGTCGGGTCGGACGGCCACGCCGTCGACGTGCCAGGTGCGGTTGAGCACCTCGACGGTCTCGGGGATGTCGAACCCGTTGGCGTTCAATGCCTCGTGGAGCGTCATGACCTGGACGATGCTCGGTGTGTAGGCCAGCAGGATCCCGCCCGGGTGCAGCGACCGAGCCGCGTGCGGGACCACCTGCCATGGCTCCGGCAGATCGAGGACGACCCGGTCGAGATCCGTGGCGTCGATGCCGTCATAGGAGCTGCGGATCTCTATGCGGTAGCGCTCCAATGCCTCGGGCCCGAGGAACGAGGTCACGTTGGCCACCGCCCGCTCGGCGAAGTCCTCGCGCAACTCGTAGCCGATGATGTCGGCACCGGCGCGCAACATGGCCATCGACAGCGCACCGGAGCCGATTCCGCTCTCGAACACGCGCACACCCGGGTGGATGTCGGCCAGCATGAGGATCGGGCCGAGATCCTTCGGGTAGATCACCTGCGCGCCGCGGGGCATCTTCAGTACGAAGTCCGAGAGAGTCGGTCGGACGGCGAGATAGGCGACGTTACGGGTCGACGGGTACACACCCCCCTCCGCCCCTCCGATGATCGCATCGTGGGGGACGAATCCGGAGTGCGAATGGAACTCACCGCCCTCCTTGAGGGTGACGAGGTAGCGACGTCGTTTCGGATCGATGAGCAGGACGCGCTCACCGGCGGCGAAGGGCCGACTCATTCGCCACCGTCCCGACGTCGGTCCAGCATGACCGGCACCGGCCGTCGTCCACCCGCCCGCTCGACGAGGCGGCAGAAGGCACACTCCCCTGCCGTCGTCGGAGCTCCACAGGATGAACAGGCCTCGAGACCGGTGCGTTCCGCAGCGGCCAGCGGTTCGAACTTGGCCAGCGCCCGTTCGAGAAAACCGAAGTAGAAGGAGTGCTTCGCGCCGGGTGACTGGGCCTCGATCTGATCCAGCGCCGCCTTGTAGCCGAGATGTCGGTTCCCGGCCGCCATGGGGCACTCGTCGACGATGTAGTCGATGGACCGCACGACGCAGTAGGCCGCCGTCTCCCGCTCGGACAATCGGACGAGCGGTTTCACCTTCCGGGGGAACCCGTCCCGGGCCGGGAGAACCGGTGACTGCCGGCCGAGGTAGTCCGTCTGCCAGTGCAGTGTGTTGCCCAGCAGAACCGCGGCTTCATCATCGAGGTTGTGGCCGGTGGCGACGACGTCGTAGCCGCCATCCATGGCGGCGCGATCGAAGAGATGACGCTTGGAGAGGCCGCACGCCGAGCACGGGACGCGCCGTGCGGCCTTCGCTCCCGACGGGATGTCGAATCCGTAGTCACTGGGCAGGTCGACCTCGAGGAGACGAAGCGAACGCGACTGGGCGAAACGGCGAGCATGATCGGTCGACTGCGCGCTGTAGTCGTCGATCCCCAAACCGATGACGAACCCGTCGACGTCGTAGCCGAGGTCGACCAACAGCTCCCACAGGGCCAACGAGTCCTTGCCTCCCGAGACGGCGACGAGGACACGATCACCCGGGCCGAGCATCTCGAAGTCGTCGATCGCTCGACGTACCTGGCGCCGACAATGTTCGACGAAGTGATCGGTGCAGAAGTTCGAGTTGTGACGACGGATGTCGATCACGGCCGGCCCCCGACACACCGTGCACTTCATGCCGAGCCCCCCGAGATCACTGGACGAACCTCGACCGAGTCCCCGTCGGCCAGCGTGGCATCGCCGGGAACGAGTTCGCCGTCGCGGATGACCAGAACCGCGTCGCGATGGAGACCCACCTTCGCCAACAGGTTGACGATCGTGATCGGTCCGGCGATCTCGATCTCGCGCTTGGGGCTGTGCAGACGAACCTTCACCGTCACCGACGGCGCGCCCGTCGAGTCGCCTTGCGCTCGGCCCGTCGGGCCCGACGCCGACGACGACCGGAGAGCGGAGCCGGTCGGCTGGACACCAGGATCGATTCGCCCGGTCGAAGGTCGCCGACGAACACCCGCTCGGGTGCAGAGCGCAGGGCCAACTGCAGCGCCCGCAGACCCCAGACCGCGCCGCCGAGGAGCAGCCAGGCGCGGTTGCCTTCCAGCACTCCGCGCCGGAGCGACCGCCGCCGCAGCATCTGCAACACGTTCATACCCGGCGGATCTCCACGATCGTCCGACGCTTGCGGCCACGTCGACGGCCGAGAGCGAAGGCAACCACCACCACACCGACCGCCACCGCCGCCACGGCCAGGCCGACGTAGGAACGGGTCTCGTCCTCGACGCTCTCGACTTCGCGCTGGATGTCCCGGAATCCGGCCTCGATGTGTTCACGGGTGATCCGACCGGCCGTCATCGCCGATCACCCCCGACGCCACCCCGTCCGATGCGGGAGAAGGCGAGGACGACGAGTCCGCCGACCGCGAGAGCCACGATCAGGTACGGGACCCAGGACCAGAACCCGTCGAAGACACCGTTGGTCTGGGTCTGGAGTGCGCGCAGCGCCGACATGCACAGGAGGAAGACGCCGGTGGTGATGACCAGCATGCCGCCCACCCCGTAGAAGAGGAATCGACCGACATTGCGCAGCGGCTCGATGGTCTCCTGGCGCGTGTAGGCCACCAACAGGTCCCACAGGTCCCTCACCACCTCCGGCACGACACTGGATCCGGCCACCTTGCTCCTTTCGTCCCCAGGAGTATCCCACCCCGGGAGCCGGTTCGGGCCAGTCGGGGCGGCGTCCCCGCCGCCGGGGAGGACATCGGTACGCTCCGGCCCGTGCCCGGCTCGGTTCCCCACGACACCCAGCCCGACGGCCCGCTCGGCGACGACATCGCCCGGCAGTACCGGCGATGGGTGTACCCGGAGCCGATCTCCGACCTCGACATGTGGCTGGACGACCACTGGGAGTGGTTCGATCCGAGTCACGCCCAGCCGATGCTGTGGCCCGATCGGGCGGCCCGCGACGATCTCGAGATCCTCGTCGCCGGATGTGGCGCCAATCAGGCCGCCGTCATCGCGCACACCAACCCTCGGGCGCAGGTCACCGGCATCGACGTCAGCGACGCCTCGCTCGACCATCAACGACGACTGGCACGGACACATTCACTCGGCAATCTCGAGCTGCATCGGTTGCCCGTCGAACGAGCCGACGAGCTGGGTCGTCGATTCGACCTCGTCATCTGCACCGGGGTGCTGCATCACCTGGCCGAGCCCCAGCGCGGGATGGACGCACTAGGCCGGTGCCTGCGCTCCGATGGCGTGCTGGGGGGGATGCTCTACGCGAGATACGGACGAGTGGGGGTCGAGATGCTGCAGGACTGCTTCCGCGACCTCGGCCTCGAGCAGACCGAGGATTCACTGGCGGTGGTCACGGCGACGATCCGAGCCCTTCCCGCCGACCATCCACTTCGGGGATATCTGTCCATTGCCGGCGACCTTGATCATGCCGCCGGTCTCGTCGACACCTTCCTCAACGCCCGTGACCGCAGCTACACCGTGGCCGACTGCCTGTCATTGGTGGAATCCGCCGGTCTGGTGTTCGACGATTGGTTCCTGAAGGCCCCGTACCACCCACGGGGTGGTCTCGGGCCCGAGTTGTCCGATGCGCTCGGCCGTGTACCGATCACGCAGCGATGGTCGATCATGGAACGCATCAACTGGCGCAACGGATGTCACTTCTTCACGGCCTGTCGTCCCGAGCGACCGCCGGCGTCCTACCTGATCGACTTCGAATCCGCCGACGCCGCGCAGTACACCCCGGCCCTGCGCCATCGATGCGTCGTGAGCGTTGATGGCATCGCTCGTGGCGACTGGACCATCTCCCTCGACGAGCGACAGATGGTCCTCATCCGCCGCATGGACGGTTCGAGGACCATCGACGAGATCGCCCACGAGTTCACCGATCTCGATGACGCACTGGCGCTGTTCCACTCGTTGTGGCGACTCGACTTCATCTCCGTAGGGCTGCCCGCCCTCGCCAACCAATCGGTGTGAGTCGCCGCGCGGTCCTCAATCGCCCGGGGCACCGAATCGCGCGTCGAGCAGTTCGATCTGACCCTCCATCGCGTCGAGCAGGACCTCCAGTCGGGACGACGCACTCGGGGACTCGATGAACCTCTGTCGATCGAGCGGACCCAACGGCGAGACGAGGAGGAGGAGTTCGGAGGCGGCGACGGCATCGTCGGGGAGTTCGAGGTCGGCAGGCGCCACCGGGAGACCGAGCGATCGGGCGTGGCGCAACCACGCGCGGACCGAGTCGTCGGCGGCGGCCAGCAAAGGGCGTGTCGCGTCATCCGCAGCGGACACCGGGAACGGTGTGACCATCGCGCTCGGGTAGGGATCATCGGGCAACCACTCGACGACCCGCAGTCGGGCCAAGCCCACGGCGACGATGTGCCATCGACCCGGGGCGACGGGATCGGCCTCGACGATGTCGACCACCGTACCCACGGAACTCCGCTCGTCACCGCCGCCCACTTCGTGGCCTCGCTCGATCAGGACGGTGCCGAATCGCCGGTCGGCCGCCAGCGCCGCGCGCACGAGTTCGTCGTAGCGGGGTTCGAACACCTGCAGTGGCAGCACCTGACCGGGCAGGACCACGCTCCCGAGCGGGAACATCGGCAGCCGCAGAGGTCGATCGTCCACCATCAACGCGGAGGCAGGGGCGAGATGGACGACGACTTGGGTCGACGCGTGCCATAGGACACGAGTCGATCGGTGAATCCGTCGGCCACACCGGTGGTGCGAGCGTCGTTGCCGCTGTGCAGGAAGGTGAAATCGAGTGTCCAACCCTGTGTGGTGTCGACGATGCCGGCCAGGGCGTTCACTCCGTTGAGGGTCCCGGTCTTGGCTCGCACCTTGGTCATCGACGGTGTCGACAGCATGCGACGACGCAGGGTGCCGGTGCGCCCACCGACCGGGAGATTGGCCAGCAACTCCGGCATCTTCGCCAGTCGCTCGAAGAGCTCGAGCAGGACGGAGCAGTTGGCCCGATTGCCGGTGTCGAGACCGGATCCGTCGTTCATCACCAGGGCCGACACCTCGACACCCTGGCGTTGGAGCGACTGGCGGATGGCGCTCAGGCCGTCGGCGGTGGTGCCCCGTCCCGTCGTCTCCAGTCCCATCTCCTTGGTGAGGAGTTCGGCGGTGGTGTTGTCGGAGTTGAGCAGCATCTCGCCCACCAGATCGACCACGGGAAGGGAATCGACTGCGGCCAGTTCGGTTGCTCCCGGGGGCGCTGTTCCCGTGGCTGATCCGCCGTCCACACTCACCCCGCGTTGGGCCAGCACCGTCCGGAGCGTCTGTACGAACAGCAGAGGTGCATCCCCGACCTTGCGGGTGGTCGTGGGCTTGTCGGGGGAGTCGGTGTAGCCGGAGTTCCCGTCGTTGACGACCAGCGCCGACAGTGGCGACACGGTGCCACCGGTCTGGTACCGACTCGGCCACGAGGGGATCCAACGGACGTCGTCGTACCGGGAGTCGTCGCCGATGAGCGAACCGGTGATGCGGGTGATCCCGAGATCGACGACGGCATCGGCGATGCGGTCGAACTCGGACGAAACCTGATCGGGATCGTCGAACACCGAGACGTAGCCCTTGGTGGTCAGGATCGGGTCTCCCCCGCCGACGACCCACAGATCACCGTCGAGAGTGCCCTTCTGCACACGCGCGTCAGAGACGAACCTCGTCCGAAGTGTCCGGTCGGCGCCGAGGATGTCGATGGCGGCCAGCGCCGTCGCCATCTTCAGGGTGGAGGCCGGAACCAATGGTGTCTCCGGACCTCGGGTGACGATGCGACGACCATCGAGTTCCACGATGGCGCACGTGTTCCCCACCACCTTGTTGACATAGGTGTCGATGGCGCCCGACAACTCTGCATCGGCCTCGGCCACGAGGGCTGAGGGGAACCGGCGCGCCGACAGCACCGGAGTGGTCGGTCGGACAGTGGACGCGTCACTGCTCTGCGCCGAGGCCGGGAACTCCACGAGCCCGACGCCGAGCAGGAGTATCGCCACCAGCAGCGCGGCCCGACGAGCCGCAGATCCGGGCACGTCTCAACGCTCCCGGTCGAGCCACCGCCGTCGCCACCAGGCGGCGCCCAGTGCCCGCACGGCTCGCTCCCCCGACGGGTAGCAGTAGCGGCCGGTGTCGGCCACGGCGCGCACGGCGGCATTGTCGCGATCGGCCACCGCCAGCTCGGTGGCGAGGAGGATCGGCTTGGACGAGTCGGTGGACAGTCGGTCCGCCTCGGTGGCGTAGCGCGCGTCCTGTCGATCGTGGAAGGCCACGATGCGCTCCAGTCCGTGGTCGGGGAAGAACGGGCCCTCTCGTTCCAGACGTCCCTGATTCGACTGGATGCCGGCGCCGAGTACGACAACCGCATCGATCGAAGACTCGTCGACGACCGCCGAGAGCACCGCCGGAACGGTCTCCTTGGTCTCGCCGCCGGCCAGGTCGATGGGGTTGTTGCGACTCCATCGCGGCGGGAGCAGTGCGTCGAGTTCGCTGCGCAGTACGTCGGAGAGGTCGACCACTTCGAGTTCGGTCCGGACCACGGCGTCGGCGGCGAGCACGCCCCATCCTCCCACGGTGGTCACGATCGCCAACCGCGGTCCCGACGGGAGCGGCTGGGTGGCGAGGGTGGCGGCCACATCGAAGGCCTCCGCCACGTCGCTGGCTCGGATCGCTCCGGCCTGACGCAACATCCCGTCGACCACCCGATCGTCAGTGGCCAGCGAACCGGTGTGGCTCGACGCCGCTCGGGCCCCCGAGGACGTCGCCCCACCCTTGATGATCACGACCGGCATCCGTTCGCACACCGCCCGCAGTCGATCGGCGAATCCTCGACCGTCGTCGATCCCCTCCACGTAGGCCAATCCCACCGTGGTCGACGGATCCTGCGCGTACCACTCGAGGACATCGATGACGCCGACCTGTGCCGCATTCCCGACCGACAGGGCGCGACTCACGCCCACGCCACTGTGCCGTGAGAGGTTGAGGAACGAGGAGACGAGATTGCCCGACTGACTGACCACGCCGATGGTGCCCGGCGGAGGGAAGGGGGCGACGATCTGCGCGCACAACGACGACGGCGTCGAGACGAGCCCCTGGCCGTTGGGGCCGATGAGGAGCAACCCGAGGTCGTCGGCCACCGCGGCCAGTTCCTCCTGCGCCCGCCGGCCCTCCTCCCCCGCCTCGCCGTAGCCGGCCGAGGACACGAACGCGGCGCGCACCCCGCAAGCGGCGGCCTCGCGCAGGAGCCCGACGTTGCTGGCGGCCGGGGTGCACACGAACAGCAGATCCCATTCACCCTCAGGGAGCGAGCCGATGTCGGGCCAGGTCGGCCGACCGAGGACCTCGGCGCCGTCGCGGTTGGTGGCGACCACCGAACCACCGAAGCCCGACGCCAGGATGTTGTGCAGCACCACGAAGCCGAACTTCCCGGGATGGGTGGAGGCCCCGGCGACGATGATGCCCCGGGGATCGAAGAGTGCGTCGAAACCCTTCAGAGGCTCGAGACTCATTGCTCGACCTCCACCAACGCATCGAGGGCGATGGGTCGTCCGTCGACGATCCGCACCGGGTTGAGATCGATCGACACCACACCGGCAGTCTCGGCGGCGGCCCGGGACACGGCGAGGATCACCTCGACGAGCGCGTCCCGGTCGACGGCCGGCTCGCCCCGGAACGGACCCAGGAGGCTCTGGTTGCCGAGACGGTCGAGCATGTCGTGGGCGTCGAACCGATCGACGGGGATGAGTCGCACGCTCACATCGGCGAAAGCCTCGGCGAGGACACCGCCCACTCCGACCAGCACCATCGGCCCGAACGTGGGATCGGTGGCCGTGCCCACGAGGAACTCGCGTAGACCGGCGACCATGGGAGCGAGGAGCACACCGGTGGCTCGATCCTCGGGTCGCGCCCGGTCGAGCAGGTCCTGCACGACTCGCTCCACCTGCTCGATCCCGGTGACGCCGAGGCGGACGAGACCGCGCTCGCTCTTGTGCGCGAGCTCCTCGCCGCACAACTTCGCCGCCACCGGTCGATCCTTGACCCCGAGCGCACCGAGGGCCGCCGCCACGTCCGAGGGACCACTCACGAGGATCTCGGGCAGGAACGGCACGCCGAAAGGGGCCAGCAGTTCCTTGGACTGCGCCTCGGACAGGGTGCTCACGGCTCGAGCGCGGCGCGCAACAGTGCCCTCAGGTGCTCGAGCCGCTCGTCGAGGGCGGCCGGCGCCATGGGGTCGTGACCGAGGAGGCCCTCGGTGAAGGGAAGATCGCTGAAGTAGCTCAACAGTGCGCCGTATCCGGTGAGGAGCAGTTGCTCGGCATCGAAACGCCGGAAGGTCCCGGCCTCCATCTCGCCCTCGAAGTAGTCGACCGCCCGGCGGAACAGTGGCCGCAGGGAGACCCCCAGATCGACACCGAGCCGTCGTCCGCCGTCGAGGGCCTCACGTCGGGCGATGCGCACGAACTCCGGGTTGTCCTTGAAGAAGTCGAATCCGGCGGTGAGCACCTGATCGACCTTGGCCCAGCCCGTCGCCGGGCTGCGGGTCACCTCGTCCACGCGTACGATCCACAGGGCCAGGGCCCGATCGAAGACCTCCTTGTAGATCGCCTCCTTCGACGGGAAGTGGTGCAGCACGCTCGACCGGCGGATCCCCACCGCTGCGGCGATGTCGTTCAGCGAAGTGGCGTCGAAGCCGCGATCGGCGAAGCAGTACTCCGCCTCCACCAGGATGATCTCCCGAGTGGGCACCACGGCATCGGTCTCGACCACCGCCAGACAGTACCGGCGAAGGCCGGAACGAGCCCTTTCCGACCTGTACGGTGCCGGTCGATGGAGATCCTCGCCGCCCTGTTCATCGACGGCATCAACGTGCGCAGCGTCGATGGCCCCTCGACTCGTCTCGACCTGACCGGGGTGCAGTTCTCGGCCTTGGCACCCTCTGCCCCTCCGGTCACCATCGAGCCGCACCTGTGCGTGATCGTGCACTGCCCTCCGGACTCGCGGGACACCGCGGCCCTCGAAGTCGTGTTCCGTCGCGGCGACGACGTGATCGCCCGCAACGTGCAACCGCTCCAGGTCGAACCGGGCAAGTTCAACTACCGACTCGTCCGCGCCGAGCTCTCGTTCGACGAGCCCGGAACGATCGAGGCGCACTGCCGTATCGACCTCGGTCCGACCCATGTCGTCCCGTTCACCCTGTTGGCCCCATGACTACGATGCGCCCGTGACAGACCTGCAGAAGCGAGCCATCGACGTGATCCGGGGTTTCGCCATGGATGCGCCGCATCGGGCGAAGTCCGGTCATCCGGGGACGGCGATGGCACTCGCACCGCTGGCCTACACGTTGTGGACGCGCATCATGCGCTACGACGCCACTGCACCCGACTGGGCGAACCGCGATCGGTTCGTGTTGTCCGGCGGGCATGCGTCGATCCTGCTCTACACGATGCTGTACCTGACGGGGTACGGACTGGAGAAGTCCGAGATCGAGGACTTCCGACAGCTCGGCTCGCGCACCGCTGGCCATCCGGAACGGCACCTGCTCCCCGGCGTCGAGGTCACGACCGGCCCGCTCGGACAGGGATTCGCCAATGCCGTGGGTATGGCGCTCGCCGAACACCACCTGCGCGCCCGGTTCGGACCGCAGCTGTTCGACCACCACACCTGGGTGATCTGTGGTGACGGCGATCTCTCCGAGGGCATCTCGCACGAAGCGGCCTCGTTGGCCGGTCATCTCGGTCTGTCCAAGTTGGTCGTTGTCTACGACGACAACCACATCTCGATCGACGGTCCCACCGAACTGGCGCTGTCCGACGATGCCGCGGCGCGGTTCGCCGCGTATGGCTGGTACACCGAGAACGTCGGCGAGATCGCCGAGGACGTCGATGCGTTGGAAGCGGCCCTGCGTCGCGCCGCCGCGATCGACGATCGACCGTCGCTCATCGTGCTGCGCAGCCACATCGGCTACCCCTCGCCTTCGTTCACCGATTCCGCCAAGGCCCACGGCGATCCCTTCTCGGCCGAGGAGATCACCGCCACCAAGAAGGTGATGGGCATTCCCGACGAACCGTTCTGGTGCCCCGACGACGTGCTCGAGCACATGCGCGCCTTCGGCACGCGCTCGACGCCGGTCCGTGTCGAATGGGGGCGGGTCCGCGAGGGTTGGGATCGAGATCGCCGTGCGCTCGATGCCGCCCTGGCCGATACCGGTCTGCCCGGCTGGGACGACGACCTGCCGTCGTTCACCGTGGGTGATGCGATCGCCACGCGTGCCGCCGGCAAGACCGTGCTCGACGCGTTGGCACCGAGGGTGCCCGGGCTGTTCGGCGGCGGCGCTGACCTCACCGGCAACTGCGGGGTCCAGCTCTCGGGGACCGAGACGTATTCGCCCCTCCATCCCGAAGGACGACAGATCCACTTCGGCGTGCGGGAGCACGCCATGGGTTCGGTCATGAACGGACTGGCCGCCCACGGCGGGGTCATGCCCTTCGGAGGAACCTTCTTCGTGTTCTCCGACTACATGCGTCCGGCGGTCCGACTGGCCGCGCTCTCCGATCTCCATGTCATCTACTCGTGGACCCATGACTCGATCGGTGTCGGCGAGGACGGACCCACGCACCAGCCCATCGAGCATCTGGCCTCGTTGCGGGCCATGCCCGGATTGCGTGTCATCCGCCCGGCCGACGCCAACGAGACCGCCGCGGCGTGGCGACACGCCGTCATCCATCGTGGTCCGACGGCCCTCGTCCTGTCGCGTCAGGCCGTACCCGTGCTCGACGGAACCGCCGGGCACCACGGACTCGAGCGTGGCGCCTATGTGCTCGTCGAACCCGATGGTGTGCCGTCGATCGTGCTCATCGCAACGGGCTCGGAGGTGCACCTGTGCGTCGATGCCGCGGCGGTACTCGCAGCCGAGGGAGTCGCGGCTCGCGTCGTCTCCATGCCGTGCTGGGATCTGTTCGCCGAACAGGACGAGTCCTACCAGTCCCAGGTGCTCGGCGAGGACGCGCCCCGGCTGTCGGTGGAGGCCGGTTCGACCTTCGGGTGGTCACGATGGGCCGACTCGTGGATCGGCATCGATCATTTCGGAGCGAGCGCTCCCGGCGGCGTCCTGATGGCGGAGTTCGGCTTCACCGTCGACAACGTCGTCGATCAGGCGAGACTCCTCCTCGGCTGAACGAAACACTGACCGGAGACTCCCATGACCCGACTCCATGATCTCTTCACCATCGGCGGGCAGAGCCCGTGGCTGGACAACGTCCGTCGCGACTGGATCCGCAACGGGGAGATGCAACGTTGGGTCGATCGCGGCGTTCGCGGCGTGACGTCCAACCCGACGATCTTCCAGAGGGCGATCGAGGGCAGTGACACCTACGACGAGCAGTTCGCCTCTCTCCTCGGTTCGGGGATGTCGGTGGAGGATGCGTACTGGGAACTGGTGATCACCGACATCGTCGACACCCTCGAGATCCTGCGACCGGTGCACACCGAGTCGGACGGCATCGACGGGTACGTCTCGATCGAGGTCTCTCCCCTGTTGGCGCGTGACACCGCCGGAACGGCCGTCGCCGCCCGCGCGCTCCATGACCGCATCGACGCCCTCAATCTGTTCATCAAGATCCCCGGCACCGCGGAGGGCCTCCCGGCCATCGAGGACTCCATCGCCGCCGGGGTCAGTGTGAACGTCACGCTGCTGTTCTCGGTGGCGCGCTACCGCGAGGTGATGGAGGCCTACCTGCGCGGGCTGGAGCGCGTCGAGGGCGACCTCTCCTCGATCCGCTCGGTGGCCTCGTTCTTCGTCAGTCGGGTCGACTCCGAGGCCGACAAGCGACTCGCCGCCATCGGCAGCCCCGAGGCCCTCGCCCTGCAAGGAAAGGTGGCGGTGGCCAATGCCCGTGTCGCCTATGAGGCCTTCCTCGAGACGTTCCGTGGTCCGCGCTGGGAGGCGCTGGCGGCGAGGGGCGCCAAGGTGCAGCGGCCCTTGTGGGCGTCGACGTCGACCAAGAATCCCGACTACCCCGACACCCTCTACGTCGATGACCTGATCGGCCCCGACTCGGTCAACACGATCCCGGACGCCACCCTCGCCGACTTCGAGGATCACGGCACCGTCGCTCGCACGCTCGATGCCGATCTCCCCGGTGCCAATGCCCTGCTCGACGCCTTCGGCGCCGTCGGCTGCTCACTCGAGGACGTGACCGCACTGCTCGAGGACGAAGGAGTGGCGTCGTTCTCGAAATCGTTCGAGGACCTCCTCGCCGCGCTGCGGGCCAAGGCCTCGGCACTCTGAATTCCCTCCGGTCGGTGCGCGTCTCATGAAGGGCGAGCTCGTCGTCGTCGAGGACGTCCCCGAAGCGTTCGCTGCGCTCGTCGTCGATCGCTGGCGCGCACGTTTCTCTTCCCCGTTCTCCCTCGCTCTGTCCGGCGGTGCAACGGCTCGTTCCTGCTACGAATCACTGGCGGCGCGTACTGGTGACATCGACTGGAACACAATGGACGTGTGGTGGGGTGACGAGCGATGCGTGCCGCTCGACGATCCGGACTCCAACCATCGGCTGGCCCATGAGGCATTGCTCGATCGGGTCGTGGTGGGAGCGGAACATCCCATGAGGTGCGGACCGGCGGGCGCGTCGGACTACGACGACGCCCTGCGGCGAGTCCCGCCCCTCGACCTGATCCACCTCGGACTGGGACCAGACGGTCACACCGCCTCGCTGTTCCCGGAGTCGGCGGCGCTGTCGGCTCCCGCCGACCGACTCGTCGTCGACAACATCGACTCGACCGGCCGCAACCCCCTTCCCCGCATGACCCTCACCTACGGTGGCATCGCTCGCAGTCGATGCGTCGTGGTCACGGTGTCGGGCGAGGAGAAGGCCGAGGCCCTGGCTCGGGTGCACGCCGGTGATCGATCGGTACCGGCGACGGCGATCGATGCCGATCACGTCGTGTGGCTCGTCGACCCTGCGGCGCTGCGCAGGATCGGTCCGACGGGCCGCTCCGGTGACCCCCGATAGGGTGCGGCCCATGTCCGACCTGTCTGCGCCCCTCGAGGAGCTGATGGCGCAGGCCCGGGACGTGCGCCGACGGGCCCAGGGTGAACTCGTCACCTACTCCCCGAAGGTGTTCATCCCGCTGACCATGCTCTGCCGGGACCGTTGCGGCTACTGCACCTTCGCCCAACCCCCGGCTCGTCTCGAGGCGCCGTTCCTCGGCCCGGGCCAGGTGCTCGCCCTCGCCCGGGCCGGGGCCCGAGTCGGATGCCATGAAGCCCTGTTCACCCTGGGCGAGGCTCCCGAGGAGCGCTACCCGGTGGCGGCGCAATGGCTGGCCGACCATGGCTACACCTCCACCATCGACTACCTCGCAGCCATGGCCCGACTCGTACTGGCCGAGACCGGCCTTCTCCCCCATGCCAACCCCGGGGCCCTCGGTCAGGCCGAGTTGGCGCGACTCCGCACCGTCTCGCCCTCGCAGGGAATGATGGTCGAGTCCCTGCGCGACGACCTCGAATGCCACCGTGGTGCCCCCGACAAGACACCCGCCCGCCGACTGGCCACGTTGGAGGCGGCCGGCGAACTGGCGATCCCCTTCACCACCGGCATCCTCGTCGGCATCGGGGAGGATCGTGCCGATCGCATCGCCGCCCTCGAGGCGATTGCCGCCTCCCATCGACGTCATGGTCATGTGCAGGAAGTCATCGTCCAGAACTTCCTGCCCAAACCCGGGACGGCGATGGCGCGATCGGCGCCGTGCCCCCCGGACGCGCACCTCGAGGCCATCGCCCTCGCCCGACTCATCCTCCCGCCCGAGGTCCACATCCAGGCCCCGCCCAATCTGGCCGACGACTTCGGTCGCCTGCTCGATGCCGGCATCGACGACTGGGGTGGCGTCTCGCCCGTCACGGCCGACCATGTGAACCCGGAACGCCCGTGGCCCGCCGTCGATCGCATCCGTGCCGTCACCGAGGAGCGAGGACTCTCGCTGGCGCCGCGGCTCACCGTCCATCCTCGCTACGCCACCGATCCGACGCGTTGGCTCGACGAGGGCCTGCGCTTCGCCGTGCTCGATCGCTCCGATGCGGTCGGACTGGCTCGTGATGATCCGGGCGCAGTGTTCAACCAGCGTTTGACCCCGGCCTCGGTCGAACAGGTCGACGATGGAGTCGAGGTCCTGCAGATCGGTCCCCGATCCACGATCTGGAGCGCCGGATCGCGCATCGTCCCACCCGTGCTCGTTCCCGGCCCCACCCGCTCGGTGGGCCGCATCGGCGAGATCGTCGCTGGCGTGCGCATGGGACAGGTGGTCGAGCACGAGGAGATCGTCGACCTCTTCGGAGCGCGCGGACCGGATCTCGCCACCGTGGCGGCGCTGGCCGACGACCTCCGCCGCCAGACGGTGGGCGATGCGGTCACCTGGGTCCACAACCGCAACATCAACTACACCAACGTGTGCACGTTCAAGTGCCGGTTCTGCGGGTTCAGCAAGGGTCCGCTGTCGCTCAACCTCAGGGGCACGCCGTACCTGCTCACACTGGACGACATCGCCGACCGCACTCGGGAGGCGGCTGCGCTCGGCGCCACCGAGGTGTGCCTCCAAGGTGGGATCCACCCGGACTTCGATGGCGACTACTACATCGAAGTGACCCGAGCGGTGACCGCTGCCGTCCCGGACATCCACGTCCACGGCTTCACCGCGCTGGAGGTCACCGAGGGCGCACGTCGACTGGGAGAGCCGCTGGCCGTGTACCTGCGGCGACTGCGTGACGCCGGGCTGCGAACGCTCCCCGGCACCGCCGCCGAGATCCTCGACGACGAGATCCGGGCCGTGATCTGTCCGGACAAGATCACCACCGACGAATGGTTGGAGGCACATCGAACTGCACACTCCGTCGGTCTGCGTTCGAACATCACGATCATGTTCGGTTCGGTCGAGCGTCCCGAACACTGGGCCCGGCACATCCTGAGGACCCGCGCACTGCAGCGGGAGACCGGGGGCTTCACCGAGTTCGTCCCCCTGCCCTTCGTGCACATGGCCACGCCGCTCTACCTGCAACACCGGGCCCGTCGAGGCCCGACCTTCCGCGAGACGATTCTCATGCACGCCGTCGCCCGGATCGCCTATCACGGCGTCCTCGACAACGTGCAGACCTCGTGGGTGAAGTTGGGCCATGCCGGCGCTCGTCAGGCCCTGCAGGCGGGCGCCAACGATCTCGGTGGAACGCTCATGGACGAGAACATCTCGCGAGCGGCGGGTGCGGATCACGGACAGGGCATGGAGCCCGCCGATTTCGCCGAGCTGGTCGAACCCCTGGGTCGGACCAGCGTCCAGCGGTCGACCCTCTACGAGATCCTCTCGCCGGCCTGAGCCAGGGTCAGTCCATGTCGTCGGGCTCGCGCAGCACGGCGATCGCCTTCTCCACCGCTCGTCGGGCCCGGGTCAGGCGCTTCTCGTCCGCCGGCAGCTCGTGACCACCGGCGTCGATCGACTCGCGCAGTCGGGCGATGGCGAGATCGGCGAGCTCCTCGGCGATCGCCTCGAGACGCATCCTGATGTCGTCGAACTCTCCGGCCATCCGACATTCGTAGCGCACCGGGCAACAGGCAGGTGCTCACTAGAGTCCTCGGTACCGGTTCCGACGATCCGAAGGACACCACAGCCGAGTATGAAGCCCCAACGCAGCGGGATCGACGACGACGACGTCCACGAGTGGATCTCGTTCGACCTCGACGGTGAGACCTGGACCTTCGACGTCACGTGGCTGACCAGCAACTGGTCGTGCATCTATGGAAACGGCTGTCTGGGCATCGCCGAGGAGCCGGACCCCGAGCGCAATCTCGGATGCTGCTCCCATGGTGCCCACTTCTCCGACAAGGACGACAGGAAGCGGGTGGCCGACGTCTACCCGCGCCTCCGCGACGACGAGTGGCAGTTCAAGTCCCTTGCCGCCGAACTGGGAGGGCCCTTCGTGAAGATCGACGGCGAATGGACGACTCGCGTCCACGACGGCGCCTGCATCTTCCAGAACCGCAACGACTGGTCCGGAGGGCCGGGCTGTGCCTTCCACGGCGCGGCCATCTCCCGGGGCGAGAGCTTCATCGACTGGAAGCCGGAGGTGTGCTGGCAGGTACCCGTTCGGCTCGATTGGCACACCGACGACAACGAGCACACCACCAACATCCTGCGCGAGTGGAAACGACGCGACTGGGGCGAGGGGGGCGACGACTTCCACTGGTGGTGCACCGAGGATCGGCGCGCCTTCGTGGGCGACGAACCCGTGTACGTCGGGAGCCGGGACGAGATCGTGGCGCTGGTGGGCGAGGGTCCCTACCGACGCATCGTGGAACTGATCGAGGGTCGGATCGCCGAGCGCGGGACCGAGGTGTTCCTCCCCCACCCTTCTCTGCGCCGAACCGAGGCCTCCACCGACTGAGCGACCAAGCGACCGAGCGACCGAGCGACTGAGCAGTCGAGCGCCTGGGCGATCGAACGGTCAGCGCCGGGACAGCCGTCGCCGGTCGGCTTCCGACAGGATCCGCTTACGCAGGCGCAACGCCGATGGCGTCACCTCGACCAGCTCGTCGGCCGCGATGAACTCGATGGCCGATTCGAGGGTGATGTCACGAGGTGGAACGAGTTTGATCGCTTCGTCGGCCGAGTGCGTCCGGATGTTGGTCTTCTGCTTCTCGCGCACGACATTGACATGGAGCTCATCGGATCGCGCGTTCTCGCCGACGATCATCCCCTCATAGACGCGTTCGCCCGGGCCGATGAACAATTCACCGCGCTGCTGGAGGTTGTCGAGGGCATAGCCGGTGGCCACGCCCTCCCGATCAGCGATCATGGCTCCGCCCTTGCGCGTGGGCAGATCACCGACCCACGGTGTCCATCCGGCGAGGTGCTGGTGCAGGAGCGCAGTGCCCCGGGTGGCGGTGAGCAGTTGGGAACGGAAGCCCAACAGTCCCCGGGCCGGTGCCTCGACGGTGATGATCGTCCGACCGGTGTCACCGGGACGGAGATCGTTGACCCGACCCTTCCTGGGGGCCAACGCCTGCGTGACCGTCCCCACGTGCTCGTCGGGAACGTCGATCACCGCTCGTTCGAGCGGTTCATGGCGCGTGCCGTCGATCTCGCGCACGACGACCTCGGGTCGGCTGACCTGGAGCTCGTACCCCTCCCGACGCATCGTCTCGATGAGCACAGCGAGCTGGAGCTCCCCGCGACCTGCGACCTCGATCACGTCCGGGGACTCGGTCTCGGCCAGTCTGATCGACACGTTGCCGAGGATCTCGCGATCGAGGCGTTCGCGCAGGTGACGCGAAGTGAGGTACTTGCCCTCCTTGCCCGCCAGCGGTGAGGTGTTGACGCCGAAGGACATCCGCAGGACCGGCTCGTCGACGGTCAGGCGCTCGAGGGGCTTCGGATCGGTCGGATCGGCGAGCGTGTCGCCGATCTCGACCTCCGGGAAGCCGGCCACGATGAAGAGGTCGCCGGCGGCGATCTCGTCGACCTCGAGGCGTCCGATGCCGGAGAACGACAGCAATTGGGTGAGCCGCCGACGCAGCGGCGGTTGGCCTTCGTCCTCGACGCACAGGGCGACCTGTTCGCCGCGCCGCAGTCGCCCGTTGACCACCCGGCCGACGGCGAGACGACCGAGGTACTCGGAGGCATCGAGGTTCGTGACGATGGCCTGCAGCGGGGCCACCGGATCCCCGCCCGGCGGCGGGACGGCGCCCACGATCGCCTCGAACAGGGCCGTGAGGTCATCGTCGGGGCCGGGGGTGCCGACGCCGGCCACCGAAAGCCCCTCCCTCGAGATCGCCGAGACGATCGGGAAGTCGATCGCCGCCTCGTCGGCATCGAGATCGAGGAACAACTGGTAGATCTCGTCCAACACCTCGTCGGCCCTAGCATCGGAACGGTCGACCTTGTTCAGCACGACGACGGCCGGGAGTCCGGCGGCCATCGCCTTCGACAGCACGTAGCGCGTCTGGGGCAGCGGCCCCTCGGCGGCGTCGACGAGCAGGACGATGCCGTCGACCATGGCCAGGGCCCGCTCGACCTCACCACCGAAATCGGCGTGTCCCGGAGTGTCGACGAGGTTGATGCGGTAGTCGCGCCAGTCGACCGAAGCGGCCTTGGCCAGGATCGTGATCCCGCGCTCGCGCTCCTGATCGCCGGAGTCCATGACCCGATCGACGACGGCCTGGTGCTCACCGAAGGTGCCGGTGGCGCGCAGCATGGCGTCGACGAGGGTCGTCTTCCCATGGTCGACATGGGCGACGAGCGCGACGGTTCGAAGTTGCGAGGGTTCGTGGATCATCGGGGGGTGTGGTTCGTCTCAGGCCGGCCAGGCGCCGTCGTCGCGTTCCGCCTCACCGTCGTACATGCACCACGAGGAATGGTCATGGCCGGGATCGGCCCCACACTCGGGGCACGGCTCCTCGTCCTTGGCGTCGAGGAGTTCGTCGAGATTGTCGTTGGTGCGCTTGAGGGCACGAGCCTCCTCGAAGCGCCGATGCCGACCCTTCTTCAACGATCACTCCTTACGACGGTCCCACGCAGCGCCCGAGTGTAGTTCTCGGGGACCCCGGCTCGGGGACATCGACCTCAGGGATCGAGGGGCCGATGGGACCGCTCCTCGATCACCAGCTCCCCATCCCCGGCGAAGGCCACGGCGGCATCTCCGACCACAAGCCTCCGCACCGCGGTTCCGGCCAGCTCGGCCCGCCATCCCCGACCGAGGCGGGCTTCCGGATCACCTCGCAGGAGCGCCTCCACGTCACCTCTGGTGGCCAGCACGGCCGTATCGAGATCCAGGTCGCGGGACAGCTGGGCGATCCACGCCGAGACGAGGGCCACGGCCGGCCGGAGATCACGGTCGACCCCTCCCGCCGACTCGGCCTGATCGGTCGGTGGCTCGCGCCGAAGACCCTCGGCCACTGCGGCCAGGAGTTCGGCGACGGGTTCACCCTTGAGGTTCCGGTCGAAGCCGCGCACGGCGTCGAGACCGGCCCGATCGGTCGGCGCTCGTTGGGCGATGCCGACCAGTGCGATGTCGGACAGCACGAAGCGCACGGGGAGGTCGAGGGCCGCGGCCCTCCGTTCCCTCCACGCCGCCACCGCCTGCGCCACCGCTCGGGCCCGACCCCGCAGCGCTCGGACCTCCTTGATCCGGCGCCATGCCTCCTCGGGATCGCGCGCTCCCCGTGGGCGTATCCGATGCAGCTCACACTCGTCGAGGGCCCATTCGAGCCGGCCTCGGGCCGTGAGCCGCTCGATGATGCGGTCACGCGCCGCCAGGAGATGGGCCACATCATTGGCGGCGTACTCGAGTTGGCCATCGGTCAGCGGTCGCTGCAACCAATCGGTCAGCCGATCGCCCTTGGCCACCTTCACGCCGGCGAACCGATCGAGGAGTGTGGCCAGCGAAGGGCTGGACAGACCGAGGAACGCGGCGGCGATCTGGGTGTCGAACAGTCGCTGGGGGATGGCGCCGCACACCAGCTCGAGGATCTCGAGGTCCTGGTCGGCAGCGTGGAGCACAGCGACCTGCGGTCCTTCGAGGACGACGCGGAAGGGAGCCAGGTCGACGGCCAGGGGATCGACCAGCACCACCGATCCCGGCCACGCCAACTGCACGAGAGCCGGACGGGGCCAGTAGGTGCGCTCGCGATGGAATTCGGTGTCGAGGGCATAGGCCTCGTGCTCCGAGAGCGCGTCGATGACCTCGGACAGTCCCTCGTCGGTCTCGACGATCCGGAAGCCGGGATCGCTCAGGGAGTCCCCGACCCTCGGTGCACCTCGCGACCGCTGTCGATCCACCCCTGCGTCCCACCGGCCACGTTCACGGCGTCGATGCCATTGGCCCGGAGGAACTCGACGACCCGCGCACTGCGGCCACCCATGGCGCAGACCACGTACACCGTCCCGGTGGCGGGGATCTCGCCGTGCCGATCGGGTACCTCGGCGAGAGGCAGATGACGCGCCCCCGGAATGTGTCCTCCGGCGAATTCGTCATCCTCCCGGACGTCGACCAGCACGCATCCGGAGTCGAGCAGAACCTCGAGGGCGTCGACGTCGATCTCGGGAACCTCGCTCACTCGTGACTCCTCGGTTCTGCTCGGCCACCTGTACCTGCGGCACGGCGACTGTAGCGGTGGAGGTCCTCGGGGCGATCGATGTCGGCCACATCGGTGTCGGCGAGTTCGACGCGCGCAACCGTGAGCGACTCGATGACCCGACGAGGCGCCCTCTGCCCTGCCTCGAAGGCGAGACGCAGACGACCGACGACGTCGCCTCGCCACGCCGCGGTGAGCGGCTGGTCGCGCCCGTCGACGACACCGACGGCGACATCGGCCTCGCCGAGGGCATCGACGAGCCGTCGAGGTGCGCTCGCACTCATCGCCGGTGTGTCGCAGGCCAGGATGACGGCGACCTCCGAGTTCGCCGCCTCGAGCGCCGTGATAATCCCTCCCAGAGGACCCTGGCCGGGCCAGTGGTCCCGAAGATGGCGATCGAAGCATCCGAGTCCGGACAGCGCCGGACCGTCACCGCCCACGGCCAGCACCTCGCCGGCACCGGCCGCTCGCACCATGCGACACACGTGCTCGGCCAAGGCCACGCCGTCCACCCGGAACAGTGCCTTGTCCGAGCCGAACCGACGCGAGGCCCCGCCGGTGAGGACGGCTCCGGTGAACGCCGGCCGATCCGCGCCGGCGTCATCCACCGTCACGAACGGCTCACGTGACCTTGACGATGCGCACCGTGTCGGTGACCCGGCCCTTGGAGAATCCGGATCCTCCGACGACGGTCACCACGTCGCCGGTGGCGATCTCTCCGGCCTCCTTGGCCCGGGCGATGGCCAGTTCGGTCAACTCGTCGGCCGATCCGTGCACGTCGAGCAGGTGCGGGATGGTCCCCCAACTCATCGTCAACTGCGCCACCGTGCGCGGGTCGGAAGAGAAGCCGAGGATCTTGGAGCGAGGACGGAACCGGGCGATCGATCGCACCGTGAATCCACTCTGGGAGATGCACAGGATGGCGTGGGCACCGACGCCGGCCGCCGCGCGTTGCGCGGCCGAGGTGATGGCCGTGGTGATGCGCGACTCGACATCGTCGCCGGCGGCCAGGCGCATGCCGGCAAGAACGTTGGGCCATCCGGCGTAATCGAATTCGTCGTCGGCCCGCTCGGCGATGCGACTCATCATGTCCACGACGTGTTCGGGATCGACCCCGATCGCCGTCTCGGCCGACAACATCACGGCCGACGTGCCGTCGAACACGGCGTTGGCCACATCGGAGGCCTCGGCTCGCGTGGGCATGGGTGAATGGATCATCGACTCCAGCATCTGCGTGGCCGTGATCACCGGACGACCGATGGCGATGCAGCGCCGGATGATCTCCTTCTGGAGATGCGGCAGCTCGGCGATCGGGAACTCGGAGCCGAGATCACCGCGAGCCACCATCACAGCGTCGGCCACCTCGACGATGGAATCGAGGTTCTCCACCGCGGCGCGGGTCTCGATCTTGGCCACCACCATCGGGCCGCGCGGCGCAGGCTCGACACCGATCCGACGGACATCGTGGGCCGACCGGACGAAGGAGAGCGCCACCATGTCCACGCCGACCTCGACGAAGGCGTCGAGGAAGCGGAAGTCCTCCGGTGTGGGTGTGGGGATGCGGAGACGGTCCGAGGGAACGTGGATACCCGGTCGCCCGGTGAGGTGGCCGCCATGCAGGACACTGACCCTGAGCGCGTCACGGGTGTGGCCGACCACTCGCACCTGCACGGCACCGTCGCCGAACACGAGACTGTCGCCCTCACGGACATCGGAGAGCAGGTCCTCGTAGTCGACCATGAGCGTGTCGGCGGTGCTGTCGCCGTCGCCGGGTCGCAAGGAGAGCTCCTGCGCTTCGACCAGCCGG
>Ga0172372_10002419_pt1 | contig 28342 bp, 24 predicted proteins | sample LakKiv5m_2_FD_114544 | JGI IMG/M metagenome (GOLD analysis project Ga0172372, IMG submission 114544) | Freshwater microbial communities from Kabuno Bay, South-Kivu, Congo - kab_092012_9.5m | ecosystem: Environmental > Aquatic > Freshwater > Lake | place: Democratic Republic of the Congo...
CGCGGGCGTCACCATGTTCACCCGTTCATCGGTGCACTGCGCCGACAGGATGGTGGCGGCCAGCAACTCGTAGGGATTGGCGTGGACCAACTCGCAGCACACGTCCGGGTACTCGAGGGTCAGTCGGGCCAGCGTCTCGCGGGCACGACCCTTCGGAGAACGCGGCCGACCCATGGGTCCGCGACCCTAGTGCAGGCCCACCGATAGGGTCCGACCGTGCGCAGGGAACGTCGTGACGATGGAGGCGCACTCGTCGCGCTCGAGGTCGATCCGGCCACCGACGACGACCGTGCCGAGGCGGAGGCCGCCGGGCTCGGTCTGGCCCGCGAGATCCTGCAGTTGCGAGTGGCCCTGCCCCTCGAGGCCGCCGTGGACGATCCCGCGCTCGCCACACGGCCCTTCGTGCCCGGGTCCGACGACGTCGGACTGTTGACCGTGAACAACCGCGCCTTCGCCTGGCATCCCGACCAATCGGACTGGACGGTCGAGGACCTGCGGGCCCGCACCGCCGAGCAATGGTTCGATCCCGAAGGGTTCCGCGTGCACGAGCACGACGGGCGCATCGTCGGCTTCTGCTGGACGAAGGTGCATCCGGCCGACGATGTCGATCCGGCCCTCGGGGAGATCTTCGTGATCGGCGTCGACCCCGACCATCACGGACGCGGTCTCGGACGCGCCCTGGTCGTCGACGGACTGCGCCACCTCGCCGACCGCGGCCTGCGCACCGGGATGCTCCATGTCGAACATGACAACACCGCCGCCCGGAACCTCTATCGATCCCTTGGGTTCACGGAACACTCGTCGCACTGCTGGTGGCGGGCCGACGACACGAGCGCGCCATGACCTCGCAGTTCGATCCCGACCACGACGAGTGGACACGACGACTGGCCGACCAGCCGGCCTACCGCATCGAACAGCTGTGGCAGGGGCTGTACCGGGACCTCACCGACCTCGCCGAGATCTCCACGCTCCCCCGCTCGCTGCGCGATCGACTGGCCGCTGACCTCCCGGTCGCGCTCCGGGACGTGACCGAGTCGGTGAGTGCCGACGGGCAGACGGTGAAGTGGCTGTGGGCGCTGGACGACGATGCCGAGATCGAGACGGTGCTGATGCACTACCCGGATCGCTCGACCGTGTGCATCAGCACCCAGGCCGGCTGTGCCATGGCCTGCGGGTTCTGCGCCACCGGACAGGGCGGGTTCGAACGCAACCTCACCACCGGCGAGATCGTCGAACAGGTGGTGCGGGCCGCCCGGCGGGCCCGCACCGACGGCCGCCGCCTGTCGAACGTCGTGCTGATGGGGATGGGCGAACCGCTGGCCAACTACGACCGGACCCTCGACGCCGTGCACCGCATGCACGGTGCACTCGGACTCTCGGCCCGACATCTCACCCTGTCGACCGTCGGACTCGTTCCCGGGATCCGTCGCCTGGCCGACGAACCACTGCCCATCAACCTCGCCGTGTCGCTGCACGCCGCTGACGACGCGCTGCGCGATGAACTCGTGCCCATCAACCGCCGCTACCCCATCGCCGAACTGGTGGCGGCGTGCGAGCACTACCAGCGAGCCCACTCGCGGCGACTCTCGTTCGAGTGGGCCCTCATCGATGGGGTCAACGACCGGGACGAGGATGCGGAACGGCTGGCCGGGATCGCCCGCCATCTGCCCGCCCACGTGAACCTGATCCCGCTCAATCGCACCCCCGGTTGGCCCACGACCGGGTCACCCCCCGAGCGCGTGGCGCGGTTCCGGACCCTGCTCGAGCAGCGCGGGGTGGTGGCCACCGTGCGAGCCAATCGCGGCACCGACATCGATGCCGCCTGCGGCCAGTTGCGCGCTGCCTCGCGCCAGGGCCGGTCGTCGACCGTGACCATCGTCGATGGTCCGACCGCGCGGGGAAACCGACTCGATCGGTGACAGACTCCCCGGCATGGAGACCCGCCGGTGGACGAACCCGACCCAGCCCCAGACGATGCAGATCGCGGTGTACCTGCTGTACATCAACGCCGTGCTCAGCGCCCTGTTCGGCGCCATCGTGAGCCCGATCGGATTGGTGCTGGTCATCGGTCAGGCGGCTGCCGGGTTCGGCATCGCCAACGAGCGTCGCTGGGGGTACTGGCTCGGGGTGGCCATCGCCGCGCTCGGTCTGGTCCCCTTCGTGCTCGCCGTGCTCGATGGAGGGCTCGGAGTGGCGCTCAGCTTCGGCTTCCTCATCTCGCTGCTCATGCCCGCGGCACTGTTCGCCCTGCTCCTCCACCCGACCAGCCGCGAGTACCAGCGGCTGTGGTTCAAGTAAGGACAGTGGACTTCAGTCTCATCGAGGTGGCCCGCATCGCCGGCGCCACCGCCCCGGACCGCGAGTGTCTGGTCCACGGGAATCGCCGCCTGACCTACGCCGAATTCCTGGCCAAGGTCGACCGACTGGCCCGGGCCCTGCTCCACCGGGGACTCGGTTGTCACACCGAACGGTCGCAGTTGCGCGAGTGGGAGGCCGGACAGGACCGCCTGGCGCTCTACCTCCACAACTGCACCGAGTACCTCGAGGGCATGTACGGCGCCTACGCCGCCCGGGTGGCACCGTTCAACGTGAACTACCGCTATGTGGCCGAAGAGTTGCGTCACCTGCTGGCCGATTCCGGCGCCACGGCGATCGTGTACCACTCGCGCTTTGCGCCCACCCTCGCCGCCGTGCGGCCCGACCTCCCCCACCTCCGGGTGCTGCTGCAGGTGCCCGACGAGTCGGGCCACGCGCTGCTGGCCGGCGCCGAGCGGTACGACGACGCGCTCGACTCCGCCCCGGGCATTCCCCTGCCCCAGCCGTCACCCGATGACCTCTACATCCTCTACACCGGCGGCACGACCGGGCTGCCCAAGGGTGTCCTGTGGCGTCAGGGCGACGTCTACCCCGCCGCACTCGGCGGCCGACGCATCTCCACCGGCGCCGAGTACCCGTCGGCCGAGGCCATCGCCGACAACGTCCGCGCCGGCGGGATGAGAGTCCTGCCTTCGGCGCCGTTCATGCACGGCGCCGCCCACTGGATGGCCCTCAACGCGGTGGGCAACGGGCACACCGTGGTCCTGCCCGACGATGCCACCGTGTTCGACGCGGTCGAGTGCTGTCGGACGATCGAACGCGAACGCGTGAACTTCATGCTCATCGTCGGTGACGCCTTCGGTCGACCACTGCTCGACGCAGTGTCCACCGGCGCCCACGACCTCTCGTCGTTGTCGCTGCTCATCAGCGGTGGCGCCGCGCTGTCGGCCCCGGTGAAGACGGCGTTGCTGGAGCGGTTGCCCTCGGTGGCCATCATGGACGGACTCGGCTCCTCGGAATCGGGACAGCAGGCCAGTCAGGTCACCAACCGCGGGACCGCCGCCACCACCGGCACGTTCAAACCGGGCACCGGCATGGTGATCCTGAGCGACGACCTGACCCGGACGCTGGCGCCCGGCGACGAGGAACTGGGTTGGCTCGCCCAACGCGGTCGAGTGCCCCTGGGCTATCTCGGCGACGCCGAGAAGACGGCGCGCACCTTCCCCACCGTGGACGGCATGCGCCATTCCATCCCGGGCGACCGAGCCCGACTCACCGCCGACGGCCTGCTCGAGTTGCACGGGCGCGACTCGGTCACCATCAACACCGGCGGCGAGAAGGTGTTCGCCGAGGAGGTGGAGGCCGCCCTCACCCACCATCCGGCGGTGTACGACGTGATCGTGACCAGTCGATCGTCCGAGCGATGGGGCCAGGAGATCGTGGCAGTCGTGCAGCTGCGTCCGGGGTGGGAAGTGGACTCCGCGGAGTTGCTGGCCACCTGTTCGGAGCACATCGCCCGCTACAAGTTCCCGAAGGAGATCCGGTTCGTGGATCGGGTGCGGCGATCTCCGGCGGGCAAGGCCGACTACCGATGGGCCCGGGAACTGGTCTCGGGCCCGTGAGCCCCGCACCCCGACCCGACTGCCGCCACCGACGGGCGGCCCCTACGCTCTCACCCCGGTGACGAGTCAAGGATCCCCCCGCCCGACGCCCCGCAAGACCCCCCGCCTGACCCATCGCCTGTCCCCCCGCAACGTGGCGGCGCTGGCCGTGCTCGTGGTGGTCGTGCTCTCCGGGTCGCTGCTGCTCGTCGACCGGGCGGTCGGTTCATCGGGCCCGGAGGCGGAGGACGCGACCGGCGCCACGACGCCGTCGACGACGAAGAAGAAGGGCTCCGGCGATCCGTGGGACGCCTACCGGACACCCGGGTGGATCGCCACCGAGAACGCCCGACCCGGGACCACCGAGTGGTACATCCCCGACGACCGCTCGATGTGGTCGCGCATCGAGGGCTACGTCGACGCCACCAGCATCGACGTGGGCGAGTCCGTGACCCTGCGCGTGTCCACCGGCGCGCCGTCGTGGCAGGTGTCCGCCTATCGCATCGGCTACTACGGCGGGACCGGCGGTCGTCGGATCTGGCGCAGCGATCCGCAACCGGGTGTCCGGCAGCCCGCCCCGACGGTCGACCGCGTCACCCGCACGGCCTCGGCCGGCTGGGCCCCTTCGCTCACCATCGCGACCGAACCGGATTGGCCGCCGGGTCAGTACCTGCTGCGACTGGAGAGCAGTGACGGTGGCGCCACGTTCGTTCCCCTCGTGCTGCGTGACGACGCCAGCCGCGCCGATCTGCTGGTGCAGAGCGCGGTCACCACGTGGCAGGCCTACAACGCGTGGGGCGGAGCCTCGATCTACACCGGCACCTCCGGACGGGCCGACGTGGTCAGCTTCGATCGGCCCTACACCGGAAACGGCAGCGGCGAGTTCCTCGGTCGCGAGTACGAGATGATCTTCTTCATCGAACGACTCGGCCTCGACGTGTCGTACTGGACCAACATCGATCTTCACCTGCGCGGTGACCGGGCGCGCAACCATCGCGCCGTCGTGATCCCGGGCCACGACGAGTACTACACGGTCGAGATGCGCCGGAACCTCGAAGCGGCCCGTGATGCGGGCGTGAACATCGGGTTCTTCGGAGCCAACAACGTCTATCGACGAATCCGACTGGAGGACTCGCCCACCGGCCCGGCCCGACTCGAGGTCAACTACCGCGACGCCCGACGCGATCCGCTCTACGGGAAGGACGATGCGCGGGTGACGGCCTCGTTCCGGGATGCGCCCGCCGCCAATCCGGAGAGTTCACTCACGGGCTCCTACTACGAGTGCAATCCGGTCTCCGCCGACTGGATCGTCGGTGACGCGTCGATGTGGATGTTCGAGGGCTCGGGATTCCGCAACGGCGATCGCGTGCCGAAGATGGTGGGCAACGAGTACGACCGCGTGACGCAGGGAGTGCCCACTCCGGCCAACATCCAGGTGCTCTCCCATTCCCCGGTCACCTGCAAGGACAAGCAATCGTTCGCCAATTCGACGTGGTACTCCGCACCCAGCGGGGCCGGCGTGTTCACGGCCGGGACGTTCGGCTGGTCGCCGCGCATGATCACCCCGTGCCCGGAGGGCTCGACCGATCCCGACTGCAAGCTCCAGATCGTCACGGCCAACATCCTGCGCGCCTTCGCCGCCGGCCCGGCCGGGGCCGCCCATCCGAGCCTCTCCAACTTGGCCCGGTTCTCGATCCCGACACCGAGGGTGACCACGCCGTCGGCACCGGTCACCGTGCCGACCACCCCCCGCTGACGGATGCACCCGTCGTGATCCGTCAGGTCGCGCCATAGCCTCAGGGGGTGACCGTTCCCTCCACCACTCCCCGCTCCGGCGACGAACTGCCCCAGGGCGAGGCCAAGGTGCGCGCCGTGCGCTCGATGTTCGACTCGATCGCCCCGCGCTACGACCTCGTGAATCGCATCATGACGTTCCGCATGGACGTCGGTTGGCGTCGGCGCACGATCCGCGAACTCGGTCTCTCGCGCGGTTCGCGCATCGCCGACCTCGCCTGTGGCACCGGGGATCTGTGTCGGGAGCTCGATCGGGCCGGCATGGTGCCCCTCGGATTCGATCTGTCGTTCGGGATGCTGGCCAACGCGCGCACCTCCGCTCCTCTGGCCCAGGCCGACGCGTTGCGTCTGCCGTTGCCGGACGCCTCCATCGACGGAGTCACCTGCGGATTCGCGCTGCGCAACCTCGTCGAACTCGACGGGTTCTTCGACGAGTTGGCCCGGGTGGTGCGTCCGGGCGGTCGGATCGCCCTGCTCGATGTGGCCGAGCCCGCCAATCCCGTGCTGCGCTTCGGTCACTCGATCTACTTCGGCCGCATCGTCCCCTTGGTGGGCGGTCTGCTGTCGGATCCCTCGGCCTACCGTTATCTCCCGCGATCGGTCGAGTACCTACCCGCTCCCGGGATCATGCTGGCCCGTCTGGCCTCGGCGGGCTTCCATGACGTCGAGCGCCGACTCCTGTCCACCGGCATCGCCCAGTTGCTCACCGCCACCCGGGACGAACGCCAATGACCGAGCGACTGGTCGCCAGGACCCGTCGCCTCGATGTCGAACCCGACCTCGTCGCCTGTTGCGGCGACGACGGACTACTCGTCTCCTCGCCCGATCACGGAGTGCTCGGACACGGCGTGAGCCTGCGCATCCCCCTCGACCGTTCCACCGGGGGTGTGGCGGCGCGCGTGGCCTCGGTGCTCGAGGAGATCGATGTCGAGGATGAACTCGATGTCGCCGGCACCGGCGCCGTCGCCTTCGGCGCACTCCCGTTCCGACCGGACGCGCCGGGTGAACTGGTGGTGCCCCGCATCGTGGTGGGCCGGCGTGCCGACGGCGACGCGTGGGTGACCACGATCGGTCCGGGCCACGACGAACCCACCGCCGCCGAGGTCGACGCCGTCCTCGATCGGGCCGGATCCACAGCCCGCGGGTTCGCCCGGGACGCAGGACTCCACGCCGCCGAGGAGGCCCCGACCAGTTTCGATGTGCGACCGCTGCGCGATCCCGCCGAGTGGTGCGCCGATGTCGCCGAGGTCACGCGTCGCATCCGGGCGGGCCGAGCCGACAAGGTGGTCCTGGCCCGAGGCATCGAGATCCGCACCGACCGTCCGATCCGGGCGGGTTCGGTGCTGTCGCACCTGCGGCGATCGTTCCCGGGAAGCCACCTCTTCTCGATCGAGGGGTTCGTGGGTGCGTCGCCCGAGATGCTCGTCGAACGCGAGGGACCCACCGTGCGCGCCCACCCCATGGCCGGCACTGCGCCCCGCAGCGGCGACGCCGACGCCGATGCCCGGCTGGCCGCCGCGCTGCTGGCCTCCACCAATACGCGCGACGAACACCGTCGCACCATCGACATGGTGCACGACACGCTCCTGCCCTGGTGCTCGTGGCTCGACGAGGACGCCGAACCGCGCGTGGTGGCCGTGGCCAACGTGCAACACCTGGCCACCCGCCTGGTCGGCCACCTCACCGACCCGACGACGTCGGTCCTCGAACTCGTCGCCGCCCTCCATCCCACCCCGGCGGTGGGCGGTGCCCCTCGCCAGGTGGCGCTCGACACGATCGCCGAACTCGAACGACTCGATCGGGGCCGCTACGCCGGGCCGGTCGGATGGGTGGACGGTGCCGGGAACGGACGATGGATCGTGGGGATCCGCTCCGCCACCATCGGCGCCACCGGTGCCGTGGCCTGCGCCGGTGTGGGTGTGGTGGCCGACTCCGATCCCGAGGCGGAACTGGCCGAGACCCGGGCCAAGTTGCAGGCCATCCTCGGCGCCGTCCTCAGGCCCTGATCGGCGAGCCGGAAGCCGCCAGCGATCAGGCCGGAGTCCATCCAGCGGCACGGGCCGCAGCGAGCGCCGCGGCATTCACCCGCTCGTGGTCGATGACGTTGCCGGCGCGCGACGTGCGCACCCGCACGACGTGGACACCACCGGTGGCCAGCGCCGCCGCCACCGCCACCCCCACCGCAGCGTCGTCGGCCGCATCGAGCACCGGCAGACCGTGGGCGTGGGCCAGAGCACCGAGATCGACCCCGTGGGGCGTGCCGAACAGTTCCTCGAAGGCCGCCGGTTCGAGGGTCGAGGCCTGGGGGAGGAACGAGAAGATCCCGCCACCGTCGTTGTCGACGACCACGATGCACAGGTCGATGCCACGACGATCGACACCGAGCAGTCCGTTGGTGTCGTGGAGGAAGGCGACATCACCGATCAGCAGCGCCGTGGGTCCACCGGCCAACGCCACGCCCACGGCGGTGGAGATCACGCCGTCGATCCCGTTGGCGCCGCGGTTGGCATGCACGACGAGGCCGTGACGCGGCGCGGCGTACCACTCGACATCGCGCACGGGCATGGACGACGACACCACCAACGATCCACCGTCGGGCACTGCGGCCACCACGGCCCGGGCGATGCCGGGCTCGGTCGGGCCACCACCGTGCTCGTCGGCGGCGATCGCCGTCTCGGCGGCATCGTCGGCCGAGCGCCATCGCTGCATCCACGTGTCGTCGACCTGGGGCTCCACGACGGCGGCGACCGACGCCACCCACGCCGACGCCTGCATGTGCACGCGTCGGGTGACGACACCGTGGGGGTCGTCGAGGGCACGACGCGGATCGATGTGGATGTGGGGCACGGGCAGAGCGGCCAACCACTGGTTGACCACCTTCGAGGCGGGAAATGGTCCGAAGCGCACCACCATCTCGGTGTCCCCGTGCGGTCCATCGGCGCGCAGGAGCGCGTCGGCATGGGCGATCACCGGCCGATCGGGCACCCGACATCCGCTGCGGGGATCGGCGAGGACGGGCCAACCCAGTCGATCGGCGAGCGCCGTCACCGCGGCGGGATCGTCGATGGCACCGCCGGCCACGATCACCCCCCGGGCCGGCAGAGAACCGGGCAGCGTGAACGCGTCGTGGGCGATGACCACGACAGTGTCCTCGGCATCGACCACCGGGAGCGGCTGTCGATCATCGAGGAGCGGTTCGTCGAAGGGCAGGTTGAGATGCACCGGGCCCGGCGCCGGACCGGTGGCCGACCTCCACACCGACCGCGCCAGCGTCCGCCACGAACCTGCATTCCCCGGATCGGGCAAGGGCGCGTCGAGGAAGGCGCGCACCGCCGAGCCATAGAGCGCCACTTGATCGATGGTCTGCGGTGCACCGACGCCGCGCAGTCGGGGCGGTCGATCGGCGGTGAGCACCAGTAGTCCGACGCGATCCAGATCGGCCTCGACCACGGCGGGATGGAATTCGACGGCGGCCGTCCCGCTGGTGGCCAGCACCGCCACCGGGCGATGAGTGGCCCGAGCCAGACCGAGGGCCATGAACGCGCCCGAGCGTTCGTCGTGGTGGACGTGCACGCGCACACGCTCGTCCTCGAGGAGGGCCACCGCCATCGGCGTGGACCGCGACCCGGGACACACGACCGCATCGGTGAGTCCCCACCGCACCCACTCATCGATGAGAGTGGCGCAGAACGTGACATTGCCGGGCATCTCCCGAGCCTACGGTCCTGCGGCTCGTACGCTGCCAACGTGCCCGATCGACTGCACTGCGAATGGCTGACGACACCGACCGGTGATGCGGCGCCCTACGTCCTGCTCCACGGTTTCACCCAGAACACGCAGGCATGGGGTTCCTTCGCCGATCGACTCGCCGGTCGACACGCCGGTCGACGCGCCGTGCTCGGCGTCGACCTCCCGGGACATGGCGGCTCCGACGAGGTGCGGGCCGACCTCCCCGGTACCGCCGACCTGCTGGCCGCGTCGATCCCGCCGGGGATCGTCGTCGGCTACTCGATGGGTGGCCGGGTGGCCCTGCACCTCGCGCTGCGCCACCCGCAGGTCGTCACCGGTCTCGTCCTGATCAGCACCACCGCCGGGATCGACGATGCCGACGAACGTGCCGCCCGTCGAGTCGACGACGAGCGACTGGCCGATCGCATCGAATCGATCGGGGTCGACGAGTTCCTCACCGAGTGGTTGTCGAAACCGTTGTTCGCCGGCCTCGGTCCCGAGCGATCGCACCGGGACGCGCGACGCAGGAACTCGGCGGCGGGGCTGGCCTCGTCGCTGCGGATGTGTGGCACCGGGACGCAGCGGCCGCTGTGGGACGAACTCCCTCTCCTCGCCTGTCCGACCCTCGTGGTGGTCGGAGCCGAGGACCCGAAGTTCCGATCGCTCGGTGAACGACTGCGCGTCGCCATCGGCCCGACGGCAGAACTGGTGACGATCGCCGATGCCGGCCACAACGCTCCGCTCCAACGCCCCGAGGAGACCGCCGCGGCGATCGGCGCGCGCACCGACCGATGGTGAGAGGGCTCAGGCCCCGACGAACAGTCCCGCAGCCAGGAGCACCCCGAAGACGAGTTGCACCCGGCCGGTGGCGCCCAGCACACCGATGAGTGCCGGACCGCTGGCGCCCTCCAACACCCGTTGCACCGGGATCCGGGCCAACAGGACGCCGAGCAGCGCAGCGGCGGCCAACGGTCGCCCGGACGGACCGGCCAGGAACGGCACGCACACGAACGGCGCCACCATCAGTACGACGTAGAGGACACGGGTCCGGCGATCACCGAGTCGCACGGCCAGTGTGCGCTTGCCCGAGACGCGGTCGGTGGGGATGTCGCGCAGGTTGTTGACGACGAGCAGCGCGGTGGCCAACAGTCCGACCGGCAACGACACCGCCACCGTGAGCGGAGTGAACCGCTCGATCTGCACGAAGGCCGATCCGGTGGTGGCCACCACTCCGAAGAACACGAAGACGAAGACCTCACCGAACCCGGCGTAGCCGTAGGGCCGGGGTCCCCCGGTGTAGAACCACGCCGCCGCGATGGCCGCCAGTCCCACCACCACCAGCCACCACGTGGTGGCGATGGCCAGGGTCAGTCCGGCCACGGCGGCCACACCGAAAGCGAGGAACGCCGCTCGCTTCACTGCGGCGGCCGACTTCCGTCCACTGGCCGTGAGTCGCATCGGGCCCACCCGATCGGCATCCGTGCCTCGTACGCCGTCGGAGTGATCGTTGGCGTAGTTCACCCCCACCTGCAGGGCGAGCGACACGATCAGCGCCGCCACCAGTCGCCACACGATGATGCCGCGCAGTCCGTCGTGGATGCCCGCCATACCGGCAGCAGCGGCCGTACCGACCAGCACGGGAACGACGGCCGCCGGCAGGGTGCGGGGTCGGGCCCCGAGGATCCAGTCCTTCATGGCTGCGAAGTGTGGTCGCTGCGGTGGGTCATCGCCGAATCCCCGCCTACCCTGCCGTCGTGCGCGGACTGGTGGCCATCGCCCGGACCGGTCAGGACCTCGTCGATGCCGTCGATGCGGCGTGGGCCGAGGGAGATGCCGTCCTACCCCTCGACCACCGATTGCCGCGCCCGGCCGTCGAGCGCCTGCTCGACGCCATGGCACCGACGAAGCTCATCGGGCCGGACGGGTCGGTGGAGCGGCGCGCCGGGCGCCCGGTGGAGGAGGGCGATGCCCTGGTCATCGCCACCAGTGGCAGCACCGGCGAACCGAAGGGAGTCGTGCACACCCATGCGTCGCTGGCCGCATCGGCCTGGACCGTGTCCACCGCACTCGGCGTGCGCAGTGACGACCGGTGGCTGTGCTGCCTCCCGCTGTCGCACATCGCCGGTTTCGCCGTGATCGTGCGGGCCCGACTGTCCGGGATCCCCGTCGAGGTGCACGACGGATTCGACGCCGATGCCGTGACCGACGCCGCTCGTCGCGGCGCCTCGCTCACCTCACTCGTCCCCACCACCCTGCGCCGCATCGACCCCAACCTGTTCCGACGGATCCTCGTCGGTGGTTCGGCCACACCCGAGGATCTGCCCGCTCACTGCCGGGCCACCTACGGGATGACCGAGACGGGCAGTGCCGTGGTGCTCGACGGCGAGGTGCTGCCCGGTGTCGACCTGCGCATCGTCGACGGCGAGATCCACGTGCGCAGCGACATGCTCCTGCGGGTGTACCGGGACGATTCCGATCCGCGCCTCGACGACGGATGGTTCCCCACCGGTGACGGCGGCGAGTGGTCGCCCGAGGGCCGCCTCGTCGTCCACGGCCGACGGGGCGACATGATCGTCACAGGCGGGGAGAACGTGTGGCCCGCTCCGGTCGAAGCACTGCTGTCGGCGCGTGCCGACATCGCCGAGGTGGCCGTCATCGGCCGACCCGATGCCGAATGGGGCGCGGTGGTCACCGCAGTGCTCGTGCCCACCGACCCCGGCTCCCCGCCGTCGCTCGAGGAACTCCGTGACGACGTTCGTGCCGTACTTGCACCCTGGTGCGCGCCCCGACGACTCGAACTGGTCGACCGGCTGCCGCGCACGGCGCTCGGAAAGGTCGTCCGTTCGCAGTTGTGAGGCCGGCGCCTACCATCGACAGACCATCGAACGAGGGGGCCGAGCGTGGAATCGTCATTGCTGGTGGAGCGCGAGGGCCCGGTGCTCGTGCTGACCATGAACCGTCCCGAACGTCGCAACGCGTTGACACCCGAGATGTTGGTGCGCTTCGCCGATGCGTGGCAGCTGGCCGACGAGGACGACTCGATCCTCGCCGTGATCCTCACCGGGGCCGGCGATGTCGCCTACTGCGTCGGCGGTGATCTGGCCGATGGCTGGATGTCGGGCGAGATGACCGACGAACAGGCCCGCATCCAGGAGCGTGCCTCCAGCGATCCGGGCATCACCGGACGTGGTCTGCTGCTGACCCAGCAGTGCAGCAAACCGATCATCGCGGTGGTCAACGGTCAGTGCATGGGCGGTGGGTGCGAGATGCTGCAGTCGACCGACATCCGCATCGCCGAGGCCCACGCCACCTTCGCCGTACCGGAGGTGAAGCGCGGACTGATCGCCGGCGCCGGGTCCACGATGCGTCTCAAGCGACAGATCCCCTACGCCGTGGCCATGGACATGCTGCTCACCGGTCGCGTCCTCGATGCCGAGGAGGCGCTCCGCTGGGGTCTGGTCAGCCATCTGGTACCCACCCGCGAGGGCATGACCAAGGCTCGCGAGATCGCCGGCATCATCTGCGGCAACGGACCCCTCGCCGTGCGCAACTCCAAGGCCTCGGTGATCGCCACCGGTTGGCTGCCCGAGTCGGAGGCCCAGCCCATCGAGATCTCCTACGTCGTGCCCGTCATGCGATCGGCCGATGCCAAGGAGGGCATGCGAGCGTTCGTGGAGAAGCGCACCCCGAACTACGAGGGCCGCTAGACCGTCCCTCGTTCAGTTCACATCGGCCGGCAATGGTCCGAAGCGGCCGTCGGGTCGATCGAGGGCATCGATCATGGCCATGTCGTCGGCCGACAACTCGAAGTCGAACACGTCGAAGTTGGCCGCGATGCGTGCGCTGGTCGCCGACTTCGGGATGGTGACGATGCCGTGCTGCAACTCCCAGCGCAGGGCGATCTGCGCCGGTGTGCGCCCCCAGGACGAGGCCAGCGTGACGAGGAGCGGATCGTCACCGACGGCGCCGCGGGCGATGGGGCCCCATGCCTCGGTCACGATGCCGTGTGTAGCGTGATAGTCGCGCAGCGCGCGTTGTTGGAAGAACGGATGCAGTTCGACCTGATTGATGGCCGGCACCACGCCGGTGGCGGCCACGATCCGGTCGATGTGCTCGGACTCGAAGTTCGAGACCCCGATCGAGCGCACCCGACCCGACTCGCGCAACTCGACGAACGTCTCCCACGTCTCGACGTAGAGGTCGTTGGCCGGGGCCGGCCAGTGGATCAGCAACAGATCGAGCACGTCGAGACCGAGCGTCTCCATCGAGCGTTCGAACGACTCAATCGCCGGCTCGCGCCCCTGTGAGGAGTTCCACACCTTGGTGGTCACGAACAGTTCGTCACGGGCCAGTCCGCAGTTGCGCACCGCCGCGCCCACGCCCTCCTCGTTGAAGTAGCCCCACGCCGTGTCGATGTGGCGGTACCCGACCTCGATCGCCTCGGTCACGAGACGCTCGGCGTCCTCGGGTGGGATACGGAACACACCGAATCCCAACTGCGGGATCGAATGGCCGTCGTTGAACTCGATGCGCGGAACCTCGGTCACGGGCTCACCCTAGGTCGGTGCCACCCCGGTACCCTCGGCTGGTGGCCCATCGACTCGCCGACGAGACCAGTCCGTACCTCCGCCAGCACGTCGACAACCCCGTCGACTGGTGGCCGTGGTGCACCGAGGCGTTCGAGGAGGCCCGGCGACGCGACGTCCCCGTACTGGTGTCGATCGGCTACTCGGCCTGCCACTGGTGCCACGTGATGGCCCACGAGTCGTTCGAGGACCCCGCCATGGCGACCGTCGTCAACCGGCTGTTCGTCGCCGTGAAGGTCGATCGGGAGGAACGCCCCGACGTCGACGCCATCTACATGGACGCAGTGCAGGCCATGCAGGGACACGGTGGCTGGCCCATGACGGTGTTCTGCCTCCCCGACGGGAGGCCCTTCTTCGCCGGCACGTACTTCCCTCCGGTCACCCGGGGCAACCACCTCGGCTTCGGCGAGTTGTGCGAGCGCATCGGTGAACTGTGGGTCACGCGGCGGGCCGACCTCGAACAGCAGGCCGAGGCCATCACCGACGCCATCGCCACCGGTTCCACGCTGCCCGATCCGAGCGGGGATCGACGGACCGAGCGCCTCGACGAGGCGGCTCATGCCCTGCTCGAGCGCGTCGACCGGATCGACGGCGGGTTCGGCGGCGCCCCGAAGTTCCCCCAGACCTTCGCCATCGACACGCTGCTGCGCCACCATCTCCGCACCGGCGCACCGGACTCGCTGGCCGCTGCGCTCCTCTGTCTCGATGCCATGGCCGCCGGCGGCATCTTCGATCACCTCGGCGGTGGGTTCGCCCGCTACGCCACCGACCGCCGATGGCTCGTCCCCCACTTCGAGAAGATGCTCTACGACCAGGCCCTGCTCATCCGCGTGTACGTGCACGCGTGGCAGATCACGGGCGAGGACCGCTACGCGCAGGTGGTGCGGGAATCGATCGCCTACGTGCTGCGCGACCTGCGCGATCCGGCCGGCGGATTCCATTCGGCCGAGGATGCCGACTCCGAGGGCGTCGAAGGTCGCTTCTACGTGTGGACACTCGATGAGGTGGTCGACGTGTGCGGCGACGATGCCGACGCGGTCATCGAATGGTTCGGCATCACTGCGGCCGGCAACTGGGAGGGGGTGATGATCCTCGAGCGACCGGTGCGCGACGACCTCATCCGACCGCCGGCAGTGACACGCGGGTGCGCCGCACTGTTCGCCACCCGGGCGACGCGGGTTCGACCGGGACTCGACGACAAGGTGCTGACCGAATGGAACGCTCTGATGATCTCGACGCTGGCCGAGGCGGGCGCCGCACTGGGCGAACCGACGTGGATCGAGGTGGCGGTCGAGGCCGGGCTCTTCCTGCTCGAGGAACTCCGTGTGGACGGCCGATGGATGCGCACGTGGCAGGGTCGCGCCCACATCCCGGCGTTCAGTGCCGATCACGCCGCACTCGTCGACGCCTTCGTCCGACTCCACGAGGCCACGGGTGACCCACGGTGGATCGACGAGGCCATCGTCACCGCCGACACCCTGCTCGACCTGTTCGCCGATCCCGCCGAGCCGGGCGTGTTCACCAGCGGGGTCGATGCCGAGCGTCTCATCGCCCGACCCAAGGAGTTCATGGACAACGCCACGGCCTGCGCCAACAGCCTCGCCGCCGTGGCCCTGCTCCGCCTCTCGGCGTTGACCGGCGACGAGCGTCATTGTGACGCCGCCCGCGCCATCGTCGACCACACGCTCGACGCGGCCGTGCGCATCCCCCTCGGCTTCGGTCATCTCCTGTTGGCCGCCGAACTCGATCTGCTGGGCACGACCGAGATCGTCGTGACCGGCGACCGACCGGAGCTGCTGGCCGAGGTCCGGCGGCGGTACCTGCCCGGTGCCGTCGTGTCCTGGGGCGGACCGATCGCCGGTCCACTGTGGGAGGGACGAGACGAACGAGGCGCCGAGGGGCGGGCCCACGTGTGCCGCAACATGGTCTGTGCCCTGCCCGCCACCACCGTCGACGAACTGCGTCGACGACTCGACGCCCTCGACTGAGCACTCAGCACCGAACGCTCAGAGCCGAACACTCAGAGCCGAACGCTCAGAGCCGAACGCTCAGACCTGAACAGTGAGGGCCGAACGCTCGAGACCGATGCTGCAGTCTCGACGTTCCACACCGATCATCCGGCTCCGTCACCATCCCCCGCGGTGCACCACCTCGTCGAACGATCGCCGCGTCCGCAGCGCCGATGCCGATCTCCGTTGATCGGCGGTGGCGTAGCCGAGCGCGATGGTGCCCACCGCACGTCGGTCGGCGGGGATGCCCAGCGCCCGCTTCACTGCTTCCTCGTGACCGAATTGACCGAAGAACAGTGCGCCGAGGCCACCGTCGACCGCAGCCAGCAACGTGACCATGGCGGCGAAGGCGGTGTCCACGTACCAGTAGGGCACCGTCCATGCGTCGGTGCCCTCACCGAGACCTGTTCTCTGCTTGTCGGGTTCGGCGTAGCGGGCCACGTAGGCCGCCGGGTCGCCCACCGGGATCACCAACACCGGCGCATCGAGCAGACCGGGCCACGGGAACGAGGAACGGGCCTCGACGTCGAGGGTGACGTCCCAGTAGCGCGCCGTCTCGGCACCTTCGAGCACGACGAGATCGAGACCCTGGGTGTTCCCCGCTGCGGGCACACGACGAGCGAGGTCGAGCACTCGGTCGAGAACGTCTCGAGGCACGGGTCGTCGCTCGAACGAGCGCACCATGTGCCGGCTGGTGACGACGTCGGCGAACTCCATCACGCCGACCGACAGGTCACTTGATCTTGGCGAGATCCTCGGCCATGGCCCAGCCGAAGGCGACGAGCGAATCACCGCGCTTCACACCGACACCCTTGAACAACTTCACGACCTCGGGGTCGATCTTGTCGGCTTCGAGCGATTCGTAGTCGAGGGCCAGCGGGAACGAACCGTCACCGGTGGCGATGAAGGTCTTGTCGTCGTAGGCCGAGGTCTCGATGCCGAAGCGCTTGGCCAGTCGACGTCCCCACGCCCGTTCCTCACCGGTGACCTTGTGTCCCGGTCGCGGGATGATGTCGTCGAGGGTGCGGAACGCCTCGAAGCCCGACGCCGTGGCGAACCGGGTGCCGATGAGCACGTCCTCGTCGGGGAAGGCCATGACGGCCCGCTTGAACTGATCGGCGAGGATGGCCCGCAGCACCGAGGAACGCTTTGACGTGCGCTTGATGGAGGCCAGACCGATGAGCACGCTCGGTGTGCCTCCGATCCGCTCCAGCGTGCAGAACGAGAAGCCCTTGAGTCCGTTCCCCTCGCGAGCCAGCGACACGAGCACCCATGCCTCGGCCTCCTTGGACAGGAGTCCGACCTCGAACCGGGACGGACCATCGGCACAGATGTCGGCCATCTCGGCCAGTTCCGCATCCGACAACTGCGTGCAGTCCTTGGTGACGACGTTGATGGCCATGCCTGGAGCCCCTCGGGAACGACAGAAAGCGGACCCCAAGTCCACCCGTTCGAGCGCCCCGACGCAATTCGGCGCTCCCGCAAGGGATCGGGGGCCCAATCGGACGCCGCTCAGGCGGCGATGGCATCGGGGCCGAGGAGCTCCCGCAACTCGGCCAGCAGACCACCCGAGGCCTCGACCAGGAAGTCACCGGGCAACCGCAGCACCTGCCGATCGCCCAGATGGAGGAACACCTGCGACTCCCCCGGATGCTCGACCAGCAGGGCCTTCAGAGCGGTGAGGAGCTCATCGGACAGCGCCGCCGGGCGCAGGTTGATGTGGACGGGCGGCGCCCCGTCGATGACCGGTTCGAACCGCTCCAGTTCGGTGGCCATGAGCTTGGGCTCGTCGTCTCGCCGGTCGACGCGCCCCCGCACCACCACCACGGCATCGTCGGCCAGGAGATGGCCGTAGTTCTGCATGGTCTTGGGGAAGACCATGACCTCGATGTTCCCCTGCAGGTCCTCGAGGGTGAACACCGCCATCAGATCGCCCTTGCGCGTCCACTTCCGCTGCAGGGACGTCACCAGTCCCCCGATCGTGCGCATCGAACCGTCATCGACCGACTCCAACTCGGCGATGGTGCACTCGGCCCGACGGCGCAGCGACGCCTCGGCCCCCATCAGCGGGTGATCGGAGACGTAGAGGCCCAGCATCTCCTTCTCGAAGGTCAGCAACTGGCGCTTGTCGAACTCCTCGGAGGGGATGTCCACCCGGGTGCTCGATGACGTCTCGACGTCATCGGACATCGAGAACAGGTCGAACTGACCCTCGGACTCCTTGCGACGCCGGGCCACCGTGTCGTCGATGATGAGGTCGAAGCACCCGAGCAGTCCCTTGCGGGTGTGTCCCAGCGAGTCGAAACCACCGGCCTTGATCAGTGACTCGATGGTGCGCTTGTTCAGCACACTGATGTCGACCCGGTCGCAGAAGTCGAAGAAGTCGGCGTACGGCCCGCGCTCGTCGCGCTCGGCGATGACCAGCGACACCAGTCCCTCTCCGACGTTGCGCACCGCCGAGAGTCCGAAGGAGATGGCACTGGTGCCGTCGGCCCGATCCACGCCGATGAAGTCAGAGACCGACACGTTCACATCGGGCACCAACACCTCGATGCCCATCTGCCGGCACTCGTTGAGGTACACCGCGGCCTTCTCCAGCGTGCCCTTCACGCTGGTCAGCAGCGCCGCCAGGTACTCCACCGGATGATGCGCCTTGAGGTACGCCGTCTGGTAGGCGATGTAGCCGTAGCCGTAGCTGTGACTCTTGTTGAAGGCGTAGTCGGCGAACGGCTCGATCACGTCGAACAGCGCTGAACCGATCTGCCGCCCGTAGCCCTGCGTGTCACAGCCGGCCACGAACTTCTCGCGCTCGGCCACGATCAACTCACGGACCTTCTTGCCGCAGGCCTTGCGCAGATTGTCGGCATCGGCCAACGAGTACCCGGCGAACTTCTGCGCCACCCGCATCACCGACTCCTGGTAGATCATCAGCCCGTAGGTGTCACCCAGCAGTTCGGCGAGATCGTCGTGCAGGTAGTCGATCGACTTCCGACCGTTCTTCCGGTCGGCATAGTCGTTGTGCATGTTGGCGGCCATCGGACCGGGTCGGTACAGCGCCACGAGCGCGGCCACGTCCTCGAACGAGGTCGGCGCCAGCGAACGCATGAGCGAACGCATCGGCCCGCCCTCCAACTGGAACACACCGATGGAGTTCCCGTCGCGCAACATCTGCAGCGTGAGGTCGTCATCGAGCGGGATGTCGTCGATGTCGAGATCGATGCCCTTTACCCGGAGCATCTCCACGGTGTCCGTGATCACGTCGAGGTTGCGCAGGCCGAGAAAGTCCATCTTCAACAGGCCCAGTTCCTCGACGCCGTGCATCTCGTACTGGGTGACGACGGGGACCGACTCCGGGTCGGTGCCAGACTCGGGCTTGCGCTGGATGGGCAGATAGTCGGTGAGGGGCTCCTTGGTGATCACCACGGCGGCGGCGTGGATGCCGTCCTGGCGTCGCAGGCCCTCGAGTCCACGGGCCACGTCGATCACCTGACGGGCGTCGTCGTCAGTGGCGTACATCTCCCGCAACTCGGCCGCCATCTTGTAGCCATCGACGTAGTTGGGATGCTCGTCGAGACAGGCGTGGAGCGGGGTGTCGCGTCCCATGACCAGCGGGGGCATGGCCTTGGCCACCTTGTCGCCCACCGCGTAGGGGTAGCCCAGCACGCGGGCGGCATCGCGCACCGCAGCCCGGGCCTTGATGGTGGAGAAGGTGACGATCTGGGCCACATGATCGCGCCCGTACTTCTCGGCGGCGTACCTGATCATCTCGTCCCGGAACCGCGAGTCGAAGTCCATGTCGATGTCGGGCATCGAGATGCGGCTGGGGTTGAGGAACCGCTCGAACAGCAGGTCGTACTCGATCGGATCGAGATCGGTGATGCGCAGGGTGTAGGCCACCGCACAGCCAGCGGCCGATCCGCGACCCGGCCCGACTCGGATCCCATTGTCCCGGGCGTGCTTGATGAGGTCCCACACGATGAGGAAGTACGACGAGAACCCCATGTCGGCGATGACCTGCAACTCGTAGACGAGCCGGTCGACGACGTGGTCCGGAACCGGGTCCCCCCATCGCTCCCGGGCTCCTTCCATGGCCAGATGCCGCAGGTACCCGGCGTCGTCGTCGAAGCCCTCGGGCAGGGGGAAGTTCGGAAGTTGCGGGTTGCCGAACTCGATCTCCACGTCACAGCGCTCGGCGATCCACAGCGTGTTGTCGCAGGCCTCCGGTACCTCGTGGAACAACCACCGCATCTCGGCTGCACTCTTCAGGTAGTGCTCATCGCCGTGGAACTTGAAGCGGTCGGGATCACTCATCAACGAGCCCGTCTGCACGCACAGCAACGCGTCGTGGGAGACGGCATCGTGACGATGCACGTAATGACTGTCGTTGGTGGCCACCAACGGTGCCTGCAGTCGGCGGGCGATCTCCAGCAACTGCGGATTCGTGGACTTCTGCTCGGGGATCCCGTGATCCTGGAGTTCGATGAAGAAGTTGTCGCGCCCGAAGATGTCCTGCAGTCGAGCGGCCTTGGCCAGCGCGCCGGCCTCGTCGCCCTGCAACAGCGCCTGCAGCACCTGTCCGCCGAGACACCCGCTGGTGACGATGAGTCCTTCGTGGTGCTCTTCGAGCAACTCCCAGTCGATCTTGGGCTTCATGTAGTAGCCCTCGAGGAAGGCCCGACTCGACAACTGGATGAGGTTCCGGTAGCCAGTTGCGTTCTCGGCTAGCGCGGTGAGGTGGTAGTAGGCCTTGCGTCCGCCCTCCGCCTCACCCCCGGAGTCGTCGATGCGACCGCGACGCGTCGGTCGCTCGGTGCGGTGGTCGTAGGCCTGGTAGAGCTCGGAACCGATGATCGGCTTGATGCCGTTGTCCTTGGCCGCCTTGTAGAAGTCGAGGACGCCGTACATGTTCCCGTGGTCGGTGATCCCCACCGCCGGCTGACCGTCGGCCGCAGCCGCCGCCACCACCTCGGCGACCCGCGCCGCCCCATCGAGCATCGAGAACTCGGTGTGGAGATGGAGGTGGGTGAACGAGTCGGGCACCGGGGCTCCGGACGGGACGAGTGATCGGGGCCACCCGTCTTCGGGCGCCTTCCGGACCGGAGGGCGCCACCTCGACGAATGACACGGCTGTGATTCGGACTCTATCCCTCGGGCCCGCGGCCGTGCCCGGGTCCCCCGCCGGGCCCGACCGCCGCCCTACTGTCGGCCCCACCGCCAACGGGAGGCACCATGACCGACACCACCGACGACCGCTCCGCACTCGATCTCCTGCGCAGTTCGCGCATCACCTCGTACGGCTTCGGGCTGCTGAGCCTGATCGCCGGAATCGTCCTCGTCGCCTGGCCGGACCGCTCGGTCGTGGTCGTGGCCCGGGTGATCGGCATCCTGTTCATCGTCAGCGGCTTCGGCCAGGCCGCCGAGGCCCTCACCACCCATCGCAAGGGTTCCTACTGGGGACTGCTGCTGCTGCGGGGCCTCATCAACCTGGGCATCGGTATCGCCCTGCTGTTCATCCCCGAGAAGTCGACCAGCGTGGTGGTGTGGCTCATCGCCCTCGACTTCCTGATCACCGGCGCCCTGGCCCTGATCGTCACCTTCATCATCCCCAAGGGCATGGGACGAGGCTCGATGTTCATCCAGGGACTCATCGGCGTCGTCCTCGCCTTCGTCATCTGGGGCATCGGCGCCGATCAGGTCAAGGACATCGCCGCCGTCGTGATCGGCATCGTCCTCATCCTGCTCGGACTGCTGTTCCTCGCCGCCGGATGGCAGTTGTCGAAGGCGGCCCGGGAACTCGACCGGCGCTGAGGTTCCAGAGGTTCGTCTCAGAGGTAGGTCCCGGGTCGGTCCTCGCCCGATCCGGGACCGGCACCGGGACCGGGCCGACCTGCGCCCGGTGGGAGTTGGCCCCGCATGTTCTCCAGTTGCTGGCGGGCGGCCATCTGCTGCGCGAAGAGCGTGGCCTGGATGCCGTGGAACAGGCCCTCGAGCCACCCCACCAACTGGGCCTGGGCCACGCGCAACTCGACTTCGGTCGGCGTGCCCTCGTCGGAGAACGGGAAGGCCAACCGCTGGAGTTCGTCGCGCAGATCGGGTGACAACGCCGAGCCCAGCTCCTCGATCGACGTGTCGTAGATGGCCCGCAGTCGCTGACGCGACGGCACGTCGAGCTCGGTGGTGCGCACCTCGTCGAGCAGCTGCTTGATCATCGACCCGACGCGCATCACCTTGGCTGGTTCCGACACGAACTCGCGCTCGTCGGCACCGTCGACCGCCTCGGTATCGCCATCGCCGGGCAGGATCAGTTCGGCGCGCTCGGGGGCCGACCCGGGGTCACTCATCTCCACGCTCCTCTCCGGATCATGATCCGGTCAGTGCTGTCGTCCGCCGACGGCGGCCAACAACGGTACGTACATCTCGTCGGCGGTCAACGAACCATGACGCGCCACCAGTCGGATCGACCCACCATCGGCGGGATCGACGAAGGCCGCGGTGTCGCGGGGCACCAACGCCACATCACCCAGACGGGCGAGGGCGGCATCGGTCACGCGCCGGCCGAGCCACCCCTCGTTGACCACCTGCTCGCGGGTGACGACCCACGCCCGGTCGGAATGCCGGGCGGACGCCTCCTCGTGCAGGCCCCGGGCCCGGCCGGGTCGGGCGTGCAACCACCGGAAGCGACCCTCCCCCGACTGCAGATCGACATGGGACAGCACCGCCGGATCGGGCTCCACCAGATCGTCGGCCACGTCCACCTGTCCGTGATCGGAGGTGACCACCAGCACCGCCCCGTCGGGCAGCACCGCCCGCAGCTCGGCCACCAACCGATCGGCCGCGGCCACCTCGGCGTCGTAGTGCGCGCCCAGACCGAACTCGTGGGCGATCTTGTCGATCCCGTCGTAGTAGGCGTACACGAACGGCTCGTTGCGACGCAGTGCATCAGCCACCTCGACCACGATCGACGACGCCACCCGCCACCCGCGCAGACGGGTGCGATCGAGATGGGCGCGGGTGAATCCGGTGTCGGCGAACTCGGAGCGGGTGATCACCACCGGACGCTGACCGAGGAACGGATCGTTGGCCTGGATCGACGCCGGAGGGATCGTGGCGCGCGCGTCGCGTCCGTCGACCGACCACCGCAGCACATTGAGCACCGAACGGCCGACGGCCATGCGGTAGCCGATGACGCCGTGCTCACCGGGCGCCATCCCGGTGGCGATCGAGGTGAGCGCCGTGGCCGTCGTCGACGGCGCCACCGTGGTGATGGCTCGACCGTCCATCGAAGCCATGGTGGGTGCCAACAACGTCCGGTCGCACAACTGGTTCCACCCCAGCCCGTCGAGCACGAGGAGCACGACCTGCTCCGCGCCGAGAACGCACTCGGGGAGGAACGCCGGCCAGTCGTCGGTGGGGTCGACGAGGGGGGCCATGAGCCTCGACACACACGCACCGTCGTGCTCGGGGAGGATGGGCTCCTCAGGGTTCGATGGTCGACGTTCCACTCAGGATCCTCCGCCGGACACGGTAGTGGGAGGCGTCACCGATCGGACCTCCGGCGCGTCACCTACGATGCCGAACGTGAAGGTCTCCACCCGCGGTGACTACGCCAGTCGGGCGCTGCTGTCACTGGCGCTGCACGGTGACGAAGGTGGACCGACCTCGGTGCGAGACATCGCCGAGCGGACCGGACTCCCCCAGCCCTATCTCGAGCAGATCCTGCTGGCACTGAAGGGTGCGGGCCTCGTGCGCTCCAAGCGCGGCGTGGGCGGCGGCTACGTCCTGGCCCGACGACCGTCCGAGATCAGCCTGTCGGACATCGTGAGCGCCGTCGACGGTCCGATCGTGGCCGGCGACTTCGGGCAACCCCACACCGACGGCGCCTGCGACCACGAGGGGCAGTGCGTGCTGCTGGCGGTGTGGGACGACGTCGGCGAGCACATGCGCCGCTATCTGGAGGCCGCCACCCTGGCCGACATCGTGGCCATGGCCCGCGGCGCCGCCCGCTGGCCCGCCGAGGTCGAATCGGCGGCCACGGTCACGCCTCCGTGGGCCTCGGGTCCCTGAGTCGGTCGAGCACGGCGCGCAGATCGGCGGGCAGGGGCGACTCGAAACGGAGCGCCTCGTCGAGCAGCGGATGTTCCAGGGCCAGTTCGGCCGAGTGCAGGAACATGCGCGGCGTGGCGATGGCCGGGCGCGCCCCGCGATAGCGCTCGTCACCCACCACTGCGTGACCGATCGCCGCCATGTGCACGCGGATCTGATGGGTGCGCCCGGTCTCCAGTTCGCACTCCAACAACGCGGTGGGCGCCGGCTCGGTGAACGATTCGAGGACCGTGTAGCGGGTGCGAGCCTCGCGACCGTTGGCGCTCACCACCATCCGGGCCGGCTCGCGGGTCGAGCGGCCGATCGGGGCGTCGACCATCCCGCTGGTCGATTCGGGCACACCCCACACCAGGGTCAGGTACCGACGCTCGACCTCGTGGGCCGCCATCATCGCCGACAGTCGGGCGTGGGCTTCGGTCGTCCGCGCCACCAGCATCAGACCCGACGTGTCCTTGTCGAGGCGATGCACGATGCCCGGTCGGTCGTGCTCGCCCACCTCGGCGATCTCCGGAAAGCGGGCCACGAGCCCGTGCACCAGGGTGCCAGTGGCATGACCCGCCCCCGGATGCACCACCAGACCCGCCGGCTTGTCGATCACCAACAGGTGTTCGTCGACGAACACGACGGGGACCTCGATATCGGGTTCTCCCACCACCCCGGTCGGCCCGGGGTCGGGATCGGCGGACAGCGCCACCACATCACCCTCGGTCACCCGATGGGAGCGGCTGCGCACGGGCACGCCGTTGCACGTCACCAGACCATCGGCCAGCCATTCCGCCACCCGGGCGCGACTGGCACCGGTGATCATGGCGACCGCGCGGTCGATGCGTTCACCGGCCAGCGCCGCAGGTACGACCTCCTCCACGGCCATCTCAGCCCCCGGAGGCGTCGTCGGGCGCGCGCAGCATCGTCACGATGAGGAGGATGGCACCGCACACCACTCCGATGTCGGCGATGTTGAACACGGGCCACCATTGGAGATCGATGAAGTCGACCACCCCGCCACCGAAGAATCCGTCGTCGGAGCGGAACGCCCGATCGAGCACGTTCCCGACCGCCCCGCCGACGATGAGTCCGAGGGCGACGGCACCGAGTCGGGTGCGCACCGAGCGGCCCTGCCACACCAGCGCGCCCACGACGACGAGGGCCAGCAGTCCGATCCACATGCCCATGCCGGTGCCGAGGCTGAATGACGCGCCGTAGTTGATGGCCAGACGCAGACGCAGCGAACCGACGAGATCGATGGTGTCGTCACCCAGCGAGGAGACCACCCACCACTTCGACAACTGGTCGAGGGCGATCCATCCGATCGCCACTGCGCCGAAGAGCAACCGATGTGTGGTGACCGGATCAGGATCCGATGCCGTCGTGTCACCCGAGGAGGTCACCGACGGAAGTTGCCGACCTTGAACTCGACACGCTCGCGGGCCCACGGAATGGCCTTGAGTCGCTCCCGCGGGATCGGCTGACCCGACACCTCGCACATCCCGTAGGTGCCGACATCGATCTTGGCCATGGCCCGATCGATCTCCTCGATCTGCTCGCTGAACTGCGCAGAGAGCGCCAGGTCGCGCTCGCGCTCCACCGCCAGGGTGTCGCCCTCCCCCGACTCCTCGTCGAACTGCACGTCACCGGGCTCGCGCAATTCGGCCAGCGCCTGGGCCTCGGCGTTGAGCGCCTCGACATCGTGGGCCAGGCGCGCCCGCTCGGACAGCAACAGCGCCCGCTGGGCATCGAGGAACTTGGTATCGAACGGGTACTTCACCGGCTTCGGGGGCGGCGGAGCCTTGACCGGCTTCGGCGGCTTCGGGGCGGGCGGCGCCTTGGCCACTGGAGCGGCCTTCGGCGGTGCGGTCTTCACGGCGGCTGCCTTCTTGGGCTCGGCCTTCTTCGGTGCGGCCTTCTTCGGTGCGGCCTTCTTCGGCGCGGCCTTCTTGGCCGGCGCGGCCTTCTTCGGTGCTGGCTTCTTCGGCGCGGCCTTCTTCGGTGCTGGCTTCTTCGGCGCGGCCTTCTTGACCGGTGCGGCCTTCTTCGGCGCGGCCTTCTTCGGCGCGGCCTTCTTGACCGTCGTCTTCTTCACGACCTTGGCCGGAGCGCTCTTCTTGGCGACCTTCTTCGTCGCCGCCTTCTTCGGTGCCATCGTCACTCGCTCCCTCGTCGCCGGAATCGGCGGAGGGTACGGGGGGCGACCCACCGCGTCAACCTACGGATCGAGGGTCCCGGACGACGGCCTACGCTCTGCCCCCATGCCATTCGGTCCCATCGACCCCGATCTCGACCTCCCGGCCCTCGAGGAGGGTCGCCTCGAGCGGTGGCGTACCGAGGGGATCGTCGAGGCCGTCCGCGAGTTGCGCGAGGGCGCCGAGCCGTGGATCTTCTACGAGGGCCCTCCCACCGCCAACGGCCGGCCGGGTCTGCACCACGTCTGGGCCCGGGTGTTCAAGGACATCTACCCCCGCTACCAGACGATGCGGGGACGAGCGGTGCCCCGTACGGGCGGCTGGGATTGTCACGGCCTGCCGGTGGAACTCGAGGTCGAGAAGGAACTGGGGCTCTCCACCAAACAGGAGATCGAGGCGTTCGGCATCGCCGAGTTCAACCGTCGGTGCCGTGAGTCGGTCCAGCGCTACGTGACCGACTGGACAGCACTCACCCGCCGATCCGGCGTGTGGATCGACACCGAGGACGCCTACTGGACGCTCGACAACTCCTATGTGGAGTCGGTGTGGTGGCTGGTTCGTCAGTTGTGGGACAAGGGTCTGCTCTACGAGGGTCACAAGGTGTCGCCCTACTGCGGTCGGTGCGGCACCGCACTGTCGAGTCACGAATTGGGTCAACCCGACGTGTACCGCGATGTCGTCGACCCATCGGTGTACGTGCGGTTCCCCATCGACGACCACGAGGTCGATCTGCTGGTGTGGACGACCACACCGTGGACACTGGTGTCGAACGTCGCCGCCGCCGTCGGTCCCGACATCGACTACGTCCGTGTCCGCGCCGTCGATGGTGGCCGGGACCTGGTCATGGCCGCCGCGCGGGCCGACGAGAACGCGGAGATCGTCGAACGGTTCCGGGGCGCCGATCTCGTCGGCTGGCGCTATCGGCGGCCGTTCGATCTCCTGTCGGCACCTTCGGGGGCGGATGCCTGGCGGGTGGTGGCCGCCGACTTCGTCACCACCGACGATGGTTCAGGCATCGTCCATCTGGCCCCGGCGTTCGGTGAGGACGACGCGCTCGTCGGTCGGCACGAAGGCCTACCCGTGCTCAATCCGGTGAACGGTGACGCCGCCTTCGACGACTCGGTCGCCCCCTACTGCGGTCGGTTCGTCAAGGACGCCGACCGCGACATCATCAGCGATCTCGACGTACGCGGGCTGCTCGTGCGCGAGCAGGCCTACGAGCACAGCTACCCCCACTGCTGGCGATGCGGCACGCCCCTCATCTACTGGGCCAAGACGTCGTGGTTCGTCCGCACCTCGGAGCACCGGGATCTGTTGCTGCGGGAAAACGAGTGCATCGACTGGCACCCGGAGTTCATCAAGCACGGTCGCTTCGGCAAGTGGCTCGAGGGCAACATCGACTGGGCGCTGTCACGCGACCGCTACTGGGGCACACCCCTGCCCATCTGGCGCTGCGAGTCCGGTCACGAACACTGCATCGGTTCGGTGGCCGAACTGTCCACCCTCGCCGGTCGCGACCTCACGGACCTCGACCTGCACCGCCCCTTCGTCGACGAGATCGAGTTCGCCTGTCCCGCTGACGGGTGCGATCTGACCTGTCGACGCGTGGCTCCCGTACTCGATGCCTGGTTCGACTCGGGGGCCATGCCCGCCGCGCAGCGGCACCATCCCTTCGAAGGGGCCGAATCGTTCGCCGGCGCATTCCCGGCCGACTTCATCTGCGAGGCGATCGACCAGACGCGCGGCTGGTTCTACTCACTGCTGGCCGTCAACGCCCTCGTGTTCGACTCGACGCCGTATCGCAATGTCGTGTGCCTCGCCCTGATCGTCGACGAGAACGGTCAGAAGATGTCGAAGTCACGGGGGAACGTGATCGCTCCGTTCGACATCTTCGACACCCTGGGTGCCGATGCCCTGCGCTGGTACTTCTTCTCCTCGGGTCAGCCGTGGACGCCGCGCCGGGTGTTCCCCGAGGGCATCCGCGAGGCGACCCGCCAGACGCTGCTGACGCTGTGGAACGTGCA
>Ga0172372_10002420_pt1 | contig 28327 bp, 20 predicted proteins | sample LakKiv5m_2_FD_114544 | JGI IMG/M metagenome (GOLD analysis project Ga0172372, IMG submission 114544) | Freshwater microbial communities from Kabuno Bay, South-Kivu, Congo - kab_092012_9.5m | ecosystem: Environmental > Aquatic > Freshwater > Lake | place: Democratic Republic of the Congo...
GCCAACTTGTCGCTCAAGTAGTCCGCGATACTTCGCAAGTAACTCTTCTTTCTTTTCTTCGTTCGCGCGTTGTTCTGCTCGATCCGTCGCCTGCTCCGCTGCGGTAAGTGCATCACCAAACGCTTTCAGCGCTGCAGCTATCTCGCTCCCCACATCATCACGAAGAAACAACTCCGCGCGTAATCCCGTTGCAGCTCCTGCAAGGCTCTTACTCCCATCCTCCACAAATCGCGCCGCTCGAGCGGCTTCCCGACTTGTCGCACGCGCATCCTGTGCAACACCTCGTGCATTCTGCGAAACCTTTCCAGCCTGTCGTGCCACCACATCACGCTCAATCTCTGCTGTTTCACCTGCGGCGTCTGTCACCAGCTTGATCTCTGCCTCAATCGGCTCGGTCTGACGAATCAAACTCTTGATCGAGTCTGTCAACTCCTCCAGCACGCGCGCAAGTTCTTCCGCGCGAACCTTTCGGTTTTCAGAAAGTGACTCAGACGCTTGAGCCAACGCCGCTGCGGCGCGATCTTGGGCGGCCTTCGATTGTTCTAAACGATTCTCTTGTGCTGCCCCCGCTGCTTGTGCAAGCTCATCGCGCGCTCGTCCATCTTCCATAGCCTTCGCTGCTTGCTCTAAGGCCTGCGCTTGTTTCGCATCAGCCTCCTCAAGTGACTTTGCCCGTTCGCGCATCTCCGCAGCTAATTGCTCGGCCTCGCTCGACAATGCGCGCTGACGCTCCGCCAAGTCATCGATCTCTGCACGAGCTTCTGGCGAAAGTTCCTCTCGGGTCTCTCCGTTGGACCGAGCGGCCGCCTGGCCTGTCTCACGGGCGGATTGGCGCACACGATCCGCCAGTGCGTCAAGCCGCCTTCGTGCCATCCATGCGTCTTCATCACGATCAAGAAGCGCAACGAGATCTTCTAGTTCCTTTCGAACCTCGTCTTGAGCGGCCTTCGCGCGCTCAATCGCCTTTCGCTCAAGCTCTTTCTTCTCGGCTTCGGAAGTTTGAGTTGCCTCATCTCCACCTTGATTGTCTTTCGCCTGCGTCGCTTCACGAAGCGCCGCGCTCGATTCACTACTGCGCGCGCGCGCGGTCTCAGAAAGTTCAAGCGCCTGTGTCGCAAGTTCACCCACAAGACCTTCATCGCGACCGTTGCGCTTCAAGCGCTCGATCGCCTCCCGAGTAGTCTCTTCGAGTCGAGCGAGTGATTCGGTGAGCGAGCCTTGCGCCTCTTGCACACTCGGATCACGCGCGTCACGCTCCAATGCTTCGCGCGCTCGAGCCTGCCGCTCATCTGCGCGCATCGCCTCGCGCCGTACACCGCCGAGCATCGCTCTCACTTGTCGCTCAAACTCGTCTTCACCAACGATCCGAATGATGCGTGGAGCACTGCGGACACGACCGACTTCACGCCGCGATAACTGCGTATTCACTCGACCAGTCGAATCACTCGTCGCTGATCGGCGCACATTTCCGAGCGATCCCTCGTCCACAACACCATCTTCTGGGAGAGCATCCTTCGCAAATCCATCCTTCGCAAATCCATCCTTCGCAAATCCACGAATCACAACACGATCTCCAGCGCGCACTGAGAGCTTCCCAAGATCAATGGTTGTCTCAAAGTCTGCAGCGAGTGTGATGTTTTTTCCCATCGCTGAAGTTGTCGCACCCTCGCTATTCGCGTGCTCGGCGCCAACTTGATTCGCACCCAGATCACGACCTTCTTCAAACTGCAAACCGCGCGAATCTGAAGCATCTGAAGTCTGAGAGCCAGATACCTCCGCTGCAAGCTCCACAATGATCTCGACACCAACACCCTCAAGTGCAAGATCATCACGCGACTCAACACGCACTGGGACTTTCGCATCGAGAACCATCGATTCATCTGTCGCTGGATCAACAATGGTGACCGTTGGAACTCGATCATCAGTCACATCAAAGATGTATGCGAGTGTCTCGTCATGTGCGATGCCAAACTCATCCACGAGTTGTAGTTCAATACGAGTGGCACCATCTGCAACGCCGCTGATTGTCCATCGAGCTGCATCTTGTTCATCCACCACAATCCGGAAAGGAGTAGTCGCAGAAGTTGCGGCGGTGACAGCAGGTGCTTCCGTAGGCGTTCGATCATCGGCACGAACTGCTTCGTTCGAAGCACCGACCGCCTTCGAAGAGGCGTCTGTTTGTGGCATACCCATGACCTGTACGCCGTCAACAAATACATGCACACTCGTTTGATCACTGCCACTCGGCAATGCACGATTGAGTCGCACACTCAACTCGACAGCGCTGCCACGCAATACGGGCTCGCGTACAACAGATCGCGGATCGAGGCCGGTTCCAAGTTCCTCGTTCCGAATCGCCACCACATGCTCCGCGTACTTTGGAGGTTGAACCTTCAAGAAGGCTTCACGCACGGATGGTGGTTCGACTATTCGCACTCGAACAAGATCCGTCTCTGCATCACTGGTAAGAAAGCGGACTTCAAGTGCATCACCGCTTGTATCAATGATCCGCTCGAAATCACCAGATGGTTGACGCGCAAGCACGACCTCGGTCCATGCACTTTCGCCGTGTACATCGATCACCTTTCCGTCTTCGCTGAGGGTCGGCAAAAATCGATAGACAGCCCGAATGCGCTCTTTCTGTGTATCGCCTTCCGTCAGGCGGGCTCGCAATGCGAACGGACGACCTTTCGCTGCGACACCATCTTTCTCTATCAAACTCACCAGCGATGTTCGTGATGGCCAACGCACATCGAGTATTGGCACAAACAATCTCTGCAGCGCGATCGATGTTGAGACTGGATGGATCGACGCAACCCAGAGCGACACGCAAACACATGTGAGAAGTAACGCTGATCTGCGAAGCGCTGGGCCTTTGCGCAAAATGCTTGCCAAATCTGTGCCAACCGCGCGCTCTTCCGCGTCGCTCAAAGCGCGTGCCGCCAATCTGCTCGATTGCACCACCCCGAGAAGATCAAACTCAACAGCAGAAGCAAGTCGACCCAACAACTCTGGTCTGTATCGTTCGATGCGAAGTGCGAGATCAACAGGTGTGGGTCGAAAGTGCCATGCTGGCACGATGCGCTTCCGGAAGTGCAAGACCAAAAGTGCAACTATGGCGCACAAAAACCCTGCGCGCACAAACCATGGAAATCGAAAGAGTGCGTCAAGAAGTGTTGCTGTCAACACACTCACAACCACGACGGACATGGTCGTTGCGCATGAACCAATCAATCGAAGACCGCGGGCGTTGCGTGCAACTCGCGCAACTTCACGAGTCAATCGCGATCGTTCGTCTTTGTGGAGTTGTCTGCGTTCACCGTTCGTCATCACAAATTACCGAGGCACATGCAACATCAACACGAATCCGAAACTCGACTACGCAAGCCGCAAGATGCGACGACACGACCACTCAAATCCAAGCAAAACAAGTAAGACCGCGTAGAAAACACTCGAATCCCATATCGGTCGTTCAACGCTCTCGTCGATTTCACGAGCACGAAGTGGGAGATGTGTGGCAAGTTCTGCAAGGGACTCCGCTGTCAGAACCACACCGCCAGTACGCTTTGAAACATCTGCAAGGAACGCGTGATCGGTGTCACCTCGTCGAAGTTCTTCGTCTCGACGAACAACTTCAAAAGTTCCGTCGGCTCGTCCAAACGATGGATCCTCTGCAACGACAACAAAGGTGCCCTCATCGTCAACGGCAAGCACCGCAGACGCCTCCGCTCCATCGCGTACAAGATCCAGCCGACCAACCGACTTTCCTTGCGCATCCAAGATGTCTACTGGAACACTCTTTGGTGCTGTTGTGACCGCTGCTTCGTCTGAGATCCGCAACGAGACAACCACTGATTCGCCTGGAAGCGCTCTTGCTGGCGTCACGATCAACTCAGCACGAGCATCGCCCGTTGCCAACGACTCCCTCGCCAACATGCGAACAATCGGAATCCAAAATCGTTCTGGATAGCGTTCACCTTGGCCATATCTCCATCGCCAAATCTCGTCGGTTGCTACGAACACAACATCGCCTGCGCCAAAGCGCATTCGCATGACTGTTGGTGATGGCTCTTCGCCACTCGCGTTTGACGGGGCCGCCAGTGCAAGCACCTCGGTGGCGGGCTTCAGTTGACTCTTCGCGATCGACTGGATGTACCGCAACGACGGCCATCGGAGCGCTTTGTCGGCGAACGCATCGGGCCAACCATCGTCATCGTCGGAGAGACGAAGAACACCAAGCCGTGAAGCCACAGGTGTCGGCAACACGCGACTCTCTCCCCGTCGCGGCTGAAGCGTCAACGGTGCTTTGATCGGCAAGAGATCAGCAAGTGGAGTCGACTCCCATGACGATGGAGTCGACCGTTCACCCGCAATCCAAAGAAGTCCAGCACCACGCTCCGCAACTTCGTCGCGCAAAATCGAGAGCTGGTCTGGCGAGAAAAATCCACTCGGCACATCGCCCAGAATAAACAGGTCGTAGCGAGAGAACTCTTCTTTCGTTCTAGGTAAGCGCGAGATCGGCATGTTGCCTTCTTGCGCGAAATCACGATCCGCAGACAGCAGCATCACGGAACTCTCAATGTCTTTCTCGCGCATCAAGAGATTCTTCAGATAGCGATACTCCCAACGCGATGCACCTTCGACATACAGGACTCGAATCGGGCGATCAATCAACTCAATTGCGAAATCACGCTTGTCGTTCTCTGGCACGAGATCACGGTGGGCGCCATCGGTATCACCACGCACCAACTCAACTCTCCATGTTTGCGCACCAGCCTGCTGTCCACTCGCATCAAGTACGACCGTTTGCTCACCATCACCACCGAGTACATCCGAATTTGGAACATCCAAACTTGGAACATCCACGCGCGCCAAAACCGTGTTCGTTGCAGTATCGATCAACCGTACCGCGAGTGGTTCTGTCAACTCACCTCGCTCCACTCGTACTTCGATTGGTATGCGATCTCGCACGAAAGCGCGCGCTGGCGATGATGTTGCAACAATCGCTGCATCACCAAGGCGCTGCGAGGAACCGAGTGCGATCGTATGAACTGGAATCGCATCGCGTTCAAGCGCGCGAAGTGTCTCCCCGCTGAAGGGAACTGCACTTCGACCATCAGAAATCAGAAGAATCGCGCTCAGCGGCCGTCCTGCAGCCTGTGCAAGAGCTTGTCGAAGTGCACTGTCGATGTTTGTGCGCGAGCCATTGGCATCACCTAGTACCGGCAAAGACACGCCTTGTTCGCGCTGCAAGAAGAATGAACCGCTCGCGAATCCAACAAAGTCGATGTCTTTCGCTTTCCCGATCTCTTGGAACACTGGTGCCGCTATTTCAAGAATTTCTCGGAGTTGTGTTTCGCGTGTTGAGTTCCGCGGCGCATCAGCAATCGACAAGGACTGACTGCGATCAAGGAGTACCGTCAAACGATCTGGCTCGAGCGATCGACGCTCAAATCGCAAGTTGGGACCCATGAGTAAAAAACTCACGAGGACGAGTGTGGTTGCGCGACACAAAAGAAGTGTCATGCGTGCGACAAATCCGCGCCAACTTCTTGGCAACGCGCTGAAATTCCTTGCCGCACTAAAATCTTTGTAACTCCACCGACCAACAGCAAGCGCCGTGACAACAAGAAGAAACCAACCCCATGCCGGAATTGGACGATCGAAAACCAGCGAAATCGCTTCCGCGCCGCGTGGAATCTTCTCACCGAGAATCTGCTCCGCGAAGAACGAGATGAATTGATTGGATCCATCCGAACTGGGTGCTGATTGCGCGAGTGCGCTCATGACGCACCTCCGCGTGTTGCACGAACACGGTCCAGTATCGATCCCGTTCCTCTCAACCCAGTTCCTCTCGAATCCGTGCTCTCAGACACACCTGCACGATGGAATGACATGTGCGAGAAGATCTTGGCCAAGACACCTTCGGTCAGCAACGCAAGCAATGCAATCACGAAGAGTGGCCATGACCACAATGACCACGCCTTCGTAGTCATCCGCGCTGGATCCTCGTTGGAATTCTCACTCGACGCGGTCCATGTGATGCCCCCGACTGGAGCAAATGCGGCGCGGAGTTGCTCAACTGCAATCGGTGTCAATGCAATCGAATCCTCGCGCACATTCGACGCAAGCACAAGTTGATTCTCACTTCGCCAAACTCCGGCAACCGGAACAACATCCAACGCCACACCATCTGCTCCCATTGAAACAGTGGCTTCGAAAGTTGATTGCGAAGATGTATCACGAAGCGCTGTACCCAAAGGGGGTTCGGCGGTTGGACTCGTCACCGCTTGAAGCGTGGTGGATGGTTCTGCTTGAATCACAGCGCCAACAGCAACTTCATCGCGAGATGCAGCAAGTTGTAGTCCTGCGCGCACAATTTCTTGCAGCAGTGGAACCATCAACGGCTTCACCGGAAGATTCGTCCATGACAACTCGGGCGCACTCGTAAAGACCACGATCAGACCGGCTTTGGAATCCGCTCTCTGTGTTTGATCAAGAGGTGTCGATGCTTTGAAAGTTGGTGTGTTTGAAGTTGATGCGTTGGGGGTTGACGCTTCTGAATCTGCACCGCTCGCCCGCGTCTTGCCGGTCGCGGTGACATCAACGACTGCGGTCTGCTGATCCAAACGAGGACTCTGCGCTACAACAAGCGGGAGTCCATTTGCATAAAGAAGTACAACTTCTCCGGTTGTAAATCCTGTGCACTCGATCAGCCGATTTGCCTCAACAGGTGAACTCAGTGCATCGAGTTCGGGACGCACGGTCGAGAGCAGTGGTGTGCGTGGCTGTTCATCCGCCAACCGTAACGGCGTCTCAAGAACTTTCACATCACCCGTGAATCGCAGCCCTACTCCAAGTCTTGGAAACAACTCTGCGCTCCACGACTGTGTGAGTGACTCGCCGGACGGAAGAACCACGACTACTCCGCCTGCACGGGCAAACTCTCCGAGCGTTTCCATGCTTGTTGTTGCAAGTAGGTCCGGTCGTGCAAGAATGACAGCATCAAGTCCAAGCAACGCACGGCTATCAAGAGCGGACGGATCGATCTCTCGCACACGAATGCCGCCACCAACCATTGGCGACAGTGCTCGTGCGATCCAAAGTGACGCGGGGATCTTCTCGAGGTCTGCCATGTCAAGCGAACCGCGACGGCCAACCACACCAACTTCGATCTCGGGGCGCACATCAACAATGGTGTAGGCGTTGTTCCCTGGACGAAGGCGATCCTCGGACAGTTCAACACGAACAGCACGACGCTGATCTTGTCGGTTGGAGATCGCCGCTTGGCTTGTTCGCGCGGTCGCAGACTCCTGAGTCAACTGAAACTCGACCGTTGCTTCTGTTTGCCCTGCGTCCCATCGCACCACTCGTTGTGTTGAGGATGCAAACCCATCCGCGAACGCACCGACCTTCGACTCTTCAGCGCGCACATCGCTACCTTCACGCGCAAGAACAACGCGCACAGCAAGTGCGTCGCCAGATGGCAACATGCGCGCTTCGAGCGACCGAATGCGTATATCTGTTGGAACATCGCTCGCTGGAACTGTTGCGAGGATCTCTATCGAATCTTGTAGGAACGGACCCTCGTCTTGCGTCGCTGTCTGCGTTGTGTCATCCACAGTGATGGATGTCTGGCCAAAGACTTGACCTTCACCCAGGGCGCCTCTGCGAAAACCGCTTGCGATAAAAATCTTGCGCAGCTCGCGGGTACTTGCTGCTTCGTCTCCCTCTGTATCGAATTCGCTTGCCGACAAAGTCTCGCGAGCGATACGAAGAGCGCCTTCAAGATCAGATGGTGTCATGCTGGCTGTGACACGCGATAAAACTCGCTCAACTTCCACCATATCCGCAGTTGGTTGAAGTACCACTGTCGGACGCGCGGCTGCCGTCATCACCCCAACTCGATCGCGCTCACCTCGTGCACGAAGTGCAACTCGTACCTCGTCGAGAAGGCGATCAAGTTCGCGTGATGCCTGCTGAGATTGTGATGATTCGTCGTCGGTCACAAGTTGACTTGTTGCCCCGTTGTCAACAACGACCATCCATGTTGTGCGTCGATCTTGCAAACCAAGCTCGTCGCTCGCCATTGGCACTGCAATCGCAAGGCCGGCTGCAAGTACAGCAAGTGTACGAAGTACAAGTAGTATCCATTGTTCGAACTTCGTTCGACGGTTGGTGCGTCGCACCGCTTCGCGCAACAAATCCATCGCGGCCCATTCCAGAGGCACGCGTCGTCTACGAAAAAGTAGGTGAATCACAATCGGCAAAGCGACTGCTCCCAATGCTGTCCACGCGAGTGCTGGATGCGCAAAGGTCATCCGCCGCGTCTCCCAGCAAAGTGCATGCGCCGATCGAGGAGTGATGCAAGTACCGGTCCAACAGATTCGTGTGTATCGCACAACACAGAGTCTGCGTTCAACCCGCGAGCGATCCGATTGATGCCGTCAACATGCTCGCGCAGCAACTCAAGATATGCGGCGCGAACAGCGCGCGGATCTGTCTCTAATGCCTGAGCAACATCTGACGATGCGCTGCTTGCCTCAAGATCTTCAAATCGACTTGGTTGATCGATAGAAAATTCCAGCTCTTGTCGATCGAGTGTTTGAAGAAGCATTGCATCGTGACCGCGGTGCGTCAGGCGCGCGAGGGTCGTGCGAATCTCATCAAGGCCCATGAGAAAATCGGAAACGATGACGAAGAGGGCGCGATTCTGCACTCGAGAAAGCATTTGATCTACAGAGCGACCAAGTTGCGCTTTTCGCTGTACGGGCTGTCCGCTCAGAGCTCCCACAATGGCGCGCCACTGATCGCGCTGGCTCGACCGCTTCACTTGTGTGCGTAGTTCCTCATCGAACAACCCAAGCCCAACACGATCACCTTGGTGTAAGCACACATACGCAAGCGCCGCTGCGCACGCCGTGGCATGATCGAACTTCGTCCATCGGTCGTTGCTTCGACTTGCGTCGGTCCCGCCCCATCCGCGCTTCATAGAAAGCGTTCCAAACCGCATCGAATTCGAGCAATCCACCAGAACAACAACATCGAGATTTGTTTCTTGTACATAACGCTTGATGTACAACTTGTCGGTGCGGGCGAAGACCTTCCAATCCATCTGACGAATGCCATCGCCTGGTGCGTATTGACGATGCTCCGCAAATTCCACAGCTAAACCCTGATAGGGCGAGCGGTGCATACCACTCATCACGCCTTCGACGATCATTCGTGCACGAAGTTCGAATGGAGCCAACTGCCCGAGTGTTTCGGGTGCGAGGTATTGCTCGGCGCGCATCGCGCGTTCTGTCACAAGAACACCTCCAACGCGTTAGCGGGTAACAGCATCGAGTCCGCGTGAAACACCGTCCGCGCGTACTGCAACAAGAATCTCGCGCACGACATCATCCGACTTGATGTTGTCAGCCTCTGCGTTGAAGTTCGTCACAATTCGATGTCGCATGACCGGCAGTGCGATTTCGTGAACATGTTCAATGGTTGCGTGTGTTGCACCTTCGAGAAGTGCTCGTGCTTTTGCTGCAAGCACCAAGAACTGGCTCGCGCGCGGACCGGCGCCCCACGCGAGATAATCGCGACAGACCTTCGGACATGCCACGCCATCATTCTCACGAATACGAGTGGCGCGCACAATCTGAATCGCGTGCCGCACAACATGATCCGCAATCGGAACTTCTCGCACCAGTGCTTGCATGCGCACGATGTCGGCAGCTGTCAACACTGGCTGTGGTTCAGCCAAACCGCGCGAGGTTGTGCGGCTCACGATCTCGATCTCTTCTGCTTCGCTTGGATAACTCACGCGAATGTTCAGCATGAATCGATCGAGTTGCGCTTCAGGCAGCGGGTAAGTGCCTTCTTGCTCGATCGGATTCTGCGTCGCCAACACAAAGAACGGTGTCGGAAGTTTGTATTGCACGCCGTTGGCTGTGACTTGTCGTTCCTGCATCGCCTCAAGTAATGCCGCTTGTGTTTTTGGAGGCGTCCGGTTGATTTCGTCTGCGAGCACGATATTCGCGAAGATTGGCCCCTTCACAAACCGCAACGAGCGTGAACCGGTGGCGCGATCTTCTTGAATGACCTCCGTACCGGTCATGTCGCTCGGCATGAGATCCGGTGTGAATTGAACTCGCGAGAAGTGCAGGCTGAGCGTTTTCGCAACACTCGAGACAAGGAGCGTCTTTGCAAGTCCTGGCACGCCTTCGACGATGGCGTGGCCGCCGCACATCATGGCGAGCAGGGCTTGTTCAACAACTTCTTCTTGTCCGACAATGGCCTTGCGAATCTCCACTCGAACTCGCTCAAGCGCTCGTCGAACCTCGCCGACTGCCGCTACTGGATCATTCCAGTGTTCAGAAAACGCTGGTTCGGTTGGTGCTGAGGTTGGATTTGTATGAGCGTGAGCATTCGAAAGACCGGCATCCTGCATTGAGGACCTCCAAGCGCGCATGCGCGCGAACTGCGAGTATAGGTTGACGGGCCAATTTGCCCGCTAAAGTCATGCCAGAACTCCCCGAAGTCGAACATCTCAGACGATCTGTAGACCCTTGGCTCTGTGGTGCAGAAATCACAGCAGTTGAGGTACGACGAGCGGATGTCGTCTGTGTTGCGAACCTTGATGCGCGAACACCCGCTTCTCAACACGCGCCGACCCCGCTGGATTTGCCGCAACTGCTCGGTCGAGGTTCATCGGTGCTTGCAACCGACCGTCACGGCAAGCAAATGGCGATGCGCCTTTCCTCGGGATTCATTTTGATCGTGCAACTCGGCATGACGGGCACACTTCGTCTTGAGCGCACAGACCAACCGCTCGATCACACGGAGTCGAAGCACCGACATGTTGTCTGGACGCTTCGGCGGGGGTCTCACGCAGCCGCTCCAAAGACCGCGCTTCAAGATCGTTGGCGGCTGTCTTTCCGCGATCCGCGCCGATTTGGTGGAATTACGGTGCTCGATTCGAATGAGGCGCTTTCGAAGCGTTGGAGCGTCCTAGGACCAGACGCCCTCTCTGTTGGCGGTGCTGTGTTGGCGGCGGCTCTCTCGTCGACGAAACGGCCCATCAAAGCCGCGCTTCTTGACCAAGGCGTGCTCGCCGGCATCGGCAACATCTACGCCGATGAAGCCCTCTTTCGCGCTGGCATTCACCCGCTGCGCGCAGCAAACGCCCTGCAGCGCCGCGAGGCCTCAACATTGGCCCGTCACATTCGCGCGATCCTCGCCAAAGCCGTCGTGCAGGGCGGATCGACCCTTCGAGATTATCGTGACGCTTTCGGTGCATCTGGTTCCGCGAGGCAGTCACATGCCGTGTACGGTCGCGGCGGCCAGCCTTGTCTGGTGTGCGAAGAAACGCTTGGTCAGATCACGGTCGCTGCTCGAACGACGGTGTTCTGCCCTCGGTGCCAACCGTAACGACATCGACTTATCCACAGCCGATCCCAAGACGCTGTGGGCTTGAGCGACGGCGATGAACTTGCGATCCGCAGCGTCAGAGTTACTCAGTCTCGGACCTTCGATTGGCTGAGAATCTGTTCAGACTCGGAAAAGGTGCTCTGAAGAACAACCCCCATGAAATGAACTCTCTCTTCTTAGTAAAGACCTTGTCCACATGTGGAGAAGAGAAGCGCAAACAACATAAACACATACCTCAAAGCAACTTACGGCACAAGAATGGGCGTGGAAACCTGACAAATGCCTGTCAACTCGTGTCGCTCAACGACATCGACGGCCGAGACGAGCGATCACAAGGGCGCAGAAGGTCGATTACCGAGCCTGCAAAGCCGTCTGAAGCGAACGCGACTGACAGTTGCAAACAGTTTTTCCACACGCCAAAGGGTCGCCGCAAGCAACGAGGTCCCTCGGAATTCTGCCCCAAGAAAAGGCCCCGAGAACAGGCCCCGAGCCAAGTTTTTGGTCGTCATGCGAGGCGCACCGAGGGGGCGAACAACCAGAGCCGGAACCGGTCTCACCCGCCGACGCCAGAGCCGCCGATTTCCAGAAATCACACTTATCGACTGCTTCGTTGCAGAAGATCCTGTTCGATGCGATCCACCTCTGCTTGCAGTTTGCCGTCTGTATCAACTTTCTTCTCGATGGTGCGCACGGCGTGCATGACCGTTGTGTGATCGCGGCCGCCAAAGTAGCCACCAATCTCTTCCAAACTGAAGCGCGTGTGTTTGCGCGCGAGGTACATGCAAACTTGACGCGGCATCGCGATCGACTTGTGGCGCTTCTTCGAGAGAAGGTCTGTGAGTTTGACATCGTAAAAGCGCGTGACGCTTTCGATGATTGCTTGCAGACTCGGCGCATTTCCGCTGCGCGTTGCGCTCTCGCCATCCAGCGATTGTTTGGCAAGTTCAAGCGAAATGGGCTGACCCATTGCCGCCGCGAATCCACGGATGCGCGTCAACGCCCCCTCCAGTTCACGAATGTTGGTGTCGACTTTCGCGGCGACATAACTCGGAACATCGTCCGGCAACTCGACCCCGCGCATCGCGGCCTTCGCTTTCACGATGGCCACGCGCGTTTCGAAGCAGGGGCGTTCAATGCGCGCAACCATTCCAGCCGAGAATCTGCTGGTGAGCCGTTCTTCAAGATCTGGAATCTCGGTGGGAGCAGCGTCAGAACTCAGGATGATCTGCTTTCCGAGTTGGTACAGCGCATTGAAGGTGTGGAAGAATTCCTCTTGCGTTTGTTCGTGTTTCGAGAGGAAGTGAATGTCGTCAATGACCAGCACATCCGCATTTCGGAATCGGTAGCGGAAATCCGACATTCGGCCTGCTTTCACCGCTTCGTGGAAGAGATCCATGAATGTGTCACACGAGATGTAGCAAAGGCGTAAGTTCGGCTGAGCTCGCAACAACTCTTGGCACATGGCATGCAAGAGATGTGTCTTTCCAAGCCCAACGCCACCATGAATGAAGTACGGGTTGTACGCACGACCAGGTTTCATGGCGACAGCCTGTGCAGCTGCGTGTGCAAGGCGATTTCCTGGTCCAACAACGAATGTTGAGAAGGTGTAGTCGGGACTCAGCAGCATTTGCTCGTCGAGCCATGCTGGGCGTTCCGCGCCGTCCGCCTCGGGTGGCGGCGTGAGCGCGCCGCGAACATCAAGTTTCGCATCGTCTTCGGGGCTCACAAAACGCACAACCAACAGACGACCGGTCACATTCTGCGCCGCTTCTGTGAAATGTGTGCCGCAGCAACGCTGGAGATACCGCAACTGGACGGGTTCGCGCACCACGAGACGCAACACACCGTCGCGAATCTCGGAAGGCTCAATATCGTCGAACCAGTGCCTGCAGATGTCCGCATGGTTCTTGCGCAGGTAGTCGACGAGCGACTCTCTGAAACCTGGCTCGATCCTTTGCATCGTGGCTCCACACACCCTCATTCGAGGGAAGCGCGTCCTCCGCTGGGAAGCGGGAACGCGAAGATGAATTTGTTGCACGCACCGTCAAGGCATCCCACCGCCCTGTCGAATGCACGGGGGGCAGACGATAGAAGAAGCAGCCTCACCCGTCAATGCTGCTGCCCGTCGTACCCAAAGTGCCAGAACAAGCGCAGAAACGCGACAGAGGTACTCCATCGCGCGCGTCAACACAATCGCACGAGTACACACAGTTCCTTCGCGATTCAAACCACAGTTTCGTTTGTGTCAGCATCGGAATGAGTTTCGACACTAGACGCACTCTTGGCTGTGTTGGTTTCTTGCACCGCTGCGAGTTGTCGCTCGTATCGCGCGCGATTCGTGCGGTGATCCATAAGAAGGTGAATACGATCCGCGTGAGATCCGCACAGCGCTTCGATGCGTTCGCGTGCGTAATGAATGGTCGTGCGTCGTGACGCATGTACAAGCACGATCGATTCCGCTTTCCAAATAGGCAGCAAACGCACGATGTCATCGATATGCATATGCATGCCCGTCTTCGCGCGATCGCCGTGATCTGGCTCGAAGAATGTGCATTCGGCAATCAAAATCTTGGCTTCCGCGAACTCATCACGCACCAAGAATTCACCAGGCGCGGTGTCGCCGGTATATGCAACAAGAGGAATATCGAGCTGGCGGGTGATCTCAACGCCTTGCGTTCGTAACTCGCGCAACTTCTCTTGCGGAAGATCGCGGAACTCCTCACGCAACTTGCTCCGTCGCTCAAGCACCGCATACCCAATGCTTGGAACGGTATGCCGAGTCGCGATGGCGCGAAGAAACACATTATTCTTGATTTCAAGACTTTCTTCCGGCGGAAGTGCAACGATCTCAAATGGTGTGCGCTGCCGTTCAAGTGGTTCCCATGCGCGCATCAACGCCTTGAGATGCGGCTCAAGTTCTGGATGACACACACATCGACCAACCGGCACCTTTGGGCGTCCATCACGCGCGCTGTCCGGCATGTGTGTTTCGCCACCAATCTTCTGAAAGTAGCGTTGGCTGAACCAATACGGCAGTCCACCAACATGATCCATATGCGCATGTGTCAGCGCGATGGTTGGCGAACTCAACACTGCGCGCGTGCATTGACCGATATCAAATGCGATATCAAGTTCGGGAATCTGAATGCAGGTTTGCTCGCCAGCAACGCTGATGCCTTGCACGCGATACGGCGGCAGATACAAGAAGCCGAGTTGGCCCTCACGGGCGGGTGGGCTAGGAAGCACAGTGTGAACTCCTGCGGGCACGCTTTCACGCGACCGAGTTGCGAATGAAGGGCACAGCGTAATCGAAGACCACGATTCTGTGCGCAGGCTTTTGCGCTTGAGCCACGCCACAACCGGATCTGTTTGTAGCGGCAGGTCCGAGATACAGAGCGATTTCCAAGAAAGCGGTTGTGTTGCGGGCTGTAGGGGCAGCAAGTACGCACACATCGCCCGTCGAAACGCTTGTTGCAAAGCAAGCGCGATATCGCGCCGATCACACATCTATGGATCATCCGGAAAGACCGGAGCACTCACCACAGGCACCTCAACCGCAGAAACCTCTGCGGAGTGTGTATTCCAATGATCCGGAAATGCGTGAGTTGGTCGACTTCTTCGTCGAAGACCTCACTCGACGCGTGCACGCGATGCGTGCAGCACTTGATTGCTTCGATGTCGCGCGCCTTCGAGCGCTGGCACATCAACTTTCCGGCACCGCGTCGGGTTACGGATTTCCACCGATTGGCGACGCAGCTCGTGCACTTGAAAATGAAATCCCCAAACCGCCTCGGCAGACTGCAACGCAGTGTTGTGGAATTGAGCCCGACGCTGCACAAGATGATGGTTTACTTGACGAGATGATGATTGCACATCTCCGTGAGCGTGCTGAAGATCTCATCGCACTGTGCCGACGCGCGATTCCTACACCAGAACCACTGCCGTTTGAACAAGACGACCAGACGCACACAACTGAATCACACGATGGGAGGCCATCGTGAATCCTGCAGTGCTTGGGCCGGAATTTGGTGGACTCGTGCCACGGACGCCTCGTGTTCTTTCGATTGACGACTCAGAACTCATGCACCGATTACTGCGTGCACGACTGCAACTTGAACAGGTTGAAATCTTGTGCGCACCAAGTGGTGACGAGGGAATTCGTCTTGCCGTCGAAATGCAGCCTGATGTGATTCTGCTTGATATTGATCTTGAAGGAATGGATGGATTCGAAGTTCTGCAGCGACTCAAAGAGGACCCACGCACGCACGACATCGCTGTGATTTTCATCAGCGCCACCAATGACATGATGGATCGCGTGCGTTGTCTTGATCTAGGTGCGATTGACTTTGTACACAAACCATTCGAGATCGCAGAACTCAAAGCGCGCGTTCGATCTGCGATTCGAATTCAGAAACTTTTGCGCATGTTGTCACAACGCGCGCAACTTGATGGACTCACAGCCCTTTGGAATCGCGCGTATTTTGATCAACGCTTGGCAGCCGAGTTCGCCGAAGCAGCGCGGCACAATCGCCCGCTCTCACTTGTGTTGTGTGACATCGACCATTTCAAGGGCGTGAACGATCGATACGGACACCCCTTCGGTGATGAAGTTCTCTCACAATTCGCGGCGATTCTCATGGGCGGTCGCGCAAGCGATATCCCGTGTCGATACGGTGGTGAAGAGTTTGGCGTCGTTCTTCCAGCGACAAGCGCGAGTGAAGCCGCAGAAGTCGCGGAGCGATTTCGAAGCGCCTTCGAGTCTTATCGATGGCGCGGTCATCCCGATCTTGTGTTGACTGCGAGCTTTGGTGTCGCAGAATTGCGGTCTTTGGCGGCGGGAGCGCGTCCGACAGAGTTGGTGTCACTCGCAGATATGGCGCTGTACAACTCAAAACGCGCCGGCCGAAACCGAGTTTCTTCGACGGTCATGCCGAAAGCCGCATGAATTGGTTCAACACACACCACGCGTGTCTGTCACAATGATCGCGTGCCAAATCTCATCGATGAAGCGATTTGCATCCGGCAGTGGGACTGGTCTGAAACCAGCCAAACCGTGAGCCTCTTCTGCAGGAGCACGGGCATTTTGCGTGGTCTCGCGAAAGGTGCGCGACGCGAGCGGGGAAGTTTCTCGGGCGGCATCGATCTTCTTGCTCGCGGCGAGATTGTGGCGGTGGTCAAGCCAGATCGCGAACTCCAAACGCTTACACAGTGGACGCTGCTGCAACTTTTCCGTCGTCCACACGACGAACTCGAAACGAATCTCGTTGCATTGTCGATGGCAGAACTGGTGCATCGATTCTTGCCACCCGGCGTTCCTCATGAGCGACTGTTTGACGCGCTGACGACAACCCTCGAACGCCTTGAAGAAGGCGAGCGACCGGCGTCCGAGTTTTTACGCTTTTTTCTTGTGTTTCTCCGAGAGGTTGGACATGTACCGAGGTTCGATGCAGATGGAATTCCATCGTCTCGATTGGCATTTGATCCAACGGCCGGAGGTGTTGTTGATGTCGGTGAACACCCACACGCGTGGCGCATGCGCGCGGAAACCGTGACAGCGCTGGCGTTGGTGTCGCGCGGAGAACCGCCAGAAAACTGCGATCCCGATGCTGTCGATCGAGCCAATCGACTTCTCGCGGCCTACGCCCGAGAAATTCTCGGAAGCGATCTCGTCACGATCCGATTGGCGACCGAACCGCGAAAGATTCGCGCAGCACAAAGTGCATAGATTCTCGACCCAAATCAGCGATCCTCGATCCTCCTGTCAATTGCACACTTCTCTCTGCCGATCCTTTGGTGGAGGTTTTTCGCATGCAGCAGACCGTCGCAAACACATCGCTTGAGCGGGTTTTGTCGTGTCCAAACTTGCCAACACTTCCCGTTGTCGCGATGCGTGTGCTTGAACTCACGGCGAAGCCAGATGTCTCACTTCGTGAAATCGCTGCAGTGATTGAAAACGATCCAGCGATCGCAGCGAAGGTTCTGCGCACTGTGAATTCGAGTTACTACGCGCTCTCGCGTCGCTGTGGATCCATTCAACAAGCACTTGCCTTTCTGGGTCTTCAAACAGTCAAAGCACTGGTGCTTGGGTTTAGTCTTGCACGCTCGATCGATGGCGGCGGCGATGATGAAGTGAGTTTTGACTTCCTCGATTACTGGCGTCGGTCGCTGTATGCCGCTGCAGCTGCGCGCGAAATTGCAACACTTGGTCGACACTGTGATCCTGATGAGGCATTCGTCGCGGCGTTGGTACAAGACATCGGCATGGTTGCAATGTGGCGCGCGTATGGTGATCGCTACCTGCAGGTTGTTGATCTCGTACACGGGGAACATCGTCGACTTGCCGCACTTGAACAGCGTTCACTTGAAATCGATCACACGACGATCGGCGCCGAGATGCTGTCGCGATGGCGATTCCCTGAAGCCGTTGTTTCGGCGGTTCGTTGTCACCACCGATCACACGAAGCTGAACCTTCTGCAGTATTGCTTGCGCGCACTGTGGAGTTCGCTGGTACCGCTGCAGCAGTGCTGTCGATTCGACAACCACAATCCGAACTCACCCGCTTCCGCCGCGAAGGCCAAGAGTGGTTTGATTTTCGAAACGGTCCAATGACGCTGCTTCTGCAGCGTGTTGCAGATCGCGCCGATGAGCTTTCTCGCGCGTTTGGACTCGATACAGGTTCAACCGCTGATGTAGACGCGATTTTGCGCAAGGCATCTGATATTCGACGCGATCAAGGGCTTGTTGAACCGTCCATCGAAACATCGGTGTGTGACATCACAACGCCTCTTTGTGAAAGTGCGTCACAACTTCCGGATGCGCACGCACTGGGTTCTGAGATTGAGGCAGCGTTTCATGCAGTGTCTTCGCAAGGAGGCATCGGTTTACTGCTTGTTGGCATTGATCATGCGCGTTGCGTGCAGGACGCTTACGGTGCTCGCGGAACAGAAGCAGCCATGGATCATGTGCTCGCGGCTGTGCGTCATGCGAGCGGAAGTCGCTCACGCGCATTTCGGTTTGTTGGCGCCGAAATCGCCGTCTTATTGCGTGACGCAGATTCGGACGAACTGTGTCGCATCGCTGAACACATTCGACGCTCTGTAGCAGAGCGAGCCGTCACACTTGAGACGGCGACAGACGGCGGTTTTCCCATCACGGTGTCGATTGGAGCCGCGATGTACGAGGCCGACGAGACGGTGCGCCAAGAAAACAGTATTGGGTCACCAGATCAATTGGTCAGTGCGTCGATGTTCGCACTTGCGTCTGGTCGACGAAGTCGCAATCGCGTCGTGATCTTCAGGAAGTCGTCGTAGGTTCGGCTTCGACTTCCTCAGTTTCGAACTCTGGAAGCACCAAGACCCGAACCGTCGGTTCGAGTGGGAATTCTGCTGCACAAGAGCGCAGATCATCGAGGGTGACACGCGAGATTCGCTCGACCTCGTCGTCGAGCGGAATGTACGGCGCTGCATAACCCCAAAGTGTTCCAAGTCGGAACATACGACCGTTCGGGCGTTCACTCGCCGCAGCTGCACCGGTTGCAATTCGACCTCGTGCTCGTAAGAGATCGTCTTCCGTCAGGCTTGCGACAAGCGCACCGAGTTCACGACGCAATGTCGATTCAATCTCTTCCACTTTCTCAGGATCGCACACCGCAAAAAGTGTGGAATCGCCAGCACCATCATGCCCGTCGTAACTTGCACTTACTTCTTCGGCAATACCGGTTTCGATCAGCGCCCAATGCAGCCGCGAACCATCACCACCGCCGAGTATGTGCATCAAAATGCCAGCTGCGTATCGTCGATCATCTTGGATTGACGGTCCCGGCATCGAGAGCAACACATACGCACGCGCCGTGTTTTTCAGGTGAATCGTGCGTGTTCGCTGGGTTGACTGCACGGCCGCATTCGCGCGTGTTGGTTGTGCAGGGGTCCAGTGTCCACACAAACGCTGTGCATCCCGAACCAATTGGTCGAAATCAAGATTTCCTGCAGCAACAAGCACGGTGTTGTCGGAGGAATAGCGACGCGCGAAGTAGTTTGCCATTTGATCGCGTGTCAATCGCGTGACAGTTTCTGTCGTACCAAGGACTCTGTGTGACAGCGGATGATCTCGATACAACTCTTCCATCATCGCCTCGTAGCCAACCCAGAATGGCTGATCTGCATACATGGCGATTTCTTCGAGAATGACGCCCTTTTCCTCGTCAAAATCTTTATCTCGCAGTGCCGGTCGCAAAATTTCTGCCAACACTTCAAGCGCGCTTGTCATGCGTTCGGGAAGCACATGTGCGTGGTACGCAGTTAACTCACCGGTGGTGAACGCATTGTGCATCGCACCAATGTCGTCAAACGCACGATTGACCGCTTCCGCACCAAGTCGCTCGCTTCCCTTGAACATCATGTGTTCGAGAAAGTGCGAAACGCCCATCAAATCGATTGGTTCATCTCGCGCACCCGTACGCACGAAGAAACCAACCGCGGCCGTGTGGGCAAGCGGATCGATTTCTGCGTGAACTTCGAGACCATTGGCGAGACGGGCGGTTTGGTGCGAGATCGCGGGCGCAGTACAAGTCATTGCGTGGAGTCTATCGGAGCAGCGTCAACTCGCATGGTCCGCGAAATGGAGATCTCGACGCGGCGTGTCGAAGCACGGTGGTTGAGCGATCGGAGTCTCCTACACTGCACCCCCTATGTCAGAACCGAAGGAGCAGGCGATCGACGATCATGCACGCACAGCGGGCGTTCCCTCGCCAGAAGTTGTCGCACGGACGATCGCTCGGCATCCGCGCCCGCTCGGTGGCGACACACAGCGGTCCGCTGGGGCTTCCAAGTTGGATCTTGCTGCGCAAGTGCTGAACAATCGTGAAAACGAAGCGCACCACTTGCGTGTCCAGCGCAAGCCGGAATGGCTTCGCGCGCGAGTGCCGGGTGGTGAAGGTTACGAGCGATTGAAGAAAATCATCGACGAGCACCGCCTTCACACCGTCTGCCAAGAGGCGTCATGTCCCAACATGGGTGAATGTTGGGGGCGTGGTACTGCGACGATCATGATCTTGGGTGATACATGCACTCGCGCGTGCGGATTTTGCAACATCAAAACCGGCAAACCACCGGTCTACGACCTTGATGAACCTCGGCGCGTTGCAGAGTCGCTGCGATTGATGGGCCTCAAGCATGTTGTGATCACAAGTGTCAATCGTGACGAACTCCCAGATGGTGGTGCTGCGATTTGGGCTGAGACCATTCATCGCGTGCACGATGCGTGCCCGAAGATGTCGGTTGAGATTTTGGTTGGCGATTTCCAAGGGGATGAGATGGCAATTCTGACAGTCTGCGATGCACGACCAGAGATCATTTCGCACAACATGGAAACCGTGAAGCGCATGCACCCAGCGGTGCGTCCACAAGCGAAGTATGAGCGATCATTGGCTGTTTTGAAGCAGTTTCATCAAAGTGGATTGGTGACCAAGACAGGCATTATGGTTGGCATCGGAGAACATGATGACGAGGTCATACAACTGCTTGACGATGTGCGCGCTGCAAGCAACGCAGACATCATGACAATTGGGCAGTATCTCCAGCCAACACGCAATCATCTTCCGATTGATCGCTGGGTGCACCCAGATCAATTCGCGATGTATCGTCGCGAGGCACTCGCGCGTGGATTCAAAGTGTGTGAGTCTGGTCCGTTGATTCGATCGAGCTATCACGCCGAGGAACAAGCGGCGATGTTGTCAGGCGCAGCGAAAGAAACACACGAAGCGATGCAGCAACTCCTACAAAATGGCCGCACCACGCGCACATGAGCGCATGACACGCGTGATCAGATTGTCAATTGGCCGCCTCAATGCGACACATCATGTGATGCAGCACTTGGCGGAGTATGAGCCTGATCATGAGTCTGATCATGAGTCTGATCATGAGTCTGATCATGCGACAATTCATCAGATTCCGTCTGCGTCGATGCACTTACGGCGGGCGAGGAGACATCGTGTTGCGCACTCTCGGTTTCTGAGAGTGACGAGAACTGCACGCGTCCGATGCCCGGCTTGTTGCTTGCTGTGTACGCAAGCCACCACGCAAGTGGCACAGCGAGCGCCGATGCGAGCGCAACCGCGGAGACATAAAGTTGCGCGTTCGATGGAACCACACGCATGGGAAGCGAAGCAAAGACCAACGGAAGCTTGGCAACCTTTGCACAGGCACGGAAGAACGCGCGTGCAACCGCTCTTCCCCAGGCAAAGATGCGAAGTTTTTGTGTCTGTTGCGGTGTTGCCACAGATTCTCGAGACAGATCTGCTTGTTCACGCGCGACGGAAGATGCTGCTGTGGTAGATGCTTGCGTACCCAATTGCGCTGAAGGAACACTTACGGACGGAAACGCTGCTTCGAACGGCTTTTCTCCTGCGTATTCGCTTGATTCGCGTGTGGATGACGCAGCAGCAATCTGCTCGAAGGTCTGAGTGGTCTCTCTCGCGGTATCGGTCAGCATCACGGACGATGTCGCACTCGACGCATCGATCTTGGCTGCAACCGGTTGCGATACCAGTGGAACTTGTTGGTTTGCTGATGGCTCTGCGAGATTTTCTGCGCCCAGCTCTGGCGGCACCGCGCGGGAAACACCCTCAAACTTTGGTGCAGGGTTTGTAATCGCAGCCGGTGAGAATGAACTCGATGCACGACGACTCGTGCCAAACGCTTCGATCAACGCGCGGTGGACATCCTCTTCCTGTCCAGCAAGCGCTTGAGGATCGAACACACTTTCAAGCGCCGCATTGAGATCACCATTGGTGCGCTTCAACACAGCGTCGTTGGTGTCATCGAGCAACTGCTCGATTTCTTGCAGCATTGGATCTGACGAACGCGCTGCGAGCGCTTCATTCGTCACAGATGCCGATGATGCTTCAGCATGCACCACAGGAGTTGCTGGCAGCGTCACTTCGTCGCGGATTGTGCTCTGCACCGGTGCGTCAGTAGAAAGGAGCGACGCAATCTCGCGTTCGAGCAGAGCGAAATCGACACCCGCTGCCTGTTGTGATTGCTCGGTTCCTGTGTTTGCTGCGTCGAGTTGCTCGTGTGGATCTGTCGTCGTTTCCGTAGGAATCTCGCTCGGAGTCAATGCAGCGACTTTTCCTGTCAGTGCTTCCACTTCCGCCAAAATGGCGTCTACATCAAGCGAACTCTGCGCGCTTTCTCTCGACGCGGATGGGGCGACATTCGTGTGAGTGTCGGCGTTGCGGTGACCGAAGGCGTGCGACTGATCCATCAGGGTCGTTATCGGCAAATGATGCTCAAAACTCAACGCAAACTCGCGATGGTCGCTCGGGAACTTGCGTGGTTGCCTTTTGACGCATGAAACACGCTCGCGTAAGGCAAATCACCCCTCACAATCCTCGAAGCCGTCGTCGGGTTTCAGCAATGGTGCGATTGGACACATCGAAAGCGATCAGTTTTGCAGTTTTACCCATTCTTTCTTGAGAGATTCGGACTTCTTGTCCGTAATCATCTTCGGATGGAAGGCACATCACCACCAACCCCTGTGGTTGGCGTTCTCGCTTCAGAGAAGCGAGCATCGCCCCGTGTGGTATTTCCGGCCACGCTCGTCGTCATGTGGCGCGATGCAGGGGGCGTCATCGACACCCTTTCGATGAAGGATGTTGGCTTCGGTGGCATGCGCCTAGCGTCCGACGGGCGTGTAGCCATTGGTCGCATTGGTCGGGCGATACACATTTTGACCGACCACACGCAGGTCGATCGTGACATCCTGGTGGTGTGGTCGGTGCAGAGGAACGACGGCGGAAGCGAATGCGGTGTGCGTTTTCTTGAGCCGTTCTGAAGGGCGATCGCGTTGCAGGGTGCGCGTTGCTTCGCGACAATCTCGGCATGAACTTCCCGCCCCGCATCGATCCGCATTTGCGCGTGCGCCTTGTCCATCTTGTAAGCACCATGACAGTGCGGGCGCTGGCGCTTGCACCAGTACTCGTACTTGTGTCAATCACGCATACAGCAAATGCAACATCCACAACCATGGATGCACTCGACACACGCATTGAGCAGGCGCTTCGGAAAGCAGGTGCCAATCGTGCTGAACTTGAGCGATTTCTACACCGTTATGAAGAGTGTGGTGATCCGCAGAGGCGCGAAGCAGCGCGATGGCTTGTTGCCAACATGGAAGGGCACGGCTTCGCCAAGATCGAATTGTGCGACAAGGATGGAAAGGAACTTGGTTTTTCAGCGCTCAACTACCCGACGCTTGCAGATGCGCAGACACGACTTGATGAACTTGAACGCTCACACTCGAGCGCAGACTTTCGACGCGTCGCGTTTGCGAGCGATCTTGAGCATGCGACAGCGCAGTTTCTCTCGACACATCTTGAAGAAGCGTTTGCTGCATGGCGCACGCTTCCGTGGGCGACATCCATTCGGTACGAGGCATTTCGCGATCACATTCTTCCATATCGTGGAAGTAATGAGCCACTGGAATTATGGCGAGCGCCAGCAGCGGAACGACTCCAATCGTTGCTTGCGGAACTTCGCAACCAAAGTGTGGTGGATGTCAAAGTTGTCGGTGAGCGCGTGAGATCAACGGTGCATCCCTGGGTTGCATTTAGTGATCTCTACTATGTTCATCCAACGGATCAGGGATGGGCCGAGATGTGTTCACAGCGGCGCGGTCGATGCGAAGACATCACAAACATGATTTCATTTGGAATGCGCTCGGTAGCCACAATGTGCGCAAGTGATTACACACCTTGGTGGGCAGCGAGCGACAATAATCATGCATGGGAAGTTGTGCTTGATGAGCGCGGGCAAGGGCGAGCGGGACTCGCTGGAAAAGCCGCGAAAGTCTATCGCAAGACCTTCGCACATCAGCCCTGCAGTCTTGGTGCACAAATCAAAGCAGAAGAAGCTGTTCCGCGCTGGTTGTCGGGTACGCATTACATCGATGTGACATCGCAGTATCAAGCCACAAGCGATGTGCGTATCGCGATTGAGCTTCCGAAGTCAAACGCACAGCATGACAGCGCTGCACATCGTTTCGCGTATCTCGCAGTGTTCAATGGCGGTTCGTGGCGACCAATTCATTGGGCGAAAATCGAAGATGGATCTGCGCTGTTTACTGGTATGGGCCGCGAGATTTGCTACCTACCAATGTTGCATGTTGGATCTGCGCATGATGGCAGTGGAACATCAACTCCAGAGGGCCATGACATCCCAGCAGGTGCGCCGTTTGTGCTTGATCACGATGGAGTAGTGCATCCACTGATGGCTGGTGGCGACACGACCGTGATGCTTGAGGCGACGATCACAAAGCCAGATATGCAAGATCCAGATACAGGCGTGATTCGCGCGAAAACACAAATCAAACCCGACGCTTCGTATGAACTCTTTGTGTGGAAAGGCCAAGGTTGGTCAACTGTTGGCCGGATGGAGAAGCGCGCGACCGATCTTGAAATCCAGCCGACCACCGATCGTGTTTGGACAGCCTTACCAAGCGACGGCCTGTACTGGCTTGTGGAGGATGGCTCGCGAAAGCTGGAACGCGTTTTCACTATTGACGGTGGTCGGCAGGTCTTCTGGTGACGGGCGAATCTCGAAGTTCGAAGAAGATCATCATCAATGTTGATGATCTTGGTCTGCATCCTGCTGTGCGTCGCGCCGTGGAAGCGTGCGCGGCGAAGGGCAGCGTGACAAGCGCAAGCGTGCTTGCAAATGGGCCTGATCTTCCGTTTGTTCGACCGATGGCAGGCGTCTCGTTTGGCGCACATCTCAATGTGTTGCGTGGTAGGCCACTCTCACCGGCGAGCGAAGTGCCTTCACTGGTCAATGGTCGTGGGATGTTTGTTGGAAACTTCACGAGATTTGCGTCGCGTGCACTCAAAGGTTCGATCCATCTCGACGAAGTGAAACTTGAGTGGTCGCGCCAAGTCGCACATCTCCGTGATTGTGGATTCGACCTTTCGCATATAGACGGTGAGAAGCACACGCATTGCTTTCCGGCGCTTTTTCGTGTGGCGTGTGAGGTTGCGGCGGAACATGGAATTCCGAATGTTCGTCGCAGCCTCGAACTGCACACGAGTTCCACGACGGTCTTTGGTCACATGCGCCGCATGTTTCTCAACACGATGTGTCGGCGCGCGATACTTGTGATGGAGCGAAGATCGACTGATGCAGTGTGGGGGATCTCAGCGCAAGGACATCATCTGTCTGTGGCAAGACTGCTGCGTGATCTCAACACGATGCCTGCACAAACTGAAGTCATCGAGATTGTCTGTCATCCTGGGCTTACTCATGCGAGTGACCCCGCGCTACCCGAGAGCTTCGGTAGGATGCGCGTCACAGCGCTTTGGACACCGGAGTTTCGTGCACTTTGCGATGAACCGTGGTTGCCAACATTGACCGCGCACGGCTGGACTGTCACCAACTTTGAGGGACTTGCCTCAAGATCGAAACAGGCTCACGCGCGCACAGCCTGAGGAATAGCACGAGTGACAGACCAATGACAGAATCGATAGGCCACAACACGGCACAGCAACCCGATATCTCGGTTGTTGCACCGATGTACAACGAAGAACTCTGTGTTGAAGAGTTCCTTCGTCGAACCGATGCGGCACTGCGCGCGATGTCGCGACCATATGAAATTGTCGTCGTTTCTGACGGATCCACCGATCGAACCGAAGAACTCTTGCGTGCATCGCGTCACAAATATCCCGCACTGCGTGCGATATTTCTTGCGCGAAATGTTGGTCAATGCAGCGCGTTGTACGCCGGTATTCAAGCAACGACTGGGCGCATGATCATCGTCACCGACGGTGATTTGCAGCATCGGCCGGAAGACATTCACTTGCTGATTGAGCGCTTGGAGCAGGGATATCAGTTGGTTTCTGGAACGCGAGAGCAGCGCTCGGAATCACGCATGTGGAAAATCATTCCGAGCAAAATTGCCAACTGGCTCCTGCGTCGCGTGACGGGTTGCGACATTCGTGACATGGGCGGATTCAAAGCAATGGACGGCGTGATGGCTCGCTCGCTTCGCCTTCGTCCAGGTCATCACCGTCTGCTTCCGGCACTCGTGCATATGCGCGGAGGTGCAACCAGCGAACTCCCGATTCAATGCCAACCACGCTTTGCTGGGAAGAGCCACTACGGCATCGGGCGAACATTCGATGTGATCTTCGACATCTTGATGCTCGGCTTTCAGTCGAGTTTCAAAGCGCGTCCGCTGTATCTCTTTGGTCGCATCGGCGTGCTCTTACTTCTCGTCGATTGCTTGATCATGCCTTGGCTATTGTGGGAAAAATTTCGTGATGTCTTCGATATGGGCGAGTCGGTTGACATGGGCACGCGCCCACCGTTCCTCATTGCGATCATGTTTTTCCTTGCAGCACTTTTCTTTCTGGCGATGGGATTTGTGCTGGAACTCCTAAGCGATGCCAACAACGCGATCGGTGGCGTAAAGCCGTATGTCGTGCGCGAAATTGTGCGTGGAGATGGCGAAACTACGAACAACCAGAGATAGCGTGTTTGTTCACACAACTTGGAGAGATATTGATGACCGCAGCGCTTCCATGGATTGCAACCCTCTGCGTTGCGTTCCCTCAACAATCCGAAGAGCTTCGTCGCGCTTGATGAGATCGAACAACTCAAGCGATTGAATGCCACGCTTGCAGACAAAGTAGGCGCGCTTGAAGAGCGTGTTGTTGATTCTCAAAACGCGTCTTGGCTTACCGAAGCGCGAGCGCAAGAGATTCGCGGCATCGTGACAGATGTCCTCGCCGACGCCTCGGCGCGAACGAGTACTCTTGAGGGCGCGACAGCAGGATTCGACGCGAAGCGCGGATTCTTCCTTGCAAGTGCGGATGGAAACTACTCACTTGTCGTGAAAGGCGAGATGCAGATTCGGTGGGCCTTGGATGATCGCGACATTCCAAATACACCTGCTGCCCAAGGTTCGGTTGCAAGTGGTGTCGAAGCGGCAAGTTGGGGCTTTGAAGCGCGTCGCACACGCCTTGATTTCTCGGGAAATTTGGTTGATCCATCTTGGAAGTACGACATCAAGATTGCGATGACGAACGGCGGCAGCATTGCAACTCTTGACGACGCATGGGTCGACAAGAACTTTGGCAACGGCTTCTCGATGCGTGTCGGACAATTCAAGACTTCGTTTCTTCGAGAACTTGTAGACGCTGTGCTTGGAACTCTCGCAGCAGAGCGATCGCTTGTGCATGGCTTCTTTACAACGGGTCGTGTTCAGGGTGCGCGCTTGACATGGGAAGATGAACACTTTCGCGTCGATGGCTTGTACACATCAGGAATCCAAGCAGTTGGCAGCGAACCCTACAGCGTTGTGGGTGGTGTGGCATCTCCATTGAACGCAGCACCTTCGCTCGGGCTTGCGGGATCACAGAACCGTGGATTTGGCAGATCACTCACCGACTACGCATTCATGGCGCGAGCAGAGTGGAAGCCAACAGGCGAATGGAAGCAGTTTCGTGATCAAAGTAGTTTTCGCGGAGAACAAGCGGGAACGCTGTTTGGAGTAGCTGGGTACATCGAGCAGGTACTTCCTGTGGGTGGAACCAATGGTGCTACTCCTGATGTGATGTGGAGCGGTACCGCCGATGCAAAGTTCGACTTTGGCGGCTCAAACATTTTTGCCTACGGCGTCTACCGCAATGTGCAGTTGCAATCGGCACAAGCAACGCGAGGCGGTGGAAGCAATGACTCGCTCAATCAATGGGGCGCCATGATCCAAGGTGGGTACTTCATCGCAGATGCCGTTGAAGCGTTCGCTCGCTACGAAGCAGGATTCAGCGATACCGATCAGTACCGCACGCAAGCAAGTGCCCTTCTCGCAGACGCAGACACGCTGAGTCTTGTCACAGCAGGCTTGAATTGGTGGCCAGCCGGA
>Ga0172372_10002422_pt1 | contig 28301 bp, 29 predicted proteins | sample LakKiv5m_2_FD_114544 | JGI IMG/M metagenome (GOLD analysis project Ga0172372, IMG submission 114544) | Freshwater microbial communities from Kabuno Bay, South-Kivu, Congo - kab_092012_9.5m | ecosystem: Environmental > Aquatic > Freshwater > Lake | place: Democratic Republic of the Congo...
CGGATTTTTTTAATGAAAAAGCCCCGCACCTTTTGGGCGCGGGGACTGGCAAGACGAATTATCGTCATTTTCCCAGTATTCGGTTAAAAGAACTTTTACTCTTATCGCATCCCGGACAATCAGTAAATTGACAGGGAGCAACGGCTTTGTCGTAGAGATAGCAGAAGCCATCCTCCGTTATTCTTTGATTGATTCGGAGCGCTTCGATCTCTTCTAAAAATGCTTCTGGTGACATCCTTCGTTTCTCCTTTATAAAGTATTTTAAAAAGCTTTAAGACTATAACTTAAGATAGGTTTTTTGTCAATTATGGTACAGGAGTTAGACAGAACAAATCTTTTGTACTAAAATGGGGTAGTAATTATTAGCATAAATAAAATGACCGAAGAAAAAAATCAAATAGATGTTAAAAAGAATTTTGTTGAAAAAGTTTGGCCTTGGGCGGCGCTGGCGATTGTGGTAATTGGCGCCGGAGCTTATTATTTTTATGGCCAAAAAATAACTCCATCTTTAACACTAGAGCAGGCCAAGGTTAAAGCCGGTGAATTTATTAATAAAAATTTAATGCAAGGTGGCGCCACAGCGACGATTGGTCAGGTGATTGAGGAAAGCGGTCTTTTCAAAATTAGCTTGAATGTTAGCGGCCAAGACTATACTTCTTTTATGACGCGTGATGGTAAGAAATTTTTTACCACAGCTATAGATATCGAAGCCGCTCAAAAAGAAAGTGGTGCGGCCCAAACAACTCCAGCTCAACAAAATCAAGCGACTCCAAAAACAGACAAGCCAAGCGTCGAGCTGTTTGTGATGAGTTATTGCCCGTATGGAACGCAAGCAGAAAAAGGTATTTTGCCGGTAGTCAGTCTCTTGAGTGATAAAATAGATTTTAAATTAAAATTCGTTAATTATTTGATGCACGGGGAAAAGGAAATGGCAGAGAACTTAAGACAATATTGTATTGAAAAACAAGAGCCGCAAAAGTTTAATAATTATTTAACCTGTTTTCTTAAAGCCGGCGATGCTCAAAGTTGTTTAGCGTCAGAAAAAATTGACGCAGCTAAATTAGCTAGTTGCGAACAGGCAACGGATGCGCAATTTAAAATTAAACAATCTTTTGCCGATAAAAATTCTTGGGGAAATCAAAGCTACCCACCTTTTGCAATCTTCGATGCTGATAATCAAAAGTACGGCGTTCAGGGTTCACCAACACTTGTGGTTAATGGGGTAACGGTTAATAAAGTTGCTCGAGACCCAGAAAGCTTTAAAAAAGCTATTTGTAGTGCTTTTACTAATGAACCAACGGCTTGCAAAACGGTCTTGGCTTCAGCGGCGCCTGCTCCAGGCTTTGGTGAGGGGGTAACCACAACTGGCTCAGCGGGTAGTTGCAATTAAAGTTAATCGGGTTAAAATTAAATAAATGATGTTTAATTATTAATCAAATAAACTATATGATTGAAGAAAAAAATCTTAACTTAAAAATTATTCCGCCGGTCAGTTATTTGTCAATCGCAATCGTCAGTGTCGCAGCGATGCTAGTAATTTTTTTAGCGGCGGCAACGTATACTAAACTAATCGAGGGGCGTTATGCGGGTCAGGCAGCGCAATATAAAAACACCATTTCGGTTTCAGGTGAAGGCAAAATTTCAGCTAAGCCAGATATTGGCCAGGTAAGTTTATCAGTTGTCTCTACAGCTAAAACCGTGGCCATAGCGCAAAAGGATAACACCGACAAGATGAATAAGGTTATAAAGGCTATGAAAGATTTGGGCATCAAAGAGGAGGATTTAAAAACGGTTAACTATAGCGCGTCTCCAAGCTATCAATATTCCAATGGCAAGAGCGAAATTATTGGTTATCAAATCGATCAAACATTAGAAGTTAAAATTAGAGACCTAGAAAAAGTTGGTGATATTTTGAGTCAGGCGGCAGTGGCTGGGGCAAATCAAGTTGGGTCGTTGTCTTTCACTTTTGATGATCCGGAAAAATTAAACACCGAGGCACGTCAAAAAGCAATTGATAGCGCCAAAACAAAAGCGCAAGATTTGGCCAAAGTGCTGGGCGTCTCTTTGGGCAAAGTGGTCAGTTTTAGTGAGAACTCTTCCGGCCGGCCGGTGCCAATGTATTATGCCAATGACGCTTTGGGCAAGGGTGGCGGTAGCGCCTCCACTCCAGAAGTGCAAACCGGACAAAACGAGATTAATATTAATGTTAGTCTTTCGTACGAGATATATTAAGCAAGATAATTGAACGGTAAAACCCCGAGCAAGCGCTCGGGGTTTTCAGGTGGACAGGAAAAGGTAATCTTGGTAAATTTTAAGTATATGAGGCTCAATCGATTCATCAGCGATTTTGATCTGGAAGGCCAAGACTTATCGGTTTTTGATAAGGATATTTTAAACCAGGTTAAAAATGTCCTTCGGCTTAAATCCGGCAGCCAAATCCTGCTAGCGGATGGCAAGACCAACGAAGCCTTGGCTGAAATTATTGAATTTGGCGGGAATTTTTTTCGAGTGAAACTGCTGCAAAAAGAAAGCAACACTAATGAATCGGCCAGAAAAGTAATTTTATATTGTTCCATCTTAAAGCGGGAGAATTTTGAATTAGTGGTACAAAAGGCGACGGAGGTTGGGGTGGCAGAAATTGTGCCACTGGTTTGCGAGCACACAGTAAAAATCGGTTTTAAAAAAGATCGGCTAGCTAAAATAATTAAAGAGGCAGCTGAACAATCCGGTCGGGGAGTCTTGCCGATTTTGCATGAGCCGATGGATTTTAGCCAAGCAATTAAACATGCTAAAAAAAATGATGAAAATTTTTTATTTGATGCGGCCGGTAAAAAATTCGAGGCGGCAGTTGGTCGGCAAAAAATAATCGGTATTTTTATCGGCCCGGAAGGCGGTTGGAGCAGTTTTGAAATGGATCTGGTGCGTCAGCGGGAAATTAAAATCGTGAATTTAGGAAAATTAATTTTGCGGGCAGAAACGGCGGCCGTGGTAGCGTCTTATCTGGCTTGCAACAATTAATAAGCATGGTAAAGTATAAACAGGAGGGACTGAGCAGGTCCTTTTAAAATTGAAAAAAAGCAAAAGATTTTTATGGAAGTCTTAACTTAAAAAGGAGGATTATCATGGATAGCAAAGAAGCCTTGCCAAGTCGTCAGAAAGTTTTTGTTTTGGACACCAGCGTCATGATCCATGATCCTTATTGTCTGGAAAAATTTCAGGACAATATTGTCGTTTTGCCTTTTTGTGTTATCGAAGAGATAGATGGGCTTAAGAAAGCGCCAAACAGCGTGGGCGAGAATTCTCGCCGGTCCTCCCGCCTGATCGATAAATACAAAAAGCAGGGATCGTTGAAGGACGGGGTTCCCACAAAGGGTGGCGGCCTGCTGATTGGCGATTACACACCCAGGTTCAAGCAAATCTTTCCCCAAGGGGTGGAAAAAAAGAACGACAATATTATCTTGGCCACGGCGAAAAAATGGCAAAATAGAAAAGATCGTAACAAAAAAGAAGTCTACGTCGTCAGCAAGGATATTAATTTGCGGCTGAAAGCCAGCGTGATCGGCATTAAGGAGCAGGATTATCTAAACGACAAGGCGGCCGAACAGGTGGACGAAATTTATTCCGGTTTTGTATCCTTGAAACTTCCTGATTCTCTGTGCGGAGAACTTTTTAGCCGCCTGGCCCGGGAGAAAAAAGTAGACGCCAGTTTTCTGGGTGATCGGCTGAAGGGAAAGATACTTTTCCCCAATCAATGCTGCAAAATTCTGAACGAAGAAACTGAAAAATACGTTCTGGCTATTTATAAAACGAGCGGGTGCAGTCGCCACTTCCATTTTATCGAAAAGCCAAAGAGTGCGACGGTCGGGGGTAGTCAGCGGGAAATGGTTGTCAAACCGATCAATGATGAACAGGCCATGGCTTATGCTTTACTTTGCGATCCGGAAATCCTCTTGACTACCATTATCGGTAAGGCCGGAAGTGGAAAAACGTTGATCAGTTTATTGGCTGGCGTTGCCATGCTTGACGAGGGTCAGCGGGACCGTCTGAAGGTCTATCGGCCCAACATCGTGATGGGCAAGGGACTGGGTTTTTTGCCGGGCGACCTGGCGGAAAAATTTGACCCCTGGACGCTGCCAATCACCGACAATCTTTCTTTGATTGTTAACGGTAAGTACTCGGAACGCTCAGAGAACGGCGGCGGAGATATGTTGGAAAAGAAAAAAGGCAATCTTGATCGGATGGAAGAGCTTTTGAGGGCAAAAATTATCGAGATTGTTCCGACTATCTATATTCGCGGTCGGAGCCTGCATCGCCAGTACGTAATCGTCGATGAAGCGCAAAATTTGACGCCTCACGAGGTTAAGACTATTATTACCCGCATCGGGGTAAATTCCAAAATTGTTTTGACGGGCGATTTGGCACAGATTGACAGCCCGTATCTTGATGCGACCAGCAATGGCTTGGCTCATGTAGTCCAGCGAATGCGCGGCCAAAATGTTTTCGGCCACATCACGTTGCAAAAAAGCGAGCGTTCGTCCCTAGCCGAATTGGCGGCCAATCTTTTGTAAACCGTTCTTACAATCCCTACCGCTAACCGGTGGGGATTTTTTATGGCAATGGCTGATCGTTTTTGGTGTAATTTTCACCTCCGAGTGGTCTTTCGACCGATAATTTGTTAAAATTTAACAATAAACTAATAACAATAAAAACATGGCAAAAGAAAAGTTTACTACAGAAGAAGCTAAAGCGATTGGTGAAAAGCTGGGCCTGAATTGGTCAAGATTTGACGTTAAGCAATTTTGTCTAGGCTTGGACGTCGAACTGGAACATGGCACGCGAGACGCACAAACAAATGTTACGGACGATGATTCATTAATGACCGGTAAAATCGCCTTGGCGCACCTAAAAGAATTTCCGGATTATTATACGCGTTTGGAGCATATGGAAAAAGAAGCCAAGCAGTTTTTTAAAGACTAAAGGAGTCGTCATTTTTATGAACCTAACTTTAATTTTAGGGCCGATGAAAAGCGGCAAATCTTTTGAATTGATAAGCCGCTTTGCGCATCTTAAATATGCGCAAATTCCCTTCGCGCTTTTTAATTCTTCCAGAAACGTGCGCGATAAAAATGTTTTTTCCCGGAATGGTGGTTTGGAGCTTGAAGCTAGGAAGGTGGATAGTCTAAGCGAAATTAAAGAGGATGGATTAAAAATCATTGGCATTGATGAAGTTCATATGTTTGACGAACAAGGCGCGGCGACGGTGGAAAAATTTTTAAAACAGGGAATCGAAGTCGTTGTTTCGGGATTGGACAATGATTATCGGGGAAAAATGTTTGGCATCGTGCGTCGCCTGCTGGAACTTGGGCCTCGCGAAGTAAAATATAAGCGAGCTGTTTGCGAGCGTTGCAAAACTCCCGAAGCGGTTTACACTCAGATATTAAAAAATAATAAACCGTTACTCGATGGGCTAGAGGCAGTAGTGCCGGAAGACGGCAGCTATGTTTATCAGCCTCTTTGCCGTAATTGTTTCGTAAAAAAATAATTTAAAAAATTATGCCAGGTAGTGAAAATTCGACTGGTTGTGCATTTCTGGCGAATCACACTCACTTGGTTAAACTTAGAAAGTTAATGTAATTTATTTAATCAAAATAATTAAATAAATTCATTGTCGAATTTCTACTACCTGGTATGAACGAAGTTCAAAAAAATCATCATCCGCGGAAAAAGGTTGGTTTAGCGCTGGGTGGCGGCGGCGCGAAGGGGCTGGTTCATATCGGTGTCATTAAAACTTTAGAAAAAGCGGGCATCCCGATTGATTTTGTGGCTGGGACCAGCATGGGTGCTCTGGTTGGCGGTTGGTATGCGGCGACTCGCAATATAGTTTTTTTGGAGAATATTTTTTTGAAGATAAAAAAAGAAGACATGATTCCCAGCGAGGAAACCAAGGGAGTTGAGAGCAGTAAACTTTTCAAGGGTGAAGTGTTTGCTAAATTATTAACTGGGCTTTTGGATGATAAAAAAATAGAACAATGTTCCTTGCCTTTTCGAGCGATGGCGACTAATGTGGAAAATGGTAAAGAGGTTATTTTATCAAAAGGTTCTTTGGTTGATGCAATTCGGGCGAGCATTGCTTTGCCGATTGCCTTTCAGCCGATTAAAATAGAGGATCAGCTTTTAATGGATGGCGGTGTTTGCAACCCAGTTCCAGCTGACGTTGTTCGAGCAATGGGAGCCGATTTTGTTATTGCGGTTGATATTTCCAGTCGTTGGATTAAGATTGATGGCGAATTAGCTAGCGCGCAAAACATGGCTTCTTTCATTGATAATGCTTTTACACTTATTGAATACGAAGTGGCGCAGCAAGTTTTAAAACAAGCAGATGTGATTATGCGGCCGCCGGTAATGAGCTATGATTGGTTAGAATTTTTTCGAGCCAAAGAAATTATTGAAATTGGCGTTGAAGAGGCTGGGCGCAATATGGCGGCGATCAGAAAAAAAGGTGGCTATCCAAAGTTGGCGCCAAGATCCATCGTTGAGGCCTTAACAGATTTTTTAAGCACCGAAGACATATGATAACTTACGATGATTTTAAAAAACTAGATTTGCGGGTGGCCAAGGTTTTAACCGTAGAAAAAATTGAAGGATCGGAGAAGCTTTTAAAATTGCAGATTGATCTGGGCAATGAGCAGCGCCAATTAGTTTCTGGTATTGCCAAAAGCTATGCGCCGGAAGATTTAATTGGCAAAGAAATTATTATTATCGCTAATTTAGAGCCCAGGCAAATTATGGGAATCGAAAGCCAGGGAATGTTGTTGGCGGCTGATCACGACAGTCCAGTTTTGCTTATGCCCGATAAGGAATTGCCACCGGGCATCGCTGTTTGCTAAAAAGATGACGAGTCGAGAAATTTTAAAAAAATTAAAAACCCTAGGTAGCGTCAAAAACATCGAGGGCATGGCGCGATTTGGCATTACGGCAAAAAAGGCATTCGGCGTTTGCGCACCGGACCTCATGGCGATTGCCAAACAAGCTGGTAAAAATCATGAATTGGCACAAGAACTGTGGCGGAACGAAGTTTATGAAGCTAGAATTTTAGCGGGCATGATCGATCGGCCGGAGTGGGTGACAGCCAAACAGATGGACGCTTGGGTCGGCGATTTTGATTCTTGGGCAGTTTGTGACTCAAATTGCATGCGGTTATTCTCGGGAACGAAGTTTGCTCACAAAAAAGTTTGGCAATACGCTAAGTCTAATAAAGAGTATGTTCGGCGAACCGCCTTTGCCTTAATCGCTTCCTTGGTGTTTCATGATAAAAAGGCCCTTGATTCCGTATTTGTAAAATACCTGCCGCTTATCAAGCGTTACGCGACTGACGAGCGCAATTACGTGCGCAAGGCAGTCAATTGGGCTTTGCGGCAGATCGGTAAAAGAAATTTGGCGCTAAACAAGAAAGCTATTGCGTGCGCGGAAGAAATTCGTAAAATGGAAAACAAGACCGCGCGATGGATAGCAAATGATGCGTTGAGAGAATTAAAAGGCGAGGCGATACAGAAGAGATTAAAAAATCTCGCGCGACAATAAACGAAGGCTCGTAATTGTTTCCCGAAATCATAAAATTTCCCCAGCCAGGAAATTTTATTCGCCAGTTTTACTCGCTCTTTCCGCTATCGCGGAAAACCGTGCCCGCTCATAAAACTGAGCGTTTCGGATAAACAATTTCTCGCCTTTGATCTTTTATATGCGCGGTTTGCAATCTGGGGTTTTAATTTTATGATAATCCATGTTAAAGCTAAGCCCGATGGGTATGAGGATCGGGTGGAAAAAACCAAAGAGGCGCATTTTACCGTGGAGACGCGTGAGCCGCCAATCCGTGGCCGAGCCAATCAAGCTATCATTAGATTATTGGGAGAATATTTTAAAATCCCGGCTTTTAAAATTCGCTTGATTAAGGGGGCGCGAGAAAAAAGTAAAATTTTTGAGATCAATGAACTTAAATAAACTGGAAGAAATATTGCGATCGGAAAAACCTTTTCGCCTGAAACAAGTTAAACAGGCGATTTTTCGCGATCTAATAGAAAATTGGGATGAGGCGACCACTTTGCCGCTGACTTTACGCGAACAATTAAAAAAAGAAGTGCCGCTTTCTATCGAAGCGGAGTTATCAAATTCGGCCGATGGCAAGACCAGCAAAGCATTAATTCGTTTGGTTGATGGCGAGGAGTTGGAGGCGGTTTTGATGAGGCACGGATATGACGCGGCTGGCTCCTCGTTTTCGGCCACCCACTCCATCCCTGTCTCCGCTGGTGCGGAGACGCCGACCTTCACTTGGAGCCAGCCGCGTCAGTCAGGAGGCGCTGGATTTCGTAATACGATTTGCGTCTCCTCGCAAGTTGGCTGTCCGCTGGGTTGTGTTTTTTGCGCAACTGGCCAAATGGGATTTATCAGAAATTTAACGGCCGGAGAAATTGTTAATCAAGTTCTTTTCTGGGCGCGTTATCTGAAGAAAAAGTCAGAGAGGGTAAACAACGTTGTCTTCATGGGTATGGGAGAGCCGTTTTTAAACTATGATAATGTGCTTGAGGCGATCAAGATTTTAAATGATGATAATTTGCTGGGTATTGGTGCCCGGCATATTTCAATTTCCACAGTGGGTGTCATTGAAGGCATCGAGCGAATGGCCGAAGATATGCCGCAAATCAATTTAGCGATATCGCTTCATGCGCCAAATGATGAATTGCGTCAAAAATTAATGCCGATAAATAAAAAGTATCCTTTGGCGGCGGTAATTAAGGCGGCTAAAGATTATGTGGCCAAGACCAATCGCAAGCTGATGTTTGAGTATATTATGATTAAGGGGATTAATGATTCAGAGGAGCAGGCCAGGCAACTAGTTAATCTTATGGATGATCGTTTATTCTTTATTAACCTGATTGCGTACAATCCAACGGGCATATTTGAGCCATCTTTGCCAATGCAGATTAAAAAGTTCAAAGATGTTCTGGAAAAATCGGGAATTCAGGCTCTGCAGCGCTATCGTTTTGGCCAGGACGTGAAGGGAGCTTGCGGCCAATTGGCCAGCAGTAAAAAAGCCGAGAAAACTATAAATGGGGATAATTAGGCCTAGCAGGTTGTGTTTATTCGGGATTTGTGCTAAAGTAGAGCCATTAAGCAAGTATTAGCAAATAAGCTAAAAAACTATGAATGAAGCCTACTGCGTAAAATGCAAGGCTAAGAGAGAAATGAAAGACGCCAAAGAGGTTGCCATGAACGGCAAAGGTGGCGTCCAGCGTCGAGCCATGTCAGGCATTTGCCCGATTTGTGGCACCAAGATGTTCAAAATCTTGGGCGCGAAGAAATAATTTCTCCTTGGTCTTAAAATTTTAAGCCAAAAAAATAAAATCCGACCCGCAAGGGAAGGATTTTATTTTTATTCATGAGGCAGACTTTGTGTATAAAATAGTGGCCAAGAGTCGCTTGAGAGGTATAATAACAGTAACAAAAGAAAAAGCCCCTTGGTTAAGGGGCTATGAAAGCTGGTGGGCGCAGAGGGATTGGAACCCCCAGTTCACCGGTTATGAGCCGGAGTGTCTTGGTTAAGACCATACGCCCATGTTCGAGAATATAGAAAATTTGATAGGTGCAGAAGGGATTGAACCTTCGGCCTCGCCAGTGCTAAGTGGCGCGCTCTGCCCGCCTAGATTCGACATCTAGTCGAGGCTGGCCAATTGAGTTATGCACCCAAAAATCTAACGGAGTAAAAACGGAACGTCCCGATTTTTAGTTCTGCTATGCGAAACTAAAAATCGAGGATCCTCGAAAAATTTAAAATTAAATTTTTCGGGACTCTACCAACTGAGCTAAGCCGACACACTATAAATATTATCAATAACTTACTAGATGTTATTAAATTAGCATAAAAAAGTCAATATTTAATAATTAATAAAAACTTATGAAACTCTACTCAAAAAAAGAGATTTTGCCAATTTTATTGATTCTAATAACTTTGGCAGTTGGATTATATTTTTATCCGCAATTGCCGGATAAGGTACCGAGCCATTGGGACGTTAATGGCCAGGTAAATGGCTATATGTCCAAAACTTTTTCAATCTATTTTTTCCCGGGGCTAATTTTATTCATCTACGTTTTAATGAGCGCGCTTCCGCTAATGGATCCGCACAAGGCCAATATTGAAATATTCCAGGGTTCTTATTTTTGGTTTAAAGTAGCCCTCGTTTTATTTTTGGCGGCTATTTATTTTATAACTATCTATGCAGCTTTAGGGAATGAAATTAACGTTGGTCAATTCGTTTCTTGGGGAGTGGGAATTTTGTTCTTGTTTATAGGTTGGATGATGCCGAGAATAAAAAAGAACTATACAATTGGAATCCGCTTTCCTTGGACTTTGCACTCGGAAGTTGTTTGGGATAAGACTCATAAGCTGGGCGGCCAATTATTTATGGTGCTGGCTGGAATATTATTGCTGGCCAGTTTTCTACCCGGAGTTTACACTTTCTGGATTTTGATGGGCGGAATTATTTTGTTGATGCTAATTCTCGTAGCCTATTCTTATCTAGAATATAGGAAGCTGGCAAAATAGGGTAATGTAGTTCAATTAAAAGGCGCTCTTATTCTAAAATGGGAGCGCTTTTGTAGAGAGTAACTATCCTTGACAGCGATATAATTTATGTGTTATTGTATTAAGGCCATCCATTAAATAGTCAACTGCGACACTTTGCTTCTTAAATTTAACCATATGATGAAAGAAGGAAATTTTGAAAATTCGATAGGTAGGCGTTATTCGGGGCCGGAATATGAATTTGATTTGGCTGATGGCATAAAAAAAGATGACCCAGCTTATCAGGAGGAATTGGCGATGCTTCAAGAGAAAGTGAAAGCGCGCGGCTATCAACCCAAGCAAGCCAACTCTTTGCCTTTCCGAGAAGCAGTGGAAATTACTAAAAAATTTCAACCCGGTGATCCAACTAATCCCAAAAAAGATTTTGCACGAGAAATCAGATTAGCCTTAGCCGAAAAATTGGGACTAGAAAGTGATGAGGATATGAATCGTTTAAAATTTTATACTTCCGTTGGCGGACCATTAGATTTGCATGGCATTGATGGATTTTTCACTTTTTTATATGTAGACGAAGAAGGTCGTCAGAAGGAGTGTGGCATTTCTTTTGATATAACTAAGAATCCAAACAAGGACGAGGCGATGAAAGCTGACTTTTTGATTGGTGGCGATGTTCCTGATCCGAGTGATGGTGATTTTAAAGAGACAGATTATTTAAAAAAAATTGATGAGTACGCAGAAGTCGGATCTTCAATTTTCCAAGAAAAAATGCATCGCGGCGAAACGGGATTGGGCACGAGTCTTCATTAAAAAAGAAAATGATTGCCAAGATCAGATTTCAATTATATCTTGAAGTTTGATTTTGGTGATCAGAGACAGCTCTTATAAAACCCAATAGTGAGAAGAAAGGATTTAGCCATGAAAGAAATTGATGATGAGATGTTTGGAGCCTGCGTCCTTTGCGGAGTTATCGGCCAGGGAAAAAAGGATTTCATTTGCGCCGATTGCGGCGCGCCAGACAAGCTGGTGTTGGTTTGCCAGTGCGGACGGCGCAATGACCTGACGTCCTTGCTTGGGGGAAGGCTTGGCGAATATTTGAAGGCTATTATTTCTTGGAGGGAGAAAGACGAAAAAGATCTTCGGCCGGGAATGACCATTTCCGTTGGCACGTGTTTTTCCTGCGGCGGCCAAAAAGCCTTGCAAACAGAGGCGGGCAGGAATTTAAAGATATACTCAATTCGAAATCAAGGTTTCAATGTGTAGTGATGTCGGCGATCGGGTTTTAGGACAGCTATCGCTAGGTGGATTTTCTAGTCCGGCTTCCAACGGGAAGTCGGATTTTTTTTATTTGTTTTTAAGGGCACTTGGGAGTCTGGATTCCCACCTGCGCGGGAATGACATAAGAATGATATAAGTAGGGCTTGACATCCACTTATTTTCTGATAGACTGGATAAGGTAAAAGTAATATAGATTATAGATGCAAATAAACCGACTAAATTTAGACAAAAGAAGCGGATAATAAACGTCTCGTTTTTGTTGTTGTGACGGCCGCTTCCAAAAGCGGTTTTTTGTTTCTAAAGAAAGAATAGGATAAAAAAAGAATAAGACTCATGGGACGAATAGGACTCATGGGAATCGGATGAAAGAATAAAAAGATTTTATTCTTTCATCCGATTGAAAAGACAGTCTTGGCCGAAGCGGATAGAAAATTAAAAATTGAATATCGTAGGTATCCGTTCATTCCGTAATTTTCATTGTGATGAAAAACGGGAGGAATGAAAAAGAAGAAGAAAGAAGAAAAGAGAATCAAAATATAAATTTAGTGGTTACCAGTAATTTGTCCGCTTGTATTTTTAATACAGAGCGGAGCAAGACTAAGGGCGTATGGTGGATGCCTTGGGATGTTGAGGCTATGAAGGACGTGGCGTGACTGCGATAAACCTCGGGGAGCTGTCTAGCGAGCTTTGATCCGGGGGTCTCCGAATGAGGAAACTCTTTGTGGTAAACCCACAAAATCCTGGTGCAAATCAGGAAGCACACCCGCTGAAGTAAAACATTTCAGTAAGCGGAGGAAAATAAAATAAGATTAGCTTTTTGTTTATGGCCTATAGCTTCGGTTATTTGCTATAAGCAATTTGCTAATTCATTCCCCTAGTAGCGGCGAGCGAAAAGGGAACAGCCTAAACCGTCCTTCGCTCCTTGCTTTGCAAGGAGCTTCGGAGCGGCAAGCCTGTTATAAAAAATGGGCCTGCCATTCCGTAGCTCTTTACAGGTAAAGAGCGAAGGATGGGGTTGCAAGGTGATAGTGTTCAATTTATTGAAGAGAGTAACAAGTTGAATTTGTTAGCAGAAGTCTCGTGGAAAAGGGACGCCAAAGAGGGTAATAGCCCCGTAAGCGAAAATAAGTTCACACTCTTTATTATCATTCTTAAGTACGGCGAGAAACGAAAGTCTCGTCGGAATCCGGCAGCACTAGTCTGCCAAGGCTAAATACTCAACATCACCGATAGTGAACAAGTACCGTGAGGGAAAGGTGAAAAGAAGCCCGATGAGGGCAGTGAAATAGATCTGAAACCATATGCTTACAATGAGTCGGAGCTTGCACGCATCTCACTTTGTTCGATGCGAATGTCAAATGTCAAATTTCTAATTTCCAATCAATAACAAATTTCCAATGTCAAATGTCAAAAACATTTTGTCATTGGTCATTGGGATTTGATTGGTTATTGGTTATTGGGATTTGGTCATTCCACCGCATCGAGCGTAGTGAGATGCGTGTGGGTGACGGCGTGCTTTTTGCAGAACGATCCAACGAGTTATTGCGTGTTGCTTTGTCTAAATCCTTTGGGATGGAGACGTAGGGAAACCGAGTGTTAAAAGCGCGATCATTCACTTTTTGCTAATCGCTAAACACTATGTGTTTGGCGGGCAGCAATAGGTGAATATGTAGCACGTAATAGACCCGAAGCCAGAGCGAGCTTACTATGGGCAGGGTGAACCTCAAGTAACATTGAGGGGAGGCCCGAACGCGAGAGCTGTGCAAAACTCGGCGATGACCTGTGGTAAGAAGTGAAAAGCTAATCGAGCCTGGTAATAGCTGGTTCTCCCCGAAATAGCTTTTGGGCTAGCTCCAAGTGTTTCTTTATGGAGGTAGAGCACTGAATGGATGCAGATGGCTTTGCCTACTGCGTCTAATCAAACTCCGAATACCGTAAATTCAAAACTTGGAAGTCAGACTACGGGGGCTAAGCTCCGTGGTCAAAAAGGAAACAGCCTAGATCATCATCTAAGGTCCCTAAACTAAGTTAAGTGGAAAAGGAGGTGGGATTTCTCATACAGCTAGGAGGTTGGCTCAGAAGCAGCCATCCTTTAAAGAGTGCGTAACAGCTCACTAGTCTAGAGATTTCGCGCCGAAGATTTAACGGGGCTAAAACTTAGTACCGAAGATATGGATGTCACCGCATCTCATTGCATTCGATGCGGAATTATCAAATTTTCAATTCTTCCCGATTCGCTATGCGAATCGAGGATTCTCGATGGCTTTGCCATCGGAACAATTTTCATTGAATTTTCAATTTCTAAATTTTAGTCATTGAGATTTCATTGGTCATTGGAAATTGGTCATTGGTCATTCCAGCCCATCGAGCGCAGCGAGATGCGGTGGCGTGGTAGGGGAGCATTTTTAACTGCTGAGAAGCGGAGTCGTGAGGCTCCGTGGAGCGTTAAGAAGAGAGAATGTTGGAATTAGTAACCACAATGCCGGTGAAAGACCGGCACACCGCAAGCCTAAGGTTTCCTTGGCAATGTTTATCATCCAAGGGTTAGTCGGTCCTAAGGGTAAGCCGAGAGGTGAGCCTGATGGACAGCCAGTTAATATTCTGGCACCACTTTCAATTTTCAATGGGGTGACGCAGGGTTGTAGGTAGAGTGTATTATTGGATTTACATTGATTAGTTGAGGACGTAGCACAGGCAAATCCGTGCTACACAAATCCGAGACTTGTCAGAAGTCTGATTTATCAGACGACTCTACTGAGCACGCTGCCAAGAAAATCCTCTAGAGCCAAATTGAAAGTGACCGTACCGAAAACCGACACAGGTGGGCGAGGCGAGTAGCCTCAGGTGAACGAGTGATTCTTCGTTAAGGAACTCGGCAATTCAACGGCCGTAAGTTCGCGATAAGGCCTCCCCCCACCTACTTTGTAATTATTTCTCAGTTCATATTTGTAATTTTAGCTTTTACTGATTTATAAAATGGAATTGGGTGCAAAGTAGGTGGGGGGTGCAACAAAAGACGCCAGGCGACTGTTTACCAAAAACACAGCTCCATGCTAACTCGCAAGAGGATGTATATGGGGTGACTCCTGACCAGTGCTGGAACGTTAAACATGACGGTCGTCTTTCGCTTTTTGCTTAACAAAAAGCTTCAGAGCGACAAGTCTCGATTTTAAGAGGCTTGCCGATCCGTAGCTCTTTGTAATCAAAGAGCGGAGGACGGCTAATCGTGCTAAGCGCCAGTGAACGTCCGCGGTAACTATAACCGTGTTAAAGTAGCGAAATACCTTGTCGGGTAAGTTCCGACGCGCATGAAAGGAGTAACGACTCGGCGACTGTCTCAACGAAGAGCTCGGTGAAGATGCAATTCCGGTAAAGATGCCGGATACCTGCAGCAAGACGAAAAGACCCCGGAAGCTTTACTGTAGTTTGGTATTGAATTTAGTGTTTGAATGCGTAGCGTAGTGGTGAGCCTTTGAAGTTCCATTTTCGGATGGGATGGAGGCGACGATGAAACAGCCACCTTTCAAATGCTTTTTTCTAATCGCCCTGCTCCTGTAATTGCCTGAATTTTTTAATTCGGACAATGCCAGGAGCTGGGGGTGACAGTGCCAGATGGGCAGTTTAAGTGGGGCGCTTGCCTCCTAAAAAGTAACGGAGGCGTTTATCAAGGTTGACTAGCTCCGGATGGAAATCGGAGCGATAGGGCAAAGCCATAAGTCAGCTTTACTGCAAGACGGGCATGTCGCGCAGTCGCGAAAGCGGAACTTAGTGAACCGATCATACTCCATAGAAAGGTGAAAGATCATCGGCTAAAAGCTACTCCGGGGATAACAGGCTGGTAGTGTCCAAGAGTCCATATCGACGACACTGTTCGGCACCTCGATGTCGGCTCATCTCATCCTGGGGGTGGAGAAGCTCCCAAGGGTTTGGCTGTTCGCCAATTAAAGAGGTACGTGAGCTGGGTTCAAACCGTCAACTAACACATATCGTCTGTTAGATATGTGTGGCGGCTCCTGGTAGTGATATCAGGATGCAAAAATCGACTCATATCGGTGAAGTCCTAACATTGAATTGTATCTCAATCTGTCATATGTTAGGATAATACCGAGGGAAGCTGTAATTTTTCTTTTATGAGTCTTGCTAGAAATAATTGGTCATATTTGGCTGGTTTCTTGGACGGCGATGGAAGCATTTACGTCCAGTTAAAACCTAATCAAACTTATCGGTTTGGGTTTCAAATCGCTTCGACAATTGCTTTTTTTCAATCAAAAAAAGAAAAAGCAAAAATAGAAACGATGAAAAATTTATACGAATTAGGTTATTTGCGTGAACGAAAAGATGGGATTGTAGAATGGATAATTGGAAATGAAGAAGGAATAAAAAAAGTTTTGAAAGAAACGATCCCGTTTCTTTTGTTAAAAAAGAAACAAGCCGAGTTGATGTTAAAGATTTTGGATTTAAAGTCCAAAATAAAAAACAAACAAGATTTTATATTTTTAGCGGACAAAATAGAACTTTTTAGAGAATTAAATTATTCTAAAAAGAGAAAAAGAAGAGTTATTAGCCCCGTAGAGACTGAGTCCCGTAAGTTGCGGGACGAGAGTCGTCCATGATTATTATATCGGGACGGCTAACACGTCGATCCTCTCGCGGTGAGAGGGTGGTATAGTCCATACACTTAGTAATAAGTGACAAATTACGATTAAATCGTAAACAATATGCGTGAGACAGGTTGGTCTCTATCTGCTGCAGGCGTGGATATTTGAGGGGAGTTCTCTTTAGTACGAGAGGACCGAGAGGAACAGACCGCTGGTGTACCAGCTGCTCCGCCAGGAGCACCGCTGGGTAGCTATGTCTGGATCTGATAAGCGCTGAAAGCATCTAAGCGCGAAGCAGACCCCAAGATTAGATATCATAGATTCCTTGTAGATTACGAGGTTGATAGGCTCTAGGTGTAAGCGCAGTAATGCGTTGAGCCGAGGAGTACTAATAAATCATTCTTGCTCCGCTCTGTGTTCGAAAGCAGAGTGGCAAATACAAGTAACACGCTAAATTATTTTTGATTTTAAACTTGCGATATTCAATATTTTTATTTTTACATAAAGAAGACACTTTTTGGTGGTTCAAGCGAGCTGGTAAAGCCTCTTTCCCGCCTCGCGTCGACGAGCGTCGCGAGTCGAGTCGAGGCCATTTCGAACCCCACACTAAAAACAAAACAATAAAGGAGCTTATTGTCTTGGTGATTCAAGCGAGTTGGTAAAACCTCTTCCCATTTCGAACAGAGAAGTTAAACGACTCAGCGCTGATGGTAGTTAGGGCTTAAGCCTTAGCGAGAGTAGGCCGTCGCCAAGACTATAAGCTTCTTTTGTTTTTAGTGAGGGGCGAAGCAGAGAAGCATGTCCCGCACCGAGCTTTGCTCTGGTGCTGGGATTAAACGGCTCAGCGCTGATGGTAGTTAGGGCCCGCCTCGCGTCGGCGAGCGTCGCGAGTCGAGGCGGGCTTAAGCCTTAGCGAGAGTAGGCCGCCGCCAAAACAGTGCCTTTTTTATTTGGTTAACGGTGTTGCTTTATTGATTATAATGGTTATATAATTTCGAATTATAGAGTAGAAACACAATGGCAGTATTGGGCCGGGAGCCATCTCGGTCTTTTTTATCCCGTCAGTCGCGACTGACGGGATTTATTTTTTAATTAGATGGTGTATAATATGGGCATATGGATTATCGCAAGCGGAAGCAAATAATTATTACCTCTATTTTAGCGGTTTTTTTGCTCTTAGTTCTAATTTGGGTTTATTTTGCCTGGATAAAAGAACCGCCAACTTGCTTTGACGGCAAGCAAAATCAGGGCGAAGGTGGTTTGGATTGCGGCGGGCCTTGTGCTATAAGCTGTGAACGTTTGACGATAAAAGACGTTGAGGTCCAATGGGCTCAGGCAATCGAGCTCAAAGACGGCCACTACGACTTGGCCGCTAGAATTATAAATCCCAATCCGAACTACGGTTTATCATTAATCAGATATACTTTTAGAGCTTTTGATGAAGCAGGCGCTTCTCTCCTTGAGCAAAAAGGAAAAGATTTTATTTTGCCCGGTGAGTCAAAATATCTAATCGAAGGAAACCTGGAGTTGTCAGCCGTCCCAGCTAAAGTTGAATTAACAGTTGATAAAGCAAGCAAGGAAGAGTGGCTCAAGCTTAGCCAAGATTATCAAGAACCGGAAATTTATGTTCACGATAAATTAATTCAGCCAATGGCCGACAACAAGGAAGGAACGCAAGCGTCGGGGATTATAAAAAACAATAGTAATTATGATTTTGATAGAATTTTAGTTGCGATTGTTCTGTTTGATGAAAATAATAAGATAATTGGTGTTAACAAAACCGAGGCCAGAACGGTTCTGGCTGGCGAAGATAGATATTTTACAGCTTTGTGGTTTTCGCCGCTTAATGGTGAAGTTAAATCAGCCGAGATGCAGGTGGATACTAATTTATTTTCCAACGATAATTTTATGCTTCGCTTTGGGGTATCGGAAAAGTTTCAAGAATACTAGGAGAAATTAAAAATGTAAAAATCAAAGTTAAAAATTATGGAGTCGCTTCGCGACAATTTATTTGATAAATTCCGCGTAGCGGAATACCAAAATTTTGCATTTTGAGATTTTAATTTTTAATTATCTATGTGGCAATTAATAAAAAAAAGCGATTGGGTTCTAACAGTAACGGTTCTTGTGCTCTGCTCGATTGGTCTGCTAGAACTTTGGGGATTGAGCCTTAATGCCAGCAAAGAAAGCGGCACTTTTTTTATTAAGCAGCTCATTTTTGTTGGCGTTGGTCTCGTTGCGATGATTGTTCTGGGAATGGCCGATGCGCGAATCTATAAAAACAACTCGCTATTTTTAGTAGCGGTTTATTTTTTCTCTCTGGCGGCTTTAATTGCCGTTTTAATTTTGGGATCAAAAATTAGGGGCATGACGGGTTGGTTTCGCGTTGGCGAGCTGGGCTTTGCGCCGGTTGAACTAGCGAAAATAATTTTAATTTTAATTTTAGCCAAATATTTTTCAGCTCGTCACGTTGAGGTGTATCGGGCGCGTCACATTATTATTTCCGGTCTTTACATGGCTTTGCCGGCCGTCTTGGTTTTGCGCCAGCCAGATCTGGGCTCGGCTTTAATTTTGGTTTCCATCTGGCTGGGCACAGTTTTGCTAAGTGGTATGAAGCAGCGGCACTTGCTAATCGTTCTATTTCTTGGTTTTGTGGTTGCTTCACTGGCCTGGAGCTTTGCTTTAAAACCTTATCAAAAAGAGCGCATGTTAACTTTTTTAAATCCGTCAAAAGATCCGTTAGGCTATAGCTATAATCTGATTCAATCAAAAATTGCGGTGGGTTCCGGTGGTGTCTGGGGTAAAGGGTTGGGTCAGGGCTCGCAAGGACAATTGAACTTTTTACCGGAAAAGCATACTGATTTTATCTTTGCGGTTTTTGCCGAAGAATGGGGCTTTGCCGGCGTCCTCTTTTTATTTGGCGCCTACCTTTTATTTTTTTACCGGCTAATTAAAATAATTTTTATTTGTAGTAACAATTTTTTTCGGTTGTTTGTGGCCGGTTTTGCTGTGATGGTTTTTGCACAAATCTCAATTAACGTTGGCATGAGTTTGGGCATTATGCCGATCACTGGTATTGCCTTGCCGTTTTTAAGTTATGGCGGTAGCAATCTTTTGGTAAATTTTATGGCCTTGGGCATTGTGCAAAATATTGCCATGCAAAGCAAGGGTAGTGTTAGTAACCTCTCGCTTGAGTTATGAAAAAAGATCAATTAGTTTGCAAAATTTGTGTTGGTGCGCTAATCCAAAATCAACTGGGTGAAGTTTTATTAGTCAAAAAAGGCTACGGTATTTTTAAAGACATGTGGACATTTCCCGAAGGTTACGCGGAAGAAAATGAATTACCCGAACAAGCCTTGATCAGGGAGTTGAAAGAGGAACTAGGCGCAGAGATTAAAATTGACCACTTGCTAGCGATTCGCTTTAGAAAAACGGTGGAAGAAAATACCGTATATTTCATTTTTCGGGCAACGGTATTAAACTTAGACAAGCTAAAGGTTGATGGCCATGAGTTGGTCGGTCTTGAATTTATGAGAGAAGAAAATGCCTTGATTAATGAGCAGGTCTATTCTTTAGTGAAATTTATTCTATCTAAAAAGAGTTCTGGAAAAGTCGGCGAATTTGGAGCTAGTGATTTTCTCCCAACCGAAATTCCGGCAACTAGTGAGGATTATGTTTTGTATCTATATAAAAATGCCAAAAGTTGAGTTTGAATACGATATTAATAAAGACAAGCGGAATATATTGCGTGTAATTAATAATCCGCCAATGTTTGAGCCGGATAATTTAGGTCGTCCACTTGGCAAATTGTCGTTAGAATTAGTTGACGCAGTTAGAATTGAGAAGGACGCAACGAAGCAAGATAAAATGGTTCAAGAATTTTTAGATTTAAGGCTTGCGAATGAAAAAAATTTAATTGATAAAAAAGTAGAAATTTTTGCGAAGGAATGGGATAAAATTAACGATGAATACTTTGATCGACTTGAGAATATTCTAGGTGTTAAAATGGGGGCAGGCGTGATTTATAAGGCATATCTTACGAGTGCTGGAAGTTGTCCTTTCAATGCGGGTCAGAGGTATTTTATGATTAGACTGGACGATGATAGAATAGATGTAGTCGCCGCTCACGAGATATTGCACATAGAATTTATTAGAAATTTTGGTTTATATTGTCGAGATACTTTAAAATTAAAGCAAGAAGAATTTATGGAGTTTCAAGAGGCTTCTACTTTTCTATTAAACGAAGAAATGGGAAGTTTTTTATCTCGGCCCGATTATGGATATAAAGAGCACCAAGAACTGAGATTAAAATTAGCTACTAAATGGAAAGCAAACAAGAAATTTATTGATTTATTAGTCTATTATAAGAACCTAAAAGAGATAGCATAGATTTTTTATAGGCGCCTAAGAATGGTTTATCAATCAGAAAAACAGAATAATCTCGAAGATTTTTTAGCAGAAACAGTCTTGGTTAACGAGTAAGTTTATTCTTTGATAAAATTTATTTTAGTTAAAAATGATTCTGGATCAAACAGCAAATTTAAGACTAGCAATTTTCTGACAGCCGAAATTTTAGCAACTAGCGAGAACTAAGTTTTGTATTCATAGCGGTTATTAAGGCGATTGAAAAAACTTGACATAGCAGGATTTAGTATGTTATGTTTTTCATAGGGAGGGGTTATATCCAGATCTTTAAAATCTATCGAAAGGAGGGTGCATTATGAAAAAGCTTATTTCTCCGAAAAAGAAGCTTGGCTCCGCGAAGTTGTCTTTGGCGAAAAATAAAAGCCAGCTTAAAGTTTCTATCCATCCCGTCGGCATAGACGACTAACCGGTCATCTAGCCTGTTAATGTGCCATAAATAGGTGACGCCATCGCGTTATCTCCGGACAGCTTTTTACATGGGCTGTCCTTTTTTTGTCAAGAAGGGAGGTGAAAAATGCTGAAACAGAATTATTCGAAAATCGCAGTATTAGCAGACTCGTTCACGCTAAAAGGCTCAATTTCGGATAGATTTATTTTTAATTTGCATACTATGAAAAAATATTCCATAGATGCAGAGCAATATGAATTTCTGATAGCACTCAATGGAAGCCATAGCTTTTCGGAAATTTTGAAAGAATACGATAGTGTTTCGCAAAGAATTGTCGAAAAGTTCGCTAAGGAGTTGCTGGTCTTAGGCGCTATCAGATTCGTTGAAGAAAAAAGGGTTCGTTCCTTTCCCGATCTTGCTAAAAATCCTCAGCTGCGTTCGGTGCATTTTGAAATGACGCGAGGCTGCAATATGAGATGCCTTCATTGCTATCAGGAGGCGTATACCATTGATGCCCAAAATGCCGATCTCACTTTTGACGAGATTATACGTCTCGCGGAAGAAATGAGAATCTTGAATGTTGAAAAGATTGGAGTAAGTGGTGGGGAACCGTTTATGAGAGATGACCTATTCGATCTTTTACAGGTATTCGAAGAAAAAGAAATAGCAATTTCTTCTATTCTCACGAATGGATTGAAATTAAAAAGAGATGCTATAAAGAAAATCGGAGAGCTTGACAGCAAGTTCCCTGTCTTCGTGAGTCTTGACGGGTTAAGGCCATCGGCCATGCTTTTAAGGGGAGTCAGCGCATCTAAATGCGAAGTAGTGTTTAATGATATCGTAAAAAACATAAAAGAAGCGATAGGAGGCAATATCCCAGTAGTAATAAATACGGCTGTTACAAAAGAAAATGTTTCAGATCTCGTTAAAATGTATGATTGGTTTAGGCTTTTGGGGGTTTTTGGTTGGCGGGTGGCATTACCAAAAATGGCGGGTGCTTATAGCAAAAACTACGCAACATTCTCCATCAAAAGAGATGAAGTGTTTAAGGCTTATCTTGCCGTAATCAGCCGTCACCTAGAGACGGGTGGAGTTGAAAGCGGTTTCGAGTTGCAGATTGAGCATTTTTTCAGGAAAAAAGTTTTTGAAAACTTAGAGCCACTTTTTCCCGAATCTTTTGTTTGTGATTACGAGGGGAAAATGGAGAGCTGTTGCATTAAGCCAGACGGAAGTGTGACTCCCTGTCCTCTCTATCTGGATTTGGTCATCGGAAATGTCAGAGATTCATCTCTTGGTGAAATCTGGTACTCTAAGCGGATGCAAAAGGTTAAAGGGATAAAAATTTGCGAAGTGGAGAAATGTCGAAATTGTTCTCTTATCTCTATTTGCGCTACTGGCTGCAGAGCAAACGCTTATTTTCTCAACGGATCAATCTTTGGCGTGGACGACGATGCCTGTGCGGCCGTTAAGTTTTTTCTAAAAAAAGTGATTCCTCTTCTCGAGAGAAACAAGATTCGTGTTCCAGTTGCAAAATCCTTAAGAAAAAGATTGTTGCAGGAGGAGAGAGGAATATGAACGAAGGGGATAATCCTGAAAAGTGCCTAGAAGCCTTGGTCTCAAGCCAAGGCTTCATTTTTTTTAGCATTTATGTTATTTTGTTGGTACATGGTAACTCAATGGTATAAAAACTTTTTTGAAAAATATTACTTCCCTTTTTTATCTAGAAGGAGAACTCCTTTAGATACCGAAAAAGAAGTGCGTTTTATTGTGGAAGTTTTAGGTTTAAAAAACAACGGTAAAATATTAGATTTAGCATGTGGGGGTGGGCGACATGCTATTGAGTTGGCCAAAAGTGGACATTCGGTAGTAGGCATAGATTTAAATAAAAAATGCTTAATTTCTGCCAGACACGAAGCAAAAAAGGCAAAATTACTATTGAATTTTTTGTATGGAGACATGAGGAGTATTCCTTTTAACGAAGAGTTTGATGCTACTATAAGCATGTTTTCGTCTTTTGGTTACTTAGAGACTGAAGAGGACAACAATAAGGTTATAGAAGAGATTTTTAAATCATTGAAAACAAAAGGTATCTTGTTGCTGGATCTGCAAAATAAGAATTGGATTTTAAAAAATGTTCCAACAAAAACATGGGATGAACAAGGAGGGTTCTTTCTTTTAGAAAAAAGAAAATATGACGCAGAAAGTAAGTTTTATAATAATGAAATTACTATAATTTCTCCTAGTAAAAAAATAGAGAAAGTTTATTCTTCAGTGAGGCTCTATGAACTTGTCGAAATTAAAGAAAAGATTAAGCAAAGAGGCTTTAATATCTTGAGAGCTTTTGGGAACTATGATAAAAGCAAGTTTAATATTAAAAAATCTCAAAGAATGATTATCCTTGCCCAGAAGCAATAAGAAAAAGAGCTTGATTCGTAGCTCGAATATTTGTTAGAGATAAAAATATTTTTTACTAAGAAGACTAAAAACCCACCTAATAAGGCGGGTTTTTATGGCTAACACAAAGTTCGGATAGTCCAGCTTTTAATATTGGCAAAGAAGTTGAGAAGATTTATAATATAGGAATGATTGTAAAAGTTGCTAAAATTTTTCAGGCGATAACTCATTGGCCGATTTATTTATTTTTTAGGATGTTTTTTGGTGATAAAATATACGGGCAAGAGAATTTAAGAGGGTTGGAAGCGGGGCCGATTATTTTTGCATCTAACCATAGTCATTATTTAGATGGTCCTATTGTCGCGACTGGTTTGCCGGTATACGAAGGAGAGCTTTATCCTAAAAGTTTTTTCCCTATCAGATTTTTGGCGGCACGGGAATTTTTTAAATGGTATTATTTGCTAGTTGCTTTTTACGTTTGGATAAATGGTTGTATAAAAATAGAAAGAGGCTCCGGTAAGGAATTAGACGTCATTTTAGGCGAAGCAGTTAGAGCGCTAAAGGAGAATGCTCATGTTTGGATTTTTCCTGAAGGAGCTATAAATAATCACGCCGAGAATGATCTTAGAAGAGGGAAAAGAGGAGTCACTTATTTGTATCAACAGACAGGTGCCCCGATAGTTCCGGTTGGGCTTAAGGGAAGTTCTAGTATCTTCTCTTTTAAAACACTTTTTGGTAAAACTAGAATTAGTTTAAAATTTGGGACTCCACTATATTTGCCGAGAGAAGTTAGCTTAGAGGATGGGGCGGGAATTGTAATGCGAGAAATAAAAAAATTATATGAAAGCTTGCCAGAATAAAATATGGATAATTTTTTAAAAGAAACTGAATATTGCGATTTTTCTAGTTTAGAAATCAAAAAAATAGCCCTTTCTTTTAAGGATAAATATTCCGATGAAAAAGAATTAGCAATAGCTTTGTTCTATTTTGTCAGAGATAGCATTTTATACCGCTTAGGGCTTTGGCAAAAAAGAGCATCGGAAACTCTACTAGAAGGAAAAGGAACTTGCACGAATAAGGCTAATTTATTGGTAGCTTTGTTGCGAGCTTGTAATATTCCAGCTGGTTACGGTGTGATGAGGGTTAAAGGTAAAGAATATTTCGGCCCGATTATTTTACCTGTTTTTAAAAATCATGTAGGAGAAAAATCAGTTCATGTTTATGCTTTTGTTTTTTTGGTTGGCAGATGGATAAAATGCGATCCATCAGACGATAAGGTTTTTGCCCAGCATACCAGCTATTTTAATCCGCCAAGTACCCTAATCGAATGGGATGGAGAAAAAGATGCCTCGTTGAATCTTTTACCAGAGCATGTTTTAAGCGACGAAGGGCCACTAGATAATATTGAAGAGATGATGTTAAAAAAATCTCGTAACGCAAAGTGGCCAGCCCTGACTCTGGGTAACTTATATGTTGAATTTTTGCGAAAAAATGAAATGAAAATAAATGATCCGGTGGAGTTAACTGATTTATTCAGGGCGTGGTTGAAAAAAAACAAAGCTGCTTATTATTTGATTTTTTCTATAATGTTATTTTTTCATAAAAAAACCTTATGATAGAAAGTTTTAAGTGGCTAGTTCTAATTTCGGGGAGTTTTTTTACTATTTTTGGCTGTTTTTCTTATTGGAGAAACAGAGAAGAAGCTACCAATCGGTTTTTTGGTCTACTTTCAATTGCTTTTGCCATCTGGAGCTATGGTTGGTTTGGGGTTCTTTTGATAAAAGATAATCAAACAGCAGCTATTTTTTGGTCTCGAGTTTTGATTTTTGGTGCTACCTTTATTCCAGTCTTTTACCTGCATTGGATACTGGCTTTTTTAGATATGCACAGAAAAAGAAAGATCCTCTTGGTAAGTTCCTATGTAGTGACAATAATCTTTGCCGGATTTAATTGGTTTACGAATTATTATATTAGCGGTGTTCATCCAATTTATTTTTTTCCTTTTTGGCCAAGTGCCGGGCCGTTATTTATTTGGTATTTAATTTTTGGCTATGCGGGAATTAACGGTTACGCGTTATTTCTATTGATTAGAGAATTTCTTCGAAGTGAGAAAGAAAGACGCTATCAAGCAGCTTATTTATTAATTGGAACTCTTGCTGGATTCGCTGGTGGAGTGACGAATTTTCCTTTAATGTACGGATTAACTATTTTTAATCCAGTCATTTTGTTTATTGGGGTTTGTATGAACATATCATGTTCTCTTATTTTTAGTTATGGAGTTATTCGTCACAGACTAATGGAGGTAAAGGTAATTTCGGCAGAGCTCTTGATTTCTTTATTCGTTGTATTGCTTTTGGTTGATGCTTTGTTATCTGGCGGCAGGACAGAATTAATCCTAAAATTAGGATTAGTTTTCGGCATGGCGATTTTCGCTGTTTTATTAATAAGAGGAATTTTAAATGAAATAAAGTCTAGAGAGAAATTGGCAGAAATGACAGAGACATTACAATTGGCTAATATCGAATTGCAAAAACTTGATAAGGCCAAATCGGAATTTTTAAATATTGCTTCGCATCAGTTACGAACGCCAATTTCGGTAATTAAGGGAATAACTTCAATGATGATTGAGGGTGATTTGGAAAAAATGCCAGCCGAAAAAAAGCAGACTTTTATCAGGGGAATTTGGGAGAAGAGCCAGAAATTGGAAAGCATTATTAATGATATTTTAAACGCGGCCGAAATGACTAATCAAGAATATACGGCTAAGACAAAAAAGGACGATCATTTTGATTTACTGGCTTTGCTAAAAGAAATTATTGAAGGATTCCAGCCATTGGTCAAAGAGCGGGAGATTGATCTTTCTTTGGAAGCATCTGATGAGCCAATTTTAATTTCCGGAGAAAAAGAATATTTGCGTGAAGCCCTGAGTAATTTGATTGATAACGCAATTAAATATACGCCTTCAACTGGTGTAAATAGTGAGTCTCGTGATAAGCGAGGTGAGCGAGGCAAAATTGTTGTGACGATGGAAAAAGATTTTGACAATGTTACAATAGAGATAACGGACAACGGCATGGGGATTCCGGCTAATGAAATACCGAGTCTCTTTAAGAAGTTTTCTCGTGCTAGCAATGCCAGAAATATGTATACCGATGGTTCCGGCCTGGGCCTCTTTATTGTTAAAGAAATAATCGAAGGTCACGGTGGTCAAATCAATTTAACTAGCGAGATTGATAAAGGTACAACTTTTCATGTTAAGTTGCCTTTGCATTCACTGGGCGAAACAGACATTAAAAAATACATTATAGACAAACAACAAGTATGAAGAAAATTCTTTTTGTCGAAGACGATCCGGATCAGATTTTGATGTATCAGGCCAAGTTTGAATTGGAGAATCTTTTGATGATTGTTGCCAGCAACGAGAGAGAGGCTTTGAAGTTGGCCTTAGCCGAAGAACCGGATCTAGTTTTGCTAGATTTATTGTTAAAAAAAGAAAATGGCTTGGATGTTTTAGAGGGCCTAAAAAAAGATGAACGACTAGCAAAAATTCCAGTAATTATTTTTACTAATTATGATAAAAAAGAATTGCGAGAGCGGTCGTTAGCCTTGGGCGCGGCCGATTTTATTATCAAGGCAAAAGTGACACCCAAAGAAATTGTGGCTAGAGTAAAACAAATAGTAGGGGAATAGCAAATTGTAGTTTTCCACCGCTCCGCACTTGGGGCGGTTTTTGTTTTGTGATATACTATTAGTGAACGTTTGTACAAGTATATGATTCAACGAGGAGTGGCGACATTTGGTTTGGATTATGGCACCTGTCCACGATGGTTATTCGAGCGGATGGTTAAGCTTGGCCGGGAAATGATCGCGGCGATTGTGGCCGAGAAGGGCGCGGATGAATTTATTAAAAGAATGGCTGATCCGGTTTGGTTCCAATCACTGGGTACGGTGCTGGCGTTTGATTGGAATGCTTCGGGATTAACGACGATTTTAACGGCAGCGCTAAAAGAAGCCATTCGCGGGCAAGAAAGAGATCTCGGAATTTTTATTTGCGGCGGCAAAGGCAAAACTTCACGCAAAACACCGGACGAAATACTAAATTGGGGTGAACGCTTGAATTTAGCTGAAGGCGATGCCCGCTCTTTGGTCTATAATTCCCGCATGGCAGCGAAAGTAGATAGTGCTTTGGTCCAAGACCAATTTCAAATTTATCATCATTGTTTTTTATTTTCGCGAAGCGGTGCTTGGACCGTGGTTCAGCAGGGAATGAACGCGATTGCACAGAGCGCGAGGCGCTATCATTGGCATTCGGGCGACATAAAAGATTTAATAAGCCAGCCCCATTCGGGCATTGCCAGTCAAACAAAAAATTTGAGTGTCCTGAACATGACGGCGTTGGCCAGCGACAAAAACCGGCAAATTAGCACGGAGCTAGTATCGCAAAATTTTGGCGCACTGGTAAAGGATTTAAGACTTATCTCGGCTCACGCCACAGATCTATCGCAAGTGGCAATTTTGCAGTCGGGTCAGCAGCAATTTAAATTTGCTAATTTGGAAACTAGAGAATTTACTTGGCACCCGGTGGTTAAAGAAGATTTTTTCAAAAGTAAATATTTAGAAAAAATATTTTGGACTCTGTGCGATC
>Ga0172372_10002423_pt1 | contig 28297 bp, 26 predicted proteins | sample LakKiv5m_2_FD_114544 | JGI IMG/M metagenome (GOLD analysis project Ga0172372, IMG submission 114544) | Freshwater microbial communities from Kabuno Bay, South-Kivu, Congo - kab_092012_9.5m | ecosystem: Environmental > Aquatic > Freshwater > Lake | place: Democratic Republic of the Congo...
GAACACAAACATATTGTGTATGGCGTAAGCACCAAGGAGGCCTGTGAGTAACACTTGATCGAAGATATCTGGGTTACCCTCTCTTTTCTTCCAGATAAGATAAAGTGCAAGACCATATAAAGATATGTATCCTAGAAACGCGAGCACACCTCCCGCAATCAGCCAATCGAGAAACACATTGTGTGCTCGGTCAAACCACTGCTCATGCGCATACATTTCTGGATCATAATTTTTATTGAAGACATAGTTAAAATTCTCTTGCCCCCAACCAAGGATTGGGTTTTCTTTAAAGCCCTTGTACGCCATTGGCCACACATACCCTCTAGCTTGTGTTTTATTTTCATAGGTAAAAATAAGTGCATACCGAGCGAGCATTGGACGAGAAGTTACAAAATCACTGTTGCGAGCGAGATAAAATGCACCGACCAAAAGAGGAATGAGCACCACAACCCCCATCGAAGCTTTTCTCAATATCGGCCGCTGCTTTGCAAATATCGCCAAAAGAAGTGATGACAAAAAGAGACCCCCGAAGAGCGCGATGCTCGTGCCTCGTGTACCAGTATAAAAAAGCACCACCGTATTCATTATAATCATCAACCCATATAAAACCTTGACCCCCCACACATGGACAGATGTACTCAACCGAGATCTCTTCAGATAAACATACCCAGACAAGATGAGTAACAAGACAGCGATCCAAAAAAGAGTCGGTTGCCAGAGGCTGGTAGTCACACCTGCTTCGGTTTGACCTGCCCAGAAAAATATCCGATCTTTTACCTCCTGTGGTACAGCACTAGTACCGTAATATTCTCCTACTGCAGAAAATTTCTGATAAAAAACATAGAAAGGATATGCGACAAAAAAACCGATTCCAACAAGCCAGCTATATCCAATACTCAGTGCATTGTTTCGATTTCGTGTATACCACAAAATGCCGAGAAAGATCAAAAAAAGCATAGTGAGCGCGAGATAGATAGAGTTGCCGAGAGTAGCGTCGAGACGAGTACCACTTTGATTGATTTTTATCTCACCCATTTGCTGCAAAAAGGCGTACAACGAGAGAAAAATCCCCACACCAAAAGTAGTGTGCATAAAACGATTCCAGAGTTTCTCAGTGGTGAGCATCGAACTAGCGACCATGTAGTAGCCAAGTAAATGTATGATTACCACAAAACCTTCCATACGCTCGTAGTTACTCCAAAAACTCTTTGCCGGATTCATGCCAAACATGTCCGCCACAAAAACCACACCAGTAAAGATACACAGTGCGTTAGTCAATTTTGAAAAACGAGGCATATAGGTACGGTCACGAAGCGCTAAAATCAGCCACAAAGCAAAAATAACCTCAACAATAAGCCGAAACGCAAAACCCTTACCGGTAATAAACGGAAAAAACAAACTTTCGGAAACAATGAGAAAAATAAATGGAACAAGGAAGATTCCTCCGAGAACTGTGTATCGTAGTATATTATTTGTTTGCATATGCTAAAATATACCATATATGGATACAGAGATAAATAATACGGCCACAGAGAGACCTGAGGTACCAGAACGACAGCAAACTAGCCCAAAAACCCTCCGTGGCCAAGTCTACTCCCTTCTCCGCAAAAGCGAGCGGTTTACCAAGACCGATATGGTATACCTAACCAAGGGAGGGTTTTGGCTTAGTCTTTCACAAGTAATATCATCTATTTTTGCCCTAATCCTTTCAATCGTATTTGCCCATACAATCTCTCAAGAAACATTCGGTACGTATAAATTTGTACTCTCAACAGCAGGAATTATCACTTCTTTTGCCTTGAGCGGTTTGGGAAATGCAGCGATACGATCTGTTGCAAGAGGATATGAGGGTGATTTTTTAAAAGTTTTTTTTATTAGTCTTAAATGGGATATTTTACTCTGTCTCAGCGGATTAACAATCTCAACTTATTATTTCATCCAAGGAAATATGCTTCTGGGTAAGGCATTTTTGATCGTTGGTTGTCTCGCACCTCTTTTAGATAGTCTAGAAATGTATACCGTGCTACCGAGCGCAAAAAGAGATTTTAGATGGCTGAGTTTAACGAGCATGGTGCGAACCACTATCACTTCATCAGGTCTTATTATTACTTTGTTTCTGACAAAAAATCCACTCATTATTATATTCTCTTATTTTTTATTACATTCAATAACGGTATTAGTAATTTTCATAACTACACATCGATCCTTTAAGCAAAATCACCGGACAGAGAATGACACCCTCAAGCTCGGTACTCATTTGAGCTTTCTAGGATGTTTAACATCTTTTGCTGATAAAATCGATCAAATTCTACTCTTTCATTATTTTGGACCGGTGCAATTAGCTATTTACAATTATGCAGTCGCTATACCAAACAACATTTCATCCTTCACTAAAAACATAGGAACACTTGCCATGCCGAAGTACGCCGTAATCAACAAAGACCAAGCTCGATCTACAATCTTTAGAAAATCTTTAGTCATATTTCTGTATGGATTACCAATTGTCATAATTTATTATTTCCTATCACATTTAGTATTCCAGACATTCTTTCCGCAATATATGGATTCAATCTTTTACTCTCAAGTATACGCATTGGCTTTATTTATAAACGGAAGTCTTCCTATAGCTTTCCTCGATGCTCATAGAGCTATAAAAGAAAAGTACATACTAAATCTATCTTCCAGCATCTTTAAAATAATAGCCATGCTATTAGGACTATATTTCTTTGGTCTTATTGGTTTGATAATTTCAAGAATCATTTCAAAGCTATTTGGTCTTATTCTCTCATGGTTTCTTATTTTTAGAATATAAATTTCTATACGACTTTTGTACAAACACAAGAATATCCCAAAGTAGCATCTTTCTGTCTATCAAATCGATCCATAAAAAAGAGAACCAAAGTTACGGGAACTATCGCATTTTGCAATAAAAGATAAATAGGATAAAGTACCACAGCTCTCATAGGATGGACTAATTTTGGCTTTTTAAATGCAGTTTGTTTAAAACTTTCATAACAAAGCTGATAATAAACGTACTGAGGAAGCATGTTGAGAAATGCAACCAAAACCCAGAACATTCCACCCCGAGGCTCTATGAGATCTATCTTAAAACCAGCGTCTCTAAAAAGGGATTCTAGACCGAATTTTGTGTAAAAGTAAAAATTATACGGAGCACCATGAACCATCCATGTTTGATTAGTAGTCAAGTATAGCTTCCCATTAGGCTTAAGTACTCGATAAAACTCTTTGATAACTTTATCTGGGTATTCGACATGCTCCAAAACTTGTGTATTAACAATGACATCATATGTGTTATCTGGTTTCGGAATAGCATCCAGACTACAGACAAAGTCCATAGACTCAATGGACTTTGTCTCAAAAATCTTTATAAAATCTGTAGCAACATACCGAGCCTTACTCAGCTCTTTTCTATAACGACCGAAACCAGCACCAGCATCCAGCAACAAATCTGTTTCCTTAATATTTGGTACGACAGTTTTCCAAACAAAATGATCTATACTATATCTTTCTGGAGATAAATACCTGGCAATAGGTTTTGGTAACACACCCGCGGTTAATCCTGGGAGAAAAACAGCAATTTTCTTAACTAGTCTCATTTAAATTTAATTTTACTCATTAACACCCGTGCCCTTCTAATCCAGATATTCTCTTGTCGCGACTGAATGTCAAAAAGTGGCTCTTTGAATTCTGCCACGAGATTTATAAATTGTCTCTGATGTGTGGTCTTTGACCTTGGTGTAACACCATGTATACTGTGGATTGTATTTAGAAAGAAAACAAAAGTATTTGCTTTGTATGGAATTTCGTTTACCACAAGAACATCTTTATCATCGATAGTTTGACCAAAAAACTTTGCCTCCAAGTTTCTTAATTTTGATATTTGCAAATTTCCACCTACCGAGGTGTCACCCGGTCCTCTCATGTAAAATAATGCCCCGTAAAGTTTTTTCGGGTCATCTACATGAGAATTCCTTACAGAAGTGGGTTTATCGATGACGGGAGTGTTGATAGAAATATGGGCATCTGCAAGCAAATCAACGTTTTTATGAGAATCTATATGTCTTGTACCCAATTTTATTTCATTATTTAGATTTTTTTCTAAGATCTGTGGGTAATACTTTTTTATCGCTGGTCCAAAAACTCGAAAAAAATCATCGTAGAAATTCTGGTCAGCTTGTGCTTCAACAAATTCTCTTAGCACACTAGCTATTTGTGAATCCTTCCTCAAATCTTCAATTGTATAATCAAACCTTTGATTACTCCCATACTGATTATTTTTTGTGACTCTCTCGGTATTAGGAAATGCCTGTAAAAGTTGACTCAAAAAATCCTCTGTTAAAACATTTCTAGCTATGATGTGTGGATATGGATCCATGACAACATCACTCGAATCAAAGACGCTCAGTAAACTAGCGGGTGTATTTATTTTATTTCTCATGTCTGTATTATAACTCTTTTCTTATCTTTACAACAAAAGCAGCTCCAAAAAGACCTGGCCAAATTTTTTCAAAAGGAAAAATTCCTCTGTAAAAAATAATCTTACTTTTATCAAGATGACCAAGTTCCTTTAACCACCACCTTAAATCTCGATACGTCCAAAACCGCAGATGTTCAGAAGGGTGTAATCTCCATTGCATGGGAAACCTACCAAAGAAAAGGCGCAATCGATATACAATAAAACCTGTATTAGGAAACGAGAAGAACACCCCTTTTTTAGCCTTAGAAAGAAGTGTGGCTAAAACTTCTTCTGGGTTTTGAATATGTTCTAAAATTTCTAGGAGAAGTATATAATCCACATTGGGTAATTTTTCTAAAGATTCTCTATCACTGATATCAATCTTATAAGTTTTGATCCCGGAGGCCTCGGCTTTATTGAGAGCAAAAGAAGAACTATCCGCACCAAAAAGCTTACCGAGCCTTATATTGTCTTTTAAATATGCCAAGATTGAGCCATCTCCACAACCAACATCCAGAACCGAAGATTCGTGCTCTAGATTGTCTCGAATAATGTTAGCACGATCTTTTTGCCAGTCGGAAAGCTTGCCGATCTCTCCCCCTCTTTTTGATTGCCAGTATGCATCATAATCTACCTTTTTTATATCTAATTTTGGGTAGGAAAAAATCAAAGAAATCCATCTTTTTAGCTGGAACAGATACTCTTTTACTTTCATTATAGAATTCCACATTTTTTTGTAATATCAAAAAGTGTATCATATAATAACACTTTTTGATCACCAAAAGAACTTATTTTCATATTTTTTATTTGTTCCATTATGGGTATATCAAGTACAATCTCCTTTGCTAATTGATTTTTAACCATTCCATACCCATAATCCATCGACGTCTTGAGCAGTCCCACTGGATATATCCCGATAACATCGTACAAGAAAGAAGAGTATACCCCCAAACACGCGTGTGCCGGCACAAATGATTCTACAGCAATAACACAATTTTTACCCCCGTACTCTTCTATCTGTTTTTCGGTTGAAATGTCTTTTCTAATTTTAAGATACACATTGAATCCCTCATTATTCATTTTTTCAATATACCCCCTTACTTCATTTTTTGGGGCGTCTGTCTCGTAAGGAATAATCACAGAAATCTTCTCTGGAACAGCGGTATTTTGTTTTTCTAGATACTTAGATCCTCCAACCATGATAGCATCCTCTGGATAATAGGTACCAAGATCGATAAGCTCTTTCTTCCAATACTCGTTCCAGACAACTAAATGATCAGCATTTGGCATCCGACCGATTTGTCCATTATATTTTAGCCAGCCAACATGATATTTTGTAAAATGACCGTGTTGAAAAAGATATGATACGAGATTAGCTTTTTTAGCCGCAATCACTAATTCGTGTATATTCCGAGTATCATCGATACCCCAAAGTGCTTTTGGGTGCTTCCATTTAAACAGAAAAGTAAAAAGCTTTATCAATCTCTTAGATAAACTAAATCTATAGTCATATTTAGCGACTAGTGGTTCAATACCGTCCAAATGTCTCTGGCTTAGAAAAAAGGAAAAAGATTCTAGATAAATAACCAATCTTTTCCTCTTTATAAAATTTTTTATCGTCTGTCTCGATGGTATTGTATGCATAATCTCAACATAAGAAATATTTTCTTTTTTTAAAAATCTATACACATCATCCATACGAGAATCATTCATAGCGATACTCGAACTAGTTTTATCTAAAGCAAACAAAAAAATATCGGGCTTTTTTAGCAAAATCGCAAAAAGAGATTCCAGCAGTAAAAAAGATTTCAGTAAAAAATCTTTTACGCCACCAAAATATTTCTTTACCGCAGTATCCTTGCCACTAATTCTCTTTAGGTCAGAAAATAGAGACATTTGATAAATACCCCAAAAATCATAATTATCGTGTAAAAACAAATGATTTAATGGTTTACCGTCCACCAACGATGAATTCAACCTTTGTAGTGATTCTAATGTTTTTCTATAGTCAAGCGACATACTGTTGGATAATATCGTGCATATGAATAATACCGACGACCGAAGATTTTTCGAGTACTTTATCCAAAACAAACAGAGAGGTGATTTTGTTATTTTCCATAACCCGCAAGGCTTCTAATATCGTGCTATCCTTATTGATTATTTTTGGTTTTCTACTCATAAAGTCGTAGACTTTTTGTTTTCCGTCCTGCCCAAAAAGTCTCCTGATGTCACCATCCGTTAGCACACCCACTAGTTTTTTATTTTTCAAAACACCGACAATTCCCTTTTTATACCTATTTATTACTTCTACGGCCTGAAAAAGATCTCCTTCGTCCATAAGTGGTGCCTGGGTCATTAATTCTTTAACCCGTCTAAAATTCATACCCAACTTACCTCCTGGATGAAGTCTTGAAAAATGTTCTTCCGAGAAACCTTCTTTTATCAACCCACTCGCAATCAAATCAGCGGCCACCAAAGATACCGTGACAGATGCCATAGGGGCACAATTCATAGGAGAACCTTCGGTATCAATTTTAATTTCGATTATAGAATCGCTAATTTTAGCTAAACCTGACTTATTGTTCCCTGAAATAACTACGAGCAGAATATCGAAATGCGACTTTATATATTTACAGAATTTCACAACCTCTACTGACTCTCCAGAATAAGAAAAGGCCACTACCACATCTCCATTTTTGACTACGCCAGAATCACCATGAAAAGCATCCGTCGGGTGGACGAATAAAGAAAAATTACCCAAGCTTGTCAACGTAGCTGCACACTTTTGAGCAATAAATGCAGACTTGCCGATACCAGTTGTAATAATTTTACCTTGTCGTTTCGAAATAGAATCGATGACTTTTTCTATTTTTCTAAGAGATAGCTCTGTGAAGCAAGATAAGGCTTTTTTCTCGGAAACAATCAAATTTTGTAGTACCAGAAATGTTCCCTGTTTCATAATCCCATCCTATCACAATGACCAAAAAAACCCAATCTCTACTTAAAAAACGATATTTTTGTTATACTAAGTGACATGTGTGGTATTAATGGATTTACAGGTAAGAATGAGGAGAAAATACGAAAAATGAATAAGGCCATTGAACATCGTGGGCCTGATTACAAAAATATATATATCGATGAATACATAAGCCTCGGTCACACCCTATTATCTATCCGTGATGACTTCAGCGTGTCCGGGCAACCATATACAAAAACCGATTCACCGTGGATCCTTTTATTTAACGGCCAAATATATAACACGGACGATATCAAAAATAATCTAGGTAAACAAACCCATAAAATAAAACTCGATACAACACTCCTATTTTTGACAATAGAAAGACATGGATGGGATTTTATACACCATATCCACGGCATGTTTGCAGTCGTGCTATACAACAAAACAGAAAAAAAAGTACGCCTGTACCGTGATCCATCAGGACAAAAACTCCTCTATTATTACCTCAAAGATGGTCGCCTAATCTTCAGTTCAGAAATAAAAGGCATATTAACACACCACGATATCGACAGACGAGTAGATTCAGAGGCAGTAATTGTGGCTACTTCTATAGGATACATCCCAGGCACAAAAACACTATTTCACTACATTAAAAAATTAAACCTCGGTGAAATGGTTGAGTTTAACCTCGCCACAAGACAAACAACAGCTCGCTACATAAAAAGTACAATGGATAATTATTACTCAGAAAATCCTGAGATTGCATTCAATAAGCTACTTAAAGAACATCTTCAAAGTAAGCAACGGGTATCCATAAATCTAAGTGGTGGCCTAGATTCGTCTCTTTTAGCGCACGAGATGTCGAAAATCGGATACCAAATCAATTCATACACCAATCTATTTAAAGATTGTGATGAGAAATTCAACCGAGACGCCTTCTTGGCACGTAATCTTGCGAGAGACTATCGAACAACCCACTCAGAAATCACAGTTAGCAGAGAAAGTTACCTTCAAAACTTTATCGATGCATATCGTCTCATAGAAGAACCGAACTACAACATATCTTTACCGGCCTATCTACAGACCGCCAAAAAAGAGGGTTTTGCAGGAGATAAAAACCGAGTAATACTCTCCGGAGATGGTGGTGATGAAGTCTTTGGGGGCTATTCAACATACCTGCAAAGCAGAAAAATGGATCGACAAATCAGTCTTTTGGGGCCAACCTTGTTTAATTTTTTAAAAAATAGAAGAAATCACACAAACTACGACTTCAGCGACATTGTAGAAAGATGGTTATTTCTTAAAAAATTTCCGAGGAGTTTCCTGAAAAATCCTGCCCAGAATATACCAGTACTTAAAAAGTATCTAAAGGAAAGCTCCGCAGCATTTCTCGATTTTTATGGGAAAAAAGACAATTCGATTCAGCAAATGATGTGTCTCGATCGTGTGCTTTGGCTCGGAGGGGAAAATTGTATTCGCTCAGACAAACTCTATATGAGCCAGTCATTGGAACTCCGATCACCCCTCTCGTATCACCCGTGGAGAATTTACATTGACAACAAGCTCGGAGCAAAAGACTACATAAATGAAAAAGTAAATAAGATTTTTCTGAGAGATTATTATAAAAATAAATTACCCAACTATATAGTCGAGAGAAAAGATAAATCTGGCTGGAGATCTCCTGTAAGTACGTGGTATAATAACGAATACAAAGAATTATTTATCAACATAATTCGATCAGCAAAGAAAAATGGTTCAACTATAGACTGGGAGAAAGTAGAGAATGAAATTCAGCAAACCGATAGTTGGCCAGGAAAACACATCCATGTCTATCTTTCACTAGCAATATTATCAAAAGAATATAACATATCTATCTAAATGAACACTGTCTTTATTCAATCAAACAATAAACAACTTTTGGGTGCAAAATTAGCAAAATATGCTATTGAAAAAAACCTAGAGGATAAGAGCTCGGTGCGAATAGAGATTATAAATGTAGATCAACATCCTCTTTTTCAATCATTTATCGGAAAAACATATCTCCGCAATAATAAGGAGGTTGTCTATGACCCAAAAGATCTGCAATCCTTTACACTATCCCGATTCATGCCACCAGAACTTATGGGGTATACCGGTAAGGCCATCGTGATTGATCCTGACATTTTTTCCCTAATAGACATAAATGAACTTTTTGCTATGGATATGGGTGGAAGGGCTATTCTCGCCTGTAGTAAAAAGGGAGCATGGGATAGTAGTCTAATGGTACTCGACTGTGCTAAACTTACCCACTGGAAAATTACCGAGATGTTACACTCTCTCGAAAAAAGAGAGCTACAATATGGGGACATCATGTCTATGACTAGAGAAACTTCAGTACAAGAAATCCCACGAATATACAACAGTCTAGATATTTTGGACGAACATACTAAATTGATACACATGACCAACCGCCTCACCCAGCCATGGAAAACTGGCTTAAAAATTGATTTTACTCGTAACGACCCCGGCAAATATTTGAATTGTATCCCAAAAATATGGGTTCTGAGAGTATTTGGTAAGTGGCCGTCACGCTACCAAAAACATCCAGACCAAAGTATAGAAAAACTCTTTTTTACCATCCTAAAATCAGCTATACGAGATGGTATTATTACTTCTGAAGAAATTGATGCTGAAATCAAAAATGGCAATGTTCGCTCAGACATTTTAAAAAATCAATACATGGATTGATAATAAGCCACATACGTATCTACAGTATTATCCCAATCAAACTTGTGTATAAAATTAATCACCTTACTCCGCTTGAGGGTTAGCGCTTCTTCTATTTTGCGTGCAATATCTTGAGTATCACCCTGCTGAGAAAGATAGCCACTTACCCCATCTTCAATAGCACTCTCAATACCACAATTTGCGCTACCAACACTTGGTACACCAAACTGTCCTGCCTCAAGAATAGCCAGTCCGAAACCTTCAAAATGATTCTTTTTATTATTTGCGTTAAGACAGAATACATCTGCACGAGCATACCACTCTGAGAGTCCGACATCTGTAATATCTGAAAGCATTTGAATATATTTTTCATTTCCAATCTTCCGGATTTCTGAAACATATTTCGCATCAGAAAGATCACCGATGGTGACATATAGAATGTTAGGATACTTCTCCTTCAACAAAAGTACTGCTCTAAATGTGTCGAGTTGTCCTTTTCGCTCTTTGACTGCCCCAACAGTAAGAATTAGAGGGTATCTAGAACTTTTCTCTATTGTTACACTAGGTAATTTTGTAAGTCCCATGAGCACTGTTTCTACTGGAGCGTTTGGAATATAAGATCTGATTTGATCACGTGTATAATCACTAATACAAACAACTTTCAGAACTCGTTTAAAGATAATTTTTAATAGGGTCCTCTGCAAAAACTTTCTCATCGGCGCGACAGAATATGTCCCTACTCCAGACAAAATTAACTTTTTATTTGTACCTAGGACAGCGAAATACGCGTACAGGGCATACGGCCATATATCCATCGCATGAACAACATCACAATGACGGGCAGCCTTTCTTGCAGACAAAAAAAGACCAAAGTTTAGATTATTAATTTCAAATACACCGACATCAATATTGCGTTTCTTAAGATGTTCAATAACTTCTGATGAATACCTCCCCCATCCACCAGACTCTTTAACACAATTATTTGTAATAATTAGTACTCTCATCTATCTTTTACATAAAGTTTTCCCGACTCCTGATATTCTTTTTCTTCCCCTACAGATTCGATATCATAGTGCTTTCTATCAATAATGCTCTTTGCCGCCAGTATACCCATCTCCAAGGAGTGATCTTGGTTATTATATCTAAAACGCCCAGGCCGACCTATATAATAAAGATTTTCAAAAGTATCCAACCACCCTTTTATAGAATCGAGCTTGCCTTTGTAATTTAGATCATATATCGGATAAACATTCTTCTGCCTAATCACATACGATTTGCGCACATCATTTTTTGATATAAAACCCATATCAACAAGATGTCTTATTGCAAGATTAGAGATATCTGACTCTGCCATATTCCAAATCTCATCACCTTCAAAGCAAAAAACTCAAGAAAAAGTGATGTCATCCCAACAGGAGACATTTTCTTACTAAAATTTTTCATTTCACTAATCCTGCCTATTGGTATACTTTTCTCTGGTATATATATCCACTGATCATTTGTAACCTTATCTCTATTCAATGTAAGAAATACGTACACCTGACTGCGATAAGAAAGGCTATCACAAAGATCTATTATGTCTTTGGGCGCCTTTGGATCCAGTAAACTAACAAATGATGGTAGTGGTACCGTTTCAATCAGATTGTTAAATTCAAAATATACCTCTTCCTGATTACTTTTTGCCAAAACTCCAATCATCTTTTTGTCTTTATACTTTACCGAGACAGGTTCAGTATTCAAGAACACTTTGTATCCTTTCTTCAACAAACGCTCAAGTATCGTCTCGTAAATCAATCCTGAACCGTATTCAGGATAGTAAAATGTATCTATCAAAGTTTTGGGGATATCTTTTGAAGAAAACTGAAAAAAACGCAAACACGCATTTTTAAACATTGAAATAATACTAAGACCTTTGATGCGTTGACCTGCCCAATCTGTATGAATGGTGGACGCGGGTATACCCCATATTTTTTCAGTATAATTAATCATGTTAAATTCACCCAAAGTCTTTCCAAAATTAGCGTACACATAATCAGCAAAAGAAACTATCTTTTTATTGAAAACTTTATATTTTACTTTTCCCAAAAACAAACCGGCTCCCATTCTAATTGATTTCACAGGCCCAACATTTCTTATCGCCTGAAAAAAATCAACTGGATAGTCATAAAATTTACCATCAATATACTGCCGAGTCTGTCTCTTGACCTGAATCCACTTCTCATCGAGCAGGTCTTCTATAAATTCGTACAGATATTTGTTTTTTGAGAAAAAACGATGTGGACCATTGTCAGTTAAAAAAACATCATTTCCTTCTCTAAATGTGTACGTCTTTGCCAAACCACCAACTTTTGACTGGCGTTCAATCAAAATAAAATCTTTACCCGCCTTCATCAATTCCATCGCAGCTGCCAAGCCAGCAGGACCAGCGCCAATAATCAGCGTATCCGTATTAATTTTTTGCATAAACAGTATTATACAGGTAAAATCTCTTATTTGAAAAGACTAGTGTATAAGGCACATTTAAAGGATTGTCAGAAAGGATGTAATCTAAACTGTACTCTTTAATGATCAGGTCTACTCTCGCGGGATTATTTTTTAATCTTTCGATAATTCCTTCTCTTTTAACCCACTCTAATGCATAGTTTCTGTCGAATATAACCTGATCACCGCTTTGCTTAGTATAAAAAACACTCCGATTACAATGTAGAGTTATCGTCTCTCTGTCAGACACATAAAAAGGCTCTGTTAAAAATAGTTGGTTCGTTTTAGTGTTTTCTAAAATCCAGGAGCATAATTCTCTAAATGACTCACTTTGGATTGGGTATATCGAATTAATGAATACGTACAAACCAATTATGATCGGTATTGTAATCGAAATTTTAGGAATGGTCACAAATGATAAAATAAAAACTACTGGTATGGAAATCGCGAAGACTAAAAAAACTACCTTACTGGCTTGTATGTATAAGAATAAACAACTACAAAAGTATGACCCAATCAAAATTCCTGATATTTTGTCGATGATCTGTCTAAGTAAAAAGAAAAAAAGGAAGAAAGAAAGTATTGTTAAATCATATATAATTGGTGTCACAAAAGAAAAACTTAAAATAACACCAAGGAGCAAGAAACGGTAGAATATATCTCTTTTTTCTACTAAAGTAACGTCATAGAACTTAATGAGTAGGATTATAGAAAATAGTTGCCATACAAAAAAACTTCTATGCAATTGGAGTTGAGCTATAAAAGCTGAGTGTATAAGGTGTGACCCGACATAATCGAAAATAACAAAGATTGGATATACAGAAAGTAATATTAAAATATTACGATTTAGTATTTCTTTTTTATAGAGTATAAAAAATACAATCAAATAAACAGCCAGGTAAAAAGATACGCTGTAACTATTGATGGGGTGAAAAAATGTATCAAGAATTGAGTTACCCAAATAGCCGGAATGGTGGGTCACTACCGATGACCATACCTCATCGATTTTTAAAAACAAACTAGGTCCCTTTTCAACAAAACTAAAGTATAGAAATAAAAAACAAAAGGGTACCAGAGCGCTGATCACAGTTCTAACATCAGTATCTTTATAATTTATAACCAAACATAAATAAAAAAAGAACAAAAATGTTACCGCAGTAATGGGGTGGATCATTAAACATAAACCCCATAGTATTGGAGGTAAAATTGATTTCTTGTTAGTCAAAAAAATAGATGTGGCAAAGATCGCCATACCCTGCGCAATAGATACTGGTAGGGTCACTTGATATTCTGTCACGAAACCGGCAACCAAAACCAACGATAGGATACTAAACCTTTCTGAGGTATCTAGATATTTCAATATTAAAAAAACACCAAAAAAGAAAAGGAACCGAGAGACAAGTTCCATTAATGCCAAAATGATGAATATATCTAAATGGAGTAAGGATACTAGCCCAACAACTAATTCGTCAAAAATAGAGTACTGACTTTGGTTAAAAGAAAGAGAAAACTCTCTCTGAAAAAGAGAGTTGTCCAGTTTTTGTTCCACAACAGGAAGATAAAGCCCTTGTAAACCAGTGTCAACACTATAGCCAGTCAAACCACCAATCGGTAATGAAAAGAAGGAGAGGAGTGTAACCGCAACTACCGCGAAAAATTTCTGCATAAATAAAACTCTATCATACTGACTAACGAAAATACAGCCATGATCAAAATATATCCATCAACAGGTAAGCGATAGCGTGGAATTGCAACGGGACCAGTTAAAACCGCAAAGTACCCTATCAAGGAAACCAAAACGATCACCTCAAGTACACTCCCCCTCTTATAACCGAAATAAATCGAGCACAGCGCAAGGGCGGTAAGTAAAAACATGTACAACCTATCTACATTTAGTATATTAATCTCACCAAGTGGACGACCAATACCTATGACATCATTAAATATATTCCCCGTATTAATGCTTATGTACCTAATCGGACTAGAGATGAAAAATTTTGGGATAGCACTTAGATGAAAAATACCGTAGGCAAAAAGCTTACCTTCCATTTCTTTTGCAACAAAATCTTTTAAAATATCACTGTTTCTTAAAGATCTCAAATCATAGGTCTTTTCAAGATCCGCGATTTTATCACTGTACTTTGTGTCGTCCAGAAAATCTGGTAGGTTATACAATGCCATGTTGTAAGTACTGATAGACGAGATTGAGAAATGTCCGGAATACTCGTAATTCCTCAACATCCAAGGAAATACGATGATCGAAAAACCAAGTAAAAATAATACTATCGGTTTATATATTTTCCTACAAAGCAAAAAAATGATAACGATAATTGGCAAAAACATACCGATCGGTCTTATCAAAGTTGCATACCCTAAAAGCAACCCTCCTAGAAACCAATGTCTTATCAGAAAAAAAACGAGATACACAGCAATCAATGTACACATTGTAAATAATCCGTCGCTCAAAAACACCACACCATGAAACACGACCGAAGGAGAAACAGTATACACGATAGCAGTCATAGCCGCGTATTTCTCCCTCACAAAATAGAGAGCTATTAAAAAAACAAAAATCGAAGAAACTACTGTAATTAACATGGAAAAAACAAGACTAGCCGTACCGCCACCCGTTAAAGCTAAAAAAAAGGGATATCCTGGAGTACGAAAAGTCTCTAGTTTTTTGCCATCTAAAGAGAACGAGTTGTTACTTCTTATATTCTTCGACAAAACATAAAAATCTGGTGAATCTTGTCCCACCACGGGTACCGAATAGCTATTTTTATCAAAATCACCATATCGTTTTTCTAAACTTAGCAAACCCAAAAAACTGATCGTTTGAATTAGCAGACTAACAATCACGATAGTGATGATTGATTTTTTCATAGGTTAATATCTTTCAACACATCTTTATTATACCTAAATATGATTTTATAAATAAAAAAATTAAAAATTGCAATAATGGCCAGTGCTAACGGCTGGACAACATATATGTTCAAGACAAGTATGTGTACCCCAAAATATACGATACCAGAATTAATGGCGAGATTAACAACAGCATTTAATGCAAAAAAACTGAATTGTTTCTTTATTTTATCGCGTGACAAATCTTGAAAAGACCAGAACTTTTGAAAACTAAAATTAACCAGAACAGAAATGATAAAGGCAACTACAGAAGAGATGATTTCTGTCATACCGATTATTGTATGAAAAACATATACCATCGAAAGTTGTATGGTCGCCACACTACCTCCAACAATTACAAATCTAAAAAACGTATTGTTTAGAATCTGTTTCATTTATAATATAGTCTATTTTATACTTTTTTAGCTCTTTCTGGAAGCCAGATTTATAAAAAACCTTATAATTTTCTATAATCTTTGTCTTCAATTGAGAATAATGACTATCAATCTCTCTGTAATCAGATATTGAAGTGAGCCAAATATCCGGTTGATGAGCAAAAAGATCTCTCCAGTCCCTGAAAAAATACTCCCGCATATCATCTTGATTAAACAGAGAATCGACATTTTCTGGAGTCGCACCACGCATATAGAGTATCACCAAAAAATTATGCATAATCCGCTCATCTGGTACGGCTGAAAATACATACGGCGAGGTGTATGTATCGCACTTTGTATATGCTGGTATAGCCCATGCCAAATCAGCCTTTGGTTCGTAAGCCAGAATAACACAATCATCTGGCAAATTTTTATTTACCCAGTCAAAAACCCTCGCTCGATCTTGAATACGAATAAAATCATCTAAATTATTCACAAAACTAGGAATAGTCATGATTGATAGAAAAACTACAGATACGCTACCCGAAATAAAAAACATCTTGGGGACCCAAGAAAACAAACTAACACACACAATGAAAGCAACCAAGTTTGTGTATTGGACGAAATGAGCTGGCCAAACAGTCTTGCCAAGTACAACTTGGATATTCAAGGAGGTAATACAAGCGAGACAAACAATGAGAGATATCGCCCATGACCTGGATCGACAAAATCTGGTGTGTAGTAAAATCAATATGAGCGTCAGAAACTGTACCTTGTTAAAAAGGAATTCGTGAGTAAAAAGCATACCACTCTTACCTGGATTAAAACCCCCGATATTAAGAAGTGACCATGCGTAATGAATATTAAGTAGAAAACCAACCAGATAAATACATAGACAAAAACCAAACAGACGATATTCTTTCTGATACAAGAAAACTAAGCTAGTGAATCCAAGTACAATAGAACCAAGCACAAATGAAAAAAAATATCCCGTCATACACCCCAAAATTAAACCTGCCGATATAACATATCCCCATCTTCTTTTTTCGTATACAAAAAGCAGTAAGTGAAAAAAAGAAATTAGAAGCAATCCTCCCGTAATTGGATTGACAAGTCTTGTCCAAATTGAAAGATATGCACCATGGTAAGAACTAGTCACTATTTCTTTAAGAAAAGATGCCCTGGTCATATCGAAACCGAGAACACAAAAAAGTGCGCCGAAAAGCGCTATATGGACATTTTTGCTTTCAGAAACTCTCAGTATCAAAAAGTATATTAATAAGAAAAGTATTGCGGGAAAAATAAATTTTGTTGATATTACAAGACCAGAGAAAGCATACAGCCATTCTCCCCATGGCTGTTGGGCATTTGGCACACCTTTGTATTCATAAAAAACCGGGGATGCAATAGAAAAATGACCTTCCGTCACATCCCGAATCCGAGAAAGATAGACCTCTTCATTATCTTGATATAAGAAAGGAATGCCTTTGTAATTATCGCCTATTGCAACAACAGGGAGAACATACGGCAAGATACACACGATACCCACTAATAAGGCTGTTAAAAATGCCAAATAATGTTTCCGTAGCATATCTTTCATTTTCTAATAACACAGTAAAGAATAGACGCTGTGTGCGTAGAGAGAGGTAAATTATTAGTAATAACGTCGAGGAATTTTATTGGGAAAAACAAAAACAATGATATATTCACCAAAAACCAATAAAACTTTTTTGATCCAAAAGAAAATATCGATGGCAATAAATAGCAAAGCAAAGTGTTGAAAGCAGAGAATATTCCCGACCTTGCGCCGATTTCAACCATAGTAAAATCTTCGCACAGCTTCCGCAGACCTTGATCGGTCCATCTAGTATAGTCTGAAGGCGAACTATGAAATGGGTACAGAAACGGTGTACTAATATATGCAACTCCAGAAGGAATAAGTATTCTGTATATCTCTTTTAACACCGAGTCCGGATTTTCAACATGTTCTAATACATTATCACAAACGATCATGGAAACTGATGCATCTGCAAAAGGAAGCTTGGTGATATCTGAGACAATATCCACACCCTCAAACTGCTCTATATCCACATTAATCACATCTCGTGCCAATCGTCGTGGACCGGAACCAAGATTTATTTTTTTACCCTCAACATTAAAAATCTCTAGAAATCTTTTTGCGTTCAAACCACCCAAATAAGCTGGACCAAATACCGCTACTATAAAATAAAAAAAGGGGGGGTATTTTTTAAAAAAGGTTCTAATATTATCTTCTTGCAATTTGTCATTCTGCATATACAACATCATTTTAACCATTTTTTCCACCACAAAGCAAATACGAAAAGTGTCCAAATCTGCTTTCGGTTATCTTTTTTACCGTCCATATGCTCTTTAATTATTTTTTGCACATATTCCACATTAAATACACCGATCTTCTCTAAAGATTTTACACCAAGAATAGTCTCTATTTCACCCCTCAAATCAGCCCTAATCCATTCAGCGATAGGCATACCAAATCCTTTCTTTTTTCTATGAATAATACTGTCTGGTATCTTACCGGACATAAGTTTTTTTAATATATACTTACCCTGAAAACCCCTCATCTTAAAATCGATAGGTAAACTGTTCGAAAATTCAACAACCCTCGTTTCAAGAAAAGGTGCCCGAACCTCCAGTGAATTAAACATACTAGCTCGATCTACCTTGACCAGCACCTGATCCATCATATACCCCCTCTGATATTCCAGAGATAAATTGTCGTAGACTGGCATCTCTATATTTCGAAATAGATCTTGTCTCAACAAACACTGTCTTTCGGTATCTGTAAAAGGACTAAGCCATCTCTGATTTCTCCCATTTTTATCTCCATAGAAACCATATATAAATTTCTTTAGTTTAAAATCAAAGCTCATATTTGAGAAAGAAGTTGGCAAGTAAGAAACACCAGACTCAAATATTCTCCTTAAAAAAAGGGGGTCTTCTCGTAAATAGTGGCAATCTTCTCAGCAACAAAAGTGTCATACCCACAAAACAACTCATCTCCCCCATCACCGCCAAGTGCCACAGTAACATATCCTTTTGTAAACTGAGACAATAGATACGTAGGAACAATCGAGGCATCGGCAATTGGCTCATCCAACAAATCAAATATTTTGGGAATGCTCTCCAAACAATCTCTCGCACTTACAAAACTTTCACGATGATCTGTGTGAAGATGTTCCGCTATCTGTCTTGCGTATTTAGATTCATCAAACGATGGTTCCTTAAATCCTATTGAAAAAGTTTTTATCCTTGAATACTTTGATGCGTAATAAGCAATAGCACTACTATCTATACCTCCAGAAAGAAAGATACCTACCGGTACATCGGCAACCAGTCGATCCTGCACTGCCCTTGAAAATAAAGTATCTAGACGAACAAGAGACTCTTCGAATGTACTGGAAGAAATCTTGAAAGATGGTTCCCAATAGACCCTCTTTTCGACACGATTTCCATCCCAAACCAAATAAGTACCTGGTTCGAGCTTATATGTATTTTTAAAAATACTACACGGTGTTGGAATATACTCATATAAAAAATACTTATTTAAAGAAAAGATGTCTATCTCCTTCTTGAATTGTGGATGGGCAATCAGAGCTTTTAATTCTGATCCGAATAAAAAAGTGTTTTCATGAATACCCCAATAGAGAGGTTTTTTTCCCACTCTGTCTCGTGCTAAAAAAAGTTTCTTTTTCTTTGTATCATAGATAGCAATTGCAAACATCCCATGGATTTTTTCAAACACCCTCTCTCCATATTCATCATATACACTTAAAATGACTTCGGTATCAGTCTTAGTCTTGTAATCACTACCCTTTTTTAAATCTTTAAAATTATATATCTCTCCATTAAAAACGATCATCACGGTCCTGTCCTTATTCCACATGGGCTGATTACCCGATAAAGAAAGATCAAGGATCGATAGTCTAGCATGACCAAAACCAACATCTCCGACAATCTCTTGGCCCAAATGATCGGGACCACGATGAAAAAGTGTTCCGGTCATTTTCTGAAGTACATCAAGATTTCCTTCACCCACATATCCAGTGATTCCGCACATACATTATAGATTTATAGTTTCCTTTATAACATAGGGCTTAGTACCTCGTGACTCATAGTATGTACGCATAATCATTTCGGCAAGCACACCCATTCCTATAAGATTCACCCCTGTAATCCAGAGGAAAACAGTCAAAATTGGTAACGGTGTCTGGACAAGATGCAGGCCGTATAACCGTAAAATTAATGCCGATAGACCACTTAGCGTACCAAAAAAGATAAAAAAGAATCCAATTCCACCAAAAAAATGAATCGGTCTGTCCATATACCGATCAAGAAACTTGATCAAAATCAAATCCAACAAAACACGAAAAGTACGTGAGATTCCATAATTACTTTTTCCAAATCTTCTCGGAGCATATCGAACTGGTACTTCGGTAACCTTTGCACCCTGCCAAGAAGCATAGGCTGGAATAAAGCGATGCATTTCTCCATACAGAGGTACCCCATAAATAACATCTCTTCTGTATGCTTTGAGTGTACAGCCATAGTCATGTAATTTGATTCCGGTAATATATGATATCGCCTTATTGGCAAGATATGAAGGGATTCTTCTCGTAAAGAAGCTCCTCTTCCAACGTTCTTTTCTCCAACCAGAAACAACATCATACCCCTCATCCATTTTTGCCAAAAGAGTAGGTACATCAGCGGGATCATTTTCCATGTCAGCATCCATTGGTACCAAAACATCCCCCGTAGCATGTGCAATCCCAGCAGAAAGAGCAGCAGTTTGTCCAAAATTAACTTTAAAAATAACTGCTTTTATTTTCTTATCTTTTTGAGCATATTTCTTAATAACGTCTCTGCTCGTATCGGTAGAACCATCATCAACCATCACTATCTCATAATCTTCTCCGAACCCAACAACAATAAGTTGCATTTTTTCATACAGTAATGGTATGTTCTGTGCCTCGTTATAGATAGGTACAATAAAAGAAATTTTCATGTAGTAATTCTATCACAAAAGTCCGTAATCATCTCCGCTCGGACAGACCAATCGTATCGCAAGCTATCTTTTTGGGCCTGTTCTGCGAGTTTTCTCGAAATAGTGTGATCAAAAGCTTTTCTAATACCCTCCGAGAGGGCTTTTGGATTATCTGCTTCGACCAAAATAGCATTGGTGTCGTTTAATACTTCACAAATCGAGGGTATCTTTGATGCAACGATAGGCACTCCGCTTGCCATATATTCAAAAAGTTTCATCGGAGAAGTGTATAGGTTCGAAATTGCTTCCTTTGCGGTATTTGGCAAGACCAACACGTCAGCTGATTTTAAATACAAAGGAACTCGATCGTATGTCTGTTGCGGAAGTAATGCTATGTTGTGATCAGAATTTCTCGTTCTAAAATCAACCTGATGTTTCGCGCTACCACCGACAAAAATAATGTCAGTATCTGTATCCAAAAAAGTCCCGGCATCCGCGAGAGTCTGTACGCCTTTCCAACCATAAAGTTGCCCAGTGTACAAAACAATTTTTTTGTCAGTCGGTAAACCCAGTTTCCGCCGTATACTAACCATGTCCTCAGAAATCATGAAGTGAGATATCGAAACCCCATCTGGAGCCACAATGATATTGTCCTGAGAAAAATTCTCTCGTATGTAAAAATCCCTGAGACCGTTCGAAATAGCAATAATCCCATTAAGTCTTTTGCACAAAAAATCTGTAAAAAAACCTTTCTTAGCATCATGTACTTCCCAAAACTTTTTTGACTTTATGGGCAATACACACAAAAGTGGTAATCTATTCCTCGAATAGACCACATCCACCTTATTCTTTATTAAATACAAAAAGGCTCCAATCGCAAAAAGCATCGACTGAATCACAAATCCTATCTTTCCAAAATGAATCAAATCAAGGGTCGGGATAAAAACTATTTTAAAATTTTCTTTGACGCCATAATACTCGTAGGTATCTTTTTTGATTGTATTCATCCTCTGTGGCACCACCAGGACAAGCTCTGCCCCAAGATCAGCGAGAGCCTCACAGGTTTTTGCTATCTGAATACCATGCGCTCGTTCAGTGGGTATACGGATATTGGCAATATAACAAAACTTCATGAGAATGAGTGAAAAATGTTAGAAAAATAATTTCGAGCTCTCCCCCATAACACCCTGCGCTATGGATAAGTCGGTCTAACCGATGTATCCACCACAATACCCTCTTTTTTACAAAGCCACAATGCCCCCGGCATCCATTTACCCTTTTTTATGGCGGTAGGAGCATAATAATCCAAAATCGGCTTATACGCAGACAAAAATAACTCAGGTAATACACCCGATCGCCGAGAACCGTGGGTTTCCATATCCCAACCACTCTCCCCGGGACGAAGCAACTTTTTCAGTATCTGAACTGACCAAATAGATGCCTGCAAGGAAACTCTGTAGGAAGATTGTGGTAAAATAGTCCCAAGTGAAAAATTATGCTCGAATACTTTGTCCGGTTTTGGTGATGGTACCAGCCTAACATATCCCGCTTGCCAGTTTCTCATATTTTCGACTAGTTCAAGAATGTTTTTTGTCTGCACCTTTTTCTGCAAAAAATAATCTTCTTGCATATACAAAACATATGGTGTATCTACCATCTCGAGTACTTCAAGCAAATTACTTGCCCATTTTTTATCTTTAATATGTAGCGTGTTTACACGAACATCAGGATACTGTTTCTGTCCAGAAATAAGGTAGACCGAAAAGGGGCAGTCAGACCAGTATCTGAAAAACAAGGTAAAAAAAGGGTGCCAGGCGTCCGAATACGCATCACAAGAAGACACGATAATCGCACAGTCTTTATTTTTTTGCTCCAAAGGCATAGTATTGTCCGGGTAAATGTCTAATCTCAAAACCATTCCACTCGCGCTGGCTTGTACTGATATATTTTTTAAAATACGCTACATTATCGATGTCTTGAAAACGTTTTTGATATGCAATAAGCCAATACGTTGCAGTATCAACGGATTTCAAAACGATTTCTCTCAACTCTAGTGGTGACTCACTAATCGACCATGTCGCAATAAATAAATCTGTTTTTTCGAGCAAACATTGTCTTTTAAAATCTTCTATATTGGTTAAAATAATTATTCCTACTTTTTTTGTGGGTTGCCTAAATATAGGTACTCCTATATCAAGAGAACTTAAAAAATACTCCTGTAACGCTGCAAATTCAGGTACATCAAAAATCACATATCTACCCTTGAAACCCATTTTATAGAATAGTCTGGCCATACTGCCGTAACCGCCACCAAATTCGACAACTTGGGACATTTTTTGGATAGCTATGGGATAGGCAGCTAAAAATTGCATCACGCTATAGAGATGATGGATCAGATTTCCGCTCGAATCTGACATCATGGCAAAACTTTTTGGATTACCGATTCGATCCTCAACAAGATATCGCTGCAGATCTCCCCAGTTTGGCATTCTCCTAAGGGATTCCAACTCGACCAGCTTACACTCATGAAACATCGTTCTTTGCACCACGTACCATTGTAGAAAATTTCTCGGATCACGCCATAAAATTTGACTCCTCAATTCAATCCGATTTTGCAACCATGCTTTTGTTGCATCTGAAGCATTTGGATCTACCGCGACAGAAGGTAAGGTTACAATTTCTTTTCGCAATTTAGAGATCGATGTTTTTTCCACCATAGTCATCCGCGAAGATTTCATACGCCAGAAAAATTCTTCCACTATATTTTTGATAAATTGTTTCATATTATTTGATGATTCTCTTATCCCGAGCTTTTCCCAGTATCTCCATAACTCGGGCAACCGAAGAATGATCTTCCAAAATCTGTTGGTATTCAGGGATCATTTTTTTCTCATCGTATCCACCCTTGAGAAAACGACCGATTTTATTAAGCTGATATTCAAGATCATATAGATTTACAAACTGATGTATTCTATCGTATTTCAATCTATTGCTATCCGGCTGATAAATATCTATAGTCTCCGTGATCAAAATACAATTATTCCCAAGAATCTCCCAAAATCGGGCCGTGTCATATCCCCCACCACCTATTGATATGCCGACCTTTGAGCGAGCGAGTAATTGATAGAATTCATTTCTACCGTTCTTTTTTCCCGCATCAAAACTAAACCCGGTAGTTACTTCTGTGTGACAAGTAAAACCGTTTTTACTGCAAAAATCTTTTACCAATTCCCTCGCATATTTTCTTAGTGGTGGATATTCGTCTTGACCGAATACACAGAAAAAATCAATGTCTTTACTGACCAAATCAGAGTACTCATTCGTATATCGAGACTCGATACCAAAAGGAAGTGGAATGATCTTGTGTATATATGGTTTTTCACGCCTAAAATAGAGCGCACACATATCGATCATTTGAGAGTTAATTTTCCCGTTTCCTTCAAATATACCGTCCAAAACTGATTTCTGCACCACACTGTCGTACCGACGGTTTTTACCAAGCTCAGCACCATCGATATAGATAGTCTTATCCCATCGACTTATTTTTTCAGCAAGAGGAAAATTAGTAAAACGTTTACCATATATCAAAAAAATGAGGTCGGCGTTTTGAGCATAGCGGACAAAATCCTCGGTGGATACTTCATACTGACTAAGCTGAAGTGGGGTCGTGTAGCTATGCTCTCTTGGCAGACAGAAAGAGAGTTCTGGAAACTTTTTCTTTAATCTTAATAATCCGTCAAATATAGTGTCTGCCAAAACATCACTTGCTTCTGTCGGACTAATAATTGCAATCTTATAATTCATTTGTTTTTACAACATAGCAAATCTGATGGCCAAAAAGGTTTGGCCAAAGACGGAATAAAGGAAGACCAAAAAGTTTGAGTCCGTTTGACGCCTCAGACTTAACCAAAGTAAATCCACATGAAACAATCCAGTCTAGAAAATCACTATGCGACCAATATCGCACATGCTCAGAAGGATGATACACCCACTGAGTAAAAAAACGACCAAAAAACATCAAGTGTAATCGAAATCTGTAGAAAGCGCTATTTGGAATAGTGATAATCAGATTTCGAGCATTTTTTTTAAGAACCGCCACCACCTCCTCAGGATTCGTAAGATGCTCAAGAACCTCACTCAAGATAATATAATCATACTTTTTATCCAACAAGATTTCCGAAGGTTTTTCAAGGTTAATTTGCACACTTCGTATACCATAGGCACCATATCCTTTTAATACAACCTGAGAAATATCGGCCACCTCAACCACTATGCCTTTTTCCTTAAGTTTTACCGGTAGAAGAGAATTACCACAACCAACATCAAGTACCTGAGAATCCTTCGGAATATATCCAAGGATAATTTCCTCTCTTTCTTTCAATTTCATATTAATCGTAAAACCGCGACGAACCCAGTAATCGTTGTAATCGATTTTTTGTATATCCGAAAAATTTGGTTTACGTGTACCAGCAAAGTAAAACATATTTAGTGAAGCCAGCTTGGTGGCAAATTTTTGAGTATTTCGATATTCTTAAAACGTTTACTTTTTTTTGCACCTGTCTTTTTTGCCCAATGTACCATACGAGTCACACCTTCTTTTAAATCTACTTTGGGCTTATGATTAAAAATAGATGCTACCTTTGAGTGGTCAGAGTATGCGATACGGACCTCATTTCGCGCGGTATGATAATTTTTCTTCAAAACAACGCCGCAAACTTCAGCAACAATTTCAGCCAATTGATTAACTGTATATGGAATATCTGCACCAATGTTGAATACCTGATTAAGTGCTTGTGGGTTATAGATTGACCTAGCAATAATCCCAGCTACATCGGCAATATGAGTAAAGGCTCGCTTTTGCTCTCCATCACCAAAGATAGGAAGCTCTTCATTCTGCAGTATCTTATTAATAAAAATTCCGATCACATTACGGTATTTATCACCAATATTTTGACGCTCACCGTACACATTGTGTGGTCTAAATATAATGTAGTCCATGCCGAACATCTTTTTCGTAGCAATAAGTTGTAATTCGACTGCGTATTTTGAAATGCCATAAGGGTCCTCTGGTTGGGGCACAAGTTCTTCTTTCATGGGCACCTGATTGTGTCCGTAAACCGCAATCGAAGAAGTAAATACAAACTTTTTTACCCCCGTGTTAATCGAGGCGTTGATAAGATTAATACTCCCTATCAAGTTATTCTCATAATTGAATCGTTTGATAAAATGACTTAAGCCCTCTGCGGCATACGCAGCCAAATGATAGACATTTTCAAATGCATACTTTTTAAAAAGTTTGTTTACCAGCACATGATCCGTAATACTCCCCTTTACAAAAATTGCACCTTTAGTAACATTTTCTTTGAAGCCTCCCGAAAGATCGTCTAGGACAACCACATGGTGCCCCATTGTAAGTAACTCGTCCACAACATGTGAGCCGATAAAACCAGCCCCACCGGTCACCAGACTTGTTACTCTTTGTGTCTTATCAGAACCCTTTTTTATTTTTTTCATATCGTATTTTTTAATACCATCTATCATCCAGTATCAAAACAGTTTATCGTCTATTTTACTTTGAGTAAAGCGCCCAGAAGGTCTCGTACTACCTCATGTGGTGATAGCTTTTTCTTAAAAAGAGCATATCCTTTTAGTGCGATCTCTTCCGCCCTCTTCTTGTTTTCTTTGAGCCACCGTATTTTCTGGGCCAGACTAGCTCCATCAGCGGGAGCACAGAAAAGCATCGTCTCGTTATCAGTAAAAATTTCTCTGAGAGCCGGAGTGTCCCCAGAAATTACTGGTCGACCCATAGCGACAGATTCATACAATTTATTTGGAATAACCCGTCTGGTCTTTTCAGTATCACCAAAAATACCCAGACAGACATCAGCCTGCGCCATGTAATAGGGTAGAGTTTCAAATTCCTTCTTACCCAAAAGTGATACTACGTCTTCAAGATGCGCATCCTGCACTTGCCGTTGGATGACCTCAAATTCCTGACCCGTGCCAATAATAGTAAAAATTATATTTTCTTTTCTCAAAATATCTGCCGCATGAATTATGTATTGTATACCCTGTAACGGTATAAACATGCCATGAAAATGGACTGCAAAAACATTTTTTGATTCTACCCTATTTCGTGGATAGAAAATAGAGTCATCCGCACTAATGGGTACAACTATACATTTCTCCTCAGAAACACCGAACATTGTATTGAAATATCCGACATGTTCTCGAGTGTCCAACAACACCCGCGAAACCAGAGTACAGCTATACCAGTCCAAAAATCGATCTTTGTACGCCTGCAGACTAGCTGAGGAATACACCTTTCGGTCAAACACATTTGAGTCGTAGAGTGAAAGGAATGCGTCAAAAATAATCCGCCGACCAAACAAAAGACAGGCGAGCCAAACGACCGTGTGTCCCGGAAAACCAACAATAACATATTCAAATTTTTCTACTCGTATTTTTTGATATTCTCGAAATAGCTGTATATATTTTCCAATACCGGGAAAACTTTTTGGGTCAACCCTACACTCAACAATCCGATATCCATTTGATCTTAAACCAGAAAAAAGCACACGGTTGCGTGCATAATTAGGATCGTACATACCAAAAAAACAAACTGATTTCATAGATGTGCAACAATACTACTAATCAAGCGGTCGAGTGATGATTTCTCCCTGACTTGAACCTGTAAATATCGACCGATTTCTGAGAGATCTTTTCTGGCATATAGACCCTTAAATAGTTTTGTCAAAGCAACAGCATCCCTTTCAGAAAACATCAGATCATGCGTGTACTTTCCCAAATGCTCTATAAAAGCTCGGTTAGAGACTAGCACGGGTACTCCAGAGGCCATCGACTCCAGTACCGTTTTGTCTAAACCGCCGGTTGGACAGAGATTGATACTTGCTTGCGAAATCGCAAACTCTTTTGGTAAATCTTTGTTTGCTACCGCACCGAGAAATCGCACCTTGTTTTGCAAACCTCTATCGACAACCATCTTCCTCAGCATACTATCATACGCGACATCTTGTGCTGTAGCAGTGGCACCAATAATATCCACAATGATCGGTACCTCTTTTGAACAAAGGGCTACCGCTTCAATCAAAGTATCGAGATTTTTAATTGACGTAATCCTTCCCACCGTAATCACTCGAAACTCTTTTTTGTCATTTACATGCTCAAGATCACTAGAGAAGAACCTATCTACATCCACCGCCTGACCCATGTACACAACCTTGCCGCTTGGAATACCGAAACTCTCTTTTGTAGCAGTAAAAATTTTTGTAGCCAACTTTTCGGCGATACGCAACTTCAGATCAACGTTTCGATGCACGTACCACAATGCAATCTTTTTTCGAAGCACAAAAAAC
>Ga0172372_10002424_pt1 | contig 28294 bp, 34 predicted proteins | sample LakKiv5m_2_FD_114544 | JGI IMG/M metagenome (GOLD analysis project Ga0172372, IMG submission 114544) | Freshwater microbial communities from Kabuno Bay, South-Kivu, Congo - kab_092012_9.5m | ecosystem: Environmental > Aquatic > Freshwater > Lake | place: Democratic Republic of the Congo...
GTGCCCGCACCTACCGCATTGCCAGCCAGGAGACACCGACATGCCAAGCATGACCATCACCGTAGAACGAACCCCGATGACCCTGCGCATCGATGGGCGCGAGATTCGAGTCGAAAAGCTTGGGATCAAACTGCCCTTTGGCCGTAAGCCCACCGACCTGACAGACATCGCTGGAAGTGGCGACGATGCCGTCTACATCACCGAGACCCGGGACCTCTCAGCTGAGGAATTCGACGACTTTGCAGGGCACCTTTACAAGTCACGGGACTGGCTCGACGGCAAAGGCGGGTACTGGGAGGACGGTCGCCTGTGCGTTGAAGTCCACGCACCCGGAAGGCCGTACCTCTTTGTAGACCCCTCAGGTAGCGATTACGGTCGCTACGTCGCCAGACTCGGCTGAATTGTTAGAAGGGTCGACGGCTGGGACTCCCAGGCGGGTGGCTTTGCGACCGGTGAACTCTTCCCAACGTTTGACGATCACGTCCACGTACTTTGGGTCGAGTTCGATGAGCCGGGCTCTGCGTCCAGACTTCTCGCAAGCAATCAGCGTCGAGCCTGAGCCGCCAAAGGGGTCCAGCACCAGGTCCCGCGTCTTGCTGCTGTTACGGATCGCCCGCTCGACCAACTCCACCGGTTTCATGGTGGGGTGCAGATCGTTCTTCGCGGGCTTCTTGACGTTCCACACATCACCCTGATCGCGAGCACCGCACCAGTAGTGGTCGGCACCGTCTTTCCAGCCGTAGAGGATGGGTTCGTATTGGCGCTGGTAGTCGGCCCGTCCGAGCGTGAACGTGTTCTTGGCCCAGATGATGAAGGTGGACCATTTGCCACCAGCAGCGCGAAACGCAGCTTGCAGGGTATCGAGTTCACTGGAGGACATGGCGATGTACACCGCGCCCTTGGTTCGATTGAGGATATTGTCGCAGGCGTCGAACAAGAAGCTGCCAAACCCTTCGCCCAGGTTGTCGTTCATGATGGGGCGATTCTTGCCGCGCATCTTGTCCTTGGCGGTGTTGGCGTAGTTCACGTTGTAGGGCGGATCGGTGAAGGTCATGTCCACCAGCTCTTCACCGAGCAAAGCCTGATAGTCATCAGCCTTGGTGGCGTCGCCACAGAGCAGCTTGTGCTCACCAAGGACCCAGATGTCACCCGGCTTGGAGACCGGAGTCTCGGTGACCTCGGGGATTGCATCTTCATCGGTCAATCCGTCTTGGCTCTGCTCTTCGCCGGCAATCAAAGCCTCCCACTCCTCAGTGGAAAAGCCCGTGAGGCCAAGGTCAAAGCCCGCGTCCTTTAGCTCGGACAACTCGATGCCAAGCAGTTCGTCTTCCCACGAGGCGTTCTCACCGATCTTGTTGTCGGCCAGGATCAGGGCGCGGCGCTGCGTGTCCGACAGGTGCTCAAGAGGCACCACAGGCACCTCGGGCAGTCCGAGCTTGCGTGCCGCCAGCAGGCGACCATGACCAGCGATCACGTTGTTCTGGCCATCAATCAGGATCGGAGCGCCCCAGCCGAACTCTCGAATGCTGGCCGCGATCTGGGCCACCTGTGCCTCCGAATGCTGCTTGGCATTGCGGGCATAGGGGATCAGCGCTTCGACCTGGCGGTACTCGATGTGGATTGGATTCATTGGGACCAGAAATGGAAAAACCCGCCGGGTCTTGCCACATGGGCCACCGGGCGGGTTCGTGAAATCGTGTGATCGGAGACGCATCTCTCGCGACCGTAGACAGAATTTATCGCGAATCCGGGTAAAACGCGACACACCCAAATTCGAGTTTTTTCCGCATCTGTTCGGATCGCTTCTCATGGGTCAGTGGTGACACGAAACGCCTATCAACCTCCACGCGAAATTTGGTCCGTGATCACCTGAATTGCGACTTCCCAGTGGCGCTGGGCCGTACGCGGTGACACCCCGAAACGCTTGCCGATGTCGTACCAGCGCCAGCGTTCGGCCCGCATCCACACCAGCTTTCGCTGCTCCACCTCCAGACACTGGACCCACTGCATGACCACGAGCATGCGTTCAACCTCTGCAGGCGTGGGCGGAAATCGGTAGACCGGCGCATCGTCACTGGCCATACGCTCGTACTCCGTGCGAACGATGGTGGGCCAGACGTTGAAGTGGCCCTGCACCCTCACCGGTGGCAGGCGATGTGCCGTGCGTGCGGCTTCGATGAGCCAGTTGGCGACGTCGTCCGTCGTCCATGCGAGTGTTGCTGCAACCATGTCATCCCTCCTGTGTGTCCAATGCCCAGTGCAAGAGCGCCAGGGCATCCGCTTCGTTGTCGTCGGTCACAGGGTGCCCCAGTGCCCGCATGGCCTGCATGACCTCGTCCTTGCTGGCGTTGCCTTTGCCGGTGGCGTGGCGTTTGATCGTTCCGACTGGTACGCCCTGGTACGGCAGGTTGTGGTGCTCGCACCAGGCGGTCAGCGTGGCCAACAGGCCGCCATAGACATGGGCTGCATCCACCCCGGCATGCCGGCGCACCTCTTCGAAGTACACGCTGTGGATGTCGCTGGCCAGGTGGCGCATGTCGCTGAGCCAGCGCTTGAATCGCAGGTAGCGCATGCCACCGCCCTCATAGCGGCTGGGCCGGAAGCTGGTGAATCCATGGGCGAGTTGTCCGTCCATCATTCGCATGGCCCATCCGGTGGTGGTGCCCAGATCGATCGCAAGGACCACGGTGCGTGAAGCCAGCACCAGATCAACCGAGTGGGCAAGATCCCTACGTAACGGAGAGAGGGCATCAGCCCCCTCTCCTACGTAGTAGGAGGGGGAGATTTCGCCAACTTCAGAAGTGGCAGAAAGTGAATAAAAACAAGGACTTGGCTCAGTTGGCAACTTTTGCCAACTGCCAACTGCCAACTGAACCGGAAAATGGCTAAGTCGTTGATTCGTAATGGAATTAAGTTGGCAACGGTCTGCCAACTGAATCCAGTTGGCAAAACTTTGCCAACTTCCGCCACTGTTTTTGCCAACTTGCTCCTGCGTGCTCTTGTGTGTGCCATTGCACAGATGCTGGCCAATGCGGGCATTTTCCAAAGCGCGGCACATGAAGGCGCGTGCGTGCGATTGCGCACCAATGCGTGCGCTCGCCAACGTGCCGGCCGTGATGTCTCTATCTTGGCAAATCGTGTTCATTCGGACTCCTGTGGGTCATTGCTGTTTTCGGGGTAGACCCACACTTCCGGGTTCTCGACGGGCATAGCCGCCCCGGAAAGCGGGCACTTGTAGTGGGTGGGAAGGACGCGAAGCGGAACCGTGGGCACCTCGCCGGTGTCCGGATCCGGGTCGCCCTGGGGCAGGTTGACCACCATGCTCTCGACGCACAGGTAGCCAAACTTGGATCGCCCAATCGAGGGCAGCCCGTAGTCCTGTGCGTTGCGGAAATACTTGATGTAGCCCTGTGTGGCCAGGGCAGACAGACGCTCGCGGATGGTGCGCTCGCCGCCCAGGCCAGCCTTGCCTTCGAAGGCTTCGGCGAACTGGTTGGCGGTGTAGCAGTTGCCCTTTAGGCTTTCGTCGAGCAGGATCTGCAGGATCACATCGAGCTTGCGCAGTCGCTCAGCATCAAGCCGATGACCATATTCCTTGAGGACCAGCCGCTCGCTGTCGTTCACGATCGTCCACTGGTTATCGACCTTGTCGACGCAGCGGGTTGGTAGTCCAGGACCGTTGCGCAACTCGAAAATCAGTTGACGCACCGTACTGGCCTCATCAGGCCGGTGCAGCATCAGGCTGGCGGAGTAGTAGCTGCGCAGGCTGCTCGCGCCGGCAAAGGCCTGGAATGGATCTTCTTCGAACTGGCGTTTGGTGATTTTCTTGGTGTGATGGACCAGGATCACGCCCGCGTCCGGATTGACCGCAAGGTGCAGCTTGGCCACGCGACGCGTGAGGAAAAACATCATCGCGTCGTTGTCGTTCTCACCACCAGCACTGCCGCCGTCAAACACGTTTCGAATCGGATCGATGGCAATGATGTCTGGAGGCTCGCCAGCAAAATGGGCGCTGATGGCCTGGATCAGTTGCTCCAACCCCTCGTCGTTGAGAACCAGTTGCAGCTGGGGCGTGACCATCAGATTGCGACGGGCAAGCGCCAAGGCTTCCTTGGGCAGAACGATGTTGTGCATGCGCTCCTTGAGGTACGGATACCGAACCTCGGCCTGGATGTAGACCACCTTGAGCGGTCGCGCAGGCACCATGTTCAAAAACGCCACGCCAGCGGCCATGTGGGCAAGCCACGCCAGCAGGAAGTCGCTTTTCCCGACCTTGGGCGCACCGCCGAACACGGTGACGCAACCGTGCATGACGATCCGGTTGGAGACGAGATCAGGTGGCGTAGGGGTGTCGTCATCCAGGATCTCGCCCATGGTGTAGATGGGCAGAGCCGAGGTGCTGGCCTTGACCGTGATTCGCTCGCCAGCTGAAATGAAGGCCTTGCAGTCAAAGCCTTCGGCGACCGCATCGGCTGCATCCCACTTCTCTGTTTTTGATTCGGGCGGCACAACGATTGCGACCGAGCGACTGCCTGCCGCGACGCAGGCCTTGGCTGCACTTTCCGCGTAATCCCAGCCGGGTAGATCCCGGTCAGGCCAGATCACCACATCCTTGCCTCTCAGGGGCGACCAATCCGTCTTGTCGATGGGCGCGCGCGCACCGTTCATGGCGGTGGTGGCCACCACCCCAAGCTCAATCAAAGCCTGGGCACACTTCTCCCCCTCTACCAGCACCACCTGCCTGGCTGACGCCATGGCTGGCTGGTTGTAAAGCGGGCGCGGGTCAGGGGCACGCCACATCCGGGCGCGTACATCCCAGGGCCTGAACTCCTTGCGGCCAGGCTCTGGGTCATAGCGGTAGACCCGGGCGATCAGCGTGCCGTCGGCTCGTTTGTAGTCCCAGGTGGCGGTGTAGGGGCCAAGTTCATCGACCGGCTGTTGCCGGACATCGCGCTTGATTGATTTGCTGATGGGTGGCGCCACGCCACACCACTGGCGAACCTCTTCAAGGATCCGAGTGAAATCTGTCTTGACGGACAGGTTGCGCGACAGGCCCCAGGCATCGAACATATCGCCACCCATATCGGTGGCGAAGTCGAACCAAAGCCCGCGTCGCGCGCCCTCCATCTCAACTACAAGGCTCTTGCCGGGTGAACCGTCAATGTCACCTACATAGAACTTCCCACCCCGGATACGCCCCTGAGGGAACAGGAACAGCAGGACGGACTCGAGCCGATCGATCAGCGCATGGCGCAATCCTTCGACATCTTCTGTCGTCCCGGGTACGCGATCCGCTGCATCGTTGAAGTCGAAGTAGCTGGACTCATGCATCAAGACCCACCCCAGCAGCGTTCCTGCCATGAACAGAAGCGGCAATCCTGGTGGGTCGGCGTGGTCGAGAATCGGGGAAGAACTTCCCCCGCATCGGTGGCCGTGATGACACGCACCGCCCGATCGGACATGCGCTGAGCGAGGCCACCATCGAAGGGGACCAACTCGAACCAGATTTCCTGGCTGTCCTTGTTGATGGCTGTGAAGAGCGCAGGGTTCTGCGAGATCCCCGGAACGCTGGCCTCCATGTAGGCCTGATAGAGCGCCATCTGCGCGGCATAGACGGGCTTGGACCTGGCCACACCGTTCTTGACCGTGTCGCGCCAGGACTTGTCGTTCATGGTCTTGCATTCCCACAGCGCGGGATAGCCCATACCCAGTGACGCCGGTCCGCAGTTCAGGATGCCGTCGACGTGTCCCTTGATGCGGCCGCGCGCCACGGAAAATCCGAACTGACCACCCTGAGCTTTGCGGGTGTACAGGTCAAACCCGATCAGGCGCAGCCAACGGATGGCGAGGTCTTCCAGTTGGTGGCCCACCTCGAATACCCGCAGCAGTCGACCAGAGAACTCCCGGCCTGGATCCACAGGCGTGCGGGTGTACTCGAACTGGAGCGCACGCTCGCAGGCGACTCCCAGGCGTGAAGCGCCCAGATAGTCACGCGGCGTTTGCGCGTCGCGCTCCAGCGCCAGCGCGTCATCAATGAGCGAGACGACCTGTTCATGAAATTTGGGACGGTGATTGAAGTCCAGCATCACACCCGTCCTTGCTGCAGGCCTGCAGCCTGCGTGGCAATACGCTGCTCAAGGAACGCACGGTCCTTGGCAGCCATGCGTTCATGCTCTTCGAGCATGCAGTCCTGATAAGCGGACACGACCACATCGATGAGTGTGAGAACCTCCTGCCGGCTGTAGTCGGCCAGTGGCCGTTGCATGCCAATGGAGCCCACGTACTCACCCAGCGGGGCCAGGCAGGACTGCATGGCGGCGATCTCCATGTCACTGGGGTCGATCATCTGCCCCTCCGTTTTGTTCATGAGCTTGGAGAAGGCCTCCTGACAGCGACGCGAGCAGAACACCCACTTGTCGTTGTGGCGAGAAGGATCCGAATGGGGTACACGAGGGTTGAACCAGCCGAACCCTTTGGCTTTTCGGTGACAGACGGCACATTTCACGCAGCCTCCAGAACCTGGTGGGCGTGGGCATCGTTGGCTGCATTGACCAGACGAACGATGGCGTTGCGGTTGAACCGGAAGGACAGCAGCGCCGAGGCCTGGTAACGGGTCAGACCAAAGTCCGCCCTTAACTCTGGCGGCAGGTACTGGAGCTGCTTCGGCGTGGGCGATTCGTTGAGCCAGCGACGTGTCTTGTGCGCCGAGTCTTCGGATTCGTGGTCGTTCAGCCAGTCATCGGCCTTGGCCATGCATACCGTGCGTTCACCCACCGCCAACAGACAGGTGTTGATTCCCGTGCCACCACCGATGGCATGCCAGCGACCGTTGAGGAAGAAGATCCCGCCCCAGGCATTAAAGCCCGTTGCCATGAGCGCGTCATCTGCGCCGAAGAGGTCGCACCAGCGAAAGTTCGAGCGGCTGAGCAAGTCGATCTCGCTCATCACGAACTTGTCGAGCACACCAGCATCCGGAGTCTCCGAGCGCTCCCATACGTGGTCACAGAACGGACACTCCATCACTGCCAAAGGCACGATGGCACCGCACTCCGGGCAATCCTTGGTGGGTGCTTCCCCATCGCGGTCATGCCCTTCGAGATTGACCTCTTGCTCCAGTGCGCCGTGCATGAGGCTGGCCGTGCCGAAGTCCAGCACGATGCAGTCGGTCTTGACCAGACCCGGGAATTCCTGCGGATCAACCGTGCGCAGACCCCGGCCCACCATCTGGATGAAGGTGGACTTGTAGGAACTCGGGCGCAACAGGACCACGCAGGATGTAGGCGTGTAGTCGTAACCCTCGGTCAGGACCGCAACATTGACCACCACTTGGGCATTTCCGTTTTCATAGGCAGCCAACCGATCCTTGCGCTCGGCATCAGACAACTCACCATGAATCAGGACGCCATTGATACCCGCTTGATTAAATGCCGAACAAACATCTGTGGCGTGCTCAACGGTTGAGCAGAACACGATGGTCTTGCGGTCGCGCGCCTTGGCCTTCCAATTGGTGATCACGGACTCCGTGATCAGGGTCTTGTTGAGGATGGAGGCGACCTCGTTCATGTCGAAGTCGATGGCGGTGCGCCGCACCTTGCGCAGGGCTTCCTGTGTGCCGACATCAATGACGTAGGTCCTGGGCGGTACCAGATGACCGCTGGCGATCATCTCGCCCAGGGTGATCTGGTCGGACAGGTTACTGAACACCTCACGCAGCCCCTTTCCATCACCCCGGTTCGGGGTGGCGGTCAGGCCACAGATGGCAGCCTTCGGGTTCTTGACCAGCACCTGGTCGATGACCTCGCGATAGCTGGGCGAGACAGCGTGATGCGCCTCATCAATGACCAATAGATCCAGTGTTGGCATCTGCTCCAGATTGGCCTTGCGCGAGAGCGTTTGCACCATTGCGAAGGTGGCGTTGCCATCCCAGGACTTTTCGTTGGCGTCGTAAACCGAGGTCTTTAGACCAGGATTCACGCGCTCGAACTTGGACCGGTTCTGACCGGTCAGTTCGGTACGGTGGGCCAGGATGCAGGCCTTGGCATCGGGCTCAACCAGAAGGCTGCCGGCCACGGCCGACAGCATCACGGTCTTGCCCGACCCGGTGGGCGCAACGGCCAGGGTATTGCCATGCTCGCCGAGGGCCGCAAGGGTCCTCTGCACAAGCAAGGCTTGGCGGGGGCGAAGAATCATGGCATCTCCCCCTTACTGAGCCCAGCTGGGACGACCCGGCACCGGTGCGCGTCCGGTGGCCTGCGCATAGGCGTTGGCAGCCGGCGCACTGGGTGCCGCAGGCGCTGCGCCGTTCATGTGCGCCGAGTACTCTTTGTGGTCAGGTGTGACGGCAGACTTGATGACGCACTTGTCCTGGCCGTTCTGGTCCTTCTCCCAGTCGACCTTGCCGACGAACTCAATACCCTCCAGGTCGGAGAAACCGCTGATGCGACGGGCGTTTTGAGCGGACGGGCTGTTGTCGCTGGGGTTGATGCCGCGAGCGGAGTTCAGGATGGCCTTGATGAAGGTCCGCCCCATGTTGGTCCACTCGGCACCCTTGGCGCTGTACAGCCCAATGAGGGACCACATCTTGCGACGGGCGAACGGCCCCTCGAGCACTACGAACTCGCAGTTCAGGTAAACAGAACCGGTGGTCATGCTGCGGGTGGCATAGCCGCCGGTCCAGCCCTGGGACGGGTCGTCATAGCCACCCGGCTTGATAGTCATGCGAACGCGCACCACCGTGCCTTTGGGGATGAGGTCGTAGCTGGATTGCTCGGCGGCAGAGTTGAAATCGAAGAAAGTCATGATCAGGACTCCTGAGAGGTAATTGCGGGGGTGGTGTTGGAAGCAGGTTCAGCGACGCTGGCCTGTGGACGGGCAAAGTCCAGGCGCTCGCTGGCCGGACGCGCGGGGCCGGCGATCTTTCGCATAAGCCGGCCGAGGTCCGGCTCCTCAATGGCATCGAGGCGACCGCTGCGGTCCTTGGCCGGGTAGCCCCACTGGTTGAGCGTTTGGCACACAAAAGCGCGGTAGCTGCTGCCGTCATCGGCCTTTATCTCAGCCAACGTGATCACCTCGTCGACGATCCCGGGCAACTCTAGGCCGGTCTTGGAGCCATCAATCTGAAGCGTGAATACACGGCGGTTGAAATCGTCCAGAGCCTCGTTGAGGATCCCAACAAACCAGACGTTCTTGCGCCGGGTGTGCTGCAGATGGGTGAGCCAGCCGATCATTTCCTGGCCCATCAGGCCGTAGGCGCCACGGCTGTCGGGCTTACCGGTTTTCTCGGAATAGGCCTGCGGCTGGCCCTTGCTCCATTGAAGGCAAAGGCGGCCGGCCACGGTGATCGAGTCAACGAATACCGTCTCGTACCTGTCCAGCGCGGCTGGATCGCCAAAGCGCTGGCACACGGCCTGGAAATGGGCCTCGCTGTAAGGCTGGTCATCTCGCAGGGCCGGGTTCGGCCCACCGATGAAGACGGCGAAGTCGCGGCACTCCTGCCAAGTGCGCGGACGGATGGTGTCGCCCGCATAGCCCTCGACAGCCAGGTCACCGGCCTCAAGATCGAAGAACAGCGTGGATGCTGGGGGCAGCGTCCAGAGCTGGGAGGTCTTGCCGATGCCAGACTTTCCGACCAGGACGCCCTTGACGCCACGGCGCTCTGCCAGGCGTTGGTCTGCGGTGATGATGGGCAGGTTCATTTGGCCACCTCCGCAAATTCGTCGGTGAAGAACACTTCGGACACCGTATTGGCGCCGCTACCTCCGCGTTTGCGGGCTTGCTCATAGAGTTCACGCAGGCCACTAAGACCACGACGGGCTTGTGCCACCTGGGCTTCAATGCCAACGATGGCAAAGGCCAGGTTGTCCAGCGTGGCGTCTTCCAGCGCAACGGTCACTTCTTCAGGACGATGTCCTTCAAGCGCAGGAATGCAGATGGTGTCGGGCAGTTCGCGCACGTACCATTCGGGACGTTCACGCAGTTTCTGGAAAGGGGTCTTCTTTTTGAAGAACATGGCGATTACTCCTTCATGAGGGCGAGGCGGTACGAGGGCTTGCCGGACTTGACGGTGCGGGCAGCCTCGAAGGCGGACTTGAGGGATTCAGGCCAGGCGTTGAACTTGGTCTCACTCACCCGGTAGGTGATCTCGACGTACTGCCTGGGGTCGTCACCGCTCTCGGTGATGCGGCGCGTCATGTCGGCCAGGCGGGACTGGTCCCACTCGACTTTCTTGGGCAGATCTGCGGTGATGCGCACATCGCCGTCATCGAAATGCACGACTCCGGTGTCTTTGCCAGCGTCGTGGCGCAGGTTGCGAGCACGCTCGCCCCACTTGAAGTCGATGGCCTGATCGATGTGATCGCTCAGCGCTTTGCCGGCGGCCAGCAGATCGGCGGCGGCGTTCTTAATGCTGTACAGCAGTTCGGCGGGCTGCTGCGCCAGCGTACCGGCTGGGGTGGCGAGTACCTGCTCGGGGGTGAAAGTCATATCGGCGCTCATGCGGCACCTCCGCTGACTTCACGCTCGGACGTGCTCTTGCGCAGGCTGTCGACTTCGAAGGCTTCGATGTCCTCGATCCGGTAACGGACCTGGCCTTGCAGTTTGAGGAAGACGGGACCGATGCCCTCAGAGCGCCAGCGTTCCAGCGTGGCCTCGCTAAGGTCCCAACGGTCAGCCAATTGCCGTTGATTGAGGTGTTTAACACTCACGTTTTTCTCCTTTCAAGTGATTGCGAAAACGTGAGGAAAGTTTCGGAAACGACCGGTAGGCAAAGGGGTGGGCAAAGAGGCTTAAAGGGGTGGGCAAATGCGGCAAATACACCTGCCAGAAACAAAAAGGCCCGGAGGGTTAGTCCGGGCCTTTCTTGAAGGTCGCTTATTGGGCAAATCAGCCTTTGGGCGGTGATGGATCGTTGCCATAGCTGTTGCGATCGCGAATGCGACCGTCTCTGCCATGGATCAGAACCTCGCTTTTTTGGTTGATCGCGATCTCGCGCGCTGCGCGCTCTGCCTCGGCCTGCGTGTTGTGCAGCGAGGTGTCACGGGTATTGCCTTCGCCACGCACGGCCCACTGGTCGTCCCGGCGAACTACGTGTTGGTTTTTTCCAGTCATTTGTAGTCTTTCAAAAGTAAGTGGTTGAACTTGAGGGTGTTGAGTGCTGATCGGTTCACCCCCCTTCGGATAGCAGGTAGTCGGGGTGCAGCCAGTAATAGCCCTTCTGGTCTGATTGCACAAAGGTCTCGAACACCTCAGCGTGCCGCTTTTTGATGTTGGCAAACTTAAAGTTTTCTGGAATCTCAAGCGCTTTGGCAAGCAGACGCTTGTGAACCTCATCGCCGTCAGCGTCAAGCAACACCTTCAGGAATTTGAATACCTGCGGTGAGAGCGAGACTTCGGTACCGCCGATCAATGCCACCCGTTTGGTTTCCAAAAGCCGCAGCGATGTTTCGTCTGAGACGACGAGAGGGGCAAGGCCATCGATATAGGCTTGAAGGTTTTCAATGACCAAGCTGCCCTTGCGAAGTTGCGCAACGGCTCTTAGGGGCACCAACAACCGACGACCCAGTCGCCCAGGCTGTAGAGCTTCAATGTCACTGGTGGTGATGGTCAGATCCATGCCGGGTGCTGCAGCCTTATCAAGGGCTTTGTCCACTTCGGCTTGGTTTGCTTCCAGTTGGCATCCAAAAAACAGGCTATGACGATGCCGCTTGTATTCACGCTCCCCCAGATGCCACAGCACGCCGTTGACAATCTCTGTGACCGGATACCGCGACCTCAATCCCAATGACGCGTTAAGCCAGTCGGCAACCTTGGCAGGGCTCGCCTGCCAAAGACGCGCGCGCTCTTTCGCCAGCGGCACCCAGCCGCACTCGCCACAGTAGGCCCGAAGCTCAATTTGCGATCCATGTGCGACTTGTTCGGGCCGGATTGCACCGCTCATGCAGTCTGGGCACAACACGGCATCGGTCAATTCAGGGCCAAGACTTAGCGCCTGAACATCCCTCAGATGCTTGAACACCTCGGCTTGGCCACTGACCCACACTGCATCTGGCAAAAGATGATGCCCAGGCTGCTCAAGCAACCTGGACAACTCGGCCAATGCAGGCGCATTGATAGGCCCCATGATCAAGCGCCTTCAACAACTATCGCAGGTTGATCGGCTGCTTCTGCGGCCGGCGGCTGTTGCATCACCCCCAATGCCAGTACGAGCTTTTCCGCCAGTCGGGCATCCTCTTCATCCATGTCCCGCAGGTTGCTGATGCCCGTCGGCTTCAAACCGATGTGCAGCACCCGACCTTTCTTGGAGTCCCCCTCTGGCATGAAATACAGACTCACGGTTGCGCTGATGAAATTGAAGCCCGTTCCCATGAGCGTCGCGGTGTGTTGCACACGAACACATTCCAATGCATCAGGCGCGTCCTTGTCTGCTGGCGGCTTGACCACGTAATCACACAGGGGCCGTTGAACCGAGCGGAGGCGGCACTCGGAGAGCCGGACCTTCACTACCCCATGGTCATGCAAATCCAGTCCGCTGTGCTCGTCCGGCATGACACCTTCACGCAACCGGTTGAGCAGGAAAAGCGGCTGATTCACGGTCATCGGCTCCAGAGGCTTCTTGAACACATGCGTGCCCAAGGGACCGATGAGCTTCTGCCGCGCCTTCTCGCCCCCCACCACCAACAAGTCAATCACGCCACTTTCTGGGTAGATGATTGCGGTCATACGAAGGGGCGGACGCACGTCACGCCACATCGTCTTGTCATCGGCCCCAAACTCAAGACTACGCTGAAGGTTGTCCTCCACGCGGATGTCCAACTGAACCCCACCGTCGAGATGGCGTGTCAGCACGTCTATCTCGCATGCACGGGGTCGGCCTTTCTTGGGTGTGAAGGCTTCAGCCAGGGCCTTGCGCAGTGGGTCGATGTCGACAGCCTCATGGTGCAACTCTTGCCCAGGCGGAAGCTGGATACGACGCCATGTGCGTTTTCCAATTTCCGCATCAGCCTGCATGATTGACTCGGCCTCGGCAAGTTTGGTGGGCCAGTTGATCAACGCCCACAGCGCCCGCTCAGCATCACTGATGTGGTGCTCAAAGTCGTCCAACATCGCATGCCCCAATGGCACCGTATTGCGTAGGGCTTGGACCCCGCGCACAGTGGCCAAGAACTTCACTCGGCGCAGTTCAGCGTAAACGGAGTCCAGCCGCCCCTCATCCAAGGCCTCGAAGCCGTTTTGAATGTTGGCCTGAACGTCCTTTTCGGGTTGAGACCACGTTGCCCCTTCGGGCAATTCGATTTTTCGGGCCTGGAAGTAGAACTCCCAGTACTGGTTGCGCACCTGGCGCACGAGATCGCGATAGTTGAAGGCTGACATTTGTTTTTTTCCTTGTTGCTGTGGCCTACGTGCGCATCCTCATATCGCGCTACTCTGGCCCTGCCGCCGAAGGATCAGAGGGGTGCTGCAACACGCCACCGACCGGAATCGTTCGTTAAAACGAACTTGAGCAAATTATTGCTGGGACCCGATGGTTATGTCAAGCAGGTACGAATTCGTTCGGTATGGTGGTATCCTGTGGGTATCCATGTGGACAGTTAAGGAGTAACAAGTGGCATCACCTCTCGGTGAAAAGATTAAGCACCTTCGTAATGAAAAAGGGCTAAGTCTTGAGCAACTGGCCCAGATAACCGATTCCAGCAAAAGCTACCTGTGGGAGCTGGAAAACAGGGATCAGGCCAATCCATCCCTTGAAAAAATCAACAAACTGGCCGTCGCGCTAGATGTGACCGCCGAATTTTTGGTGAGCTCTCCAGAGGCCAGCCCCGACAACAAAGTCGCTGACGAAGCTTTCTTCCGCAAATACCAATTGCTGCCTGACCTGGAAAAGAAGAAGCTTCGAAAAATCTTGGACGCCTGGGAAGACGAATGACCAAGCACAAGCGCCCCATGGCTGTTGCCAACCAGATATCAGACATGCTCAACCGGGTGTTGGGCATTAATCGATTCCCGGTGGACGTACAGCAGTTGGCGCTTGAATACACAAACCAGTGCTTTCCCGACTCCCCCATCACCAGGATCCAGGGCGAACGCATTGACGGCTTCGAGGGGATGCTCAAAGCCAACAAGTCAAAGACCAAGTGGCTCATCGTCTACAACGATGGCAACGGATCAGAGGGAAGGCAACGCTTCACGGTCGCTCATGAGTTTGGGCATTACATGGTTCATCGGGAACTCCAGGATGAATTCGCCTGCCACGACGATGAAATCTCTACGGGTGAACGTAGCAAACGAGACATCGAAGCCGAGGCAGATCAGTTCGCCTCGACATTGCTGATGCCATACGATGACTTCCGTCGGCAAGTCAACGGCCAGCCCATCAGTTTTGAATTGATAGGGCATTGCGCAGATCGATACGGCGTCTCGCTCACTGCCGCAGCTCTGCGGTGGATCGACATCGCGCCAGAGCGCGCGATCCTGATTGCAAGCCGTGACGACCACATGCTCTGGGCCAAGTCGAACGAGGATGCGTTCAAGTCAAGGGCATATTTCGCCACCCGAAAGAACGTCATTGAGCTTCCGAGAACGGCGTTGGCCCACAGCGCCAATGCAGAAACGACCGTTAGCCAGCAAGACGTTCGAGCCAACACTTGGCTCGCCAACGAACCACCCTACGTCCACGCTCAAGAGCTGGTCAAAAGTGCCGGTCAATACGACTACAAGCTCACCTTGCTGCTATTGCCTCAATCTGAATGGCAGCGCCCGACACACGAAGATGGAGAGCCAGACGAGGACACGTTTGATCGCTTCACGCGTAACGGTCAACCTCTGAACCGCTAAGCCCATCACCTGCTGGAATTCAAAGTCACCCAGTTTTCGCAGGGGTTGGCAAATTCCAGCATCTTTCCGCGCCAGTCCTAAATCTCCCTCTGGCATCGCCCTGGACCCCCGGGGACAATTTTTTCCTTCGATCGTTGAACATCAAGGACTGGCAACCAATGCAAGAAATCAACCGCCGACCACCTGATTCCATGTCCGTCACGGAACGCATGGATGAGGTGGCTGCCCTGCTGGCAAGGGGCATCTCCCGTGTATGGGAAGAATCTGTCGCGAAGTCCGCAAATGCGGCCTCCAAGAGCCATTTAGGACTTGGCTTTATCGCCGACCAGAGCGTTCATACGGACCCGTCAACCAAAGTCACGGAGTCCAAATGACCACCACGCAATCACCCTACGTCACGCCGCCCTCGGTGCTGGCGCAAATCGCCGGATTACCCGACCTGTCGATGCTCGACATCAAGGCGCTCTGGAAAGACCTGTTCGGCAAAGACACGCCGACGCACAACCGCCAGTTCCTGGAGCGCCGCTTGGCCTTCCGGCTGCAGGAAATCGAGTTCCGCAAGATCGATCGCAACATGGTCGACCGCAACAAGCGCAGGATCCAAGCCATCATCGACTCTGGCCAGAACAAGAAGCTGGAGCGCGACTTCCACCTGATGGCTGGCACGCTCCTCACCCGCGAATACCAGGGCAAGGAATACCAAGTCATGGCCACGGTCGACGGCCAGTACGAATACGAAGGACGCCCGTACCGCAGCCTCTCGCGCATCGCCAAGGAGATCACCGGCACGGCATGGTCCGGCCCCGTTTTCTTTGGACTGAAGGCCAACGCACCATCCAAGCCAGCCGCTAAGAAGGGAGCACGCAAATGAGCGAGGTTCTCAAACGCCGTCAGCGATGCGCCGTGTACTGCCGGGTCTCCAGTGACGAACGGCTGGACCAATCCTTCAACTCCATCGACGCCCAGAAGGAAGCGGGCCACGCCTACATCGCCAGCCAGCGCAGCGAAGGCTGGATCCCGGTGGCCGACGACTATGACGATGGCGGCTTCTCGGGCGGCAACATGGAGCGCCCAGCATTGCGCCGACTGATGGCCGACATCGAGGACGGCCGCGTTGACATCGTGGTGGTCTACAAAATTGACCGCCTGACCCGCAGCCTGGCTGACTTTTCCAAGATGGTCGAGGTGTTCGAGCGCGCCGGGGTGTCCTTCGTCTCGGTCACCCAGCAATTCAACACCACCACGTCCATGGGCAGGCTGATGTTGAACGTCTTGCTGTCCTTTGCGCAGTTCGAGCGGGAGGTCACGGGCGAGCGCATCCGCGACAAGATCACGGCGTCAAAACGCAAGGGCATGTGGATGGGTGGTGTGCCGCCGCTGGGCTACGACGTGAAGGACCGGCGCCTGATCCCCAATGAGCGGGAGGCCAAGATCATCAAGCACATCTTTACGCGGTTCGTGGAACTGGGCTCCACCACCAAGCTCATGAAAGAGTTGCGCTTGGACGGCGTCACGTCCAAGGCCTGGACCACCCAGGACGGTAACGTCCGAGAGGGCAAGCTGATCGACAAGGGGCTGATCTACAAACTCCTGGGCAACAGGACGTACCTGGGCGAATTGCGGCACAAAGAGGAATGGTTCAAGGGCGAGCACCAGCCGCTGATCGAGTCCAGCACCTGGGAGGCGGTCCAGTCCATCCTGAAAGTCAGCCCGCGCACCCGAGGCAACAACACCCGGGCCACCATCCCGTTCCTGCTGAAGGGCATCGTCCAGGGCGCAGATGGGCGAGCCTTGACGGTGGCCTGGAGTCGCAAAGGCACCGGCATGCTGTACCGGTACTACATCCACACGCGAGAGAACAAAGAGCACGCCGGTGCGTCCGGTCTGCCACGGCTGCCGGCAATCGAGCTGGAAGCCAACGTGGTGGCGCAGATGCGCAGGATCCTGCGCGCGCCCGATCTCAAGACCCGTGTGGCAGCACTGATAACGGCCCGGGATCCAGAGGTGGATGAAGGCAAGGTGTGCATTGCCATGCTGCAGATCGACAAGATCTGGGACCAGCTGTTCCCGGCAGAGCAAGAGCGCATCGTCCGCCTGCTGATTAAGAAAGTGGTGGTCACGCCCCACAACATCGAAGTGCAGTTCCTGCCGAATGGCCTGGAGCGGCTAGCCGCTGAATTGAATCTGCCAGCCGCCAAAGAAGAAGTTGAGGTGACCGTATGAACGAGATCACGATCAAGGCGACCGGGGAAGCCGATATGGTCAGCGCCAGCAATGGCAGCATGAACGTGACCATCCCGATCAAGATCATCCGACGCGGCCGGCGCAAAGCCGTGACCCTGCCGGACGGCACTGCCGTGCAACCGCGCGCCTGGGACAACCAGCCCACGCCGATGCAATTGGCGTTGGTCCGTGGGCATCGGTGGCTGGCCATCCTGGAGTCCGGCAAGGCTCGGAATCTGGCAGAGGTTGCGCAGATGGAGGGGATGGACCGGGCCTACGTAAGTCGGATGGTGAACCTCACCACGCTGGCACCAGATATCGTGGCCGCCATCCTGGACGAGTCACTGCCGGACCACGTTACCCTGTTTGACCTGGCATCGGGGACGCCATTGCTGTGGGATGAACAAAGGGCGCTGCTCCATTTATGACATTCGAACAGATCAGAGTCTGAATGGCGGGACGCGACCCATTGCAGCCGGTCACATCTTTTAAGACGTTGACTTGTTTGTAGCGGTTGCTGCCGGTCGTGTCCCGCAGTCATTTGTGGGCTTTCTGCCAGTAGCGGTCGGTCGATCTTTAACCATCAGGCTCGGCAGCCGGTCAGTTCGGTCATAGGCCAATGACCGCTACCACACATCCTATCCAGTGCTGACGGATAGGATCCATTGATGCATGGGCCAATTTGCACAACAGGCTATGACGCCCAATGAACAGGGAGCCCTGCACATTTTCGATGCAGCGACGTTTTCTTACTGAACTAGCTGGATGTCAGTGACGATCATCTTGCCACCTTCATTGATCACCATAAACTTAATTTTTTCGCCTGGCTTGATGTTGGTCAATAAACTCTTATCTTTAGCAGTAAATACCATTGTCATTCCCGGCATATCCATATGTTTGATTTCGCCGTGTTTGATCGTGACCTTGCCAGTTTCGAGATCAATTTTCTTGACCTCTCCGTCGGTTAAAGACGGCGTCATTTGAGACATGTTCATCTTGCTGTGATCCATGACAGCTTGGGAAAAACTGCTTAAGGGAAGAGCCGCACCAATGGTCAATAGTGCAATTGCAATTTTCGTTTGAATATTTTTCATATTTTCCTCATGAGTAAGAGTTAAAAACTTTTGATGATCCGTCTTTTTGGATTAGCAAGACTTGATACGCGTCACGCCTTGCGCCGTAGACAGGACCGTCCATTCCAGGAGATCCGATAGGCATCCCCGGAACGGCAAGACCTAACGCTTGTGGTTTTTCTTTGAGTAAACGTTGAATGTCTTCGGCTGGCACATGCCCCTCAATCACATATCCACCGACCAGAGCTGTATGACATGAAGCGAACTTTTGAGGCATACCCAGTCGAGCCCGCGCTGCGTTATTACCTTGATCGTTTACTTTCAAAGAAAAATTATTCTTTTCTAAATGAATAATCCAGTCTTTGCAACAGCCACAGTTAGGGTCTTTCCAGACTTGTATAGCTATAGCGTTTGGGCTGGCTGCAATAGCAATTGAGGACGAGCACATTGAAGCTATTCCCAACAATAGCAACCGCCTCGTTGAATTTTTTGAACTGTTTTTGTCAGTCATTTCAGCAGCCCTATCCTGTAATGAAATTACTTCTTGCCAACCTTGATCGCGCCCTTCATCCCAGCTTCGTAGTGGCCTGGCATCAAGCAGGCAAAATTTACGGTTCCAGTCTTCGTGAATTGCCAAACAATTTCGCCTTGCTGTCCTGGAGATAGTGTCACTTTGCCAGGTTCGTCATGTTCCATATCTGGGAATTTTTTCATCTGCTCCAGATGCTCGAGCAATTCCTTCTGGGTGCCCAGACTCAATTCGTGCTTGACCTTTCCTTGATTCTTGACAACAAAGCGGACCGTCTCTCCTTGCTTGACCTGAATAGATGAGGGTGTGTAACGCATGTTATCCGTCATATCGACATTGATGGTCTGCGTTACCTTGGAGGCAACACCTGGTTTGCCAATTGCGGTTTCCTCGTCAGCATGGCCATGCCCACCGGCGTGCTTTCCAGCCGCAAAAGCCGACGCTGACAGGGTCAGAGCAACCAAAACAAAGATTTGGCGAGAAGTGATGTACTTGGGTTTCATTCGTTAACTCCGGAAAAAAAATTCAGTGATTGCTATGTGATGAGGGCTTGCGCACCTTGACTTCGGTCGTCTTGGCGGGCATCTGGGCGCGAGGCATGGACTGCCCACCCTCCGCCTTGAAGCGCGCTGGTTCAGTCAACGGCCCGGTGTACTCATGGGCTACCGTGCCTTCGGGATGCTTGTACCAACCCGGGTCCTTGTAGTCCCCCGGCTTTTGATTACGGCGGACCTTCAGAACGCTGAACATGCCACCCATTTCGACCGATCCGAAGGGGCCTTGGCCAGTCATCATCGCAGCGGTGTTGTCAGGGATGGGCATTTCCATCTCAGTCATGTCGGCCATACCACGCTCACCCATGACCATGTAGTCTGGAATAAGGTTATTGATCTTCTTGGCGATGCCACGGTGATCCACACCAATCAATGTCGGAACGTTATGGCCCATGGCGTTCATGGTGTGATGGCTTTTGTGACAGTGGAAGGCCCAGTCCCCTTCCTCATCTGCCAGAAACTCGATCTGTCGCATCTGACCGACGGCCACATCGGTCGTCACTTCATGCCAGCGGGTGCTCTTGGGTGTCGGGCCACCGTCCGTACCAGTGACGAGGAACTCATGGCCGTGCAAATGTATGGGGTGGTTCGTCATCGTCAGATTGCCAATGCGAATACGCACCTTGTCGTTCAGGCGAACATTGAGGCTGTCAATGCCTGGAAATATCCGGCTATTCCAGCTCCACAGGTTGAAGTCCAGCATTGTCATGATCTTGGGGGTGTAGCTGCCCGGATCGATGTCATAGGCGTTGAGTAGGAAGCAGAAGTCTCGCTGGACCTCATCAATCAGATCATTCTTGACCTTAGGATGGGTCACCCAAAAGCCCATCATGCCCATGGCCATCTGTGTCATCTCATCAGCATGCGGGTGGTACATGAAGGTGCCAGGCCGGCGCGCGACGAACTCGTAAACAAACGTCTTGCCGGAGGGAATAGCCGGCTGGTTCAGTCCGGCCACACCGTCCATGCCGTTGGGCAGGCGCTGCCCGTGCCAGTGAATGGAGGTATGCTCTGGCAGCTTGTTGGTCACGAAGATCCGCACGCGATCGCCCTCGACCACTTCAATCGTGGGCCCCGGGCTCTGGCCGTTGTAGCCCCAGAGATGGGCTTTAAAGCCAGGGGCCATTTCCCGCACTACTGGTTCGGCGACCAGGTGAAATTCCTTGACGCCTTGATTCATGCGCCATGGCAAAGTCCATCCATTCAGCGTCACCACCGGGTTGTAGGCGCGTCCGCTGTTGGGGACAAGCGGCGCCATGGTGTTAGGGCTGGTCTGTATTACAGGCTCAGGCAGAGCGGCCATCGCCACGCGGCTGACCGCGCTGGCGGCCACGGCACCACCAGCAATCCCGGCGTACTTAAAAAAGTCTCTTCTGGAAGTCATCGTTGTATCTTTCATTCAATGAGGCGCAGCGCCACCGGCTGGCGCACTGGGCATGGCTGCCAGCGGAGTGTTCATCGGTCGCCCGACCAGTGAGGCTTGTAGCGCGGCATCCGCTAGCCAAAACTGCTGCTCGGCTCCGATCGCAGCCATGACCGTAGAGACCTGATCACGTGAGTCCGCCAGCAACTCGAAGATGCCGATGATCATTCCGTTGTAGCGCAGTTGGTTCTCTTCTGAGATCACCTTACGAAGCGGTATCACCTCGTCCCGGTTGTGCCGTGCAATGTCATAAGCCGTGCGATAGGAGGAGTAGCTTTCTCGCAAGCTTGAACCCGCCGAGCGGACGGTCGCCTCAAGCTGATTGGCTGCGGCCAAGGTGCGTGCGTTCATGGCATCGCGCTGCATGCCCCCCCAATCAAAGATGGGCAGGCGTACCGCGATTTCATACCCTCGCGCTACGCTGCGCTCACCCGCCACGCTGTTCGTGCTGGTGTTGCGCATGGCCCTCAGTTCAATGTCGGTGATGCTGGTGACCATGTTCAAACCCTGGGCTCTGGCGGAAGCATCCAGTGTGCTTTGGGCAAGACGGATGTCGAGGCGGTTACGCGTAGCAAACGTCGCAACGCCCTGCGGATCGAGCGCCTGTTTGGGTAGTTCAGGCAAGCGGTCCGGCAGTTTGAGCATCTGGGCCTGTTGGGCATCCAGACCGAGTACGCGTACGAACTCTTCGCGGGCAGCAGTTACTTGGTGAGTTGCTGTTGCCAATCGGGTCCCTGCGTCCGCATAGAAGGCCTGCTCACGAGCCCGTGTGAGGCGATTGAAGTTGCCTATGGCCTGCATCCTGCGAGCCAGTTCGGCACTCGCTGCAGCGCTTTCATACACCTGCTTGGCATACTGAAGCGTCTGTTGGGCAGCCACGGCGCGGACCCATGCCTGGCGCACGCGGGTGACCTGGTCGACCACATCACTCGACAGTCGCAGATGGGCCACTTCGATGCGACGGTTGGCGATTCCCTGGCGACTAGGGAGGGTCAGAATATCGAGCAGACCAAAGGAAAGCGCACGGTTTAACTCCAGCGCATCACCGGCCACCATGCGTTCCAGGGAGAAGACCGGGTTTGCAATCCTGCCCACTTGTGCCGCATCTGCGGACTCCGCCCAACCTTGAGCCAGCAACGCCTGGAGCGATGGGCTGTTGACGAGCGCCAGCTGGACCGCCTCGCGCTGACCCAGAATGTTTTGAAGCAGCTTCTGGGCCGCCTGCGCACGCTGTTCGCGCTCATCGGCAGTCCGCGCGAGAGAAATCTGCCCTTCGGCAAAACTCTTGGCCTCCTCGTTCACCCGGGCAACGTTTTGTTCGAGGCTAACAGTGGCGCAACCGGCAAGCGTGGCCAAGGCGATCGCGGATAGCGCCAGTTTCCCTAGTGAGGTGCTTGGGATGCGCTTCATGGCTTGACTCCCCCATGATGACCAGATTGCGTATCAGGCACGTCAGAGGCGTCCTTCAGGGCCTCACCTGTCGCGACCTCCTTGGCATAGCTGCGCCAGCCTCCAATACGACCTACCAAGTCGTTGGCTTTGACCCATGACTGAATGGCCTGGTCGTTATAGGGGCGGAAGTCACTAAGTGCAGACTTGTACTCAACTTCCACCACCGAAAGATTTTTCACGGGCTCGCTGGTGGCTTGGGCCGCGGCTACACCAGCTAACATGGCACAACTCAGGGCGAGACATGTCTGTGCGAATAATAGTGAACGTCTGACGAGCATGGTTTCCTCAATGTGATCGGTAACATAGATAGGGGGAATTATTAAAATACCAAGTCGTCAGCACGATGTCGAAAAGATTACATATTTGTCATCTTGCCATCGCAACAAATGGAAGTCGTCATACTCAGGTCTGCCATAGAGGGTCAGTTGCCAATGAAAATTTTGATTGTGGAAGATGAGCCCAAGACCGGGGCATATCTGCGCCAGGGACTGATCGAGGCCGGTTTCGTTGTGGACTTGGCCAGAAATGGGCCCGACGGCCTTCACCTAGCTCTTGGCGGTAACTACGATCTCGCGATCCTGGATGTGATGATGCCGGGCATGAACGGTTGGGAGGTCCTGCAGGCGATACGTCATGAAGGCCTACAAGTGCCAGCCATGTTTCTCACCGCCCGCGATCAGGTGGAAGATCGCGTGAAGGGGCTTGAATTAGGCGCCGACGATTACCTCGTCAAGCCGTTTTCCTTTGCCGAGCTCTTGGCCCGAGTTCGCACCATTGTGCGCCGCGGTCGTAGTGGCACCGAATCCACGATCTTGCAGGTGGCAGACCTCCAACTTGATCTGCTACGCCGCCGCGTCACCCGAGACGGCAAGCGCCTTAATCTCACCGCCAAGGAGTTTGGATTGCTAGAACTGCTGATGCGTAGGCAGGGAGAAGTCCTGCCCAGGTCGCTGATCGCCTCTCAGGTTTGGGACATGAACTTCGACAGCGACACTAACGTCATCGAGGTGGCCATGAGGCGTCTGCGCGTCAAGATCGATGATGATCACCAGTTCAAGCTGATCCAAACTGTACGCGGCATGGGCTACGTGCTCGAAGCGCCGGAGGGTCGCTAGATGTTTCGCAGGCTGTCACTGACATCCCGCCTCACCATCTTTTTTATAGCGCTGGCCAGTTCGGTCATCCTGGGCTTGGCGCTTCTTTTCATGGTAGAGGCTGATAGGCACTTCGTCGACCTCGATAGCGCCGCCTTGGATGATAAAAAGCACCTGATCGAGGGCATTCTGGCCAGTTCTCGATCCCATGAAGAAGCTCGCAGTCGCCTGAACGAAGCATTGAGCCATCACCACGGCCTTTACGCTCTGGTCAAAGGACCGCAGGGTGAAAAGTTGTACCAGACCAACGGATACAGCGGCCCGACTACGCAAGCATCATTCATCACGAATGACGACGGCCACGGGCTTCAGTCTTGGAGGAGTGGCGGTCGCGAGTTCCATGAGATGAGCTTTACTGCTGGCATGGTTCAGGGAATGGCCGGGCCGCTCCAAATATCACTCGCCGTCGATACGCAGCACCACCAAGAATTCATGAGGGAGCTCCGGCGCAGCATTGCGATCTATGCTGTGCTGGCCATTCTTCTAAGCGGATTCTTGGCTTGGTTCGCGGCTCATCAAGGCATGTCTCCGCTGCGCGCAATGAAACGTCGCGCCGCTGCAGTGACAGGCCAACAGTTGCAAGAGCGCATGCCCGAGGATGCCGTCCCGATTGAAATGGCAGATTTGGCAAGGGAACTCAATGAGATGTTGGGTCGCCTGCAGAACGACTTCAAACAGCTTGCTGATTTTGCGGCGGATTTGGCACATGAACTTCGCACACCCATCAACAATCTCCTCACCCAAACACAGGTGACGCTGTCCACCCAACGCGACCTTAAGACATACCAAGATACGCTGGCGTCCAACGCAGAGGAATTGCAGCGTTTGGCTCGGGTGGTATCAGACATGCTATTCCTCGCCAAGACAGAGCGGGGGGTAGACCTGCCCCATAAGGAGTCCTTCTCGGCAGCACAAGGAGCTCGCGAACTCGTTGAATTTTATGAAGCCGTTGCGGACGAAAAACGCATCTTGATGAGCGTGGAAGGTGATGGGCGAATCTATGGCGATCGTTTGATGTTCAGACGTGCCTTGAGCAACCTCCTATCCAATGCGCTCAGGCATGCACCAGTCGGCGGTGTCGTGGGCGTCAGAATCGAAAGTTCGTCGCGTGGAATTGAAGTCACTGTCAAAAACACGGGCAAGGAGATTCCATTGGATGTCCAGCAGAGAGTCTTCGAGCGCTTCTATCGCGCAGACTCAGCACGCAGGCACCCAGCTTCTGACGGGGCAGGCTTGGGGCTGTCGATTACCAAAGCCATCGTCGAGGCCCATGGCGGGGCGATCTCGGTTACTTCAGACCAGGAGTGGACTCGATTCAGGCTTGTTTTTCCAGGGCTTCAAGCAAGGATGAGGCAAGCGACTGAACTACTTAGTCGGCCCTGAATAACGCCTTTTGCGTGAACAAGAGAGGGCCGGATCGCGCTGTACCGATTCATAACAACCGCCGCAGCGGGCGCAAACAAATGAGACTGCCCAATGAGCAATCAAGGCGACCGGGGAAACTGCTGCGGCCGTGGGACGTGGCGGCCACACCGCTGGAACTGGCGCTGGCCAGGGGCCACCGGTGGTTGGCAATGCTGGAGTACGGCAAGTTGAAAAACCTGACTGAAAATGTAGCGCTGGAGGGAGTCGACAACAGCTACGTCAGCCGGATGGTGAATTTGACTACGCTGGCACCGGACATCGTCGAGGCGATTTTGGAGGATACGCTGCCGGATCACCTGACGCTGTTTGATCTTGCGGTGGACCCGCCTGCGCTGTGGGAGGAGCAGCGGTTACGGATTTGGTGAGACGGGACTGTAAAAGATAGTGATGGCGACTGACTCCATGACAGCGGGGTGTCTGTACAGCCAGCACCAGACCGCCCGATCATGTTCGCATAAGCACGGATCGCATACGCGGCATGTCGAGTGACCGGTATTTCAATTACAACGGTCCTCGTAGCTCCTCCCGCTTAAATGACCGGTAGTAATCGCCGCAACTATGACGTCCACTTACCGCGAGTGACTACAACCAGCCTAAATCACAGATTGATACAACAACAGCATCGTCCGCTTTTGGCCGGCTCCTGCCTTTCTCAGTCCACCACAGCCGAAACCGCTTGGTTGTGATTTTCGGGCTCTAGCCAATGTTGGAAAAAAACCGATCAAATCGTCCACTCGTAAGTTGTTGATCTGCTTGACCCCTGGCGGAGGGCCTTGTGGACTTCGTCTCGTTTCCGGGCGCGAGGGATGCAGAGAGAAATGGCCGGAAGAGAGAGAACCAGGCGCAGAACCGCCTTAGTGGTGCGGTGGGTGAAGTCCGCAAGTTTCCGCATGAACCCGCAAAAACACAGGGCGACACGCGCGATCGCCCAAGAAAAAACCCCAACTCAGACGAGTTGGGGTTTTGGTATTGGTGGAGCTGGGGGGATTTGAACCCCCGTCCACAAGCCTTTTTCGGACAGTTCTACATGTGTAGTCGTCTGTTTTGTTTTCTCATTTGAAGTGCCGCGCAGCGACACGCTGCACCCCAAACCAGCACCCTATTTTCTCGCCCCTCACCAAGGTACCCGATGAGAAGCCAGCCGATATGAATTACCTTGCAGCCTGGACAGTCTTGCGACCGCCCTTGCCCAGCCTATTGGCCAACTGTTGCAAGGCTCGCGGGTTTAAGCCGCGAGTGCGAAACGTTCGTCGTTTGCAGTTAGTTTTTTTCTGCGGATTAACGAGGTGACAGAACCTCGACATGCCCTGCGCCGCGTCCGAACCCATGTCGAAACCAATGCAGCCCCAGAACCCCTGATTATGCCGGTAACAGTGCCAACAACGCCAATGGGCTTTGAATGATGTGGTCCGCACCCCACGCTTTCACCTCGTCCTGTTGGCCCAAATAGCCGTAGTGCGCGGCCACGGTGGCCATGTTGGCGGCTTTGCCGGCCACGATGTCGCGCTCGTCGTCGCCCACATACCAACACGCCTCGGGAGGTAAACCCATGATCCGCGCGGCTTCCAGCAAGGGCGCGGGATGCGGCTTGGGGTGCGGCATGGTGTCGCCACTCACCACGGCTTGGGCGGTGTTGAACAGCGGCATTTGGCGGGTCAGGGGCAAGGTGAAGCGCTGGTGCTTGTTGGTCACCACGCCCCAGCGCAGGCCTCGGTGTTGCAGGGCGTCCAGCATCTGGGGCACACCTTCAAAAATGGTGGTGCGCACGGTCATGGCCTGCTCGTAATTGTTCAAAAATTCTTCGCGATAGGCTTCGTAGTCAGCGTGGTCGGGGTCCAGCCCAAACGCCACTTGCAGCATGCCACGCGCACCGGCACCCGCCATCGGGCGGTACAGCTGGTAATCCAAGGAAGGCAAGCCGCGCTCAAGGCGCATTTTGTCAGCAGCCGCGCCCAGGTCGGGGGCGCTGTCAATCAGGGTGCCGTCGAGGTCAAACAAAATGGCTTTAACCACGCTGGGTGCCGATCATGTAATTCACACTGGTATTGCCATCCAGCCAATAACGCCGGGTGATCGGGTTGTATTGCAGGCCCTTGCTGGCTTGCACATGCAAGCCAGCAGCGCGGCAGTGGTGGGCCAGCTCGCTGGGCTTGATGAATTTGGCAAATTCATGCGTGCCCTTGGGCAGCAAATTCAACACGTATTCTGCACCCACGATGGCGAACAAAAACGATTTGGGGTTGCGGTTCAGCGTCGAGAAAAACACCCAGCCGCCGGGCTTGACCAAGGTGGCGCAGGCCTGCACGATGGAAGACGGGTCGGGCACATGCTCCAGCATTTCCATGCAGGTCACTACGTCAAAACTGCCTGGTTTCTCAAGTGCCAAGGCCTCGGCGCTCACTTCGCGGTAGCTCACGTTCGGGGTTTGGGTTTCCAGCGCATGCAACTGCGCCACTTTCAAAGACTTGGTGGCCAAATCAATGCCTGTGACATGTGCACCGGCGCGCGCCATGGCGTCGCTCAGGATGCCGCCGCCACAGCCCACGTCCAGCACCTGTTTGTCTTTCAAGGGCACAAAGCTTTGAATCCAGTCCAGGCGCAGCGGGTTGATTTGGTGCAGCGGCCGAAACTCGCTGTTGGTGTCCCACCAGCGATGCGCCAGTTCGGAGAATTTCGCCAGTTCGGCGGGGTCGGCGTTGGTGTTCATAGCGGCATTGTCGGTGAAATGCCTAAGTCAACAATGACCGCGCGGTGGCCAAGGGCAAGAACAAACAAAGCGGCTGATCGGGCAAGGCGAGGAATCCATGGTGGGCATAAAAAGCCGCCGCCTGTGGGTCTTTGGCGTCTACCACCAAGGCAAACGCCGCAATGTCAGCCTGGCAACAGCGTTGCAATGCATCAGCCAAGAGGGCGGCCCCCAAGCCCTGCCCTTTGAACGCCAAATCTACGGCCAATCGGCCCATGCGCACCACCGGCACCTGCGGGTAGCGCGGTAATTTTTTCAGCAGGGCTGGCGTTAAATCATTCAGGGGAATGCTGGACGAGGCCAGGGTGTAGAAACCCGCCAACTGCCCATGGGCCGAGCTGGTGGCAACAAAACAAGAGGTGATGCGGCGGCGCATGTCCTGCCCCACTTGCTGCTGAAAATACTGATCCAGCGCTTGAGCGCCGCTTTGAAATTGGCTTCGGTCCAGGCCCAAGGACAACAGGCCCACCGAAAAAGCGGGGCTGCTCACTCGCCCATCAATCTGGCTTGCTTGGCAAAGGCGCGTTTCAAGGCGGCATCGGGTGGCGGGGGCGCCATCAGCGCCTGGGCAAAGGCCTCTTGGGCCGACACCGACAAACGCAACACCTCGGCCTGTTCAATGGCTTTGCTAGCCGCCTCTTGCACCGCCGCCACCACAAAGTCCGTGATGGTGCGGCCTTGTAATTCGGCGGCGCGTTTGATGCTGAGCTGCAAATCTGCGCTGATACGCGCCTCCAAACGGGCAGAGGCGGCTTTGGGCTTGGGGGTCAGGGTTGCAGCAGATTCAGACATCAAGGGCTCCTGAGTGGTGCTCAAAGTGTACGGCAAAATGCCGGAAATTAACAATGTGCAGGCGCAAAAAACCCCGCCGAGGCGGGGTTCGAAC
>Ga0172372_10002425_pt1 | contig 28292 bp, 23 predicted proteins | sample LakKiv5m_2_FD_114544 | JGI IMG/M metagenome (GOLD analysis project Ga0172372, IMG submission 114544) | Freshwater microbial communities from Kabuno Bay, South-Kivu, Congo - kab_092012_9.5m | ecosystem: Environmental > Aquatic > Freshwater > Lake | place: Democratic Republic of the Congo...
CAGCCGCTGAGACACGATCAAGCTCGTCTGGTTGCTGCCGCCTTTCTCCCTCACCCCGGCCCTCTCCCGCTGGGAGAGGAGGGAGCCAAGCCCGCCCTCGGCCACTCGGAGGCCACGCCAACACGGACGCGGTCAGATGGTCCCCTCTCCCAGCGGGAGAGGGATAGGGTGAGGGAGAACGGCCACCTCCGCCCACGCGCGAACCTCCGCCACCGCCCGGTTTTCTCCCTCTCCCCCATCGGGGGAGAGGGCCGGGGCGTAGCGCAGGTTGGCAACCTGCTGTGTCCGCCGACTGGCAGTCGGCAGGCTACAGTTCAGGAGTCACGCCTTGCGGATTGCCAATCCGCGACACAGCAGACTGCCAGTCTGCGCTACGGTGCAAGAGCCGAAATCGCAGCAGTTGACGGCCCGTGGATTCTCTCCCCCGGTGGGGGAGAGGGGACTCGCGCCCGTGCTTGAGTTGCTCAACCTGTTTCGCCATGCACCGCTTCCACATCCCGCCCGGCAGCGCGAAGGGCGACGAAGTCCTGCTCTCGCCGGAGGAATCCCATCACGCGCTGCGCGTGCTGCGGCTCGGGGTCGGTGACGCCGTGACGTTGCTCGATGGCGCGGGCATCGAGGCTCGCGGCTCCATCCTCGCGGCGGACAAGCGCGCGGTGCGCGTCGGCGTGCGCGAGCGCGTCGTGCATCCGCCGTTGCCCTGCGCAGTCACGCTGTTTCAGGCGCTGCCCAAGGGCCGGCTCATGGACAGCATCGTCGAGAAGGCCACCGAGCTGGGCGCGGCGCGCATCGTGCCGCTGCTCACCGAGCACACCATCTCCCGCCCTGACGACGACCACGCCGCGAGCAAGCTGGAGAAGTGGCGCACCACCGCGCTCGAAGCCGTGAAGCAGTGCGGCAACCCGTGGCTCCCGCGCGTCGAGCCGCCCGTGACCTTTGCGGAGCAACTGCGGCGCGACGAGCACTTCGACCTCGCCTTAGTCGCCTCGCTGCATCCCGGCGCGCGGCCGATGCGGGCCGTGTTCGAGGAGTTTCACGCCCGCGAAAAGCGCCGGCCCGCCACGCTCGCCGTGTGGGTCGGCCCGGAAGGGGATTTTACCCCGCCGGAAATCACGGCGCTGGTGCAAAGCGGCGTGCAGCCCATCACGCTCGGCCGGCTCGTCCTCCGCTGCGACACGGCGGCCGTGGCCACGCTGGCGCTGGCCTTAAACGAGGCGGCTGGCTGACGGAGCGCGGCGAAGGCTCGCCTTCTCCCTTCGCGCAGCGAGGGGAGAAGGTGGCCGACCTGTCCACCGTAGCCTTGGCGAAGGTGGAAGGCCGGATGAGGGGTGGGGCCACCAACGCCGACGCACGCAACCCCTCACCCCGGCCCTCTCCCCTTGCTGCGCAAAGGGAGAGGGAGTTGACTTCAAGGCGAAGCGCCGCGCTCCTCACTCCTGTATCCGCGAGATGCGGCCGCCGAGCTGCTTGAGCTTTTGGTCAATCTTCTCGTAGCCGCGGTCCAGGTGGTAGATGCGGTTGACCTGCGTCGTGCCCTTCGCGGCGAGGCCGGCCAGCACGAGCGCGGCGCTGGCGCGGAGGTCGCTGGCCATCACGGGCGCGCCGCTGAGGCGCTTGCCGCCCTTCACAATCGCGCTCGGCCCTTCGATGGAAATGTCCGCGCCGAGACGACCCAGCTCCGCCACGTGACCGAAGCGGCTCTCGAAGATGCGCTCGGTGATGATGCTGATGCCCGGCGTGAGGCACATGAGCGCCATCATCTGCGCCTGCACGTCGGTCGGGAAACCCGCGTAGGGCAGCGTGGTCACGTCCACGGGCGTGAGCTTCGCGCCGCGCTTCGCGACCATCGCCGCGCCGCGCCGCTCGATCTTCACGCCGGCCTCGCGGAGCTTGTCTATCACCGCGTTCAAGTGCTCAGGCTTCGCGCCGTGGATGGTGATCTCGCCGTGCGTCATCGCGGCGGCGATGAGGAAGGTCGCGGCCTCGATGCGGTCGGGGATGACCTCGTGCTCCGCGCCGTGCAGTTCCTTCACGCCGGTGATGGTGATGGTCGGGCTGCCCGCGCCCTGAATCTTCGCGCCCATCGCGTTGAGGAACTGCGCGAGGTCGGTGACTTCCGGCTCGCACGCGGCGCTCTCGATGATGGTCACGCCCTCGGCCAGCACGGCGGCGCACAGGATGTTCGCGGTGCCCAGCACGGTCGGGCCGGCGCGACCGCCGAGGAAGATTTCCGTGCCGGTGAGACGCGGGGCTTTCGCGCGGACATAACCGGCCTCGATCTCGATTTTTGCACCCAGCGCCCGCAGTCCCTTCAAGTGCAGGTCAATGGGCCGCGTGCCGATGACGCAGCCGCCGGGCTGCGAGACGTCCGCCTTCCGCAAGCGCCCGAGCAGCGGGCCGAGGATGCAGATGGAGCCGCGCATCTTGCGGATGAGGTCGTAGTCGCCGTGGCCCTTGATGCGGTGGGCCTGCACGGTGAGCGTGTCGCCGTCGAACTTCACGGTGCAGCCGAGGGATTCGAGGATGCGGCCCATGAACTTCACATCGCTCAAATCGGGCACGTGGCGGATGACGCACGGCTCGGCGGTGAGGAGCGTGGCGGCCATGATGGGGAGCACGGCATTTTTCGCGCCGCTGATCTGCACGTCCCCGTGGAGGGGGACGCCGCCCTTGATGAGGAGACTGTCCATGTGGAGAAACTTTCTGCTCTGAAAACGTCGCGCCGATGACGCCAGCGGGGCGGGGCGGGGGCAAACTTATTCTGAAGAGTGACCCAAAGATTTGGGAAAGACAAAGACGGGGAAGTCACGGGCAGCAGCCGAAGGGGCAGGAAAATTGTGGGCAGGAAGATTTTGCCCTCAATTTTCCTGCCCTTGCCCAAAGTCGGCGCGGCTGGTGGGGCGAGCGTCCTCGCGAGCCGGGCTGAACCGTTCTTCCGTCGAAAGGCTCGCGAGGACGCTCGCCCCACCGGGTTCAGCGGGCGTCACTTGCCGGACTGCTCCACGCGCTCGCGGAAGGCGCGGCACGCGGCGGCGATGTCCGGCGCGTTCAGGATGGCGGAGACGACGCAGATGCGGCGCGCGCCGGCGGCGAGGACGGAGTCGAGGGTGTCGAGGTTGATACCGCCGATGGCAAACCACGGGAGCGTCACGTTTGCCGCCGCCCAGCGGACGTAATCAAGCGTGACGGCGGGGCGGCCGGGCTTGGTGCCGGTGGGGAACACAGGGCCGATGGCGAGATAGTCCGGCGCGGCGCGGAGGGCGCGCTGGGCCTGCTCGGGCGCGTGGGTGCTCAGGCCGAGCTTCATCTGCGGCGGGCAGCCGGTGACCTGCGCGGCGGTGCGATAGCCGGCGTCAAAAAAATCCTCCTGCCCAAGATGGCAGACCGGCGCGCCGAGCTGGAGGGCGAGCTTGGGATGATCGTTGAGGACGAAGCCGACTCCGGCCCGCTCGCAGACGGGCAACACGGCCTCGGCTAGGCGGCGGACTTCATCCAGCGGGGCGAACTTGGCGCGGAGTTGGATCAGGTCGGAACCGCCGTCACAAAGCTGGCGCGCGACCTCCGCCGGGTCACGGCCATGCAGGTAGGCGGTGTCCACGAAGGTGTAGAGGCGGGCGGAGGAAAGGGGGTTCATGCGGCGGGCGACACGCGTGCTTGAGTATTGCCCGGGCGTTGGCTCCGACCCAATCAAATCTTGCCCCGCGCCCGCCGCGCGCGTTTCATCGCGCCATGACCGCACATCTTCCCGTTCTTGTCGCCGCGTTCGCCGTGCGAGCGCAGGAACGAACTTCACCGAGCTTGCCACATCTTCCCGTTCTTGTCGCCGCGTTCGCCGTGCTGGCCGCGCCGCTTCAATCCCGCGCCGCCGTGCCCGCGCCCATCAAACTTTGGCCGAAGGCAGTTCCCGGCGAGACCGCGCCCATCGGCGAGGAGAAGGACACTTCCACCGAGAAGAGCAACAAGGTCGCGGGCAAGCACGTCATCCGCCTCGGCAACGTCTCGCAGCCCGCCATCACCGTGTATCGCCCGGCGAAGGACAAGGACACCGGCGCGGCGGTCGTCGTCTGCCCCGGCGGCGGCTACAACATCCTCGCCTACGACCTCGAAGGCTCGGAGATTTGCGAGTGGCTCAACTCCCTCGGCGTCACGGTCGTGCTGCTCAAGTATCGCGTGCCCAAGCGCCCCGGCGTGGAAAAGCACGCGCCGCCGTTGCAGGACGCGCAGCGCGCCGTGGGTCTGGTGCGGTCACGCGCGGCGGAATGGGGACTGGACCCGCAGCGCATCGGCATCCTCGGCTTCTCGGCGGGCGGGCATCTCGCGGCCTTGGCCTGCAACAACTACGAGAAGCGCACCTACGAGCCGGTGGACGACGCGGACAAGGCGAGCTGCCGGCCGGACTTCGCCGTGCTGGTGTATCCCGCCTACCTCACGGTGAAGGAGCAGCTCGACAAGGTTTCGCCCGAGCTGCCCGTCACCGCGAACACGCCGCAGACCTTCCTCGTGATGACGCAGGACGACGGCGTGCGTGTGGAGTCCGCGCTGTTTTATTACCTCGCGCTCAAGCAGGTGAAAGTGCCGGCCGAGCTGCATCTCTACCCGACGGGCGGCCACGGCTACGGCCTGCGCCCGAGCGAGCACGGCGTCTCGACCTGGCCGCAACGCGCCGGCGAGTGGATGAAGGCGCGCGGGCTGCTGAAGGCGAAACAGTGAGCTTCCTTCTCGATGCAGTCTGACAGAAACCACTGGCCCCGTTCACGAGCCTTCTCCCTTCGCGGAGCGAGGGGAGAAGGTGGCCGAAGGCCGGATGAGGGGTGCGGCCACTCGCGCAGAGGCCCAACCCCTCACCCCGGCCCTCTCCCCTTGCTCCGCAAAGGGAGAGGGAGTTGGTTTCTATAGTTCGTAAAAACCACGCCCAATCATGCAATTCCGCCCCCTCGGCAAAACCGGCCTGAACCTCTCCGTCGTCAGCTACGGCGCGGCCTCGATGGGCAACGAATACGGCAACGCCAGCGACGAGGCCCGCAGCATCCGCTCGCTGCACGTCGCGCTCGATGGCGGGGTCAACTTCATTGACACGTCGCCCTACTACGGCCGGACGCTGGCCGAGAAAGTCCTGGGCCGCGCCTTCAAGGAAATTCCCCGCGCCCGCTTCATCCTCGGCACCAAGTGCGGGCGCTACGACGTGGCGGGCTTTGACTTCAGCTACGACCGCATCCTCCGCAGCGTGGACGAAAGCCTCCAGCGCATGGGCGTGGACCACATTGACATCATGCAGTGCCACGACATCGAGTTCGACGACATGCAACGCGTCGTGGACGAGGCGCTCCCCGCGCTGCGCAAGGCCCGCGAGCAGGGCAAAATCCGCTTCATCGGCGTCACCGGTTTTCCGCTCAACATCTTTCGCTACGTCCTCGACCGCACCGAGCTGGACTGCATGTTGAGCTACTGCCACTACTCGCTGAACAACACCTCGCTGCTCGGCCTCATCCCGTATCTGAAGGCCAAGGGCGTGGGCATCATGAGCGCATCGCCGTTCAGCGAGCGCCTGCTCACGCGCCAGCCGCTCCCGCCGTGGCACCACGCGCCGGACGCGCTCAAGGCGCAGTGCCGCCGGGCCGTCGAGTTCTGCGACGCGAAGGGCGTGGACATCGCGAAGCTGGCGTTCCAGTTCACGCTGCAAAACCCGGACCTCACCACGAGCGTCCCCGGCACCGCCAACCCGGACAACATGGCCGCGATGCTCCGCTGGATGAACGAACCCGTGGACCACGCGCTCATCGCCGAAGTGATGAAGCTGCTGGAGCCGACCAAGAACGTGCTGTGGCGCGTGGGCCGGCAGGCGAACAGCGTGGATTGGGATGCGGGCCTGTGAAGCTTCTCCGGCCAACTGAATCTCGCGCCTCTCTGAACCGGGTCTGCGGAATGTTGTTTGCGGTCGCGACCGTCGTGGCTTCGCTCCGTGCAGAGGTTCCCGACCCGCAGCTCCGCACCGACCATCCGTGGTATCCCGGCGAGCTGGCGCTCTCGACGTTCGAGCGGCTCTTCGCCACGCAGGCCGAGCAATATCGGCGCGCGACGGGCAAGGCCCCGGCCACCGACGAGGACCGCGCGCTGGCCTCATGGTTCTTCCGCAACACGCACTACGCGCACGGCGAGGAGGGCGCGCACGACTGGTGGGGCAAGGGCTTTCAGGCCGGCGGCGACCTGCGCGGGCGCGAGTATTGGACCGGCCTCTTCGCGCACGGGTTCGGCCTCTGCGGCACGACGCACTCGCAATGGTCGGCGGAAATGGAATTCCTCCTCGGCCACGGGCGCGGGCGCGGCGTGGGCGCGGCGGGCCACAACGCCTTTGAAGTCTGGCTCACCGGCGGCGCTTACGGCGCGGGCAAGTGGGCGCTGCTCGACCACGACCTTTCCACCGTCATCTTCGACACCGGTGGCGCGGCGCTGCTCGGCCTCGCGGACGTGCGGCGCGACTGGAAGCAGCTCACCGACCGGAAGTTCGCGCCCGACCGGCAGCGCGGCTGGCTCGTGTGCGGCCTGCATCCCGGCGACGGCTCGTCCTACGCGAGCTACAACGTCGCCGAGTATCTGCCGGGCTACGCCGGTCCGCCGCCGATGCTGCGCGTGCGGCGCGGCGAGACATTGCGCCGCTACTTCGCGCCCGGCTTGGAGGACGGGAAGACGTTTGTGTTCTGGGGCCGCAACTACAACGCCGGCGGCATCCCCGGCCCCGAGCGTTCGCAGACGTGGGTGAACCAGCCGGAGAAAATGCACGGCTCGAAGACAGGCACGCCGTTCAAAGCCGGCCAAGCGCGCTACGGCAACGCGGTTTCAACGTATCGCCCGGACTTCGCCAGAGGCGATTACCGCGAGGGCGTCGTGGACGAAGGCTCGGCCCACGTCACGTTCGGCTTCCGCACGCCCTACGTCATCGGCGCGACGCCGCCGGACAACTCGGCATGGGGCATTTACAAGGACGGTGGGCGCAACGGCCTCGTGCTGCGTGGGACTGCGACGGCGAAGGTGAGCGTCTCCGTGGACGACGGACGCATCTGGCAGGACGCGGGCGAGTTCCGCGACGGCCTCGACCTGACCGACTTCGTGAAGGGCCGGCAGAGCTATCAACTCCGCCTGCACGCGGCGGCGAAGGCGCTGGCGAACTCCGGCCTCGTCATCACCACTGTCTGCCAGCTCAATCCCGCGATGCTCCCGCGCCTGCACGATGACGGCGCACAAATCACGTTCGCCGCGTCGGGCCGGGGCGTCGTCTCCGCCGGGCCGACGAAGCCCGAGGCGCAAACGCACGTTGTGGCCGGCGCGTTCGATTCACCCACGGTCACGCTTGCGCTGCGCGCGCCGACCAACTCGACGGCCAAAAGGCTGTTCGCCGCCGCGCACTCGGCCACGGGCAACCCGCCGCGTCCCGAGCTGAAGAGCCACATCGAGTTCTCCACCGATGGCGGCAAGTCGTGGCGGCCCGTGGTGAAGGACTGGCAAATCCCCCGGCGCGGCGACGAGCCGATGGATTTCTGGTCGCAGAGTTTTTGCCACGGCTCGGTGGATTTGCCCGCCGGCAAGTTCGACACCGTGCAAGTGCGCTTCCGCAACGACGGCGGCAAACGCTACCTCCGCGCCGAGGCGCACCTCATCCACGAGACGCCGCAGCTCGACGCGACGAAGGTGACGTTCAGTTGGACCGACACGAGCGGCCCGCACACGGCATCGCGCGTGGTGGGCAAATCCGAGACGTGGAAGCTGCCGACGGGAAAGAGCGTGCAGACGCGGTGGGTGGAGTTTGAGGCGGTGGCCGGCGAGTGAACATGGGTGCACTCACTTCAACGGAGAGTTGCGGACGATGTGGCAGAGGAATGCGATGCAACAAGCCAAGCATCGGTTTCCATCGGGCGCACGTTTTCCCCTCACCCCGGCCCTCTCCCTTGGGGAGAGGGAGCGTCGTCGTCCGCGCACTGACAACATCAACGTCACAGCACTTCGAGCGCTGGCTGACGTTCTCCCTCTCCTGGAGGGAGAGGGCCGGGGTGAGGGGGAAGGGCGCGGGGCACAAATGCGGGGCTGCTGCTCTAACTGCGACGCCTCCAAGCTTTCGCGTTCCAACACAATCCAAAATCTCCGCTCATTTCCATGACCATTGATTCCCACCAGCACTTCTGGCGTTACACGCCTGCAGAGTATCCGTGGATGAAGCCCGAGTGGCCCATCCGCCGCGATTTCCTGCCGCCCGACCTCGCGCGCGAGATGGCGAAGGTCGGCATCGAGGGTTGCGTGGCCGTGCAGGCGCAGCAGACGGTGGCGGAGGCGCATTGGCTGCTCTCGCTGGCGGATGCGCATCCGTTCATCCGCGGCGTGGTGGGCTGGGTGGATTTGCAGAGCGAGCGCGTGGAGGAACAGCTCGCGGAGCTGGCGCGGCACCCGCGCTTCGTCGGCGTGCGTCATGTCGTGCAGGACGAGCCGGATGACAACTTCATGCTGCGGCCCGCGTTCCAGCGCGGCATCGGGCGGCTGCGACAGTTCAACCTCGCCTACGATTTGCTCGTGTTCCCGAAGCAACTGCCCGCCGCCATCCAGCTCGTGGCGAACTTCCCCGAACAACGCTTCGTGCTCGACCACATCGCCAAGCCGCCCATCGCCGCCGGCACGCTCTCGCCGTGGCGCGAGCAGCTCCGCGAGCTGGCGGCGGCCCCGAACGTCTGGTGCAAGGTCTCCGGCATGGTCACGGAGGCGAAGTGGGACGGCTGGCGCGCGGAGGATTTCCGCCCGTATCTGGACGTGGTATTCGAGGCGTTCGGCGCGGAGCGACTGATGTTCGGCACGGACTGGCCGGTGGCAACGCTGGCGGGAACTTACGAGCAGGTGCACCGGCTGGCGGCGGATTACGCGAGTGGATTGTCGGCGGAAGCGCGGGCGAAATTCTTCGGCGGCAACGCGGTGGGTTTTTACCGGCTGGCCGGGTGAGAGGATTTCAAGAGCCTGTCCATCGAATGGTTGGAGCAGGATCAGGATTACGATTACAAGCAGGCATGCCACCCGGTCGCTTGCACCGATTCCTTGAGCGCGTTAAGAAAGCCCGGCCTTGGCTGGCGCCCACCGTGGGGCTGCTGGTCATCGCCGTGATGCTTTACCGCTTCGAGCACAGCCAAGTCTATCACCCGACCCGCGACGCGGAATACACGCCCGAGGACGTGGGCCGCCCCGCCGAGGAAGTCTGGCTGACCACCGCCGACGGGCTGCGGCTGCACGCGTGGTTCTTCGCGGCGGACAAGGCGTCGCCGCGCGCGCGCTTCGTGATGCTTTTCTGCCACGGCAACGGCGGCAACCTCACCTCGCGCCCCGGCTATTACCGCGCCATCCTCGAAACGGGCGTCAGCCTGCTGGCCTTCGACTATCGCGGCTACGGCCGCAGCGACGGCGAGCCAGGCGAGCACGGCACCTACGCGGACGCGCAGGCCGCGTATCAATGGCTGCGCACGCGCGGCTTCGCGCCGGAGCACATTTTGGTCTGGGGCGAGTCGCTCGGCGGCGGCATCGCCAGCCACGTCGCCGCCACGCTGCCGGTCGGCGGGCTGGCGCTGCAAAGCACCTTCACCACCATTCCCGACATCGGCGCGGAGCTGTTTCCCTGGCTGCCGGTCCGGCTTCTCAGCCGCATCCGCTACGACACGCACGGCCGGCTAGCGCAGGTGAAGTGCCCGGTGGTCGTCCTGCACAGCCGCGCGGACACGACGATCCGCTTCCACCACGGCGAGCGGAACTTCGCCGCCGCGCGCGAACCGAAGGCGTTCGTCGAGCTGGCGGGCGACCACAACGATCCGCTGCTGGCCGACCGCGCCGCCTTCGTCGCGGGCGCGGAGAAGCTCGTGCAACTGGCCGAGGCGGCGCAGAAGCAGAAACGGAGTGATGGAGTGGTGGAGTGATGGAGCATTGGAAGTCCGCCACCGCCAACACTCCATCACTCCAATCCCCCACCCCATGCGCTCCCCGCTCTCCACCCTCGGCCGCCGCACCGCGCCGCCGGCCATCTCATGGCTGATGAGCCTCACGCTCGCGCGCCCGAAGCTCATCTCGCTCGCCGCCGGCTTCACGGACAATGCGTCGCTGCCCGTGGACGAAGCGCGCGCTTTGCTCGATGAGATTCTCTCCGCCCCGCGCACCGGCCGGCCCGCGCTGCAATACGGCTCCACGGCCGGCGACCCGCTCCTCCGCGAGTTGACGGCGAAGCGGCTGACTGAACTCGACGCGCTTGCTTCCTCCCTCGCCCCCACCGGGGGAGAGGGCCGGGGTGAGGGGGAAAGGCTGCGAATGGCAAAAAAGGCTTCTTCGATCCACCCGCCGCCCCCTCACCCTGACCCTCTCCCCCGATGGGGGCGAGGAAACCCGGGCATTCCCCCCGACCGCCTGCTCATCACCCACGGCTCGCAGCAGTTGCTTTACCTGCTCACCGAGGCCCTTTGCGATCCCGGCGACATCGTGCTCGTCGAGGATCCGACCTACTTTGTTTATCTCGGCATCGCGCAAAGCCACGGGCTGCGCTGCCGGGGCGTGCGCCTGCTGCCTGATGGCATTGATCTCGCGCACTTGGAGCAGGTCCTCGACGGACTCCGCCGTGCGGGCGAGCTGCCGCGCGTTAAATTCCTCTACCTCATCAGCTACTACCAGAACCCCACCGGCTACACGACGTGCTTCGCCAAGAAGGCCGCCGCGTTGAAGCTGCTGCGACGCTACGAGCGGTTCGCTGGCCATCCGCTCTATCTGCTCGAAGACGCCGCGTATCGCGAACTGCGCTTCGCAGGCGACGACATTCCCTCCGCGCTCGCCGCGCCGGGCGGGGCGGACCGCGTGCTCTACGCCGGCACGTTCAGCAAGCCCTTCGCGACCGGCGTGCGCGTCGGCTTCGGCGTGCTGCCGGAGCCGGTGCTGGCCACGGCCACGCGCATCAAGGGCAACCACGACTTCGGCACGGCGAACCTGCTCCAGCAGTTGCTCGCCCGCGCGCTGGCGGGCGGCGCTTACGAGCGCCACCTCGCCGAACTGCAGCGCCGCTACGCGCACAAGGCCCGCGTGATGACCGCCGCCATCCGCGCGCACTTCCCGGCGGAGGTGGAATGGCGCGAACCGGACGGTGGCCTCTACGTCTGGGCGCGCGCGCCGAAGCGCCTCCGCACCGGCCCGAAGTCGCGTTTCTTCCAAGCCGCGCTGAAACGGGAAGTCCTCTACGTCCCCGGCGCGCTCGGCTACGCGGACGACCCCGCGCGCCGCAAGCCCGACCACGAGCTGCGCCTGAGTTTCGGCGGCGCGGCCGAGCGCGAACTGGCCGACGGGATCACCCGCCTCGGCAGTGCATTGAGCCGCGCGTTGGCCTGACGGAGGCCCGGCGACCACGCGAAGCTACGCCTTCTTCACGAAGCACGCCTTCAAGCCGACGGCGATGCCGTCCACCTTGCAGGAAATCTCGTGATCCTCGTCCACGAGGCGGATCGGCTTGGACTTGGAGCCGCCCTTGAGCACCTGCGAACCACCGCCGAGCTTCAAATCCTTGAGCAGGATGACGCAGTCGCCGTCGGCCAGCACGTTGCCGTTGGCGTCCTTCACGACGCGCGGGCCGGCGGCGGCCTCCGCCTCGGGCGGGCGCTCCCACTCGTGGCCGCAGGTCACACACTCGAAGCGTTCGGCATGCACCAGCACCTCGGTCATCTCACACATCGGACAGGCGGTCTTGCTCATAAAACCGCAGCGTAAGCCGTGGACGCCGGGGGACACAACCGCGCGCTTGCCCGCCGGCCCGGGCGCAACCGGCACCCGCACCACGGCAAGCCGGGTGGTTCGCGGGCAGCCTTGCCCGCGTGAACCGGCGGGCTGATCGCGCGGGCAAGGCTGCCCGCGGGTTGGTGCGGGTGCCCGGTTGCGCCCGCCCGGTCCGGCAAGCAAAACGGGCCGGCATTGCTGCCGGCCCGGGTGAGTCCAAGGGTTTGCTGGCGTCAGGCGGTGATGGCCGGGACGACGTAGGGCTTGCGGTAGTCGCGCGTGAGCAGCGTGTCGGCAGCGGTGTTGCCGATGAACTTCTCGGTCTTCGGGTTCATCTTGAGCACGGGGCCGAGCGTGAGCTTGTCGGTGTCAATGTTGACCTCGTTGGCCTTGAGATGCTCGACCATGCGCTCGACGGTCGCGGTGGCCTCGCGGTCGCCCTTGATCTGCTCGCGGATCGCGCCGGGCGCGGCGAGCTGGCCGAGGCGGTGCGAGATGTTGCCCGTGTGGCAGAGCGCGCTGGAGAGGTGGCCTTCCAGGATGTCGGCATACAGCTCCTTATGGTTCCGGCTGCGCACGGCCTCGATGAAGTTCTTGAAGTGCGGCGACTCGCCGCCCTTCTCCTCCTTCCACGTCTTGATCAGCTTGCCGGCCTTGTCGTAGGCCGAGGAACCGGTGTAGCTGGGCACGGTGATGTGGCCGCCCTCGCAGTGCACGATCACCCCGATCTTGGCGCCCATGAAGCTGTCCATGTCCTTGCTGCCCTTGCCGGACGGGAGGCCGCGCACCTCGAAGATGAGCGGGGCCTTGGCGTAGTCGTGATAGATGACCTGGGTGTTGGGCGTCTCGCCGTCGTCCTTGTAGCCGAGGCGGCCGCCGACGCTCCACACGCGCGGGCTGAGTTCCATCTCGCCGGTGAACCAGCGGCCAATGTCCATCTGGTGGATGCCCTGGTTGCCGAGGTCGCCGTTGCCGTAGTTCCAGACCCAGTGCCAATCGTAGTGCAGGCGCTTGCGGCGCACCTCGTCCTTGGGCGCGGGACCGCACCAGAGGTCGAAGTCAATGCCGGCGGGGATGGGCTGGGCGCCTTCCGACAGGCCGATGCTGCCGCGTGGTTTGTAGCACAGGCCGCGCACGGCGATGATTTTGCCCAACTGGCCGGACTGCACGAACTTCACGGCCTCGCCGATGCCGCTGCGCGAGGCTCGGCTCTGCGTGCCGGTCTGGACGATCTTCTTGTGTTTGCGGGCCGCGTTCACGAGCTGGCGGCCTTCCCAGACGTTGTGGGAAACGGGCTTCTCCACATACACGTCCTTGCCGGCCTGCACGGCCCAGATCGCGCCCAGCGAATGCCAGTGGTTCGGCGTGGCGATGGAGACGATGTCAATGTCCTTGTTCTCCAAAACCTTTCGGATGTCGGTGTAGGGCGTGACCTTGACGCCCTTCTTGTCCTGCGCGTCCACGCCCTTGCGGAGCACGGCGTCGTCCACGTCGCACAACGCGGTGAGGCGGACGCCGGAGTCCTTGAGGCCGCTGAGGGCGCCGATGTGCGCGCCGCCCCGGCCGTTGAAGCCGACGACGACGGAGTTGAGGGTGTCACCGGGGCTTTTCTGCGCCCAGGAAGTGGGGGCGATGTAGAAGACGCCGGCGGCGGCACCGGCGGTCTTGAGGAATCCACGACGGTCGAAGTATTTCATGGCGGGAGGATGGGTTGCGGTTGTCAGTTTTTGGTGCGGTCAAATGGACGCGCCCGCGAAGCGGCGGCTTCAAGCCGGAACCGGCGGGCTGGCGGATTCAGGGGCGCGTTGCGGGGGGAATCTTCAAAGCGCGGCGCGACTTGGCAATCACTTTCTTCCACCCAACCGGACGCCACGGCCCCGCTCACAGCAGCCAGGCGTGCTGGCTTTCCTTGTAGTGGCGGCGGCAGACGGAGACGTAGCGGTCGTTGCCGCCGATCTCGATCTGCGCGCCGGTCTTAACGGGCGCGCCGCTGGCGTCCACCCGCAGGACCATGATGGCCTTGCGGCCGCAGTGGCAGATGGTTTTCAGCTCAATCAAGTTGTCCGCCCACGCGAGCAGCCACTGGCTGCCCTCGAAGAGGTTGCCCTGAAAGTCCGTGCGCAGACCGTAGCAAAGCACCGGAACCCGAAGCCGGTCGGCGATGTCGGTGAGCTGCTCGACCTGCGCGCGGGTGAGGAACTGCGCCTCGTCCACCAGCACGCAGGAGAGGATGCGCTTCTCGTGGTCCTCCTCGGCGAGGGTGAAGAGGTTTTCGTCCCGCTTGAACGCGCGGGCTTCAGCGGTCAGTCCGATGCGCGAAGCGACTTTTCCCGGCCCCGCGCGCGTGTCGAGCTGCGGCGCGAGGACGAGGGTGTTCATGCCGCGCTCCTGGTAGTTGTAGCTCGACTGGAGGAGCGTGGTGCTCTTCCCCGCGTTCATCGCCGAGTAGTAGAAGTAGAGCTTGGACATGAACGACGTGCTGCGTGTTGCGTGTTCCGTGATTTAGTCCGAACGCGTTCTGCCGTAGTCACGCAACACGGAGCACGCAGCAGTTTCACACCTTCCCAATCCACTTGCGGTCTTCCCACACGGCCTTGAGCGAGGTCACGTTCTTCGAGTCGAGCAGCTTCATCGCCGCCGTGCCCACGTCGCCCTTCTTGAGCGCGTGCCAGGCGTCGCTGGCGTTGATGGCGACGTGCTGGAGGACGCTCGGGTCGCGGTAGCAGTCAATCATGCACTTGGTGCAGCCGTCGCGGATGAGCTTGGAGTCGTCCCATTCATAGACCTTGCACATGGGCTTGTCCCACGCGTGGCAGCGGTAGAGGTCGAGGTTCCAGTCGAGGTAGAAATACTTGTGCCCGCCGAGGCAGCCGAACTGCTCCCGTTCGCCGCGCAGGTGGCGCTGCATCTCGGTGAGCGACTCCGTGGGGTTCACCACCGGATAGCCGCTGTTGTGCTTCATCCGCTTGATGTTCTCGAAGAGCGCGAGCAGCTCGGTGTTGTTGAAGTTCACCAGGCCGCTGTCGCTGAAGCTCAGGTAGCTGGAGGCGAGATTGGTGAGCGGATAGCTGAAGGTGCAGCTCGTAAAGCTCAGGCTTTCGAGGAAGGCCGGCAGCTTCTCGTAGTCCTCGATCAACCGGCTGGCCGTGATGCTCGCCGTGGTCTGGATGCCGACGCTGTGGAAGAACTCGTTCGCCTTCTTGATTTTCCGGCACACGTCCGGCAGACCCCGGTTGGTCTCGTGCTTGGCCACGTCGTGCGCGTCAATGGACATGATGACGCTGCTCAAGCCGTCGCTGGCGAGCGCCTTCATGTTCTCGTCGGTCCACAGGCCGCCGTTGGTGCAGATCATCGGGTGGATGCCGCGCTCGGCTGAGTAGCGGACCATCGCGCGCAGGTCGCGGTGCGCCATCGGCTCGCCGCCGACGAAGAGCAGGTAGCCGATGTGGTTGCGCTGGGCAATATCCACCACGTCCTTCGCCTCCTGGAGTGTGACGCTCTTGCGGGCCTTGGGGTCGAACTGCGAGCGTGCGAAGCCGCAGAAGCCGCAGTCGGCGTTGCAGATGTTCGTGATGGCGAACTGGAGGTAGCCGGGGCCGCCGTGGTTGAGCACGTCCTTGAAGAGCTGCCACGCGGAGGTCTGCGGGCGGGCGACGGGCCTGGACAAATCCGGCGCGGCCTCCCGCGCGACGGGGGCGGGAGCGACGGGTGGTTCAGCGACGGCAGTGCTCATTCAACAAGTGCCGGAGTGTGCGGAACCGCCACGGGCCGGGCAAACTTTTCTTTGCGCCACCGGACACGCCGACTACGCTGCGCAGGACTTGGCACCACTAACCGGCACTGACCTGCACTGATGAAGACTGAGCCAATCCAGATTCCATGTCTTCGTTCTGCTGCCCGTTCGCGTGGCACTTACGCGGGATTACAGACTGCCACGGCGCACGCCTTCTCCCTTCCTCGGAGGAGGGGAGAAGGTGGCCGCAGGCCGGATGAGGGGTGGGGCCGCCAACGCCGAAGCACGCAACCCCTCACCCCGTGCCCTCTCCCCTCCTCCGAGGAAGGGAGAGGGAGCCAGAGCGTGTCGCGGCCCCGCCCATTTCACTGGGCTTCACCCCAGTTCCCCATTAGTGCCAGTCAGTGCCGGTCAGTGGTTTTCTCCCGATGAAGAACATCGTCTATTTCGACCTCGAAACGCAGCGGTCTGCGGACGAGGTGGGCGGCTGGGGCAACATCCGGCGCATGGGCATGAGCATCGGCGTGACCTACAGCACCGCGCGCGGCGGCTACCAGATTTACGGCGAGCGGCAGGTCAACGACCTCATCGAGGAGCTGCGCCGGGCGGACCTCGTGGTGGGCTTCAACATCGAGCGCTTCGACTACGAGGTGCTGCAGGGCCACAACGAGTTCTTCGACTACGCCCAGTTGCGCACGCTCGACCTGCTGGTGGACCTGATGAAGTCGCTGCCACACCGGCTCTCGCTGGACTCGATTGCGACCGCGTCGCTGGGCGTGGAGAAGACCGCCGACGGGATGCAGGCGCTGCGGTGGTTCAAGGAAGGCCGGCTCCTCGAAATCGCCGAGTATTGCTGCTACGACGTGAAGGTGACGAAGCTCGTCCACGAGTTCGGCCAGGCGAACAAGCAGTTGTTTTACACGAACAAGTTCGGCGCGAAGCTGTCCGTGCCGGTGAAGTGGTGAGGGAGGGACGCGATGCCGACCGAAGGAGAATCTCCCGTGGTGCGGGGTGCGGGGTGCGTGACTGAGGCAGGAGCGCGTTCGGACGGACTCACGCACCACGCACCACGCACCACGCTCCTGCACGAGTTCCGCACCATCCTCCAGCCGCTCAACCTTGCCGAGCACTTCCCCACGCCCCAGCCGCTCGAAGTCGAGCTGGGCTGCGGCGATGGCTCGTTCATCATCGAGTGGGCGCGGCGGAATCCGGGGCGGAACATACTCGGCGTCGAGCGCCTGACCGGCCGCATCCGCAAGCCGGACAAGATTGGCCGCCGCCTCGGCCTGACGAACCTCAGCCTCGTGCGCATCGAGATTGGCTACTTCCTCGAATACCTCCTGCCGCCCGCGAGCACGGACGCGCTCCATGTCTATTTCCCCGACCCGTGGCCGAAGGTGAAGCACGCGAAGAACCGCCTGATCAACGAGCGTTTCACCGCGCTGGCCAGCCGCGCGCTCAAGCCCGGCGGCGTGGTCCACCTGCGCACCGACCATGTGGACTACTTCGCCCAGATGCTCGCCACCTTCCGGGCGGACAAGTCATTCACCGAAGTGGAAACGCCCGCCGAGTTGTCCGCCGTGACGACGGACTTCGAGCGGGAGTTCAACGCGCAGGGGATTCCGACGAACCGCAGTTCGTGGCGAATGACGGGGGCATGAGATGCTTCCAAGATGGGACATGAATCCCGCAACTAACCAACCTCTAGTCAAGCCGCGTGCTTTCCTCCGCGAGGTCTTGGACTGCGCCAGCCCTCTGGCGCTTTTCGTTGCCGTCCGAAAGCGGCAGAGGACTGCCGCAGTCCAAGACGCTGGCGCGCGAGCCTTGCCCCTATTCCTGCTGGTTGGCGCATTAGTTGTCGTCGCACTTCCCACCCGCGCTGCCGAGCCGTTCTGGTTCAACACGCTCGTCGCGCACTGGACCGACTACGGCACGCCGGAATACCACGACTTCATCGGCGAGGCGAAGCCGCAGGTGGCGCAGGTCGGCTTCTACGGCGTCACGTTCTACAGCGTGGCGCACACGAAGTTCGGCAAGGGCTACCCGGCGCACTTCCCGGTCGAGGGCACCAAGGAGTGCGGCGAGTTTTTCCGCAAGCTGAACCAGGAAGTCCACGCGCGCGGCTCGAAGGTCGTCGGCCATTTCAACACCACGTTCATCCTCGGCGACCCCGACAAGCGCGCGGGCTTCTTCGACTGGTATCACAACCTCTGGGACACGAAGGCGCTCGGCCCCAAGCCCACGCCCGACCCGACGCAGATGCTGGCGGTGAACGCCGAGGGCAAGCTCATCACCACCTCCAGCTACAAGATCGGCGGCTGGCCCGAGTATCACGGCTGCCTCAACAACCCGCTCTGGCGCGCGTGCCTCAAGGCCATGATGACCGACGCCATCGCGCGCGGCGTGGACGGCCTCATCGCGAACTACTACTACCGCCGCGACTGCATGTGCCAACACTGCGTCGGCGGGTTCCGCGCGTGGCTGGGGACGAATTATTCGGCGGGGCAGATCAAGGAGCAGTTCGCCATCGCGGACTTGAAGGCGCATGAGTTCAAGGAAATCCCCTCGTGGCATAACCCGAAGGAAACTTCGCCCTACAAGCTCGCCGCGCTGAAATGGACGCAGATTTCGCTCAAGGCCGCGTTCGACGACGTGTTCATCACGCACGGGCGCAAGCTCAAGCCAGACCTGATGGTCGCGCAGTGGAACCACCTCAGCGCGTTCAGCCAGATCAACGGCGACGAGCGCTGCCTGCTGCCCGGCGACGTGTGGGGCCGGGGCGAGAGCTACCTCTGGTATAGCACCGGCAACGCCGCGTCGCAGACCGACCTCGCCAACGGCGACCTCGGCGACGGCACGTTGCAACTGCGTTACATCCGCGGTGCGTTCGGGCCGAAGCCGTTCCTGCTGGGCAAATACGAGCAGACCCGCACGCGCGCGACCATCGCCGAGGGAATCGCGAACGGCGGCGCGGGACTGGGCTTCTACGCGACCTTCAAGAACCCGGCGGGCCGCGAGGCGATGGCGACTTACTTCGGCTTCGCGGCGAAGCACCGCGACCTCTACGTCGGCGCGCAGCCGGCGGCGGAGCTGCTGCTGCTCTACCCGCGCAGCGCGGTGCATCGCGGCGACGTGGAGCCGGTGGCGCGCTTCAAGGCCATCGGCAAGCAGCTCGCGCGGGAGGGCTACACGTTCGACATCGTTCCGGATGACATCGTGACCGAGGCGCAAATCGCGCGTCGGCGTGCGGTGGTGGATTGCGGCCCTTCCGCCGCCGCCAAGATCGCACCGCAGATTCCCCGGCTCACCTTGTCAGCCACGCCGGAGGAAGGCGCGGTGGCCAAGTGGCACAAGGAGCTTGCCGCCGTCACCCGCCGCGAGGGTTCGCCCACGGTCGTCGCCTCCGTCCTCAGCCAGCCCAAGCGCCGCCTCGTCCACCTCGTGAACTACAACCGCGAGGAGCCGCCGCCGAACGCGAAGATGGGGCGCGGCCCGCACGAGGAGAAGCCGCTCGCCGTCGAGGGCACCACCGTCCGCCTCGCGCTTGCGCCGGGCGAACGCGTCAAGTCCGTCCGCCTCCTCTCCCCCGATGCCGGGGTCAGCACCGGGCCGGCGAGTTTGGTGCGGCGCGGCGGGGAGGCCGCCTTCACCGTGCCGCGCATCCTGATTTACACCGTGGCGGTGGCCGAACTGGAATAAGGGCGGCGAACAATTGCTTGACGCCCCGCAGGCTTCCGCCTTGCATACGCGGCGATGAAGAAACTTCTATTCGGTCTCCTCGGCGCGGCGGTGATCGCGGTGGGCGGCACGGGCTGCATCAGCACCGTGGACGGCCACAAGTCCGCCGGCGTGCCGTTCCGCAAGGACCGCATCGTCAGCCGCTACCAGCTCCACGTCGAGCAGGTCTTCACCGGGGCCAAGGAAGTCCTCGCGTCCGACAAGGGCGGGCTGGGCGTGCTCCAGTCCGAGAACCGCGTCAACAACTCCCTCGTGGCCAAGGTCAACAACCGCTTCGTGTATGTGAAGGTCAGCGAGATCGAGCCGACCATCACCGAGATCACCATCCAGGTCCGCACCGACGCGGGCTGGGGCGACATTGATTGGGCGGCGGAGATTGACAAGCAGATCGCCCTGCGGCTCCAGAACGCGCAGGGCGCGTCGTTGCCGCCGGTCGTGGTTCCCGCGACGGGTCTTCCCGCCACCCGCTAAACTGGGGTTCAAATCACTCCTGCTCTTCGGTCACGCCGGGCTTGCCGCCCGGCTTTTTCTTTTCAAACTTGGCCACGGGCTGGAGGTAGAGCATCGCGTGGGCGGCGCGCTCGGCGAAGGCGCTGTTGGGATACAGCTCCTGAATCCGCCGCAACGCCGCGCGCCCGGCCTCGACGTCGTTGCGATACTTCACCTGCCAGTCCGCCTGCAAGTGCAGCCAGCGCACGATCTCCTGCTTGGGCTGGCCCGGCGTGGTGACGAGGACTTCCAGCTCCTGGAGGCCGCGCTCGAAGAACTCGAACTGCTCGACATACAGCCGCGCCAGCTCCTCGCGCGCCACCCAGTCGTTCGCGTTCCGCGCCAGCCGGTCGCGCAGCCGGCGTTCCTCGGCGTTGATGTCGGGCTTCGCGGGCGCGGCGGGCTTCCGGCGCTTCAACCCCAGCTTGCGCTCGAACTCGGGGATGGCGATGGGCTGGCGGTGGTCCTCGCGTTCGAGCATCTCGGGCGGCGTGATGTTGGCCAGTCGCTGTTCCGCGTGGCGGGCGGATTCGGAGCCGGGGGCCAATTCGGTGATGCGCGCGACGCACCGGCGGGCGGACTCCGGGTCGCGGCCGAACTTCAGGTGCCAATCGGCGGCGGTGTTGAGCGCATAGGCGACCTGGCCGGCATTCAGATGCTTGAGCGCAAGCGTTTCATCCACGACCGCGATGGCACCGGGCAAATCCTCGGAGTATTCGGCCAGCAGGGAGGCGAGCTTCATCCGGCCCTCGAAGTCGTTGGGGAACTTCTCCAACTCGCCGCGCACGGCGGCGATGGCACCGGGGATGTCCCCGGCCATCTTGGCCGCGTCGGCCTTGGCGTAGAACGGTTGCGGTTCGAGTTCCTGATGGCCGCCGTCAAAGACGTTGCCTAACAGGGACGCAACCCAGTCGGTCATCTCGTGACGCCACAGCACTCCGAGCAGGATAAAGCAGATGGCGGTGCTGCCGGCACCCACCATGGCGACCACGTAGCCCGCCACCATGCTTTCCGCACTGGCCCGGCGCAGAAACGGAACCACGACTCCGACGAATATCCAAACCAGCACGGCGGTGGCCAGCAGTTTGGCAACCAGCGCGGCCGACGTTCCCTCTTTGCGCTGCAAGCGCAGCCAGAAGAACCACACGATTGCGCCAATGGCCGCCGTCCATTCGAGGATGTGGAGCGCGGTTTCCATGCGTGGTGACGGGGCGAGTGTGCGCCCGCCGCCGCCGTTGTCAAAGCGGCCTTTCTTGTGGCAGCGCCTGGTGGGCCGGACAGCGGAAGGGGCAGACTGGCGGCGGGAGGGCGATTCACATGGGCAGCCGTCACCATTGCGTGTTGTTCACCGAAGCCCGGGGGAACGTAGCTCGACGTTCCAATGTCGAGTCGGGCGTTGGTTCCGCCAAGTGGTGCTCGACATCGGAATGTCGAGCCACACTCACGCCAGCAGTTCGCCAATCGCCCGGCCCGGACGCACAAACTGCGGGCGGCCGCCGCTGTCCATCACCATCTGCTCCTCCGGCACGCCGAGCAGGTGATAGACCGTCGCGATGAGGTCGCGCGGGGCGACGGGGCTTTCGGCCGGGAAGGCCGCCTGCTTGTCGCTCTTGCCGTAAGCGAAGCCGCCTTTCACGCCCGCGCCCGCCAGCACGCTCGTGAAACAGCCGCCCCAGTGGTCGCGCCCGTCCTTGCCCGCGCCCGCGTCGCTGCTGCGCTGGCCCACGCGCGGCGTGCGGCCGAACTCGCCGGTCCAGATGACCAGCGTGTCCTCCAGCATCCCGCGCTCCTGCAAGTCATCGAGCAGCGCGGTGAAAGCCAGGTCTGCCACGGGCATCAGGCGCGTCTTGAGGTCCACGAAGTTCCGGCTGTGCGTGTCCCAATACACGCTCACGTTCTTGATGCCGTCGTTCGGCCAGAAGACGGTCACGAGCGGCACGCCACGCTCGACGAGCCGGCGCGCTTGCAGCACGGACTGGCCGTGCGGGTTCAGGCCGTAGCGCTCACGGACCTTGAGCGGCTCCTCGCTCAAGTTGAACGCCCCGCGCTGCGTTGCCGCAGACGTGAGCAGCTCGAACGCGCGGCGATGATTCAAGTCCTGCGCCGCGAAGTTCGGGCTGAAGCCGTCCAGCCGCCGGTCAAGCTGCGCGAGCAGTTCGCGCCGGCGGTCGAGTCGCTCGACGGAGATTTCCGGATGCAAGGTCGTCTCCGCCACGCGGTAGTCCGCGCGGCTGGGGTCGGCATCAATCGTGAGCGGGTCGTGCAGCGGGCCGAGCCAGCCGGCGAACTGCCCCTGGCTTTCCTCGACGAAGCGCGGCACGTCGCCCGGCAGCTTGGGACGCATCGAGACGAACGGCGGCAGCGCGCCCCGCCCGCGCCCGAGGTTTGAGAGCACCGAGCCGAAGTGCGGCCACTGCGCGCGCTTGTCCGTGGTGCGCGGCGGCGGCTCGCCGGTGAGCAGGTAATGCGTCGCGGTCGTGTGGTCGCCGTTGTCGTGCGTCATCGAGCGCACGAGGCAGAGGCGGTCCATGCGTTGCGCGAGCCGGGGGAAATGCTCGCAGATGCGCAGGCCGGGGACGTTGGTGGGAATCTCCTTGAACTCGCCGCGCACTTCGAGCGGCGCGGCGGGCTTCATGTCCCAGGTGTCCTGATGCGCCGGCCCGCCCCACATGAAGAGCAGGATGCAGCGCTTGGCCCGCCCGAAACTCCGCGCCGTCGCCGCCTGCGCGCTCGCCCGGCCCCGCAGCACATCCGCGAAGGAAAGCCCAAACAAGCCCAGCGCCCCCGCGCGCACCAACTCGCGCCGCGTCATGCGCCAGGGCTGGACGAGCTTGGGGGCGGGAGCGGGCATGGTGGCTTCGACGCCTTCGGCGGCGGAGTAATCAGTGTTCAGTAATCAGTGTTCAGTAATCAGTGTTCAGTAATCAGTAATCAGTAATCAGTGTGTCGCTCCGAACGCACCCGCCCGACTGAACACTGAACACTGAAAACTGATTACTTCTTCCCCGCTTACTTCGCCAGATGACACGCCGCAAAGTGCCCGGCCGACACCTCGCGCAGCGCCGGCACCTCCGTCTTGCACCGCGCCTCGGCCACGGGGCAGCGCGGGTGGAACGGGCAGCCGCTGGGCGGGTTGATGGGCGAGGGCACGTCGCCGGGCAGGACGATGCGCTGGCGCTTCGAGTCCGGGTCCACCACGGGCACGGCGGAGAGCAGCGCCTGCGTGTAGGGATGCTTCGGCTGGGTGACGACGGCCTTGGACGCGGCGGTTTCGACGACCTTGCCGAGATACATCACCACGACGCGATGGCTGATGTGCTCGACCACCGCGAGATCGTGCGCGATGAAGAGATAGGCCAGCCCGTGCTCGCGCTGGAGGTCTTGCAGCAGGTTGATGATCTGCGCCTGCACGGACACGTCGAGCGCACTGACCGGCTCGTCGCAGACGATCAGCTTCGGCTCCACCGCGAGCGCGCGGGCGATGCCGATGCGCTGCCGTTGCCCGCCGCTGAACTCGTGCGGGTAACGCTGCGCGTGCTGCGGGTTCAGGCCCACGTCCTTGAGCAACTGCCCGATGCGCGCCTCGCGCGCCTGCTCGTCCGCCGCCAGGCTGTGGATGTCCAGCGCCTCGCCGATGATCTGCCCCACGGTCATGCGCGGGTTCAGCGAGCCGACGGGGTCCTGGAAAATCATCTGGAACCGCCGCCGCCGCGCGCGCAACGCCGCGCTGTCGAGCGCCGCGATGTCCTCGCCCTCAAAGAGCACGCTGCCGGCCGTCGGCTCCAGCAGGCGGATGATGGCGCGGCCCAGCGTGGTCTTGCCGCAGCCGCTCTCGCCCACGAGGCCGACCGTCTCGCCCGGCGCGACGGCGAGGCTCACGTCATCCACGGCCTTCACCCACGCGTTGACGCGGCTGAAGACGCCGTGCTTGACCGGGAAGTGGACCTTCAAGTTGCGGACTTCCAGCAGGTTCATGGCGGGACGCTAACGGGTTCCAGCCCGCGCGTCAGTCCTCTTTCGCAGGGTGGTCCGGGCGGCGACTCTGGCCTTGCGCGGCATGGCTCAAAGTCTAGCTTCCACGGCCATGAAAACCGCCCTGATCGCCGCCTTTTGTTGTGCTGCCAGTTTGGTTTTGCCCATCGCGCATGCTCAAGGATTGAAATTCAAAGCCGGAGAGTTGGCCGACTACCAAGCCCGTGCCGAGTCGGGAGAACCGAAAGCACAAGTCGTGTTGGCCCAATACTACCTACTCACTCTGGGCAAAGAGAAAGATCCCTTGGAAGGGATCAGATGGGCCCGCAAGGCAGCTGCACAAAATGAAGCTGAAGCCCAAGTGCTCTTGGCGGGATGCTACATGAGTGGCGACGGTGTGGAGAAAGATCTGAAGGAAGCGATGCGTTGGTATCGCAAAGCTGCCGAGCAGAATCATGTCATGGGGCAATTCGGCCTCGGTGTCGGATACTCCAAGGGGTTGGGCATGGAAAAGGATGAGAAGGAAGCGTATGCATGGCTCAGTCTGGCCGCCAGAGCGCAAGCGGACGCAGCTGTTTTCCGCGACAGGCTTGAGAAACAGTTTTCCACTGAGCAACTCGCCGATGCCAAACAGCGCACCGAAGTGTTGCGCGCGCAAATCGAGGCACGGCTCAAGAAAGGCGGCAAGTGAGGCTCCCTCACGCGGACGCGGTTGGTTGAACCCGAACTCCCCGCTGCCTTCCCCGGAGCGCGGGTGTGTGCGGAGCACCACCCGCAGCCGGCCTCGGCGTCCGCACGCGCTGCGGCTGGTCTGCGACACAGCCGCGCTCCGCCTCCTTCCTCAATCCCAACGGGATTGTGTCCTCCAGCCGGTAGCAGTGGCCGGGCAAGCCGCATCAGAGCCTTGGCAGGCGATGGCAGTGCCGGCACAGGCGTTTCAGGTTCGAGAAAGGACATTCAACGCAAGGACGCCAAGGCGCAGAGGCGCAAGGAAACCTGACGGCAACGGCACTCGCCTTCTCCCTCCTCCGAAGAAGGGAGAGAATCCACGGTCTGCCAACTGCCGCGATTTCGGAGCCAGAACCATCTTCTCTGCGCCCGTCCCGCCTCTGCGGTGCAAAAGCCAGCCGATTCAGCACCGCAGAGGCGGGACGGGCGCAGAGGTTCAAGGGCAGGGAGGCGAGCGGGTCAGCGGCGCGCTGGGGGGGGGAGTCGCGCCCTGCCGCCCATCTCAGTCTGCTGCCGCGTATTTGCGCCCTTGCGCCCTGGCGTTGAAACGGGACGCGCGAAGGCGTGACACGACGCTGGGGGAAATGTGAGCATCGCGAAGCACGCCATCACCACGCCATGAGACTCCTTCCCGCGCTCCTTGCCTGCCTGTTCATCGCCTGCGGTCAGTCGGTGGCGGCGGACGCTTCCGCAGCCAAGCTGCACCGGCTCGACGCGCAGACGGCGCAGGGCTTGCAGGAGCTGTTCCGCTTCACGGGCGAGCCGCTGCCGCTCGTCAGCGGGCATCGCGGCGGGCCGGACAAGGGCTGGCCCGAGAACTGCCTGCCGACCTTCGAGCGCACGTTGCAGCGCGGCTTCGCGATGCTGGAGATTGACCCGCGTTACACGAAGGACGGGGCCATCGTGGTCTTCCACGACGCGACGCTGGAGCGAACTTCCACCGGCAAGGGCAAGGTGGCGGACCACACGCTCGCGGAGTTGAAGCAGCTTCGGTTGAAGGACAACGACGGCAACGTCACGGAGTTCCAGATGCCCACCCTGGGCGAGGCGTTGGAATGGGCGCGGGGCAAAACGGTTCTCGTGCTGGACCAGAAGGACGTGCCCGTGGCCGTGCGCGTGAAGCAGATCGAGGAGCACAAGGCCGAGGGCCACGCGATGCTGATCGTCAACACGTTCAAGGACGCGCAGGCATGCCACGCGGCGAACCCGAACGTGATGATGGAGGTGATGATCCCGAACCGCGCGAAGGCCGCCGAGTTCGACGCGCTGGGCATTCCGTGGCGCAATGTGGTGGCGTTCGTCGGTCATGTGCCGCCGGAGGACAAGGGTCTGTATGAGCTGATCCACGCGAAGGGCGCGCATTGCATGATCGGCACCTCGCGCAATCTGGACCGGCAGTTCATCCGCCGGGAGGTGGCCGACCTCAAGCTGCTCGAACCGGGCTACCGCGCCTTCCTCCAGCGCGGGGCGGACCTCATCGAGACGGACATTCCCGCGCACCTTGGCCCGGTGCTTTACGGCGCGACGCCCGTGCCGGCGTCGAAGCGGAAGTTTTTCAAGGCTCCTTAACCACCCAGCCCGCCCGCCATGTCTTGCAAGCCCGTCACGCATGTCGCCGTTTTGCGCGACGCGTGCCAAAGGATTCTCCGAACCAAGTCCGCCCCCACGCCATAAGAACCACCTGCTCCATCCTGTTCGCCTTGCCCGCCTCGCTCCTCGCCGCCTCCGGTGCCGGGCCAGCTCCCGAGGCCCATTTCACCGAGCTGTCGCCCACCGAAGTGCGGCGCGTGGCCGACCTCGCGCTCATCCCGCTTCTCCGGACTGCTACGAGGCTCGTGGGGAGAGATTCGCGATGGTGGCCTGACCAACGAGCATCATGACCGAGCCTGACCGTCTTCACGCACTGTGCCGGCTTCGTTCCACGCTGGAGGCGTTCGCCGTGCGGCGCTGGCCGGCCGGTGCGGCACGCGGCGCGGTGACGCGCGAGTTGCGCCAACGGCTGGGTGAACTGAAGCGGTGCGCGGCGGCGGGTGATTACGGGGCGTTTCACCGGGCGGACCGCGAACTGCACCGCGCGGCCGTGGCCGCCGCCGGGTTGCCGGCGCTGCGGCAAAGCTGGGAACTGGTCTCCACCGAACTGGACGCGTGGATTCTCGCGGTCAAGCACACCTATTGGCCGAGCCTGATGGCGCTCTACCGCGAGCACGAGCTGCTGCTCCGGGCCTGGCTGGGCGGTGACGACGACGCGGCGGAGTTGGCGACGCACCAGCACCTCGAGGCGGGCTGGCACCGGCGCATGATGGCGGGCGGACGCGGCGGCGCGGAACTGGATCCCGTCGAGCGCGCGGTGTCGTTCATCGCCACGCACTACGCCGATCCGCTCGACGTGGAATGGCTCGCGGCCAACGTCAGCTTCGTCAGCCCGAGCCATCTGGGGCGGCTGTTCCGCCAGCGGATGCGCGTGTCGCCGCTGCGGCATTTGAAGCAGGTCCGCCTCGAACGCGCGGCGCAGTTGCTGCGCGCGGGCACTGCGGCGGTCGCCGACGTGGCGCGGCGCGTGGGCTACCGGAACGCGTCGCACTTCGTCCGCGACTTCCGGCTCACGTTCGGCGTCACGCCGCTGGATTACCGCCGGTGTGGCCCGCGCTGATACTGATGGCCAATGATCTTTGGCAGGACGGCGGGCACCCGAACGGATCCTTCTCCCTTCGCGGAGCGAGGGGAGAAGGTGGCCGCAGGCCGGATGAGGGGTGCGGCCACTTGCGCTCAGGCCCAACCCCTCACCCCGACCCTCTCCCCTTGCTGCGCAAAGGGAGAGGGAGCCAGCTTCGGTAATGCGCCTCCTTTGTGCCCATACCCATTGGCATCTGGTGTGACCCGCGTGCGCGTGGGAAATGTTCTGTTTCGTGCGTCGCGCTGTGCTGGGCGGCGCAAAGACGCGGCCCCGCGCGCAATCCAGTTGTCCTACTGCTTGCGATCCCTGTTAGCTTTCCGGCATGAGAACCACCGTGGCTTTTCTGGCGATGCTCCTCGGGCTGGCCCTTTCAGCGGCGGGGGCAGGCCCGGGCCGCAACCTGCTGCCGGCCGGCTGGGATCCCGCGCTCGCGGGCGATGTGGTGATGGCGCGGCTGGTGAACACCTCCGCGCCACAGGTGAAGGGCGCGCACGATGCGGAGTTCGTGTGTGTGGGCGGGCGGGCCTACGTCGTGGCGGAGGCGAACGACGTGAAGGCGGGCGAGAGCGCGGGCTGGCCGTTCATCTACGCGACGCTGTCGGTGGTGGACCTGAAGACGCTCGCGGTGGAGCGGGTGATTGACTTCGCGAAGGGCGAACAGCGGTTTGCCAACGAGGCGCTGCCGGTGGGCGCGTGCTTCGTGCCGCGCATCCTCCAGAAGGACGCGAACACGCTGCGCTGCTACTTCACCAGCGAGGATCCCGGCCGGCGGCAGTCGCAGATGTGGTATCGCGACTTTGATGTGAAGCGCGGCGAGTTCGCGCCGCCGATCCACAAGGCGAAGCTCAAGACGACGGCGGGCACTTTCGACTTCCAGCCGCAGCATTTTCACGCGGACGCGGCGGCACGGGGCTTTGCCAGGAAGGCGGCGGACTCGTCGTTCTTCATCTTCGACTCGTTCAAGCGGTTCGATGGCCGGCTTTACGTCGCGCTGAACAACTTCACCGGCAAGCAGAACGCGCTCGCGCTGGTCCACGACGACCTCGCGACGTTCGAGGTGCTGGGCCATTACAACGAGCCGCAGGCCGATCAGCTCAGCGAATCCGCCGTGAACCGCCTGCCCGACGGCACGTGGATGGCGATCTGCCGGAATGACAGGGGCAACTACCATTTTACTACGAGCGCCGATGGCCG
>Ga0172372_10002427_pt1 | contig 28272 bp, 24 predicted proteins | sample LakKiv5m_2_FD_114544 | JGI IMG/M metagenome (GOLD analysis project Ga0172372, IMG submission 114544) | Freshwater microbial communities from Kabuno Bay, South-Kivu, Congo - kab_092012_9.5m | ecosystem: Environmental > Aquatic > Freshwater > Lake | place: Democratic Republic of the Congo...
AAGTACGCGGCGCAGCGCCGCAGCCAGATCGGCACGGGCGACCGCAGCGAGCGCATCCGGACCTACAACTTCCCGCAGAACCGGGTCACCGACCATCGCATCGGCCTGACGCAGCACAATCTCCCGCAGGTGATGGAGGGTGACTTCGCCAGCATCATTGCGGCGCTGCAGACGGTGGACTTCGAGGAGAAGCTGGCGGCGCTCACGGGTCAGGAATTCGTGCTGCGGCGGGGCGCGGCCGATCGCGACGACGACTAGGAGGGAGATCGCTTCCGATGCTGACCTTGCTCGAAATCATCAAGCGCACGGCCGAGTTCCTCGAAGGGCGCGGAGTCGAGAACGCCCGACTGAATGCGGAGCACCTCGTGGGGCAGGCCCTCGGTCTGAAGCGCATGCAGCTTTACCTCCAGTTCGAGAAACCGCTCAGCGAGGCCGAACTCGAGCGCATTCGTCCGCTCGTGCGGCGCCGCGGCCTCCGCGAGCCGCTCCAGCACATCGTGGGCGAGGTCGAGTTTGCCGGCCTGCGCCTGCGCAGCGACCGTCGCGCCCTCGTGCCCCGCCCGGAGACGGAGTACCTCACCGAGATCCTGCTCTCTCGGCTGCCCGAGACGCTGCCGCTGCGCGTGGCGGACCTCGGTACGGGAATGGGCGCGATCGCGCTCGCGCTGGCCGCCGCCCGCCCGGCTTGGGCGATCACGGCCTCCGATCTCAGTGCCGACGCCCTGGCGCTGGCCCGCGAGAACGCGGCGGCCGTCGGGCTCGCCGAGCGCGTGAACTTCGCGGCGGGCTCATGGTTTGATGCCCTGCCGGATGGCGAGCGCTTCGACCTCATCGTCAGCAATCCGCCTTACCTTGCCGCGCGCGAGGTGGCGGCGGCGGCTCCGGAGGTGCGCGAGCACGATCCGCGGATGGCCTTGGTCAGCGACGAGGAGGGCTTGACCGATCTTCGCCGCCTCATTGCCGGTGCTGCCGCGCGGTTGAACTCAGGCGGCCTGCTTGCCCTTGAGACCGGACCCGAGCAGCATGGCGCGTTGACGGAGTTCGCCCGCGCAGCGGGTTGGGCGGACGTTGAGTCCCTCCGGGACCTGGCGGGCCGGGAACGCTACCTTCTGCTGCATGCGGCGGTGATTCCGCCGGCCTGACGCGTCAGGTCGGAGAATCGACGGCGGCCGTGCTGCGGTTGCGCCAGCGACTGACGACGCGTTGGTACATCGCGTCAGCGGAAAGCCCGTGGGCGGCGCGGAGAATGGCGACCGAGCTGCCGTGGTCGATGAATTGGTCGGGCCAGCCGATGCGCTCGACGGCGACGTCGCAGTTCGCCTCCTGCAGCGCCTCCAGCACCGCGCTGCCAAATCCGCCGGCCAGCACATGGTCCTCGAGCGTGACGATCAACGGGATGCAGGCGCCGTGGCTGAGGAGGAGGTTGCGGTCGAGCGGCTTGACGAAGCGGGCGTTGACCACGCCGACGCTGAGGCCCTCCTCGCGGGCGAGGCGGTCGGCGAGGGCGAGGGCATCCGCCACCATTGGGCCGAGAGCCCAGAGCATGATGTTCGAGCCCTCGCGGAGAACCTCGGCTTGCCCGGGCGTGAGGAAGCTCGGCTGCGCCTTGATCGGCACCCCCCGGCCGGCTCCGCGCGGGTAGCGGATGAAGGCCGGCGCCCGCAGTTCGAGGCCCGTGTGGAGCATGTCCACCAGTTCGTCCTCGTCCTTCGGTTGCATGATCGTCGCGTGCGGCACGCAGCGCAGGTAAGCGAGGTCGAACAGACCGTGGTGGGTCGGGCCGTCGTTCGGGGAGAGACCGGCCCGGTCGAGGCAGAACACGACGGGGAGATTCTGGAGGGCGACGTCGTGGATGATCTGGTCGTAGGCCCGCTGCAGGAACGTCGAGTAGATGGCCACGACGGGCCGGATGCCCTGGGTGGCGAGTCCGGCGGCGAAGAGCACGGCGTGCTCCTCGGCGATGCCGACGTCGAAGAACTGCCGCGGGCATTCCGCAGCGAGATAGGTCAGCCCGGTGCCGCTGGGCATGGCGCCGGTGATTCCGACGAGGGAGGAGTCCGCCTTGGCGAAACGGGCGAGGGCGCGGCCGAACACGTCCTGATAGTTCGGCGGCGTGCCCGGGGCTGGCTTGACGCTTTCTCCCGTGGTGGGATCGAACGCGCCGAGACCGTGGAACTTCTCCGGGTGAGCCATGGCGGCCTCGAGCCCGCGACCCTTCTGCGTAACCGCGTGGAGCAGGACCGGCCCGTCGACCTCGCGCGCGAACGTCAGGTTCTTGGTCAATTCCTCAAGATTGTGCCCGTCGATCGGACCGAGGTAGCGCAGACCGAACTTCTCGAACAGCGATGACTCCACGAAGAAGTCCTTCGTCTCGCGCTTCCATTTCAGGTAGACCCGGTGCATGTCGTTCCCGCCCGGGAGCGACGTGAAGAACTTCTCGAGGTCCTGATGGATGCGGTTGTAGGTGCGATTCGTCGAGAGACGGTTGAGGTACCGCGCGATGGCGCCGACGTTCTTGGCGATCGACCACTCGTTGTCGTTGAGGATGACGATCAGCCGGCGGGTGGAGGAGACGACGTTGTTGAGGGCCTCGAGCGTGACGCCGCAGGTGAAGGCGGCGTCGCCGCAGACGGCGACCACGTGTTCCGCGGTTCCCCGGAGATCGCGGGCGGCGGCCATGCCGAGGGCGGCGCTGAGCGCGGTGCCCGCGTGACCGGCGCCGAACGCATCGTGGGGACTTTCACTGCGCAGGAGGAAGCCGCTCGCGCCCCCGGTCTGGCGCAGCTTGCGGAAGAATTCCCCGCCCCGCCCGGTGAGCAGCTTGTGCACGTAGCCCTGATGGGCGACATCGAAGACGAACCGATCGGTGGCGGAGTCGAAGGTCCGGTGGAGGGCGAGCGTCAGCTCGACGACTCCGAGATTGGGTCCGACGTGTCCGCCATTGCGGGCGGTGACTTGGATGATCTCCTCGCGGATTTCGGCGGCGAGTTGCGCCAGTTGTCCGGGATCGAGCGCGTGGACGTCGGCGGGCCCGCGGATGCCATCGAGCAGGCGGAGGCTCGCGGGCGGGTTCGAGGACGCGTCGGACGGTGAGGGAGAATCGCTCATGGGAGCAGGAGTGCGCGCCTAGGCCGACGGGCGATCCGAAGGGAAATCCGTGAAGGTGGAGGTGCCGTCCTTCTGGCGCTTGAGCAGATCGATCCGGAGTTCCGCGTCGCGGAGCCGCTCTTCGCAGGCCTTGAGGAGGCGGGAACCCTCCTCAAACCGGGTCAGCAGGTCCGCGAGCGGCACGTCGCCCGACTCCATGGAGTCGACGATGCTCTCAAGCCGCTCCAAGGCGGCTTCGAAGGACAGGGAGGTGGGATCGGCGGGCTCCACGGAGAAGAGGCTAGGAAGGACGAGGGCGCTTTCAACCCCGGTTTCGGGATGGGGCCGCAGACGAGATCATCGACGGACCGGGATGCCGCGTGCGGCGAGGTGTTCTTTCACGGCGGGAACCGTCAGGGCGCCGAAGTGAAAGAGACTTGCGGCGAGGGCGGCGCTGGCGTGGCCCTCGGCGAAGGCGGCGACAAAGTGATCGAGCGTGCCGGCGCCGCCGCTGGCGATCACGGGAACACTGACGCGATCGCTGACGGCGCGGGTCAGGGCGCAATCGTAGCCGGCCTGAGTCCCGTCGGCGTCCATGCTGGTGAGGAGAATTTCCCCGGCGCCGCGGGCGGCGGCGGCTTCGGCCCAAGTCACGGCGTCGAGGCCGGCGGGGTGGCGGCCGCCGTGGGTGTAGACGTCCCAGGCGGCGGTGCCGGCGCGTCGCTTGGCGTCGATCGCGACGACGATGCACTGGGAACCGAAACGTTCAGCGGCGCGCTGGATGAGTCCCGGGTCCTTGATGGCCGATGTGTTGAGGGAGACCTTGTCGGCGCCGGCGCGGAGCATGGCCTCGATGTCCTCGAGCGAGCGCAGACCCCCGCCGACGGTCAAGGGCATGAAGCACTGTTCGGCGGTGGCGGCGACGACATCGTGCATGATGTGGCGGCCGTCGCTGGAGGCGGTGATGTCGAGGAAGACCAGTTCGTCGGCGCCTTGGGCGTCGTAGGCCTTGGCGCACTCCACGGGATCTCCGGCGTCGCGCAGTTCCTGGAAGCGAACGCCCTTGACGACGCGACCGGCGGTCACGTCCAGGCAGGGAATGATGCGTCGCGACAGCACGGCGGACGGGCCGGCTCGCCTTCCGGCGGGCCGGCGGATCGGCGGAGTTACTGCTCCGTGTGGGCGATGTCCGGTTCGAACTCGACGTGGAACCGGTAAACCTGTCCCGGCCGCATCACCAGCGGGTGGTCGCGGACGAGGTACTGCAGGTAGTGGACCTTGCCGTAGTTTGTCCGGTAGACCGGGTCGGCGCTGACCACCTCGGTTTCGCGCCAGGCCGCTTGGAAGTCATTCTTGCTCACCCCGCAGCGCTGGCCCTGGGGTCCGAGCGTGAGGGCGCCCGAGACATGGTAGCGCGAGTGCGGCGCAGCGATCGCGAGCATGTAGCGGAACTTGTCGAGTGTGACCTGCTGCTTGACGGTGTAGGCGAATTCGCAGCCGATCTTGTTGCCGGAGAAGTTCCATTGGACCTTCACGCTGCCGAGCCCCTTGACCATTTCCTCCTTGGTGTTGATCAGCTCGGGCTGCTCGTAGCGGAAGTAGAAACTGTTGCGCAGACCGAGGCCCGTGACACAGTTCTTGCCGTAGAAGGCGGGTAGGGTGACGTGCTCGCCGAAGGTGAGTTCGGGGAGCATGATGGGGGCGTAGACATTGTTCGGCCAGTCGAAGATGCCCGGGCAGTGCGGGAAAGGCAGACCGTCGGCGACGGGTTCGCTGCCGCAGGAGACGAGTGGGATCTGAAAGTGGAGCCCGCTGGCGGCGTCGCGGTACAGGAAGACTCCCTGTTCCTTGCGGTTGGACTTGTCGAAGATGACGAAGCGGCCGGCGGTCTTGGGAGCCTCGAGCTTCGGCGGGATCGGCGGCAGCTGGACCGCCTTGGCGAGGCGGGACCACTGGCACAGGTAGCGCGCGGCGTCGAAGTTCGCCATGCGCGTCGTGTGGTTTGCGTAGGCGGTCCGCTCCTCGTCGCGCAGGTCGACGAAGCCGTGCTCCTGGTCGAGGTAGGTTTGATAGAAGAAGAAGAACAGCCGCCGCAGGATGTCGTGGTACTTCGGCTTCTGGTCATCGGGAATCCAGCCATCGCGGAGCCCCTGCAGGATGATGGAGATGCAGTGCATCTGGCCGTAGGCGCCGGCGGCGCGGCCGAAGGCCCAGCCCAAGCCGTCGGCCCGGACCAAGTCCGGCATCATGCGGATGTACTTCTCGGCGTACGTCCGCAGCGTTGGCAGCTTCCGGTCGCGGACCCCGCTGTTTGCGTGCAGCTGCAGGGCGGAGCGGATGAAGACGAACGTCATCACCCCGTAGAGATTGAAGTTGCCGCCGAGGCCACCGGTCGAGTCATCGAAGAACCCGGTGGAGCTGGTCTGATTGATGCGATCGACGAGGCGCTCGATCAGGCGTGACGTCTCGTCCTTCTTGGACAGGCCGAAGCTGAAGCGGGCGACGGCCTTGGCGATGTTGAACGCCTGCCAGTGGTTGTCGAAGTCGCTGCGGTGGAGCAGTTGCTTGTCGATGCGGACCTGAGTTACCTCGACGAGGCGTTCCCAGACCGGGTTGCGCTCCTTGGACGGACCGAAGCAGAGGAGGCCGAGGGAGGCGTAGGCCAGACCATTCTCGGCGGCCGGCTCGGTGAACATCTGGGCGGTGACGCAGCGGGCGGCGAGGTCGACCAGATCGTGTCCCTTCAGCGTCGTTTCTCCGGTGGCCCGATAGTACTCACCGAGCGCGTAGGCGGCGTGGCCGGGCTCGTCGAGGCGGCTCTGCTCGCCCTGAACCGGGAGGAGGGAGCCGTCGGGTTGAATGGCATCGAGATTCTGGCCCAGAATGGAGCGGGCCATGTCGAGGCATTGCTCAGAGAAACTATGCATGCGTGGTGAGTGGCGGGTGGGTGAGGGGGCGGGCGGGGCGGGCGAGGCCGAAGGGTCTTTGTCCCGCACTTTCCGGGGCGGGGCAAGAGGGAATTCCGGGCGTCAGCGGGAGATGAGCTTCAGGAACTCGTCGTTGGTGCGCGTCTTGGACAGGCGGGCGATCATGGTCTCGGTCGCCTCCTCGATCTTCTGCTGCACCAGCGCGCGGCGGAAGAAATGAATGGCGTCGAGCTTCTTGGCGTCGAGCAGCAGCTCCTCCTTGCGGGTGCCGGACTGCTGGATGTTGATCGCCGGCCACAGACGCATCTCGGCGCACTTGCGGTCGAGCACGAGGTCGCTGTTGCCCGTGCCCTTGAACTCCTGGAAGATCACGTCGTCCATTCGGCTGCCGGTCTCGACGAGGATGGAGGCGATGATGGTGAGCGAGCCGGCTTCCTCGGTGCGGCGGGCGGAGGCGAAGAGCTGGCGGGGCTTCTCCAAGGCGCGCACGTCGAGGCCGCCGGAGCCGGTGCGGCCGGAGTTGCGCATCGTATTGTGGGCGCGGGAGAGGCGGGTGAGCGAGTCAAGCAGCAGGACGACGTCGCGGCCGCTCTCGACGAGCCGGCGCGCGCGTTCGATGGCGAGGTCGGCGACCCGAACGTGGCTCTCGACCTGTTCATCGTTGGAGGAGGCCCAGATCTCGGCCGGGACGCTGCGGCGGAAGTCGGTGACCTCCTCGGGACGCTCGTCGACCAGCAGCACCATGACGTGGCACTCCGGATGGTTCTCGATCACGCCGAGCGCGATGTCGCGGAGCAATGTGGTCTTGCCCGTCCGCGGCGGGGCGACGATCAGGCCGCGCGTGCCCTTGCCGATGGGGCAGAACAGATCCACGGCGCGGGTGGTGAGGCGGCCATCCTTCAACTCCAGCTTGAGCTGCTGGTTCGGCGAGATCGTGGTGAGATTGATGAAGTCGATCTTGTTGCGGCGGTCCTCGATCGAGAGTCCGTCGACCGCCTCGATGAACTTCATCTTCGGATTCGGGAACTTGCCCTCGGCCGGGTAGGCCGTGCCGCTGATGATTTGGCCGGGCTTCAGCTTGAAGCGCCGGATCAGTTCCTTCGGTACGAACGTGTCCGTCGGGCGGCGCTTGCCGTACTTCGAGAGGTCGAGCAACTGACCGTTGCCTCCCTTGGCGAAGTCGATGTCGAGGATGCCCTCGACCTTCACGAGGTTCTCCGGGGGCGGCGCGGGACGTTCGGCGACGACGGGACCCGAAGCAGGGGCGGGAGGGGTAGTCGGCGCAGGGGTGGCGGCCGACGGGGAGGCAGTCTGATTATCCATGGAAAAAGAGTACGTTCTAGTATGCGCGCGTATGCACGGACCCGTGGCCCGGGCTTGACGTGCAAAACCTGTCGCGAGATATGAGCGAGGCGCACTTAGCGCACATCCCCTCTCATACCCCCTAACAGCCACCAACGTGTCGGACCAAACGATTACCTCAGTATCCCGAGAAAGTCGGGTTTTCAGGCCTTCGGCCGAGTTTCAACGCCAAGCGAACCTTGGGAGTCTCGCCGCATATAAGAAGCTTTACGCGGAGTCTGTCAACGCTCCAGAAAAGTTTTGGGGTCGGCAGGCCAAGGAGTTGCTCACCTGGCGGCGCCCGTTCAAGAAGGCGCTTTCCTGGAAGCTGCCGCACGCGAAGTGGTTCGTCGGAGGCCAGCTCAACGTCGCGGAGAACTGCATCGACCGCCATCTCGGCACCGCCCGCGAGAACAAGGCGGCGATCATCTTCGAGGGCGAGCCGGGCGACATTCGCACGCTGACATACAAGCAGCTGCATCGCGAGGTCTGCCGCTTTGCCAATGTGCTGACCGGACTTGGTGTGGGCAAGGGTGACCGGGTGGCGATCTACATGCCCATGGTGCCGGAGGCGGCGGTGGGGATGCTGGCCTGCGCGCGCCTTGGGGCTATCCACACGGTGATCTTCGGCGGTTTCTCGAGCGAGGCGATCAAGGATCGCGTCAACGACTGCCAGGCGAAGGTGATCCTCACCGCCGACGGCGGCTGGCGGCGCGGCAAGGTCGTCGAACTCAAGGCGAACGTCGACCGTGCGGTCGGCTTCACCCCGAGCGTCCAGCACGTCGTCGTGCTCAAGCGCACCGGCAACGCGGTCACGATGACTGAGGGTCGCGATCGCTGGTGGCACGAACTCGTCGATGCCGCCCCCGCCGAACACCGAGCCAAGGGCTTCGACAGCGAGAATCCGCTCTTCATTCTCTACACATCCGGTTCCACCGGCAAACCCAAGGGCGTGCTGCACACGTCCGGCGGGTACCTGCTCGGCACCGCGATCACCACGAAGTACGTCTTCGACCTGAAGGAGACGGACATCTATTTCTGCACCGCCGACATCGGCTGGATCACCGGCCACAGCTACGTGGTCTACGGTCCGCTGGCGAACGGCGCGACGATCCTGATGTACGAGGGCGCGCCGAACCAGCCGGGTCCGGATCGTTTCTGGGAGATGATCGACCGGCACGGGGCGACGATCTTCTACACGGCACCGACTGCGATCCGCGCGTTCATGCGCTGGGGTGACGAGCACGTGAAGAAGCACAGCCTCAAGTCCCTCCGCCTCCTCGGCTCGGTCGGCGAGCCGATCAATCCGGAAGCGTGGATGTGGTATCACACGCTGATCGGCAAGAAGCGCTGCCCGATCGTCGACACGTGGTGGCAGACCGAGACCGGGGCGATCATGGTTTCCCCGCTGCCGGGCGTCACCCCGACCAAGCCGGGCTCGTGCACGCTGCCCTTCTTCGGGGTGGTGCCGAAGGTCCTCGACGAGCAGGGCCGCGAGGTGCCGCGCGACGCGGGCGGGAAGCTCTTCCTCAAGAATCCGTGGCCGTCGATGCTGCGCACGCTCTGGGGCGACGACGATCGCTTCAAGCGGCAGTACTGGAGCGAACTGCCGGGATACTACTTCGCGGGTGATGGCGCCCGCATCGACAAGGATGGCTACCTCTGGGTCGTCGGCCGCATCGATGACGTCCTGAATGTCTCCGGCCACCGCATCGGCACCGCCGAGGTCGAGAGCGCGATGGTCTCTCACCCCGCGGTCGCGGAGGCGGCCGTCGTCGGCCGTCCCGACGAACTCAAGGGACAGGCCCTCGTTGTCTTCGTCATCACGAAGTCCGGCGTCGCGGCAACCAAGGAACTCCGCGAGGAACTCCGGGCCCACGTGGCCCGCGAGATCGGCTCGCTCGCGCGGCCGGACGATGTCCGCTTCGCCGCCGGGCTGCCGAAGACCCGTTCCGGCAAGATCATGCGCCGTATCCTGAAGGAGATCGCCTCCGGCGGCGAAGTAAAGGGCGACACCACGACCCTCGAGGACTTCTCGGTCGTCTCCGCCCTGCAGGCCCAGGAGGAGTGACCGCCCCAAAGGCCGGTTGGCTCGTCCGCGCCGGTGTATTCACCCGGCAAGGACAACTGCCGGCCCGATCCGGGCTTTGACGGTGACGCCGCGCCTGCGCTAGGATGGCGCATGCGCGGGGTATTTCGATGGGTTCAGTCCGGGCGGGGAAGGTTCGGCGCGCGCGCCCGCACGGTCGGACGTTCGGCGGCGCGCGTCACGTGTTCGCCGCGGGGTGGCGATTACGTGTGGACTGATGCCCGCCCGCCTGCGTTCTCGCTGATCGAATTGCTGTTGGTGCTGGCGGTGGTGGCGGTGCTCGGGGGACTCGCGTTGCCGGCGGGGCGGAGGGCGCTCGAGTTTGGGAGGGTCGTGCGGACGCAGGCGCTGTTCGCGCAGTGGCGGGCGGCGTTGGAAGGGTACCGGGCCGAGTACGGAGCGTACCCGGAGATCGCGGCGGGAGGTTTGTTGGAGTCGGAACTCCTCGCTGGCGCCCTGACGGGTCGCGATTCGCTGGGCCGGGAGGCGTTGGCGGACGGACTGAATGGCAACCTGCGCCGCCTGCGTTTCCTTGAACCGGCGGCGTCGGACTGGCTGCGGTTGGATGCGCCCGCGACGCGGGCCGTGGTCGTCGATGCCTTCGGCAACAGCGACATCGCGGTTCTTTATGATCGCGATGGCGACGGGTGGATTCGCGGCGAGGAAGCAGTTCTACCGCCGTTGCGGCCGGGCAACGCCCGCGAGGGCTTCGGCGAACCGATCACGTTCGCCGGGGCGGGCACGCTGCGCGATTCGGGAGTGCGCGCGCGGATTGCGTTCGTGACGGTCGGAGCCGGAGATGGCCGTGAGCCGATGCGCAGTTGGCGGGATTGAGGACCTCTCGATGCGACGCGCGACACGCGAATTCCCGTCGGTTGGGAACCGGCGCGCCGGTGATGGCGGTTCCAGTCCCTCGATGCGATGCCGAGCGCGCGAACCGGCCAGCATGACGACGCGGCCCGCGGTGGCGGGGGGTGGGGGTGTTGTGCGCCGGCGTTCGGCGCGCGACTTCGCCGCGGCGCTGAACCGGTACGCCGTTGCTGGGAGGCGGGGTGTTCCCCCGCCGACATCGCGCAGGCTGACGCGCGGATGGCCCGAGGCGGGATTTTCCCTCCTCGAGACGATGCTCGTGCTCGCCATCGCGGGATTGCTGGCGGGAGGACTTGCGGCGGTGGCGCCGTCGGGCTCGCGGCCAGCGGTGTTCGATGCCGGCGTGATCCTCCTGCGCGATGCTTTTGCCGAGGCGAGGCAGGTGGCGCTGGCCCGGGGCGCGATTGTCCGGGTGGTCTTCCCGGTCGCCGACGATGCCGCGCCCGCTGGGTCCTATTGGGTGGTTGAAGCGGATGACTCGGGTGCGTGGAGTTCGATGGAGGGTGTGCGGAGCTTGCCGGAGGGAGTGGTTGTACGGCGCAGCGGCGCGGCCGGGACGGTGCGGGCCGACGACCGGCGGATCTCGCAATTTTCGGGACGCGCCACGTTCGCGGTGGCGGGAGTGACGGGAGCGGCCGGGCGCGCGTGGGATTACGTCGAATTTCGACCCGGGGGAACAGCCTTGCCCTGCCTCGTGGTCCTGGCCCCGCCGACGGGCGCCGGGGGTGATGACATTCACGACGACGCTGCTCTGGCGGCCGGGGTGCGCGGCGTGAGGGTGAGCCTCTATGGAACCACCACGCTGCTGCCGGGGAGCGAGTGCTTCTGACATGGAACCGCGCCGAAATCATCTGAAGGGCGGCTCGGCCTCGGGGACCGCCGCAGCGCGGCGTCTTTGTCGGACGCTCACGCCGTGCGGTTCCGGAACGCATCCCGGGTCTGCCGCCGGCTGCCCCGACTCCGGCGGTGCGAGCAGGCGCGCTGCGGGGCATCTCGGGACGGCCCAAAGCCTAGATCCTTCGGCGGGCTTCACCCTCGTCGAGACGCTGCTTGCGCTGGTATTGGCGCTCGCGGCCGTGGGGCTGCTCGGCGGCCTCGGCCCCTTGGCGGATCTGGCCGGCGCGCTGGGTCAGCAGCGCGTGGCGCAGCGGGCGGCGGCGAATCTCAGCGCCTCGTGGCCGTCGGGTCGGGCTCCGGCCGACCGGAGGGTTTCGGCCAGCGACTGGGCGGGGCTGGCGTCGGACGATCCGCGCGTGTGGTTCGCCGACGCCGCGGGTTGGGGAGCATGGGCGGATGCGGCGGACGGTGGGGCTCCGAGCGCCGCGCCGTTGGAGGACGGATCGACGGCGCCACGGTTCGAATTGGTGCTCGTGGACGGCACGGACGAACGAACACCGGGAGCGACCGGGGACGGAGCGGCGGCAAGGCCAGGATCGGCCGTTCCGGCGTGGATCGTGGTCTCGTGGCCGGTGTATGAAGGCCGCTCCGTCTGGGTGGAGCGGGCGAGGCGGCATCGCTGGAGTCTCGCGGTCAACTTGAACTCCCGATGACGACCCGGCATCGGCGCGCGGCCTCGCTGGTGGAACTGCTGCTCGCGCTCGCGCTCACGGGCCTCATCGCCGGCGGAATCACGGGCCTGCTGGTCTCCGCGTGGCAGCGGTTCTCGGCGGTGGCGGATCGGCTCGCGGTGGAGTCGACGGCGGACATCGTCCTTCGCCAGATCGAGAGCGACCTGCAGACGGCGGTCATCAGGGCAGACGGCGGTGTCTGGTTCGCGGTCACCCGGCAGTCGGAGCCCCAGGTTGGGAGGGGCGATGCGGGCGTCGCGGACGCGGACTGGACAGGCGGAGTCAAGCCGGTGGAGGGCTCGTTGGAGTGGGCGAGCGGGACGGCCGCGCGGCTGCGTTTTGGACAGGCGGGCCTCTGGCTGCGTTTCTTCACGCAGATCCCGGACACGGCGGACCGGCTGGCGAATCTGCCGGCGCCCCGCGCGGTGTCCTATCAGCTGGTCCGCCGCCGCCTCGTCGCGAGCGCGGCGGTGCCCGTGGGGACGCGGGCCCCGATGACGTACCACCTTTACCGTGGGGCGGCCCGTCCGGCGGGCCCCGAGTGGAACGACCCGGATTCCAGCTTCACCGCAGGGTATGACCTCTTCGCCCCGGCCTACGGGAGGCCAGACGCGTCGCGGATCGACAACGTGGGCAACGTCCGCTCCCCGCGCCGCTTCGAGCAGGTGCTGGCGGCCGACATCGTCGACTTCGGGGTGCGGGTCTGGGCCGCCCAGCCCGACGGCCGGGAGACCTGCGTGTTTCCGCAGCCGGGACACGGTGGTTTCGCGGCGACCCGACGGGACGGACGGGACGGGCAGCCGGCGGCGGTGCCCTTGGGTGAAGGGGCGGACGCCACGCGGGCGGCGATGCCGTTGGTGTATGGATTTCCGACCCGCGTCGATGTCGTTCTCCGCATCCTCACACCGACCGGCGCCCGGGTGTTGCGCCGCCTCGAAGCAGCCGCGGTGGGGGCGCTCGGTGCCGCGTGGTGGGAGTGCGTGGAGCGGGAGTCGCGCGTCGTGGTGCGGGCCTTTCGCCTGCCGGAGGTGATGCCGTGAGGAGTGCGAGAACGTCGATCCGTCGAGGCAGACGGCGTGGCGGCTTCGCCTTGCTGCTGGTGCTCGCGGTGATGCTGTGTCTGGCGGTGTGGACCGGGACGCTGGGATTCCTAGTCGAGCGCGGAGCGGCGACGCCTCCGGAAGTCGACGCCTTCGTCCGGGCGCGGGCGGCGGTGCTGGCGGCGTTGGATCGGGCGCGGGAGCGGGCGGAACAGTTGGCCGGTCCCGACCTTCGGGTGACGGCGGGGGCGGGGCGCGTTGCCACGCTCGACGACGGGCGTCGGGGCCTTGCTGGGGTGTGGGATGTCGCGGGAGAGGAACCCGTCTTTCTGGGCTGGCTGGCAGAGGGATCGGAGGACGAACGATCGGATCCCACGTGGCCGGCGAGGCTCCCGGCCCCGACCGGAGCCAGCGACTCCGAAACGGTGACACTGCTGGGCTCGGGGTCGGTGAGCGCGGCGCGGGATCGCGTGGTGGCACGTCTGCGGCGCGAGCCCGATGGACCGATGCTGCCGGGCACCGCGCTCACCGGAGCCCGGTACGAGGTGCGCACGACCTATGCGGTGTTCGACGAAGGGGTGAAGGCGAGTCTTTGCGTCGCGGCGGAGCCCGCGATGCCCTCGCCGGCGGAGGCGTGGCCTGACCTCCCTGCCGCGTCGGTCGAGGCGGCGATTCGTTGGGAGCGCGCCACCGTCGCGCGGCGCACCGGGCTGGAAATGCTCTTTCCCGGCCTCGACGTGGCCTCGCCGGAGATCCGCGCCCGATCGGAGAGGCTTTTCGCCCGCTCGCACCTGCGTCTGCTGGACCCGGCCATCACACCGACCCGGCTGCGCGGCCGCTTCCACGACGTCACGGCCCTCAGCCGTGGCCTGCTGACCTCCGCCAACCCCGCGTCGCCGGGTTGGCGGACGAACTGGGCGAACCCTGACGCTGCCGGGGACGCGACGCTCGCGGAGCGACTGTGCCTCCGCGTGGCATCGGGCGAGGCCTTGCCCTTGCGGCCCACGCGAACGATCGAGCACGGTCCGCTGGTTGGCGGAGCGGATGGGCTGGGCCCGGGGATCGTGGAGGCCTCGCTCTGGTTGGGTCTGATGGCGGTGACTACGGCACCCGGAGTGAACGCATTGCACCTGCGTCACGAGCTGCGCATTGCGCTCTGGAATGCCGGGGCGGTGGCTCGGACGGTTGAGCCCGGTGAGTTGGAGGTGGCGTGGGAGGGAGTTCCCGGACTGCGCATCACCTCCGCGTCGGGCGAGACGGTGGTCGATGAGGCGGCGCCACCCGCAGCGCGGGTGCGCGCGGTGAATCGGATCCGCGTCGACTGGGCACCCGGCGAGGTGGTTCTGCTGCGCGGAGGTCGGGACTTGGCCTTGGACGGAGGGCCGGAGGTCGAGACGTGGGTCGTGCCGTCGCCGTCGGATGACGCGGAGCCGGTGTGGCAACTGCGGCTGGAGGCGATTCCGGCGGCGACCGTGAAAGTCAGCTTGCGGGTGCGCGGTGAAGCGCTCGGTGCGTTGCGCGCCCGCGACGGGTGGAGGCTGGTGGAGCAGGTGATCCCTTCGACGGTGGAGGGCGGTCCCGGAGCATGGACCGCGGCGTATGGCATGGCGGTGGATCCGCTGGCGGCGGATGCGCGCGTGCCGGTCGCGTCCGCGGCGGTGCTTCGGGCAGGAGCGCGGTGGACCGATGACCCCTGGGCGAACGTCGCGACGGCGGAAGAGTTCACGGTGGCGCAGCTGCCGCCGGCGGCGCGCGGGGTCCGGTGGGATGTTCCGGTCGCGTCCGCGGCGTCATTGCTCAGCCTGCGCGGGATCGTCGACGAGCGAGGGGAAGGCGTAGGCTCGCGGGGGGCCGGGGCGTTCAACCGCGTGTTCGACGAGGCCTGTTTTCTCCCCGGCGTTGCGGCTTCGGATCCGGAGCGAGCGGGGGCGGCGGCTCGGTCTTTCCCCTTTCTTGAGCGACGGGTGCGGACGGACGCGGCGGATCCTGAGCCGACGGCCCCCGGAGCGGAGGCGTGGTGGGTGCGCGGCGCGTTCAACGTCAACGCCACTTCGGTTCCCGCGTGGTCCGCGCTCCTGGGCGGGGCGCTGGAGGTTACCGGCCTGCCGGGCTGGGCCGGACTTCGCACGCCGCGGCACGGCGAAGGGAGCGGTCTCGTGGACACCGAAACGCCGGACCGGGCAGCGGCGCTGGCCGCAGCAGTGGTGGTGCGCAGTCGAACCCGCGCTCGACCGTTTCGCTCGGTCGCTGACTTTGTTGACTCGGGCGTTCTGGAGGATGCGATCGCGGACGCTGGCGTGAATGCGGGTCTTCCCACCGGGAGTCGGGGGTTACCGGGCTGGATCGACCAAGGGGACCTCCTCTGCCGTCTCGGCGCCCGGTTGACGGCACGGTCCGACACCTTTCTGGTCCGCGTCTATGCGGACGTGAAGGACGCGCGAACCGGAAGGGTGTTGGCGCGCGCCTGGGCGGAAGCGACGCTCCAGCGCTTTGCAGAAGCCGTCGATGCGATGACGGAATCCGGGGAGGATGCGGATGACCGGACAGGCCCGCTGGCTAATCTTGGACCACGCCGCCTCAAGGTGATCGACTTCCGGTGGCTGCTTCCCAGCGAAGTCTAGAGGTTCCGGCGGCAAGCGGAGCGCTGTCCTGCGGGGCGGGGGGGAGTGGTGCCAGAGGGCGGGATTGAACCGCCGACCAAAGGCTTATGAGTCCTCTGCTCTACCACTGAGCTACTCTGGCAAACCAAGCTTTCTGAGCTACTTACAAGCACCACCGAATTAACTTTCTACAGTCGTTTCTACAGTGGAGGCATGAATATGAGCACCCCCAAGGGAAAACGCAATGTATGGGAAAGAACTTCCGTGCAGTGCCTGCTTCGCAACAAACAGAGCGGCGGTTACTACGGGCGGTTCACTTTGCACGGCAAGCAAAAATGGTTCCAGCTCGACACCGATGTGCTCTCGGTCGCCAAGCTCCGCCTGGCGGACAGGGCGGCGGAGGTGGCCAAGCGTCGGGGCAGCATTGCCAACGTAGAGGCCGGCAAGGCCGCCGTCGGCGACCTGATCGCGGTTTACGTCGCCCGGACCAAGGCCGATTCCGATTTGCGACCGGCTTCTGTAAGTGCGCGGCTGGTCGCCCTCAAGAAGCTCAGGAAAACTTGGCCTGATATCGAATTCATGGCGCCCAAGCAGATCACTCCGTCCGCCGTCTTCGACTGGGTCACGCGCTTCAAACTGGAAGGTACCAACTACCTGCCGCCTGGCGCCAAGACCACCATCAAGGGCAACTCCGCCACGTCGGTTAACCTCGCCATCGATACGTTGCGCCGCCTCATGGACATTGCCTTGGAGCGTGGGCAGATTCACACAAATCCCGTCGCGGTAAAGCCGCCAACCGGCCGGCTAAAGAAGAAGGTCGTAAGAGCGAAAATCATCCTTCCGAGCATGGCGGAGGTCGAGAAGCTGTTCGCGGCGATGGAGAACAACGGCGCCCCCGGGGGGCGGGGAGCCGAAGCCGCTGACTTTTGCCGCTTTCTCACCCTCTCCGGAGCACGCCGCGGAGAGGCCGCTGTGATCACCTGGCAGTGCGTTACCTGGGCGCATGAACAGGTCCGCATCCCGGGCTACAAGTCCGACTCTTCGGACCGTTTCATTCCACTTTTCCCGGCGCTTGCCGCCTTCTTGAAAAAAATCACCGCGCGTCGTGAGTCCGCCGCCCGTTTCAAATCCGAGGGAGCGAATCTCCTCAGGCCGACGGATCCGATCTTTCGGCTCAAAGAGTGTCAAAAGACGATCGATGCCGCCTGCCTGAAACCTGGCATGCAGCGTTTCACGCACCACGATTTTCGGCATCTCTTTGCCACGATTTGCATCGAGTCGGGAGTGGACATGCCGACGCTTGCCGCGTGGATGGGGCATAACGACGGCGGCGTTCTCGCCATGCAGACCTACGGGCATTTGCGCCGTGACCACAGTCAGAGCGCTGCGAAAAAGGTGCAGTTCGGCAACCTTGCGGCCGTTCCCCCAGCCTCTGGCGCGGCGGTCATCCCCCAGCCGAATGTGCCTGGTCTTGCTAACGGCGAAGAGGGAAAAGTGGCAGGGTGAGGGGCGCACGCCGATGGGTTGTGCCGCGGCCGGTTCGGCTGGGTCGAAAATTCAGAATTGCACTATCCGGCAAATTGCCGGATGGTCTACCCATGGCCACCGCTGTCAGAAAGCCGCTCCGCCCCCAAGCCCGAACCGCCCGTTTGGAAGCGCGGGTTTCGCGTGATTTCAAGGACACACTCGAGCGCGCTGCTGCCGTCACTGGGCATGCGACGCTAAAGAGTTTCTTGATTTACGCGCTGCAATCGAGTGCGAGCAAAGCCATCGAAGACCACCGTCTGGCGCGCTTGTCCGACGAAGAATCCCGGAGCTTTGTCCGCTCCTTGTTGGAGCCGCCGGCGCCCAATGCCGAATTGCGGGCCGCCTTCGGACGCTACCGGGCAGCCACGGGCCAGACCTGATGGCTTTTCGCTTTGAACCCCTGGGGCGGGTGCACGATCGCGCTGGCTTCCGTTGTGGAATTGAACCGCTTGATCTCTATCTCCAGCAACTCGCACGAAAGGACGTCGAGCGGCGCGTGGCGGCAGCGTTCGTGATGGTTGCGACAGAGTCGCCGGCGGTGATCGCCGGCTACTACACACTTTCCTCATTTTCCGTCGAAGTCGGCGAACTGCCGGAATCCCTGCAAAGGAAGTTGCCTCGGTATCCTCGCCTGCCCGCGACCCTTTTGGGGAGACTGGCCCGAGATGCGCGCTTCCCAGGCACCGGCTATCTGCTCCTGATGGATGCCTTGACCCGGGCCTACCGGCAGTCCGCGCAGGTTGCGTCGCTCGCGATCGTCGCCGACGCGAAAGACGAACGCGCCTTGCAATTCTACCGCAAGTTCGGATTCAAACCTCTTGGTCATTCCGCGAACCGGGTTTTCCTACCAATGGCGACCATTGACCAGTTGGTTGCGGTACAGCTTTTGAGCGGCTCCATGGCGAAGGGGCGGAGACTGGAGCCGCCTCTCCGCCATGCAGGCAGTGCAATATGGCCGCCCAATCGGCCCATGAGCACCCCCCAGCCCGCTGCGATGGTCTTGAGGGAGATGAATCGGCACGCGCTCGCGCCACCGTTTTAGCGCGGCAATTGCCATCGTCACATCCGCGCGTGGCGATCCTTCGGCATGCTGGAAAGGCCCGTTCGAATCGGGGGACTCGCGAAGGAGTAGGGGCAAGGAGGAGATACGATCGCCGCCAATATCGGCGTCACGAGCGTCGTCCGGGCAGGCGCGGCGGGCGGTCTGAATCCGCGATCAGCGGAAGGGCCAGATGCGGAAGAACTGGGCGAAGAAAACCGCAGCGATCACGTACCCAAGGAGCGGCAGGCGCTTTGGCTGCGCGAGGCCGATCGCGAGCAGGGCGGCGGCGATCAGGCCGAGGCCAATGCCTTCCGCAATGCTGAAGGTGAGCGGGATCGCAAGGATCGTGAGCACCGCCGGGACCGCAATGGAGAAGTCGCTCATGTCGATCTCCGTCACCGACTGCATCATGAACACACCCACGATCACGAGCGCGGGCGCCGTGGCGGCGGCCGGGATGATGAGAATCAGCGGCGTGAAGAAGAGCGCCAGCAGCATCAGCACGGCGGTCGTCACCGACGTCAAACCCGTGCGGCCACCGGCCTCCACGCCGGCGGCCGACTCGATGTAGCTGACCACGGTCGACGTCCCGAAGAGCGCGCTCAGGAGGGTCGCGAGCGAGTCGGCCACGAGGGCGCGGCCGGCCTTCGGCAATGTGCCGTCTGGACGGAGGAATCCGGCCCGCTTGGTGACGCCGATCAAGGTCCCGATGTTGTCGAACATGTCGACGAGCAGCAGCGTCAGGATCAGCGGCAGCGCCAGCATCAGGGCGTTGCCGTCCGTGAGGAAGCCAAACGTCAGTTTGAAGAAGATCGGGTCGGCAGACGCCGGCAGGTCGACCACCCGGGTTGGAAGTTCCGTGACGGCACGGCCTGCCTCGCCGGGAACGAAGAGGCCGAGCAGCGTGACGACCGCGATACCGATGAGGATGCCGCCGGTCACCCGCCGTGCGACGAGGATCGAGGTGAGGATGACGCCGAAGAGGCAGAGCGCCACCGGCCCGGAGGCGAAGTTGCCGTGGGACACGAACGTGGCGGGGTTCGCCACGATCACCCCGCCGTTCTTGAGCCCAATGAACGCGATGAAGAGACCGATGCCGCACGTGACGGCGATCTTCAGCGCATGGGGAATCGCCTCGATGATCTTCTCTCGGATCCTGGTCACTGACAGCGCGAGGAAGATCACGCCGTTCACGAACACCATGCCGAGCGCCTCCGACCACGGCACGCCCTTGCCCAGCACGATCGTGAAGGTGAAGAACGCATTAATTCCCATGCCCGGCGCGAGCGCGATCGGGTAGTTCGTGATGAGCGCCATCAGCCCGGTCGCGATCGCCGCCGTCAGCGCCGTCACGGTCACCAGCGCACCCTTGTCCATGCCGGTGTTGGCGAGGATTGCGGGGTTGACGGCGAGGATGTACGCCATCGCCGCGAAGGTGGTCAGGCCGGCTTGCAACTCGCGGCCGACCGTCGTGTTGTTCTGCTGGAGGTGAAAAAGGCGGTTAAGCATTGGGGAAGCCTGGGGTGTCAGTAACGGGAGGCGTACGGGGACCCGAAAGTAAAGCTATTCCAATGCCAACGAAACATCCTTTGGCGCGAAAGGGTTGTGTGAGTGGCACCCCACGTGCTCCATGACCTCACGCATGAGTCTTTTTGCCGTCTTGTCCTCCGTTCGCTCCCTGGTCCGCCGCGCGGGTCTCTTCCTGGCCGTGGTGCTGCTGCCCGCGTTCGCGGCCGACCAGGAGCCTCGGCCGTTGCTGGCGCTTTGCGCGGCCTATCCGCCGGAGATCACCGCACTGCAGCGGGAGTTCGGGGTCAGCGAGTCGAACGGCTTCACGAAGACTTCAATCAAGGGACTGACCTACTGGCGGGGACGCTACGGCCGGTTCGACATCGTGGTTTTCCGAACCGGGGTCAGTCTGGTCAACGCCGCGTATCAACTGCAGGTGGCGCTGGATCGCTTTCCGATCACCGCCGTGCTTTTTGCCGGCGTCGCGGGGGGGAACTGACCCGTCCTTGTCCATCGGTGATGTCGTCATTCCGGAGCAGTGGGCCTATCACGCGGAGTCCGCTTACCTGAATCCCGACAGCAAGGGCGGCCATGTGCGCCCCGACTACTTCAAAGCGACCTACGAGAACTTTGGCATGATCTTCCCCAACGACGTGACGGCGATCCGGGAGGGGGAGGAGGACTTCGTGACGATGCCGGTTTTCCCGGCGGATCCGACCTTGCTGGCCGCGGCCCGCCGCGCAGTCCCGCACCTGCCCGCGCAGCGCAAGGCGGGCCGGGAGATCGCGGTCAGCGTCGGAGGCACCGGGGTGGCGGGGGCGGTCTTCCTCGACAATGCCCCGTATCGCGAGTGGGTGTTCCGCGTGTGGCAGGCGCGTTGCACGGATATGGAGTCGACCGCGCTTGCGCACGTCGCCTGGGCGAACCGCACGCCGATCCTGATCGTGCGCGGCCTCAGCGACCTCGCTGGCGGGCAGCACGGCGCGAATCCCATCGACGAGAACGAGGCATCCGTCTCCGCCATCGCGGCCCGGGTGCTGCGTCAGGTCGTGGACGAACTCTAGTCCTGATTCCCATGGCGACTCCACTCACGCGCTTTTCCGTCGCGCCGCTCCACACCATGACGCAGGACCTCGCCGCCGTGGCGATGGGGCGCGCGGAGCCTGACCTCGTCATCACGGGAGCCCGAGTGCTCTCGACCTACACCGACCGGATTCATCCGGACCGCGAGGTCTGGATCAAGGGAGGTCGGATCGCGGTGGTGAAGCCGGCCGGAGCCTTCACGCGGAGCGGCTTCGCCGGCCGCACCTCCGTCTACGATGCGCAGGGTGGGATCGTCGCCCCGGGTCTGGTCGATCCGCACGTGCACATCGAGAGCAGCATGATGACGGCCTGCGCGTTCGCTGAGGCGGCGCTGCGCAACGGGACGACGACCGTATTCTGCGACTCGCACGAGATCGGCAACGTCTGCGACGTCGCCGGCATTGAGTGGATGCTGGAGGACGCGCGGCGGGCGCCGCTCTCGGTTTACCTCACGGTCCCCAGCACGGTTCCCGCCACGAACGCCCGCTTGGAGACGGCCGGCGGGGACCTTGCCCCGGGCAAGATCGGCCGGCTCTTTGACCGCTGGCCCGAGGCGGTCGCGCTGGGCGAGAAGATGGACTACATTTCCGTCGCGATGGGCGATGCGCGCAGCCATGCGATCCTCGCTCAGGCCCTCCGCCGGGGACGACCGGTGTGCGGCCACATCTACGGCCGGGAGTTCGTCGCGGCGGGCGCGGCGAGCGGCATCACCGACACCCATGAATCGATCGACCGGGAGATCGCGAACGACTTCCTCGAGAACGGCCTTTGGATCTTCCTCCGCGGCGGGAACCCGCAGACGCCCTGGCACTCGCTGCCGCAGGCGATCCGCGCGGTGACCGAACTCGGGGCCAACCCGAAGCGCGTGTGTGTCTGCACCGATGACCGCGACGCCGACGACCTTTTCCTGTTCGGCTTGGACTGGGTGGTGAGGCAGGCGCGGGCGGCCGGCCTCGCCGCGACGACGGCGTGGAGCTGCGGCTCGCTGCATCCGGCGACCCGCTATGGCCTTGATGGGGAATTCGGCGGACTCGGGCCCTCGCGCCGCGCCGACCTCGTCCTGCTCAACGACGATCTGGACGTACGAAACACGTGGTACGGCGGCGCGCTGGTGGTCGAAGATCGCCAGACCACGCCGCTGCTGGAGCGGGCGCTGACCCGGCGCTACCGCTATCCCCGCGCGGCCTACCAGACGGTGAATCTGCCCCGGAAACTGCGGCTGACCCCCGAGCTGCCGACCGTTCCGGTCACGGCCAACGTGATCCGTCTCGTACCCCCGGGAATTCTGACCGCGCACGATCGCCTGCCGCTCGCCGTCGCGCCTTCATGGGAGGACCACTTCAAGGCCCATCCCGTGTGTTTTCTGACGGTGGTGGAACGTCACGGCAAGGGTGGCGGGGTCGGCTATGGCCTGCTGCGGGACTTCGGTCTCCAGCGGGGTGCGGTGGCGAGCAGCGTGGGCCATGACGCGCACAACATCGTGCTTGCCGGTACCAACGAGGCGGATCTCCAACTCGCTCTGGCCACGGTGAAGAGACTCAAGGGCGGCGTGTGCGTCGTGCGCGACGGCAAGGTGCTCGCAAGCGTGGCGCTGCCGATTGCCGGACTCCTGTCCGACCGTCGCGCCACCGTGGTGGCGGAGGAGACGACGGCGCTCAAGCGCGCGTGGAACGAGGTCGGATGCCGCGTTCCGTACATGGGATTCAACCTGCTCCCCCTCTCCGTGATCCCCGAACTTCGACTGACCGACAAGGGACTCGTCGACGTGCTTGGCATGCGGATCGTGCCGGTGTTCGAGCCCGCGTGAGCATCCTCTTGCCCCGCGCGGCCGCGCCTCAGGTATCGCGGGCGCGGCCGACGCGTCCGCTGTCCTTGATCGGCCGCGAGAATCGGTAGTCGATGTCCCAAGGGAAGTAGATCCACTTGTTCTGCTTGAATTCCTTCACGCAGGTGTCGACGAAGGGACGTCCCGCCGGCTTGGCGTAGAGCGTCGCGAAGTGCGCCATCGGCAGCATCTGGCGGACGACCTGGGCGGTGCGGCCCGTGTCGACCAAGTCGTCGATCAGGAGGTAGCCTTCGCCATTGCCCGCGACTCCCTTGAGGACCTTGACTGCAGTCTGCTGCTGCTCGGCTCCGTCGGTGGAGGCGAGGCCGTAGCTGGCGAGGCAAACGGTGTCGATCAGGCGGATCTCCAACTCACGGGCGACGAGGGCCGCCGGCACCAGTCCGCCACGCGTGATCGCGATGATCCCCGACCAGCCCCCCCGCTCATGCAGCTGGGCGGACAGATACCGCGCATCGCGGTGCAGCTCCGGCCAGGAAATGACAATCTCGTCGTCGTAGCGTGAGGCATCGCCCATGCAGAGAGCAAAGACGCGCGCCGGGCGCAGTCAACGCCGTCCGCTCACTCAATCTTGGCCCCCGCCTTGATCCAGGCGGCGAGGACCGCCCGTTCCTCCTCGGTGATCTGGGTGACGTTGCCGAGCGGCATCATTCGCGTGACCACCACTTGCACGTAGCTTCGCTCGGCGTTCCGCACGATCTCGCCCGGTTCATGGAGCAGCACGCCGCCCGGGGCCGAGGCCAGTCCGGGGAAGGTGGGTGCGGGGGCGTGGCAGTTGACGCAGCGTTGGCCGATGATGCTGCGGACCCGGTTGAACGTGACCGGTCCCTCGACGGGCGGCAGGGGGACGATGCGCGGGGCGGTCCACCAGAAGACGAAGCCCAGCAAGGCGGCGCCGAGGGCAGGGTACTGCCAGGCGAGGACCCCCTTGTGTCGCAGGTTGAAGAAGTGCCGGATCGCCACGCCGGCGCCCGCGATGAGCGCCAGCACCGCCCACCGCGGGTTGCACGCGACGTTCGGACTTCATCAAGGTTTCCCATCGCCGCGAACTGGACATCAGCATCACGTCTGCGGCGTTCGTGCTGGATGTGGATACCGCCGGTGTCGTGCGTCACGCGCGGCTCGCCTACGGTGGCGTCGCGGAGCGGCCCGTCCGGGCCGTGGCCGCCGAGCAGGCGCTGGTCGGACGGACGGTCGAGGAGTCCAGTGCAGCGGTGGCCGAGGCGCTCCGCGCGGCCTTCACCCCGATCAGCGATCTGCGCGGCGGGGCTGATTACCGTCGCGCCTTGGTGGGCTCGCTCTGGGAACGATTCGTTCGCGGCGAACAGAGCGAGGTGCACGAGGGAGGGGCGAGCTACGCCCCGTCGGCCGCTTGGACGAGCGACGATGCCTCGCGACGCCTTCGCCACGAAAGCGCCGTCGGCCACGTCACCGGCGCGGCGCGTTACGTGGAGGACACCGCGCTCCGGCGGTCGACGCTCGTGGTCGGGCTGGTGCGTTCGCCGCATGCCCACGCCGCCATCACGCGTCGCGACGCCTCCCGGGCCCGGGCGTTCCCGGGCATCGCGGCGGTCCTGCTGGCGGAGGACATTCCGGGCCACAACAACACGGGGCCGATCCGTCACGACGAGCCGCTGCTGGCGACCGCCGAGGTCAGCTTTCACGGGCAGGTGGTCGCGGTCGTGGTCGGTGAATCCGCAGCGGCCTGCCGCGCCGCGGCCGCCGCGGTCGAGGTCGACTACGTACCGCGCCCGCCGATCGTCGGGTTGCGGGCCGCTTTGGAGGCCGACAGTTTTCACGCGCCGCCGCACCGGCTCGTTCGCGGCGATTGCGCGGCGGCGCTTTCCGCCGCTCCGCAGCGGTTTGCCGGCGAGTTCGCCTTCGGAGGCCAGGAGCACTTCTACTTGGAAACCCAGGGCGCCTGGGCGGAGCCCGGCGAAGACGGTACGTTCACGGTTCACTCCTCGACTCAGCATCCTTCCGAGGTGCAAGCCGTCGTCGCCGAGGTTCTGGGCTGCCCGCGCAACCGGGTGGTCGTACTCTCCCCGCGCATGGGGGGTGGCTTCGGAGGCAAGGAAACGCAGGGCAACTTCGTCGCCGCGATCACGGCGCTTGCCGCGAGCCGCACCGGGCGGCCCGTGCGCCTGCAACTGGATCGCGACGACGACATGGAACTCACCGGAAAGCGGCATCCGTTCCTCGCGCGGTTCGACATCGGTCACGATGCGGACGGTCGCGTGACCGCCGCGCGGATCGAGCTCTTCGCGGATGGAGGCTGGTCGCTCGATCTCTCCATCGCCATCTGCGACCGCGCGCTCTTCCACCTCGACAACGCCTACTACCTTCCGGCGGTCGACTTCTCCGGCCGCGTGGCGCGCACGCACACCACGTCCAACACCGCGTTCCGCGGCTTTGGTGGACCGCAGGGCATGCTGGTGATCGAGGAGATCATGGACCGCGTCGCCCGCCGCCTCGGAGTGGCGCCGGCACTCGTGCGGACCCGAAACCTCTATCACGGTTCAGGAGAGACCAACCGCACGCACTACGCTCAGGACATCGGCGACAACCGTCTGGAGCAGATGTGGGCCGAGGCGCAGTCTGGGGCCGACTTTGGCGTCCGCCGGGCCGAGATCGACGCGTGGAACCGCACTCAGACCCATGTGAAACGCGGCCTCGCGATCACCCCGGTCAAGTTCGGCATCAGTTTCACGATGACGCACTACAACCAGGCCGGTGCGCTGGTGCATGCGTATCAGGACGGATCGATCCAGATCAATCACGGCGGCACGGAGATGGGGCAGGGGCTCCACACCAAGGTTCTCGGCGTGGCGATGCGGGAGCTTGGTCTGCCGGCGGAGGCGTTCCGTCTCATGCCCTCCGCGACCGACAAGGTGCCGAACACCTCCGCGACGGCGGCCTCCAGCGGCGCGGACCTGAACGGCGCCGCCGTGGCCGCCGCATGCGCGGAACTTCGCCGTCGGTTGGCGCCGGTCGCGGCGCGGATGCTCTCCCTCGAAGGCGCCGAGGTGGCCGCCGAGGCGGTGACCTTCACGGCGGGCGGCGCACAGGTCGGCGGCGACTCCTCACGGGTGATTGCCTTCGCCGCGCTCTGCCGGCGTGCGTATGCCGAACGCATCAGCCTCTCCGCGACCGGCTTTTACCGCACGGAGGGAATCCATTGGGATTGGACCCGTGCCTCAGGGCGGCCGTTCAAGTATTTCGCCGGAGGAGTCGCGATCAGCGAGGTCGTCGTGGACGGACGCACCGGCATGCACCGGGTGCAACGCGTCGACATTCTCCATGACGTAGGCGATTCCTTGAACCCGGGGATTGATCGAGGCCAGATCGAAGGTGGCTTTGTCCAGGGCATGGGCTGGCTCACGAGCGAGGAGTTGAAGTGGAATGCGCAGGGGCGGTTGCTCACCCACAGCGCGAGCACCTACCAGATTCCCGCGATCAGCGACGCGCCGGACGATTTTCGCGTCACCCTCCTCCCGCGCGCGGCCAATGCGGGAGCGATCCACGGCAGCAAGGCCGTCGGCGAGCCGCCGTTCATGCTCGCCATCTCCGTGCGGGAGGCACTGCGCGATGCGGTGGCCGCGTTCGGCGCACCCGGTGGCGAGGTGGAACTGGCATCGCCCGCCACAGCCGAAGCGATCTTCACCGCCCTTCAGCGTCGGCTGGCGCGGCGCGCCTGAGCCATCCGGCTCGCGAGCACTCAGGCCTTCCGGTCGCGCACGGTCAGGAGTTCTGCCGCGATGCTGAGGGCGATCTCGTGCGGGTGATTGGATCCGAAATCCAAGCCGACCGGACAACGAAAGCGACGGGCGCGGGCGGCGGCGAGCCCCGCAGCGATCAGCTCTTTGCGGAGCACTGCCGCCTTGGCGGCGCTGCCGATCACGCCCACATACGGGAAGTCGCGCTCGGCCAGCGCGCGCTGGAGCACCGGCCGGTCGCTGGCGTGACCCTTCGTGAGGCAGAGCAGGAAGGCATGGGCCGGCATCTCCGGCACGAGATCGGCCGGGTTGTCATGCTGCAGGTACCGCGTCCGCGGCGTGCGGGGAAGGCGGTCGAGCCAGTCGCGCCGCGGATCCACGACCGTCAGCTGGCAGTCCAGCGGTGCCAGCACCGGCACCAGCGCCTGGACCACGTGACCCGCGCCGAAGATCCAGATCGGCCACTGGGCGGCGGAGCCCGCCCCGCCCTGGGGTTCGAAGTACAGCTTCACCGATCCGCCGCAGGTCATGCCGACGTCCCGCTTCAGGATCCAGTTGACGAAACGCGGCGTGGCCGCCGGGTTCGCGAGCATCTCTCGGGCGAGTTCGATCGCCTTGGCCTCGACCTTGCCGCCGCCGACCGTCCCCGTGTCGAGTCCCTGCGCGGTGACCAGCATCTTGGCTCCGGCATCCTGCGGCGTGCTTCCCAGCGCCTCAACCAGCACGACGAGCGTGCACGCCACGCCGTCGCGGCCGAGGCTGGCCATGCGTTCGTAGAGCGCGCCGTGATCCATGCGGGCCACTCTGGGTCTTTCACCGGTTGCCGCAAGCGCGGCGGCAACCTCACGTTCCGGAGCGGGGCCGCTTCAGTCGACGAGACAGAAGATCTGCCAGTCCTGACGCCGGTGGTAGAACGGCTCGGCGAGGGGTGCGGTGGCGGACAGGATCGGGTCCCCGTCGTCGGCGCAGTCGTAGCGGGAGAAGTTGGCGAGAAACCGGTTTCCCGCCTTGAGGAAGCCCGGGCTGAAGCAGGCGGCCGGGAGCACCAGTCGGGATGCCCACCACCCCGGAACGATCCAGGTCTGGCTCCACGCCCACTCCGGATCCTCGATCAGGAACGACGCGAGGTCCCGACGGCCCGCGCGCAACTCCTCGATCCCGCCGTGCGGGAACCGCAATTGCAGGCGCTGGTTCTCGGGCGTGACGTGAACCTCCACGTAGCGCGTCGCTCCGTCCTCCTGCAGGAAGGTCTCGGCCACCTCACCCAGTTCCCACGTGTGCTCGTTCAGGCGGCGCGCCGCATTGCGGGGCCGCGGGGACGAAAAGACGGACTCCACCGCGAGCCCCGTCTCGTTCCAGTGCACGCGGAACCAGCCGTCCCGGAACCCCGGCTGCACGGTCTCACCGCGCCACGCCTGCCGGAGCCGCAATGCTCCCGGCGGAGGTGCGGCGGCAAAGGGAGAAGGCAACTCCGCCAGCGCCGTCGCGCGGTACACGACGGGCAGGGCGGCGGGCGGAAGAGTGGGGGCGGCGGTCGGGAGGGCGTTGCTCATGAGGGGTGGGGCGGGCGAGACGTTGGACGAGAGGGCGACGAAGACTCGCCCGCCGCGGCTGCGCAACCCGATTGTGGGAGCACACCTGCCTGCCGAGATGCGGCTGTATACGCCGACCATTTGGGTGTGGGTGACGGTCCGCCGCTTCCGTGGTCCTCCATGTCACGCCTTTTTTGACACCTGCTTTGTAATGATTGGTTAGCGAAAGCCGGTGCTCGGGCGGGCGCGCATGGGGATCGGCTTGACTCGGGAGACGACATTGAATGTATCAGTATACATGACTCCGCGGCACCCGCCGGGGATCGCTACCCAATGAACCAAACTCATTCCCGGAACCTCTCCCAAGGTTTCCTCGCATTCGCGTGCGCCAGTCTTCTGGCCACCGCTGGCGCCACCGCGGCGCTTGCGCAGGCTGTGCCTGCGCCCAAGCCGGAGAAGGCCAGTGAACCGGCCGTCGAACTCTCCCCGTTCGTGGTC
>Ga0172372_10002428_pt1 | contig 28267 bp, 27 predicted proteins | sample LakKiv5m_2_FD_114544 | JGI IMG/M metagenome (GOLD analysis project Ga0172372, IMG submission 114544) | Freshwater microbial communities from Kabuno Bay, South-Kivu, Congo - kab_092012_9.5m | ecosystem: Environmental > Aquatic > Freshwater > Lake | place: Democratic Republic of the Congo...
CTATGTGGGTCACCAAGTTGATGATAAATTGTTTAATAGAGGTGCAATGAAAAACATTGCGGCTTATTACGCATTTCAAGATGGGTGTGATTATATTGCTTGGCATGATGTTGATATGGTTCCACATGACGAATCTTGTAATTATTCTTACCCAAAGAAAAATCCTATCCATATTGCAACTATGTTATCGAAATATGATTATGGATTAGGTTATGATCAATATTTTGGGGGAGTAGTACTTTTTACAAAAGAACAAGTCGAAAAGACAAATGGTTATTCAAACGATTATTGGGATTGGGGACAGGAAGATGATGATTTATTTTGGAGATGTTATTTTGAAGGATACACAACTGGTAGAGTTTTTAAAAGTTATAAAAACAGGGTAGTTGCGAATTTTAATGGCACTAGTTCAGTTTTTGCATCAGAAACAGATAGAGAAATCACCAAATCATTAAATGAAGACCATACAATTTCTATTTTGTTTAAAGCTGAACAACAACATGATAAAGTTCCAATATGGTTAGTTGGAGATAAAGATAGAAAGTTTATTGAATATCCACTAATAAGAAAAGACGGTTCTTGGACTTGGGGTTTATCCTTTAATAACTCAAGAGCAGTAACATCTGTTTGTTTTGATACAAATGGTATTCATTATTATAATTGGGCGAAGAGATTTGAAAACCTGTGGACTTGGGTAACTATGTCATATAATAAAGAAACAAAAAAACAATATCTTTTTATTAATGATGAATTAATTACAAACTTAAATGGTATCAAAGTCAATGCACCATTTCCTGTTGATGGTTATTTAAGAAAACATGACCCATTAAAAGTATTTTTATTTGGTTTTTGTAATCACCAAAACGTTTATTACAAAGGACAAATTTCTGAGATTAAAATTTATAATAAATTTTTTGAAAGTGTTGATGGTGTTTTCGATGAAAACGAAAATGATAGTTTAAAATTACATTATGAATTTACTAAAGGTCAGACCGAATTAATTCAACAATTAGGTTGCGATAGTCACGATGTTAAGTATACACAAGAAAATATTGATGTGATTGAAAACATACTACCATATCGAATAGAGGGTGTTTTTGATTGTTTGTTTCATACTGATGAGGGTTATGTAAATGGACAATGGGCAAAAGGAGAAACAACTGCAAGAAATGAAAAAAGATTTGTTACAGAAATGCAACAACAAAAAATAAATTATAAAGAAGAGGGATTTAACAAAATTTTAGACGTAACAGAGGTTGTTGAAATTGATGAAAATATCTATTCAAACACAATGTTTATAAACACAAAGATGATATGAAAATAGAGTATGCTAAACCATGGTTTTTAAAACCAAAATCAACCGAGGACCAAACAAATATTATAACACAAGGTCCTTATACCGTATCGGTTACTTTCAGGGTCTTAAGTGATTATAAACAAGATGATAAAATTGGATTTTTAGGTGTCCCTGGTAAAAATTTTGGAATCAGTTATGATTTCAAAGTTAATCAGTTTGTTTTTGAGTTTTGGACAAAAGAATTAGATGATGAAGGAGAGGAAAGAGATAAGTTTAATTATTTCTTATACGATACAATTGATCCAAATACGTTCAAAAATTTTATTAATATAACAATTCAATTTGATGGAAGTACATATTATCTATATAAAGATTTTAAATTATTTGATACGATAGATAATTCTAATAAGTTAGTTTCAGATTATATCCAAGAGCCAATTTATATCGGATGTCACAATATGGATAGTATGACACCAAAACACAAGTGTATAACTGAAATGGATGTTAATCATTTTAGTGTTTTTGTATCAATGATTAATATAAAAACATTAGAAAAAATTGTAAAAAATGAAATAGATATTAAATCCACAAAAGAATATGAGACTCTTTATGCACTATTCAATTTGGAGAACACAAATGAAGAATTTTTAATTATTGAGGAGAATATTGGTAAGACATTTTTAAAAAGAAAAAACAAAATGTCAACAGTAGGATTTGACATGGTTAAAGATAAATTAGACAATGTTGGGTGTGGTTTTTGTTTAGCAAAATGGACACAAGTAACTATGCATCTACACAATGGTACAACACATAGTTGTCACCATCCTGAGCCACATAAAATTGGTTTGGAAGAAATAAGTAGAAACCCGTCTGCTCTACATAACAGTAAGATTAAAAAACAAGCAAGGAAGGAAATGCTTGAAGATATAAGACCATCAGAGTGTCAATATTGTTGGAATGTGGAAGACAACTCTAATTCTTTTTCAGATAGGGTTTTCAAATCCTCAGAACCTTGGTCAGAACCATATTTTGATGAAATTGCTGAATCAAATTGGAGAGATGACTATAATCCAAAATACGCTGAGATAAGTTTCTCAAACACTTGTAATTTTAAATGTGCATATTGTGGACCGGAATATTCTTCAAAGTGGATGGAAGAAATTAATCAATATGGACCATATAATTTATCATATGAGTATAATGGCACAAGAAGAATGGAAGAACGAGGAACTAAACCTTATAAACATTCTGAGGAAAATCCTTATGTTGAGGCATTTTGGGAATGGTTTCCTGAACTATATGGTAGTCTCGATACTTTTAGAATTACGGGAGGAGAACCTTTATTACACAAAGATACTTGGAAGGTTTTAGACCACATTATCAATACTGAATCACCAAATAAAAATTTAAAACTATCAATCAATAGTAATCTTGGTGTACCGGATGAATTAATTGATAATCTAATACAAAAGTTAGATAGAATTATTCTTGATAATAGGGTACATGAATTAATTATTTTTACATCTTGTGATGCGTACGGAAAACAATCCGAGTTTACCAGATATGGTATGAATTATGAAAAGTTATTTCAAAATATAGATAAGATATTAACTAAACTTCCTAAAGTGACAGTAGTAATAATGTCTACATTTAATATTTTTAGTGTTTTTTCTTATGAATTATTAATTAAAAAAGTTCATAAGATGAAATTGAAACACTTTAATAATATGAGATATTGGAATACCGCTCTAATATTGGATACTTCATACTTAAGACATCCGCCGTTTATGAGTTTTAGATTATTAAAAGATTATATTAGTGTCGATGTATTCGACAGATGGATTAAGTATATGAAATTCAACTCAACTTTTAGAAGTTTAAATTTTCAGAAAACACAAAAAATTGAGGATGTAGGATTTTCAACACAGGAAATTGAAAAAATTGCAAGAATTAGGGACATTTTTATTTCAGATTACGACACCAACATTTATAGTTTCGATAAGGATAAAAAAGATTTATTGAATTTTGTTAATGAGTATAAGGTGAGAAGAAATTTAGATGTGAATGAGTATTTTCCGGAATTAAAAGAATTTTTTGAAAAAATAAAATTAATATGAGAATAAAATATAAAGAACCATATTGGGTTAAATTTACTTGGGAGGTTGACGAACATCATGATAATCAATATGTAACAAATTTTGATAAGAGTGAAAATTTTGAATTGAAAAATTTTCTATTGAAATCAGAATATGCAATTACAACTACATTCAAGATTAAGAAAATTTATAAAAAAGATGACATATGTATGGTCTTTGGTAAACCTGGTAAAAACTTAGGTTTATCATATAACGAGTCCACCAAAACTATGGCGTTTGAATTTTGGACCGATGAACAAGAAGGTGATAAATTTTATTTTTTACCTCTTTTAGATACTAATGAAAATGAAATTGAAAATGGACTTACAATTACAATCGTTAGAGATAAAAATGAAATAATATTATATAAAAACTTTACAGAGAATAATAGAATTGCATTTAATGGAAACCTAATCGAAGACTACGTTCAAAATAGTTTATTTATCGGTTGTTCTAGCCCTGAATGTGGTTCCGAAAAACATAGATATTATGGTGAAGTCGATATTACTCTATTTTCTATCATAATGAAAAATACGGATATTGAATTAATTCAAAATTACCTTATACCTAATGAAATTCATCTATTACCATTAAAAAAATGTTATGATGACATTTTGTGTTATTATGATTTTAAAACCATAAACAATTTGGGTATTGTTTATGATGAATCAAGAAACTTAAACTTCTTGGAAAAAGTCCCATCAAATTTTGTTTTATAAGAAAAAAAAATTAAATTATATACTATGTCAGAAGAATTAGCAAGTTGGAGAGATAAGAATTTAAATTCAGTAAGTTGTAGTTTTTGTGCTGCAAAATGGTACAATGTAAGTCTACACTTAGGTCACGGATTTACTAACTCATGTCACCTACCATTACCACACCCAATAGATGTTGAAGCAATTAAAACCAATCCGTCAGCATTACACAACACAGACTTTAAGAAAAGAATTAGAAAAATGATGTTAGAGGGTGTAAAACCCGCTGAATGTTCTTACTGTTGGAAAGTAGAGGATATTGGTAGAAACAATATTGCGGATAGAGTATATAAAAGTATTATATATGATGAGCAAGATATTGCACAATTGAAAGAATTACCTTGGAATCAAGACATCACACCAAAAACAATTGAGGTGTCTTTTGATAGGACCTGTAACTTTGCTTGTTCATATTGTAATTCAGGTTATTCAACGACTTGGGGTAAGGACATTAAAGACAATGGACCATATCAAAAGTTTAAGACCACCAGTGCTGGTGCATACTACGCAGATGGTTCTTGGTCGGAAATTTATGGGAAATACAATGAGAATAACCCATATGTAAAGGCATTCTTAGAATGGTGGCCTGAACTTTCAGAAAAACTAATGGAAATTCGTGTCACGGGTGGAGAACCATCACAAAGTAGAAACTTCTGGCAGTTTGTTGATTTGATGAAACATTACCCATCACCAAATTTAAGATTGGCAGTTAATTCAAACTTAGGTTTAAACGAGAAAACTCTTGATAGACTAATTAACATTACCAAAGAATTACAAATTAAAGAGTTCGATTTATATACAAGTAACGAGTCATTTGGTGCACACGCTGAATATATTAGAGATGGTTTAAAGTACGATTTGTGGAGGTCGAATTTAGTTAAGTTTATTGAAAACGCTGATTTCAGACAAGTCGTAATTATGATGACAATCAACAGTCTTTGTCTTTTTAGTATCACCGAGTTTTTGGATGATATGTTAGAACTTAAAAAGAAATACGGTTCACATAGACCAATTGTTGATTTAAATATTTTAAGATGGCCAGCATTTATGTCTCCACTTGTTTTACCTGAAGATGTAAAATATGCACTACATGGTAAATTATCACTTTGGTTTATGAAACATAAAAATAGTGAGTATTTCACTATTGGAGAAAAGGCACAAATTCAAAGACTTATTGACTACATTGAAGTGGTAAACAGAGGTCATAATACAACAGAGTTGGATAACACATTACAGTATCATGATTTCAAAAGTTTCTACATGCAATATGATGTTAGGAGAAATAAAAGTTTTACAGATACCTTCCCTGAATTGGCAGATTGGTTCAATAGTTTAGAAATAGACAGAACAATACCTGATGTTAGTATGACAGATGGTAGAATCACACACTTCGAACCGGGAGAATATGTTTCGGATAAACAGAACTATAATAAAAAATAATGTATTTTGATAAAACTTTAAGGTGGTTAGAACCATTTGGGGGATGGGGGGACCATTCTAATTTTTTTGATTATATAAAACCTGAATACGGCATGGATACGGGTTTATGTAATAGAATTCTTCATTGGGAGATTGCATATTATTTAAATGAAAAAAACGGATTCGAACATAGAATTTTGTTACAAGAAATGTTTTGGCCCGAATTAGAAATTTTGGAATTTCCATATAGTTCACCTGTTAAAATGGAAAGGTATTCTTATGGTCTATACCATCCGGTAGAATTTAACCATTTGAAATTTTTGACGGTTTATGACATTGAGAATATGAAAATATCTATGCCTGAACCATTATCAAAAAGTAATATAGAAAACATGTTTCTAAGTGGGGATTTTACATTGCCAAATCATACCCATTCAAATTTTGGATATGATGATTTAATTAGATTAACGAACATTAATGAAAATCCAAATTTAGAAGATCATTTACCAATACACGATTTAAAAGATAGACCACTTAGAAAAATTAATATAAAATATTCATTTATACAATCCTTACTTGAAAATTTTGCAAAAGAGGTTATTGGTATACACATAAGAAGACATAATGGTGTTTGTGTAACTGAAGATGATTTAAAAACTGTTCCAGAAAATATTAGAGAAGATTATAAAAAGTTTATTGAGAAAACTAATTCATCACATAATGCGTATCGATATTATGGTGATGAATTATATTTCAACATAATTGATAACATCTTAAAAATAAATTCAAAACAAAAATTTTATATAAGCAGTGACCTACCACGTAAGTATTTAAATCATTTCTATGAGAAATATGGTGATAATATTTTAGATAATACAGACATAATTAGAATAATAACAGACTTTTTGGTTGACTCTAATCATGATGTTTACAAAATGAAAACTTATGGGAATGTAATTGAAAATGTTGTAGATTTATTTACTTTGAGTTATTGTGGATTATTAATTATGTCGAATAAGTCTACTTGGAGTGAATTTGCAAAATACTATAGAGATCAACCATCGGTTTCAGTAACAGAAGATTTAGAAAAAATAAAAAACCAATACTCAAAAATCTTCATACATGTATAAAGAATGGCCATTAGGATTACTACCTGAAGAATTACAGAGACCCGAATTATCTGAGTTAAAAGAAATGGGGTACACTTGGGATAACCCAAATGAAATTGTTAATATTTTTGAAACCAAAGTTGCGGACTTTTGTGGTTCAAAATATGCGGTGGCGGTTGATTGTTGTAGTAATGCGATTTTTTTAATACTAAAATACATAAACAAAAAAGAGAAAATACAAATACCTTCACATACATATGTTTCCGTTCCGATGCAAATTTTACACGCCGGATATAAATACGAATTTATTGAGAAAGAATGGTCAGGTGTTTATAAGTTAAATCCATTTGATGTATGGGATGCAGCTGGTAGGTGGACCAAAAATATGTATGAAGGAGGGTTTATGGCGTTATCCTTTCAGATTAAAAAAAGATTACCAATAGGTAGAGGTGGTATGATTTTGTGTGATGATTACGATGCTTATAAATGGTTCAAAAAATCATGTTATGATGGTCGCGATTTAGAAAAAAATTATTTAGATGATGACATCGATATGATTGGTTGGCATATGTATATGACACCTGAAGATGCTGCTAGAGGAATTATATTAATGAATAAAATTTCCGATACTAATCAGGATTCACACAATCATAAATCATATAAAGACTTAAGGGAAAATAGTTTTTTTAAAAATGTCGGAATTTAGGATACAAAAAGATTGCCCAATAATAAAAAACATTACAAAGGCAAATAAAACTTTTGATTTTATCTCTTGTGATAGTGAAGATTTATTTTTAAAAAATAAAAAAGAATTGGGTCCCGAATGGTATTATTATGATAAAAAAATTGAATATAAATACAATTCTTGGGGGTACAGAACAAAAGAATTTAACCATTTGGATAATAACTATTTTACTTCTTTCGGTTGTTCATTTACTGAAGGTATTGGTTTATCAGATGAAGACTTATGGGTAACCAAACTATCGAAAGAATTTAACATAGACTCATTTAATTTGGCACAAGGAGGGACAGGGGTTAATTTTTCTACAACAAACACGATACTACTAATTGACTATCTTAGAAAAAATAAAAAAACCCTACCGAAGTTTGTAATATATCAATTGAGTTTTAATCACCGTACATTTTATACTTTCAAATATAATGATGACAACGAGACTACATTAGGATTAGAACAGTTTTCCGCCACATTCCCAACCGAAGTTTATCCATTCTCAACAAAATATTTTGGATCGTGGTATTTTCATGGATTTGTTGAAAATGAGGGTGAAATGATTATGCAAAGTAATCTAAGTCTTATGGTTTGTAAAAATATGTGGGAATCGTTAGGTGTTCCTGTATACTTTTGGACATATGGAGACGATTTCCAAAACAAGGATATGGAGATGTTTTCACACAATATCGATTTTAAAATAATATTTGAATTGACGGAAGTTAAAGCAAGAGATTGTGCACATAACGGACACTTAGCACAAGACATAATTGTAAATGAATTAAAAAATGATATATTGTTTCGGAGATAGTTGGGGATACGGTAGTGAATTAGATTTAAGTTACGAAAAACCATTCATAAATTTAATTTCAGATGAGTTAGGTATTCCATTTGATAATAAAAGTATTGAAGGTTCCTCATTCGGACACATTACTCACGAAATTATCACACATAACACATTTACTTCCAATGATTTAGTACTGGTAATTGTACCGCCAGATGTTAGGTGGTATTTTGAAAATATTAATAATAATATATCAACTTTACTTTTACCTAATAACGATTTTCTAAATGATGAAACAATTGATGAAATTAGAAAAAGTGAATTGAGTTTATATGTGAATACAATTACACATAGGAAAATATGGTACGAATATCATCAGTCTCTTTTTTTATTCACTCTACAAGAATTTTTTAGACGAAAGGGTGTTCATTTTTTATTCATCCATAACTATGGTAAATTAAAAATATATAATCCGTTTAATGATTTATTATTAAAGGAAAATTTCTTAGATTTTGATAGGAGTTTAACTTCACTTTTAACAAACTTAGAGGATGTTAATTTGATGGAAAAACAACTCGATGGACCATATAAAAACATGTTTGTTGGTGAATATTTTGAAGGTAAGGGATATCATCCTAACCAATTAGGTCACCATCAAATTAAAAACATAATATTAAAAAATAAAAAGATAAAAGAATGGTATCAGTTAATAACGAATGGGGTAGACTTAGAGAAGTGATTGTTGGGACAGTTGACAACGCTAATATGCCAACACATGGTAAAGATTTACATTGTATTAACTATGCAACCGATAATGAAATCCCCAAAGATGAAATAGGATTTTGGGACCCACGGGTGTATGAAGAAACTTATGAAGATTTAGAAAACCTATCAACACTTTTAAAAGATGTTGGTGTTAAAGTCCATAGACCAACACCTATCGACACACAAAAGATTGTATCAAATGGGTATTGGGAGACAACACAATATTATACGTTTTGTCCTCGTGATACCGTAACAGTAATTGGTAACAATATTCTCGAATCCCCGATGTCACTCAGATCAAGACAATTTGAAACGGATTGTTTTAGAGATATATTCATAGATAAAATGGAACAAGGGGCAAATTGGGTTGCAGCACCAAAACCAAGATTACTTGACTCAATGTACCAGAGGGAAGATTTATCAAAAATTACATTAAATAATAACGAACCGGTTTTTGACGCTGCAAATATTTTAAGATGTAATAACGATATACTTTACTTGGTTTCAAATACTGGTAATTTAAAAGGTGCCAAGTGGTTGCAAAATTTTTTAGGTAATGAATATAGGGTGCACACGATAGAGAATGTTTATTCTTACATTCATATCGACTCAACAATTGCACTTCTTAGAGATGGGTTATGTTTATTAAATCCTGAAAGGGTGAATGAAAATAATATACCTGAGTTTCTAAAGTCATGGGATAAAATATGGTGTCCTCCTATGGTGGATATTGGTTATCATAAAACAATTAGAGCATCTGTTTGGATTGGGGTTAACCTGTTATCAATAGATGAGAATACCGTAATTGTAGATAATAGACAAACGGAATTAATAAAAGAATTGAAAAAATATAAAATAGACACGTTGGATTGTAAAATTAGACACTCAAGAACATTGGGTGGTTCTTTTCACTGTGTCACAACTGAAATGTTAAGAGACTAATATGAAAATTATAATATTTGGAGGTGCTGGTTACATAGGTACTAAACTGTGTAAAAAATTAAAAGATAACGGTCATCATATAACCGTATATGATTCTTTTAAATATAGTGATTCACATAAAATGAAATATGTGGACAAAATTATAAAAGACGACATCTCGAACATAGGTAATTATAAAGAACTATTTAACTACGCTCAAAAAATTATTTATCTAATATCACCTAGATTACCCGAAATTACTAATGAAAGTCAAATCGATTTAGAATTAAATAATTTAAAAAGTGTATTGGATTTAATTAATAATGACACCCATTTTTATTTTACAAGCAGTTGTAGTGTTTATGGTGTGAGTGAAAATGTAATGAATGAGACATCTTCCGTTATGGTTACAAGTCTCTACTCAAAATTAAAAATTGAATCTGAAAAACTTATAAATCAATATGAAAACTTAAAATATATTATTTTAAGACTATCAACATTATATGGTGAAGGTGAAATTTCAAGAAACGATATATTGATAAATAATTTAGTTTCTAGCTATAGAAATAATGAAAAAATTGAAATTTTTGATTCGAACGCGAGTAGACCTCACATACATATCGATGATTGCATAGATTTGTTTCAACATGTAATGTCGTTCGACTTTGAACACAAGATAGTTAATGTTGGATTTAACGAATTAAACATAACAAAAAAAGAACTAATAGAAACAATTGAAAAATCAATAAATAAAAAACTTGAAGTAACGTATCACGAAACAAAAGACAGTAGGTCTTACATAGTAGACTTTAGTCTCATAAAAAAATTGATGCCACAAAACTTCATTTTTATAAAGTATTCACAAGGACTTTTCAATCTATATTTCAATAAAAAACTAACATTTAGTTTAGAAAATTGGGATAGTATCATAAATTATCATCGACCTAACGGTTCATCTAGAACATGGTATTTGGAAGAAACTGGTGAAATAAGTGTTCCAAAAATGTGGGGGAAATGGAATGTCTTTGATACTATAAATGGTAATAAGTTATTTAGTCAAAATGTTTTTAAAGAATTGGTTTTACCACATTTTTACAATGATTCCGTTCAATCACTTACTAAGGATAAATTAGTTGATAAAAAACACATTTATTTTATAAACATATTTGATCCATCTTTTTTTCATAAGAATCTTGAAATTGGGTTTAAGTGTATTTCTGAAGAATATCTTGAGGATATTAAAAATGACAAATGTGCAATTGTAATGATGAATGTTATGGAAGGATATAGTGGTTGTGATAACAATTTTGATTTGGAAATTATAGATAAATGGATAAATGAATCCGGATTACCTCATAAGAATGTACATTATTTATCAGGTAATTTAATGATTGACGAGGTAAGGAAAAGTAAAAATTTAAAATTTAAATGTCACGGAATATCCACATTTGATTTTTGGTTGAATTATATAGATGTTAAATCATATAAACTAATTGAATTTAAACCAAAAAACGAAAAATTCCATTTTTTATCATATAATAGAAATCCAAGAAGGCATAGACTTTTGTTTCTTTCAAAATTACTTCAAAGAAACATATTAAACTATGGTAAAATTAGCTGTAATAAGTTCGATGTTACCAATTTTTCACACGAAACTTGGTTTGACATAGTTAATAATTTAAATGAAATTGTACCAATTATAATTGACAAACCCTTAGAAATAAATTGGGCAAATGATATGACATTAAATGACTATGAGGAAACTTTTATGTCGGTTGTTACAGAGACTTTAGTAGATAAAAATACATTATTTATTTCTGAGAAAATATGGAAACCAATTGCACTTGGACATCCATTTATTATTCTTGGTAACAAGGGGTCATTAAAATATTTGAAAGAAAATGGATTTAAGACATTTGATAGGTGGTTTGACGAATCGTATGATGATTCTGAAAGTTTAGAAGAAAAGGTTGAGATAATCACAAATATAATTGACCGTATCAAAAACAAAACTGTTGACGAACTAATTCAAATTAGAGAAGAAATGAAAGAAATTTGTGAACATAATAGAAACAGATTTATTAAAATGGTTGAAGACAAGTATACTTTTGACGGTGAATTTGGAAATGGTTTAAAAGAAATACAATTAATTATATATGAAATATTTAATTCGTTAAAACTTAAATTTATTTAAATTGAACTTAGATATTAATTCGAAAAATAAAAAGTTTTCATTTTACAATGCGACTGAAATAGGTGTAAATTTTAAAAACCTAATCATCGACATTCAAAATCACAAAACATGTGACCAAGTATTAATTTGGTCCACAATGGAAAGTGATTTACCTAATGGTAATGAAAAATATGATTTTGAAGAATTTAATGTAATATGTGAATCATATAACATAATTGTAAATATTGTTTTTGGTATTTTTAACCAAGAACAATATTATAATATAAATTCTTATAAAAATATTAAATTGCACTTTTGGCCAACTTATCTGCTACACTATACATATAATAAATTTAACGATTATGACGGTGTAAAAATTGAAAATTTAAAAAAGAACCAAAACTTTAAAAAACTATTTGTTTTGTATAATAATAAACCCCATTTACATAGATGTAAATTGATGGATAAATTACATGAAAATGGTTTATTTGAATATGGTGAAATATCGTGGAACACTTTAAATAATATTAATTATAATTTTAAATCTTGGGAAGAAAAAATCATCAATATTGACGAATTTAATGATTCTCATTTTTATATAGGTAATCATATAACGGACAATACGACGTTACTTTTTTTAGTTTCAGAAAGCTGTAATAATTTGGCTTTAATAACGGAAAAAACATTTAAACCTATTTTAATAGAACAACCATTTATTTGTTTAGGTGGTAGACTACAAAACATTATATTGAAAGAACTTGGTTTTGAATTATATGATGAAATATTTGATTATTCTTTTGATTATTTAGATGATATTAATCTGAGGGTTGACGGAATTATTTCTAATTTAAATAGAATAAAAAATGGTGACTATTACGAATTACATAAAAAGATAGAAAGTAAAATAAAACATAATAAAGAAAGGGCAATTTCAATAGTAAAAAACGGATTACACATTCCTAGTATAATAACTGAAAACAACATATTATTTGAATCATGAAAAAAATCAATTTAGTGTACGATAAATGGAATAATGAAACAGATTATCCATACCCGAATTTTCATGAAACATTAGGTGAGAATAGTTTTAGAGACGAATCGGGGTTTTTTGATTTCTACGAAAGATATTTTTATGCAAGACATCAGTTTGAAAGAAACTCCTTACCGATAAAGAGGAACAGAATTAAAGATGTATACGAAAATCCACAAGAAAATTTTTATTACTTCATAAAATTAAGTTTAAATCTTACGGATGTTTTTTTACATCGTAATTCAAGATTTTCTGATGAGGTTATAAAGTGTCTAAAAGATTGTTCAAATTTTAATATTGTATTCTTAACAGAACACGAAGGTGATAACGAAGAAGGATTCAAATTATTATTAATAATTATAGACGATTTATCGGTAAATCAAAATCAATTTTATATACTAAATAACAATAGTAATTTAAACTCCTACAATCAAAAATTCAATTCGATAATAAACACATATAGATTAAACCTAATACCAAATACATGTAATAGTGTTTTTTCTGAAATGCCTGTTGAATTTAACCCAAACAAAATAGGTAAATTTTTTATTTGTCATAATAGACAACAAAAACCACACAGATATGCGGTATTATCTCTATTAAAAAAATATAACATTTTGGAAAATGTTAATTGGTCTTTAACCTCTGGTCAAAAAAGAAATAGAAACGATTGGCATTTTTTAGATTCTGTGTTAGGTGAAAGGGAAGTTAACGAATTAAAAAATGAGATTGAATATTTTTTTGATATAGATATTAAAAATAGTGATTTTGAGGACCCGAGTTGGTTTATGATGGGTAATGGTGAAGTCAATAGGACAGAATTTCCTGAATTGAGTGGATCGGCGGGTGAATCGGGTGGACTTATGTTACCTGAACATAGTATTGCTCACATCAACTCCTATGTGAACATTGTCAATGAGTCTATTTTTATGGATAATACGAATACCATTCACATAAGTGAGAAGTCATTTCGTCCATTTGCATTTCATCAAATGCCGATTATAATTGCAACTCAAAACCACATAAAAAAGATGAAAGAAGAGTTTGGTTTTGATTTTTTTGATGATGTTATAAATCACGATTACGATAGTTTACCAACAATAAGAGAAAGAATAAAAGGTGCTATGAGTGAGATTATTAGACTAAATAATAACAAAGAGTCCATTATAGATTTCTACGGTAAGAACAAAGATAGATTCGAAAGAAATCGAGAAATTATATGTACGATACCGAATAAATTAGACGACTATAATTTTTTTAAATCTTTGATGTCATGAGATTAATTTGTTTTGGTGATAGTTGGACCGCGGGACATGGAATAGAAAAAAATATTCAATATAAAGAAGTTGCACGCCCCCCAACATTTATTGAAAAATTAAGAAACCAAAATTCTTGGCCGAGATGGGTTGCGGAAAAGATGAATATTGAATATGTTAATATGGGTGTTTGTGGTTACGGAAACTCATATATTCTCAGAGATATTATAGAATGTATTAATAGAAATTGTTTCGATAAAGATGATATAATAATTGTTATGTTTTCATATCCATATCGATATATTAAAGACGCTAATGATGTTATTAGTTTATTTTGGGAATTGGAAAAATTGTTAAAGGATTATAAACATTTTTATTTTAATTCATTCTTCCCAACATTTAGAGAAGAAAATTTTGACACATCTAATTTACCCGAAACATTCATAAATCCTAATGGTTGTGTTTCCAATATTTTAAAAGAATATGAAATTGAAAACAATGTATCTGTTTGGGAATACGAAAGTAGAAGTGTATGGAATGACAATAAGAATTTTTGGGAAGGGGACTACCACCCAAATTTACTTGGATATAAGATTGTCGCCGATTTCATTTACAATAAAATAATTGATAAGATATGAATACACAACAATACATATTAGAAAATTATTTAAATGAATTCATTGAAAAAATAGATGGACATATACCAGATCTACCAACTGACACTGATTATTATGCTGTCATCGTGGAACCGAGAGTTGACCCTAAAATGTTGTCCATCATCAAGAACCACTTATATTTTTTAAATAATAACAATTCTAATATAAAATGGGGACTCCAAGTTTTTCATGGTGTTGATAACAAAGATTTTATATATGACATTTTAAAAGATATAAAAAATGTCGATTTTGTAAATACAGGTGTTAAAGACTTTACAAAGATTGAGTATAATCAATATATGAAATCACATGAATTTTGGGGTCAGGTCAAAGGTAAAAAGACATTAACCTTTCAAACTGACACACTACTTTTAAGACACGGTGTTGATGATTTTTTGAAATATGATTATATCGGTGCGCCGTGGACAAAACCAAAAGAAAAAAGGTTTATAGGTAATGGTGGTTTATCTCTTAGAACTAAAGAAGTTATGTTAGATATTTCGGATAAACATAAAGACTATGAACCAAGATGGGAAGACATATTTTTTGTTAAATGGTTAAATGACAATCAATTACCCGATATTGAAACTGCAATGAGGTTCAGTGTTGAAAACCTATTTCACCCACAACCATTTGGATTACACAACCCAATTAATATACCCCCTCACTTATTAGAATTAATTGTGAATGATTCTCTTAAAAATCTTTAAATTTTGATATTTTTTTGGTATATTATCATTTATGGAATTTAACTATAAATGGCCTCTTATAAATGACAATATATCGTATTCAGATAGAGTTGCATTAAGTGATTTTTTATTGTCAAATAAAAGATTAACAAATGGTGAGAAGGTAAAAGAATTTGAAAGTATATGGTCTAAATGGTTGGGTGTTAAAAACTCAACTATGGTCAATTCTGGTTCCTCTGGTAACTACATTTCTATTGCAATAGTAAAAGAGTTAATGGGAATAGGGGAAGTCATTGTACCCCCATTAGGATGGGTTTCAGACGTATCTTCAATTGTTCAACTTGGGATGAAACCCGTGTTTGTTGATATATCACTTTCCAACCTTTCGATTACCACTGAAAATATAAAGAATGCAATAACAGAAGACACCAAAGCAATTGTTATTGTTCATTGTTTGGGTTTCAACGCAATTGATGAGGAATTAATAAAGATTACAAAAGAAAAGAATATTTTATTAATTGAAGATTGCTGTGAATCACACGGTGCAACATATAATAATCAAAAGGTTGGCACATTCGGCGACATATCTATTTTCTCATATTTTTTTGGTCATCACATCACAACAGTAGAAGGTGGAATGATTTCGTCAAACGACGATAAAATAAACGAATTGGCAAGACTCTTCAGATCACATGGAATGACCAGAGAAGTTTCAAAAGAAACACAAATTCATTATCAAAAAGAATATCCAAAACTAAATCCTCTTTTTACTTTCGTTGTACCTGGTTTCAATATGAGAAGTACAGAAATGAACGCTGTTTTGGGTATCGAACAAATGAAGAGAATTGATTATAATGTTGAAAAAAGGAGACATAATTTAAATGTGTGGTTGGATAATTTAGACAAACATAAATTTGTAACTGAATTTTATTTAAGTGGTAATAGTAATTTTGCGTTACCATTAATTATGAAACCAAATTACATTGATAGGTTTCATGTTAATGATGATTATAGTGGTGTGTGTGATATCTTATTTTTAAATGGAGTTGAGTATAGATTGGGAACCTCGGGTGGTGGTAATCAAGTCTTACAACCTTATTTGGAGAAATGTGATTATCGTGTTGTTGGTGAATTAAATAATGTAAATTATGTACATAATCATTCGTTATATATTGGGAACCACACAGATTTAACTGATGAACAAATTATAAACTTAGCAAAAAAATTAAATGATGTTTGAGAATCAAAAAGTATTAGTAACTGGTGGGTCAGGAATGATTGGTAGGTCACTTGTAAATTTATTATTAAAAAGAGGTGCAATTGTAACGATTGCAGATTTAACTAAACCGGTCGACCTACCTGATGGTGTAGAATTTACTCAAGTTGATTTGAGATTCTTCGATAATTGTCTAGACATATGTAAAGGAAAAGATTATGTTTTTCATTTAGCCGGAGTTAAAGGATCCCCAAAGATGTGTATTGAACAGCCAGTGGATTTTATGGTACCAATGTTACAGTTTAATACAAACATGACACAAGCGGCATTTGAATCTAATGTTAAGTGGTATCTGTATACGAGTTCAGTTGGTGTTTATTCACCCGCCGAAGTTTTTTATGAAGAGAGTGTTTGGGAAACATTCCCCTCACCAAATGACAAATATGCGGGATGGGCAAAACGAATTGGAGAACTACAAACTGAGACATATTCTAAACAATATGGTTGGGACAGAATTTCAATTGTAAGACCCGCTAATGTTTATGGTCCTTATGATAACTTTAACCCAAATAATGCGATGGTGGTACCGTCACTCATAAGAAAAGCACAGGAAAGTGATGTGCTTGAAGTTTTTGGTGATGGTTCACCCATTCGCGATTTTATTTATGCTGACGATGTTGCAAGAGGTATGTTACATGTTGTTGAAAATAAAATCACAGACCCAATTAACTTAGGTTCAGGAGGTGGTTATACTATTAAAAACTTAGTTGAATTGGTTTTAAAATATTCAGGTAGAGATATTCCGGTAAAATGGTTAACTGATGCACCAAGTGGAGATAGTAAAAGACTAATGAGTGTTGATAGAATGAAAAGGTACGGATTAGAAACAACCGTATCCTTAGAAGAGGGAGTGAGACTTACAACCGAATGGTTTTTAAACAATAAAGAAATTTTAGATAAACGATATAACCCATTTGTAAATCATTAATATGGATAAACAATTCCTATTTTATTTTGATGAGTATTTTAACAATTTCGTTGATTTAAGAAACAATGACACATTACTTAATGATATTAAAAAACATAACCCTAAAACAATTTTTATTTTTAATACATATGAATCAACATTTTTTTTTGAAAATAAGGAAAAACAAAAGTTAATCGAGGATGAAATTAAAAATAGGGAAATTGATTTTTACATAATGTTCGGTAACGAATATAAAACTAAAGACCAATACATTATTGAAAGTGAATTTATAAAATTTCTTTTTTGGCCCACATTTTTATTACATGTGAGTTACTACACCGGAAAATACGAACACATTCAATTTTCTCCGAATGTGAATTTTAAAAAATTGTACTCCTTTTATAATATGAGACCTAAGAAACACAGGTCAATGTTAATTGATTTATTATATCAAAATAATATGTTTGATTATGGAAACATCACATGGAATCAAAAAACTAAATATGAAGACAATATTCGATACGATTTTCAATTTTGGAAAGAAGAAATAATTAAAAAAGAAAATAATCAAATCAATTCAAACAACTCCGAATACTTAAAATTATTTAATGATTATAATTCTCACTATAATTTAGAATTTTTTAATGATGATGCGTTGGTACATTTAGTTGGTGAAACTTTTAATCACATAAATTTTATCACAGAAAAAACATATAAACCTATCTTGATTAATAAAATATTTTTGTGTTTGGGAACCGTTAAATGCAACAATAATTTGAAAAATTATGGGTTTGAATTATTTGAAGAAATATTTGATTATAGTTTCGATTTTGAGAAGGATTTAGGTAAAAGAGTTGTGGGGATTCTTAATAATTTTGAAAAGATTAAAGAAAAAAATTATAATGAAATTTATAAAATAGTTGAATCTAAAATAACACACAATAAAAAAAGGTTTTTTGATATTTTATATAAAGATGAATACATACCAAAAGAATTTATAAATTTTTATAATCAGAACAAAAATCACTTCAAAATTGATACACATTTTTACAATATGTTGAATAAAATTTTAATTAATTACTAATATGACAGAGTTTTTAAAAGGAAAAAAAGTTGTAGTCACTGGTGGTTCAGGTTTTATAGGTACACACTTTCTAAAAGAATTGGTTAATAGAGGTGCAAGAGTAAGAACATCAACGAATAAGTCATTATTACAATTTGACACCGACGAAGTCATTGTTTATGGCGGTATCAACTTATTATCTCTTGATGATTGTATTAAATTGACAGAGGGTGCTGATTATGTAATTCATTGTGCTGGTGAAGTTGCCCACCCATCATCAGTACCGACAGATGTCCAAATATCTCTTAAACAATTAAATTTAATTGGTAATGTACTTGAAGCCTGTGCAAAAAATGGTGTTAAAAGATTTTTGGATTTAAACAGCTCAACCGGATATCCTGATATTAGAAGACCAATAACTGAAGATGAATATTGGGTTGATGAACCATATAAATCATATTACGGATATGGGTGGATGAGAAGGTATCGTGAAAAGTTAATGGAACATGTTTCTAAATTTTCAGGATTAGAAATCGCGCTTGCAAGATGTACAGCAATATTCGGACCAAACGATAATTTTAATTTGAAAAATTGTCATGTCGTACCAGCACTGATTAAAAGAGTATTAAGTGATGAAAACCCTTTCACTGCTTGGGGAAGTCCTGACGTTGTTAGAGACTTTTTGTATGTTAAAGATGTGGTGGATGGTGCATTGTTGATATTAGAAAAGGGGGAATCAATGAGACCATATAATTTAGGATATGGTGGTGGTATCACAATTGGTGAAATATTAGATACAATATTAAAAGTGACAGGTAAAAATCCCGAAATTAATTGGGACGATTCAAAACCAACTACAATTCCTTTTAGGGCTGTTAGTACAGACAGAATAAAAAATGAATTAGGGTTTGAACCTAAATATACTTTTGAACAAGGTATAAAAGAAACAATCGAGTGGTATATTAAAAATGAAAAATAATCTATTCGTTATTGGTGATAGTTTTTGTAGAGATAGTTTTTATGTTAAACCAACATTAAATCAAAATAAATCTTTTTGGGCATACGAGTTATCAAACAAATTAAACACTAATTTAATATGTGACGGAGAACCAAGTAGAGATGTTCAGACGATTATTGATAATTGGATTAAAATTATATCATTAATTAAGCCTGAGGATTACTTAGTGATTTGTATTCCATTCTTTAAAAGAACCAGGTTACCTCTCTCAGAAAAATATTATGAATATGTTGAGTGTGGCAATACAACATACATTAATCGATTTGTAGGTACCCCATCATACATCAATACGGAAAAAGAAATTGAAACTTTTGGTAGTCAATATAATTGTAAAAAATTTGAAGACGATTTAAGAGTACAAGAAATTATAAATGGATCAAAAGCAAATCAATTAAATCAGATTGAGGTAATTGAGTCACTTTATGGTTTAACTAATGGAAAAAAATTTGTATTTTCTTGGGATAATATGGATTATAAATCTTATATTATTGAAGATAAAGAAATGCTAAAAACTAAAATTGGTGAATGGGAAACTCACAGAGATGTTTTTTATGAAACAAATGGTGAATGTGGTTTGGAAAATGATATACATTGGAGTTTTAAAATGAATTTTTTGTTTTCCGAGTATTTGTTTAAAAAATTTAACGTATGAATATATTAATAACAGGTGTTTTGGGTATGGTTGGTTCACACATGTTGGATTTTTTATTGGATAAACCCTGTAAAATATATGGATTCTGTAGATGGAATGAATCTATGGATAATATAGAACATTTAACAGATATCATAAATAAAAAAGAACGTATAGAATTAATTTATGGTGATTTAAATGACTATGCTTCAATTGTTAACGCAATCGAAATCTCCAAACCAGATTACGTTTTTCATTTAGGTGCACAATCGTATCCACAAACAAGTTTTGTTTCTCCTTTAGAAACATTACAAACAAATATTTTGGGTACCGCAAATTTATTGGAGGCACTTAGAAAGTCACCATATAAAGATGCAATGATACACGTTTGTGCATCAAGCGAGATATTCGGTAGGGTAAGTCAGGATAAATTACCAATTAATGAAGAGTGTTCATTACATCCTGCTTCACCCTACGCAATATCTAAGGTTGGAACGGATTTGATTGGAAGATATTATGGTGAGGCTTATAAAATGATGGTAATGACCACCAGAATGTTTACACATACGGGGCCAAGAAGAGGAGATGTGTTTCATGAATCAACATTTGCAAAACAGATAGCAATGATTGAACACGGTCTACAAGAACCTAAGATATTGGTTGGTAATTTAGAATCATTGAGAACATATGCAGATGTTAGGGACGCGGTAAGAGCGTATTGGATGTTATTGAATATTAATCCTTCACCTGGTGCATATTATAATATTGGTGGAACATATACTTGTAAGGTACGAGACACTTTAAATTATTTAATATCTAAATCAACAGTAAAAGATATAGAAGTAGTTGTAGACCCAAGTAGATTGAGACCAATTGATGCGGATTTACAAGTACCCGACATATCTAAATTTAAAGAATTAACGGGATGGGAACCCATAATCCCGTTCAATAAAACAATGGACGACTTATTGAATTATTGGAGAGAAAGAATAAATAAAGGTCGTAAATTTTTAAATAGATAAAACAAATGTCAGAACGAAAGTATTTGCCAACTTTGGCTGAATTAGTAGACAGGTTGAGTATTTCTCAACTTAAAGAACAATTTATACCTGAACATAAAGAAGAGTATGCACAGGAAATAAGAGACATTAAACACGATATTGACTTGATTCTCAAAAACAGTGATGAGGTTATCACGGCTGACACTATTAGAGCAATTGTGGTACTAGCACAAACAAACTTACATATTTGGCACAATGAGTCAAATTATAGAAAATACGGTAAATCAGAAAACACTAATTTAGAATTGACACATGGTTTAAATGGTGTTAGAAATACTGCTAAGAATAAAATACAAGAAATTGTTGGTGGTAGAAAAGATTATAAAACAGATTGTTTAGCTTCAGAATTTAAAGATTGGGGAATTAGTTGGGAATAAAATTAATAGTATGAATGAACAACAATTATATGATTGGAAATATCGTGGTTTCATAACACTTCCAATTTTTTCACAGGATGAATGTGATGAAATAAAGTTTGAATTGAATAGATTAAGAATTATTAGAAATAACAATGATTCTTCTTGGGGAAAATATGATATGTATTCTCACCCACAAAAAGAATCTGAAATAATATTAAAACTATTCGGACATCCTGTTATCATCGATACTTTAGAAAAAATTATGGGAGACGAGATTGAGGGGATACAAAGTCTCGCATACTTCAAACCACCAAATGAATTGGGTAGGGATATACACCAAGATGGATTTTATACTCAGTCTGGATGGGGTGGTTCCATAAATGTAGTTCTTTCATTAGATTATAGTGACGAAACAAATGGTTGTTTATATTCATATGAATGTTCACATTTCTTACCAATATTACCTATAGAAATTGATGAAGAGAGATCTAAAACAAATCCATCTTTTTGGAAAAATGAAAGAGGTAAAGCTTGTGTTATGCCTGAAAATCATCACTTCAAAAGAGTAAACCATATTTGTAATGTTGGTGATGTGTTGTTTGCTCACGACCATTTAGTACATGGTTCGGAACAAAATAAAAGTGACCGTTATAGGAGATCAATTGTTTTGAGTTATAAAACAAAAACCGCACCGATTAGACAAGGAGGTCAAATGAAAAGAGAACCATTTGATGTTTATGAAATTAGAAAAAAATATTGGGGAATATGAGTATAAAAAAATGGAGTGATTTTGAAGAAAGACCATCTAAAATTTTTGGATATGAGGTACCGGTTTTTACACCTTCTATCTTCAGAGAATTTAGAGGTGAGATTTTTACAACCTATCATAGTGAAGAACATCCAGTAATGAGACATATTCATTATGATAAAAATGAAATAAGTATTCACGGAAGGTTTTCAAAATCATACAAAAATGTTTTAAGAGGTTTACACTATGACGATAAAACATGGAAATTAGTACAGGCTTTGGTTGGTGACATTTATTTAGTTGTTTTGGATGTGAGAGAAGGTTCACCAAATTACGGTAAATGGGATTGGTTTTTAATTTCAGAAAAAAATAGAGACCAGGTTTTAGTCCCACCAGGATTTGCTAATGGTCATTATGCATTAACTGATTGTGTATTTCATTATAATTTATTTTATAAAGGAGAATATGTCGATTCAATTAATCACGGTGTAGCAAAATGGAATGACCCTAAATGGAATATAGAATGGCCAACAAATAACCCTACGTTACAAATGAAAGATAAATGATTAAGAATTTAGAACAATACCCTATAGTAAGAGAACCACATTTAACATCTGAAGATTTATTAAAATTTGAAGATTTAATTGTTAGTCACTGGGAGGGTGGTAAAATTAGAGGACCAGTACACCTATCAAACGGTAATGAAAATCAGTTGATTGAGATTTCTAAGAGAATAAACCCAACAGATTGGGTATTCTCTACTTGGAGGTCTCACTATCACGCATTAATAAAGGGATTACAACCTGAATGGATAGAAGATCAAATATTACAGGGTAAATCAATTACCATTTGTAATCAAAACGATAAATTTTATTCTTCCGCTATTGTTGGTGGTACACTATCAATTGCGTTAGGTGTTGCAAAATCAATTAAATTAAAAAACACAGACGAAAAGGTTTGGTGTTTTTTGGGTGATATGGGTTTTGAGAGTGGAATATTTTATGAAGTTCATAAGTATGCGAGAAACTTTGACTTACCATTATATTTTATTGTTGAAGATAATGGTGTGTCAACATATACCCCCACAGAAGTTACATGGAATGGTATTAAAAGAGATGTCCCTAACGATGTAATTTGGTATCAATATAAATCAAAATATCCACATTATGGTAGTGGTAAATGGATCGCATTTTAAAAATATATTATGACGTATAAAGATAAACTTTCAGAGATAATGGTAAGAGCGTCCGAGGATGTTAATACCGTTTTTATTGGACAACAAATTGTCTATAGAGGTAACCCGATGAGTACCACATTAGATGGTGTACCAAAAGATAAAATGATTGAGGTCCCAGTTATGGAAGAAACACAAATGGGTATGTCATTAGGATTATCTATGATGGGACATAGAGTTATTACATTTTACCCAAGATGGGATTTTTTAATTTCTGCTGCCAATCAATTAATTAATCACGTTGATAAGTATCAGTTGATGACTGATGATATACCACATATTATTGTTAGAGTTGGTAAGGGTTCGGATAAACCATTGGACCCGGGTCACCAACATAAATCTAATTATTTTAATGAGTTTAAATCGATGTCAAAAACAATTCAATACTTTGATTGTAAAACCATTAAAGAGTTAGAATCAGCATATGAGACCGCTTTAAAGTATAGAGGTGTTTATGTGATATGTGAATACCCTGAATTATATAATAATTTTGACACTTTTAATTTTATTTGTGATGAAACAAATGAAAACACAAATAGTGAAATGATTATTAACATAACCAATGATTTTTGGTATGAGATTAAAGATTATAAAATTTGTACAACAAATGAAATAAGTGAAAATAAAAACAAAAACTATTTCCACGTTGTATTATTAAATTCTTATTTAAGTTTTAATTTAAATGAAACAAAACGAGTACCAATATCAGATGAATATAAAAACTTAATAAGAAACAACCCTAATTTTTTTATTATATTTTTAACTGAACATGAATGTGATAGAAAAGAAGTGCTTGAATTATTTGAACTTGTTTGTGAATACGAAAAACTACCAAGTAATCAATTTTACATTATAAACGGTAACCAAAAATTACCCGAACTTAAAGAAAAAATTAATGCAAAAGTAAATGTCCATGTAACAAATAGACTCCAAACTGTTACCACTAGAAATATGTGGAACGAAGGTGGCGAATTTAACTTCAAACCGGAGAAGAAATATTTGTTTAGTTGTTATAACAGAATTTTAAAGAACCACAGATTTGCAATGTTGTGTAGTTTAAAAAAACACAATATTTTAGATAATACGGATTGGTCACTTCTTAAAGGATATATGGTTAAGGATATGTATGGTAACGAAAAAATACCTAATTATTTTTTTAACAATATAATTTCAGATTCCGATATTCAGAATATGTTGGAAGAGATTAAATTTTTCGGTAATATTGATGTTAAAAAAAGTGAATATGAAGAGCAGTTAAAAATTGATTATAGAGAAGGTAATATATTTGATTGGAACATATCGTATAGTAATAATGCGTTCCAAAACTCATACATTAACATAGTTAATGAATCACAATTTGACATTGATGATTGTGTACATATTACTGAAAAGTCATTAACTCCGTTTTATTTTTATCAATTTCCGTTAATTGTGGCAACAAAAGACCACAAGAAAATTATGGAAGAAAGATATGGATTTGACTTTTTTGATAAACCTGGTGATGAAATGATTAACTACAGTTTTGACGATGAACCAAATCATACCATAAGATTTAAAATGATTGTAGATGAAATAATTAGATTAAACAAAAATAGAGAAAAAATTGCCTCATTCTATAGAGATAATAAACATAGATTTTATGAAAATAAAAAAATCGTTATTGATATAATGAACGATAAAACTGATCATGATTTCTTTTATAAAATAATTAATAATAGATGTATATAATTGGAATTTCCGCATATTATCATGATTCTTCCGCATGTTTATTTAAAAATGGGGAATTGGTTTTCGCTTGTGAAGAAGAAAAATTCACAGGTATTAAACACGATTCCTCATTTCCAAAAAATACTTTAGATTTTATATTTAAAACCTTCAAATTAAAAAAACAAGATATTAGTGCCATATGCTATTATGAGAATCCAAAACTTAAATTGAAACGAGTAAAAAATAATATTAAAACACAAATCTTAAAAAACCCACTATACTCAATAAAAAGTTATTTTAAGATAATCAATAATATTAAGAACATAAGAAAACAATTATTAAAATACTCTGATAATATTTTTTATTCTGAGCATCATTTAGCTCACCAATATTATTCTTTTTACATGTCTGATTATAAAGAATCAAATTGTTTATCGGTTGACGGTGTGGGTGAAATTGACACTCTTTCATTTGGGTTTGCCAAAAATGATGGTATTGAATATAAACCTATTTCAACATACCCCCATTCAATTGGATTATTTTATTCTGCAATGACATCTTATCTTGGATTTAAACCAAATGAGGGTGAATATAAAATGATGGGGTTAGCATCATATGGTGATTATAGACCATTAATTCACAGAGTAAGGAAGTTAATAACATTTAAAAATGGAGAATTAACGTGTGATATGAATGTTTTTTGTTGGGATAGGTCTGATAAATTAATGTTTAATGAAAAATTATACAATGTATTAAGAGTTGAACAAAGATTACCCGATGAACCAATCGAAATTATTCATAAAAATTTGGCGGCTTCAGTTCAAAGAGTATATGAAGAAGTTTTATTTAAAATAATTAACCACACAAAAAAATTTTCATCTAACACAAACCTTTGTTTAAGTGGTGGTTGTGCATATAATGGGACCGCAAACGGTAAAATATTAAAAAGAACACATATTAAAAGTTTATGGATACCACCCGCACCATCAGATGCTGGTTCCTGTATTGGGGCCTGTGTGCATTATTTGGTTCAAAATAATTTATTAAAACAAAGAATTAGTAAAAACCCATTTTTGGGACCTAGATATAATTATGAATCTTATTTGAAAGAAATTAAAAAAGAAAAAATTTTTAAATTCACTTTAGATAGTAGACTTTTAGAACACATTGCACTCCAACTAAAAAAAGGGATGGTTGTTGGATGGTATCAAGGAAGATGTGAATTTGGTGCAAGGGCTTTAGGAAACAGATCAATATTAGCAAATCCTTCTTTAGATGGGATGAAAGATAAAATTAATAAAGTCATAAAGAAAAGAGAGGGATTTAGACCATTTGCGCCAATGGTCACAAAAGAAAGACAGTATGATTTTTTTGAAATGGTTGAAGATATACCATATATGAACCAAGTGGTGAGAGTTAAAGATGAATATGTTGACGTACTAAAAGCCGTGACACATGTTGATGGAACTGCAAGAGTACAAACCGTTAAAAAAAACACCAAGATTTACGATCTTTTATTAAAATTTGAACAAGTAACAGGATTCCCAATATTATTAAACACATCTTTTAATGTTAAAGATAAAACAATGGTGTTGACACCTAAAGATGCTATTGATACTTTTTACGATACTGAAATGGATATTCTTGTTATAGGTAATTATGTAATATATAAATGATAATAATATGATAAGTAGATTAATTAAATGGGTTAAAGATAAACTCCAAGAAAAAAAGAAAAAAAAGGAAATTAAAAAGAAATTAGAGGAACTCAGAAAAAGAGACCCCTTTATATACAATCACTAATTTATTTGACTTTTCGATAAAAAACTACTATATTATATTCTATGATATATTGGTTTACAGGACAACCTGGTGCAGGTAAAACAACTTTAGCGAAACATTTAGTTTCTTATTTAACTAACACACAAAAAGTCATTCACATTGATGGGGATGACCTAAGACTTATCTTTGATAATAAAGATTACTCAGAAACAGGTAGGAGGAGAAACATTGAAAGAGCTCAAGATATTGCTCTTTTTATGAATAGAACGGGTTACGATGTTGTCGTTTCTTTAGTTTCACCTTACAAAGACCAAAGAGATGAGTTTAAAAAATTATCGGATTGTTGGGAGATTTATGTACACACAACCGAAACCAGAGGAAGAGAAAGTTTTCACGTAAAAAATTACGAACCCCCAACAGAGGATTTTATTGATATTAATACCACTAACAAAAGAGATGACGAGTCGTTCATCGATTTAATTAAATTTATTGATTTATGAAAAAATATGCAATGTACATCGGAAGGTGGCAAAATTGGCACAAAGGACATGAATGGTTAATAAACCAACAATTAGATAAGGGAAAAAACGTTTGGGTGGCAATCAGAGACGTACCCCAAGACGAAAATAATCCAAAGAAAGCACATGATATTTTGATGGAATTATCCAACACTAAATTTTTTATAGATAATTCTGACAAAATATTATTAAGTATCATACCTGATATTGAATCTGTAAATTACGGTAGGGGTGTTGGGTATGA
>Ga0172372_10002433_pt1 | contig 28243 bp, 21 predicted proteins | sample LakKiv5m_2_FD_114544 | JGI IMG/M metagenome (GOLD analysis project Ga0172372, IMG submission 114544) | Freshwater microbial communities from Kabuno Bay, South-Kivu, Congo - kab_092012_9.5m | ecosystem: Environmental > Aquatic > Freshwater > Lake | place: Democratic Republic of the Congo...
CTATTGACTCGCGGGGGGGCGGTTTGTATTTTGCGCGCCGCTTTGGGTTCCAAAGTAGCTCAATGGTAGAGCATCCGGCTGTTAACCGGACGGTTGTTGGTTCGAGTCCAACCTTTGGAGCCATTTTCTTTTTCCTGCCCCTCCGTGTCCCTTTCCTGGCGGGGACGTGCTTGTCCCCCCTATCCCGAAATCCGAAGTCCGAAATCCGAGTTCCGAAAGAAAACCGAAGCCCGAAGCCCGAACGGCGGCGTTTGGAAGGGAGGCCGCTCGGTATGTTTTCCAACGAACGGAAGAAGTCCGCTTCGGCGTTCGGATTTCGGGGATTCGGATTTCGGATTCGGGATCATGCCGCTGGGCCGAAGAACCAGGCATGGACGGCGGCGTGGTGGCGGTGCAGGGCGAACGCGAGGAGGAGCAGCCCGGCGGCGGCGGCGTCGCGCGCGGCGAAGCGGTCGCCGGGGCCGCGGCCGCGCACGAACTCCAGCAGCGCGCCGGTGGGGCAGCCGTATTTGCAGTAGGCCTTCGGCACGAAGGGCGCGGCGAGCAGGCCGGCCACGGCCACGGCCAACGTCGCCGCGCCGGCGGAGCGGATCACGTAGGCGTCGAACGGCTCCAGCCCGGCGAGGTCGAAGTCCAGCGGCAGCAGCACCACGAGCAGGACGAAGGCGAGCAGCGCGCCGGGCAGCCAGCGCAGCGCGCGGTCGAGCGCGGCGGGCACGCGCCACCGCCAGCGTTCCGGCGCGCGGCGCGTGATGACTTCCTGCAACGCGCCGTGCGGGCAGAGCTGCTGGCAGTAGAGCGGGCGGCGCGCGGCCCACGGCACGACGAGCGCCGCCGCCAGCAACAGCACGAGGCCGGGGGCCATGCGCCACGCGACGCCGGACTTCGCCCAGCCCGCCAGCAGGGATTGCGCGAGCAGGTCGCCATTGAGGAAGCCCACATAGCCGATCACCGCCCACTGGAACCACCGCCGCCAGCGCTCGCGGCCGGGCCGCTTGGTGAAAGTGAGCCAGCCGCCGAGCGCGACCGCGAGCGCGAGGCCGAAGTCACGCTGACTGAGGCGGACGGGCGGCGGACGCAGCTCGCCCTGCGCCACGCGGAAGCGATGCACCACGCCCTCGGCCACGGCGAGGCTGGTCATCGTCGCGCCGGACACGCCTTCCACGCCGGCCTGTTTCAAGTCCATCGCGGCGACCTGTTCCCACGTCATGCCGTTCCAGGTTTTCTTGAAGTGCCGGTCGGCCAGCACGTCGCCGACGTGAGTCTTGGTGTCCTCGCTCCAGCGGATCGTGAAGCCCAGCACGCGCAGTTCGGGATCCAGGGCGACGAGCGTGTCCGTGATGCCGCAGTAGCCGATGATTTTCTCCGCGTCCGGCAAAGTGCGGACCACGTAGCCCAGCGCCCGCCCGGCGTCATCCTCGACGAAGAAGCCGCCGCGTTGCGCGACATCCAGCCGGAGCGCGTGGGCGTTGGTGAACCAGCCGCGCACCTCCTCGACGCGCACGGGGCGGTCGCGGTGGGCGCGCAGGCCGGCGTGGTGCGCGCGCACGAGCCAGACCACCGCCAGCAGCAGGCCGAGGCGGTAGAGCTGGAGCAGGGCAAGGCGGGTGTTCACGGATGGTCGGCGGCGGGAGCTTAGGGAAAACCGCGAACGCAGGCACGCGGGAATTCCGGCCGTTGTTGGCGGTGGAACAGAATCACAGCGGACGAGTTCCGCGAGGTTTTGGACTGCGCCAGTCCGCTGGCGATTTCGAGCGGACGGGCGCGGCCCAAAGCGGCAGAGGACTGCCGCAGTCCAAGACGCTGGCGCGGAGGAGGGGCGGGCCTTTCCCTGCGGGGACAGAAGTGTCCCCGTCACGACGTCGTGCGATACGGCTCCCACTCCGGTTCGTTCGCGAAAATCCAGCGGTAGTAGTCCACGCCCTGCAGCTTCGCGGCGGCGGCTTCGTCCACGATGACGGTGCAGCGCGCGTGCATCTGGAGCGCGGTCGCGGAAATCATCGAGGTGATGGGGCCTTCGACGGCCTTGGCAATGATTTCCGCCTTGCCCGCGCCGGTGGCCAGCAGCACGACGCGCCGGGCTTCGAGGATGGTGCCCACGCCCATCGTGATGGCGCGGCGCGGCATCTTGGCCGGGTCGGCGAAGAGCGGCGAGTTCTGCGCGATGGTCACGGGCGAAAGCGCCTTGACCCGCGTGCGCGAATGCAGCGCGGAGAGCGGCTCGTTGAAGCCGATGTGGCCGGTCTGCCCGATGCCAAGGAGCTGGAGGTCAATGCCGCCGCACTGCCGGATGAGGTCCTCGTAGCGGCGGCACTCGGCGTCGAGGTCCGGGGCGTCGCCGTGCGGGAGGTGGGTGTTGCGCAGGTCCACGTCCACATGACGGAAGAGGTGCTCCTGCATGTAGTGACGGTAGGAGTGCGGGTCGCTGGCGGGCAGGCCGACGTATTCGTCGAGGTTGAAGGTGCGCGTGCCGGCGAAGCTCAGGCCGTCCGCGCGGTGCATCCGCGCGAGGCGGTCATAGACACTCTCCATCGTGCGGCCGGTGGCGAGGCCGAGCACGAGGCGCGGGTTGGCGCGGAGGTCGTGGGCGATGAGCCGCGCGAGCAGCTCGGCGGCGGCTTCAGGAGTGGATTGAATGATGACTTCCACGGCGGGAGCTTGGCGCAAGGCGGGCGTTTCGCTCCACAAGAAAAGCGTCTGCGGACGAAGGCATTTCAGTTTCTTGCGCGCGCTGAAAGTGACGCGGCCGTTCTCCCTCACCCCGCCCTACCCCTAAACCCGGAAACGGAACGGGCAGGAAAATTATGGGCAGGAAGATTTCTGCCTCCATTTTCCTGCCCAAAATCTTCCTGCCCAAATGCCGGTTCATGGGTAGCCGCCACGGCCCGCAAGCCGCGCATTGGAACCATGAACCAAGGACAGAAGCCCAAAGACTTGGGAAAGACAAAGATGGGAAACGCTCAATCTTTGTCTTCCCCAAATCTTTGGGTTCTATCTTCGGGATTTATGGGAAGGGCCGGGGTGAGAGAGAAAAGTTGCGGAAGCTCACCAGCCACGAATCGTCCGCCCCCTCATGTGTCTGCCAACGGGCGGATTTTGTCACGCTGCCAGCGATTCGGCCCCCACGCCGGCCATCATGCGCAGCAGGACGGTCTGCGAGAAGTTGTCCCGCTCCAGCTCGCCCACGAGGCGGCCCTCGCGCACGACGAGGATGCGGCGGCAGAGGTTGATGAGTTCCGGCAGCTCCGAGGAGATGACCAGCAGGCCCATCTTCGCGCGGGCCAGCTCGTCGAGGATTTTGTGGATTTCCGCCTTCGCGCCCACGTCCACGCCGCGCGTCGGCTCGTCCACGATGAGCGCGGCGCAGTCGCGCGCGAGCCATTTGGCCAGGGCGACCTTCTGCTGGTTGCCGCCGCTGAGGGTGGCGACGGGCGATTCGATGCTGCCCATGCGGGTCTGGAGGCGGGTGAGGAAGTTGTGCGTGATGGCGCGCTCGTCGCCGCGCTTGATGAAGTCGCCCAGCCAGGCCATGCGCTCCAGCGCGGCGAGCGAGGCGTTTTCGCGGCAGTTCATGGTGAGGACCAGGCCCTGGCGCTTGCGGTCCTCGGGCAGCATCCCCAGGCCGGCGGCCATCGCGCGCGGCACGGAACGCAGCTTGACCGGCCGGCCGCGCACGAAGACGCCGCCCGTCGCCCGCGGGTCGAGGCCGAAGATGGCCTGGGCGATCTCCGTGCGGCCCGCGCCGACCAGCCCGGCCAGCCCGACGACTTCGCCGCTGCGGACGGAGAAGTTGATGTCCCGAAACTTGCCGGGGGAGGAAAGCTTCTCCACGCGGAGCACCTCCTCGCCCAGGGCCAGCGCGACGTGGTCGGGCGTCTTGAACTCCACATCCCGGCCGACCATCTGATGCACGACGCGCTCGTGGTTGGTGTTGACGATGCGCTCGGTGGCGACGTGCCGGCCGTCGCGCAGGACGGTGACGGTGTCGCACAGCTTGAAAATCTCCTCCATGCGGTGCGACACGTAGATGACCGTGATGCCGCGCTGCTTGAGATGCGCAAGGAGGTGGAACAAATGCTCCGTCTCGGCCACCGACAGCGAGCTGGTCGGCTCGTCCATGACGATGATGCGCGCGCCGGTGCCGACCGCGCCGGCGATCTGCACCACCTGCTCCTGCGCGGTGCTGAGGCGGCTGATGGGCAGGGTCACGTCGAGGTCGCACTCGATCTCCTTGAGCATCGCGCGGGCCTGCTCGCGCATCCGGGCGCGGCTGAGGACGCCGAACCGCCGGGGCAGTTCGCCGAGGCAGAGGTTCTCCGCGACGGTCAGGTTCGGGCAGAAGGCCAGCTCCTGATGCACCATCGCGATGCCCAGCTCCCGCGCGCGGAGCGGGTCGGTGGGCTGGATGACCTCGCCATCGAGCCGCAGCTCCCCGCCGTCGGCCGGATGGACGCCCGCGAGGATTTTGCCGAGCGTGCTCTTGCCCGCGCCGTTTTCGCCCATGAGCGCGTGGCATTCGCCGCGCTCGACGGTGAAGCTCACGTCGTCCAGCGCCAGCACGCCGGGGAAGCGTTTGCTGATGTGGCTGAAGGTGAGATACGGCATGGCAGCGCGGCGGATAGTGCCGCCCGGCCGCCGGGCAGGCAAAGCAATATCACGCTGCGGGAGCGCAGAATTCCGTGCGAGCCTGGCCGGATCAGCTCCCCGCCGCGCTGACGGAAAGCACGTCGCCATCCTCGCACTCGGCGACGACCTCGAACGGGCGGCAGCACACTTCGCAGTCCGTGACGAAACGCTGGGAGGGGACGTTCGTGTCCAGCACCAGCTCCATCCCCTGCCCGCAGAAGGGGCAGTCCACGGTGGCGGTGTCTTGCATGGGGGGAACGTGGCGCAGGCCGGGCGGCGGCGCAAGCGGCCGGGGTCACTGCTTCGGCAGGTATTCCGGCAGTGGCTTGAGCACGCCGTGTTTCACCAAGGCGATCAGCAGCAGCGTGTAGGCGAGGGAGATGCCGAGGTCGCCGAGCAGTTGGCGGCGTGTGTAGGGCTTGGGCTGGTCGGACAACGCGTGCTGCGCGCCCTTCTGCATGAGCACGAGGCCGAGGACGTTGGTGAGCCAGTAGCCGAGCACGAAGCTCGCGCCAAACGCCGCCGGCCAGAACCAGCTCACCAGCCACGCGAAGGCCAGCGCGAGCGGGACGTTCACGAGGAGGTCGTTCCACCACGACAGCGGCGAGAGCAGGAAGCCGATGAAGGCGAGCGTGCCGCCGGAGAGTTTGCGTTTGAGGCTCAAAATGGGAATCGGGATTAAGATTAGGATTAAGAGTAGGAGTAGGAGTAGGGCGGCGCAGGCGTTCCCGTCTTAATCTTACTCCTGCTCTTAATCCTAATCTCCCTTTCGCTCACTCCACCACGCGCATCTGCACGGCATCCACGACCTGCGCGCCGCTGGACATGGCGCTGATGATGACGACGGTGTGGCCGCGATGGATGGTGCCGGCGGCCTTCATCTGGGCGAGCGCGACATCAATGTTCTTTTCCGGGTTGCCGTGGTCGAAGGCGAACACCACGGGGGTGAGGCCCCAGTTCAGCGCGAGCGAATCGGCCAGCGGCCACGTCTCGCACACGGCGTAAACCGGCGACCAGCGCGGGCGCAGCCAGGAAGTCCAGCGGGCCATGCTGCCGCGCCGGGTGAAGACGATGATGGCCTCGGCGCGGAGCTGGTCGGCCATGACGACGGCGCTCTTGACGAGCTTCTGGCGCGGGCTGGTCAGCTCGGCGCGCTCGTGGTAGCCGGCGTTGCCGCTGCGCTCGATGCGGCGGGCGATGCGGTCGAAGACCTCGATGCACTTCACCGGGTATTTGCCCACGGTCGTCTCGCCGGAGAGCATGATGGCGTCGGCCTGCTCGAAGACGGCGTTGGCCACGTCGGTGATCTCGGCGCGCGTGGGCATGGGATTCTCGATCATGCTCTCGAGCATGTGCGTGGCGACGATGACGGGCTTGCCGACGCGGAGGCAGGTCTTGACGATCTTGCGCTGGATGATGGGCAGCTCCTCGTAGGGCACCTCGATGCCGAGGTCGCCGCGCGCGACCATCACGGCGTCGGCCTCGGCGATGATCTCGTCAATGTTCCTCACGGCGGACTGGTCCTCGACCTTGGCGACGATCTGCGGGCGGGGCTTCGCGCCTTCAGTGAGCGCGCGGAGCTGCATGATGTCCTTGGCCTCGCGCACGAAGGAGAGGGCGATGTAATCCACGCCGACCTCGAGGCCGAGCTTCACGTCGGCGATGTCCTTGGCGGTGAGGGCGGGGAGGCTGACCTTGACGCCGGGGAGGTTGATGTGGCGGCGGCTGCCCAGCGTGCCGGGCGTGAGCACCTCGCACTCGACCTTGTTGGCGCGCTTGGCGAGCACCTTCATCTGGATCTCCCCGTTGTCGAGCAGCACCACGTCGCCGACGCTGATGTCGTTGACGAAGTTCTCGTAGTTCACGTCCACGGAGTGCTCCTCCTCGCTCTTCTCGCCGCGCACGGTGAGGGTGAACTTCTGGCCGGGCGTGAGGTCGAGCGGCACTTTCAGATCGCCGGTGCGGATGGCCGGCCCCTGGGTGTCCATGAGGATGCCGAGGGAGCGCGTGCGGGCCTCGGCGGCGGCGCGGAGGTGCTTCACGGTGGCGCGCACCCAGTCGTGCGGGGCGTGCGACATGTTGAGCCGGGCGATGTTCATGCCGGCGTCCATGAGCTGCCCGAGGATTTCGGGTGAACTCGTGGCGGGACCGAGCGTGGCAATGATTTTGGTGCGGCGCATAGGGTGGTGCGGTGTATCGGGGAAACCCGCGGCGGGCGACGGCCCGCGCAACCGGGGCGACGATAGTGGCGGGCGGCTGGATTGGAAGCGCCAAGTGCGGACGACGGCGCGGTGGGGCGCTCTTACTTTCTTGCAGGCTGCCGAAAGCCTGGTTGAGGCGCGGCCGGCAACTGGCAGCCCCCTTCCCCCTCACCCCGGCCCTCTCCCCCGGGGAGAGGGAGGAACGCATTCCGCTTTCGGCCGACAGGAATGCCACAGCACTTCGAGCGCGGGCTGACTTTTCCCCCTCTCCCCGAGGGAGAGGGCCGGGGTGAGGGGGAACGGCGGCAACTCCTTCGCAGCCCCGGTCCGAATCGCGCTGAAACAACCGGCAAGAAACTGAGCTGCGCCCCACCGGGTGCGCCGTTCAGGGCGTGGTCGTCTTGGGCACTTCGAAGAAGTCCTTCGACTCCTGCTTCTCCGTGGCCGGCGCGGCGGGCGGGGGGAACAGCGGCTCGACCTGGGGAACCGGGCCGCGCTTGTGCTCCTTGAGCAGCTTGCGCATGGCCTCGATCTCCTCGTCCTCGATCTTTTTGACATGCTTGCGCTCCTCCTCGGTCATCGTGCGCTCGACGCCGCGCATGCCGGCGGAGCGCTGCCGCTCGGCCTGCGCGGTGAGCGAGGCGAGTTCGGGCGTCTTCAACACGGTCGGGCGGATGAGCACCATCAGCTCGCGGCGGGTGGGGTTCTCGCTGGTGGTGCTGAACAGCGCGCCCAGGCCGGGAATGTCCTTGAGCACGGGCACGCCGGACTTGCTCTTGGTCTTGGCGGTGCGGATGAGGCCGCCGAGGATGATCGTCTCGCTGTCCTTCACCGCGACCTTGGCCTGCGCGGTGTGCCGCACGGTGCGCGGCACGCGGAGGTTCGCGTCAATGGCCACGGTGCCGTTCTCGCCCTCGATGGTCTGGTTGATGTCGAGCACCACGAGGCCGTCCGACGTGATGAGCGGGAGCACCTGGAGCGTGATGCCGATCTGGAGCTGCTGGATCTGCTGCTGCGTGCCGAAGCCGACGCCGGAGATGCTGCCGGTCACGTAGGGCGTGGTGCCGCCGGAGAAGATGCTGGCGGCCTCCGCGTGCGAGGTCTGGATGCGCGGGCGGGAAAGCACCTCGGTCCGGGAGTCGCTCTCGAGCAGCGTGACCGCCGCCGCCCAGTTCGCGCCGATCTGCGCGAGGTAGCCGAAGCCGCCGGTGGCCGCGCCCACGCCCAGCACGGTCGTGTTGGTCGAGAAGTTGATGATCGAGTTGATGCCGCCCCGGCCGGAGAACTGCGCGCCGGGATTCGCGGTGCGCTGGCCCACGCCGAAGCTGGCGTCGAACTGGTGGTTCGCGTCCGTCTCGAAGATGAGCGCCTCGATGAGCACCTGCTGCTGCGGGATGTCAATGTCCTTGAGCAGCTTCTCCAGCATCTCCAGTTCCTTCTTGTTCGCCAGCACGAGCAGCGAGTTGTTGCGCTCGTAGGGGATGATCTTGGCCTCGCCCAGCAACGGCGCGCTGCCGGCCCGGCCGCCGGTGATGTTGCTGACGATCTGGTTGAGCCGGCTTTGAAAGGCGCTCTGCGCGGTGCCGGGCTGGGCCATGCCGGGCGCGGCGGGGTTGAGCGTGTTCACGCCCGGCTGCTGGCCCATCGCGCCGGGTGTGCCGATGGCCGCCGTGCCGGTCGCGCCGAAGGGCGAGGTGCCGCGTCCGCGCGTGGAGGTGGTGCCCGTGCGGCTGCCCGTGGTGCTCGTGCCGCCCGCCGGCCCCGATGCGGTGAGGCTGCCCAGCACCTGCGCGACGTCGGCGACCAGCGCGTAGTTGACGGGGATGACCTTGAACTCCTCCTCGCTGGGCACGGCCACGTCAATCTTCTCGAGCACCTCCAGCATGCGCTTGATGTTGATGGCGTTGTCGCGCAGCACTAGCGCGCCGGTGGCGTCAATGGGCAGGATGCCGTTGGGCAGCTTGCCGAAGGGCGCGAGCGCGGCCTGCACCTCGCTGGGCTTGGCGTTGGTGACCTGCACGATCTTGGTGATGAACTGGCTCGCCTCGGGCAGCTCGCCGGTGCGGTTCGTGTTGAAGGCCGCGCCCTCCTGCACGGCGGCGGCCATCGGCACCACGGTCAGGAACTTGGTGCCGGTGGGGATGACGGCGATCTGGTTGAGCGAGAGGCTGCTGTCAATGGCCTGCAAAAACTCGTTGGTCGTGAGCGGGGTTACGGTGTTCAGCGTGATCTTGATAGTGTCGAAGTTGACCGCCGGCGAGCGCAGCACCGTGCGGCCGGTCAGGTGGGAGTATAATTCCATGACCTGCTCCAGGGGCGTGGCCTGTAGCCGGGTCATGGTCGGGTCCAGCGGAACCTCGCCGGCAGGATTGAGCACGGCGTTGGTCGCGGCGCGGGCGGCGAGCAGGCCGGCGACGTTGCCGGGCGCGGCACCGGGCGTCGCACCACCGGGGAGCGCGATGACGTTGGCGGTCGGCGGTGGAACGGGCGTGGTGCCAGCAGGCAGCGGCAGCGGGGCCAACGCCTCGGGCGCGGCGGTGCTGGGCGGACGCGTCGGCGCGCCGGTGGTGGTGTTGGTCACCGTGCTCACCGTCGAGGGCGGCACCGGATTGATGAGCTTGGGCGTCAGCTTGATGGGTGCCGGTTTGCCGGGGGGCGGCACGCCGGGCGGCGGCGGCACCGGCTGCGCGAACAGCACGGTGGCGACGGCGGTGAGGAGCAGGCCCGTCAGTTTGGTTTTCATGGGCGTTTGGGAGTTGCGGGGGACGACGGCTTCGCGCCGGGCGCGGCCTTCTGGTAACTGGCCACCATGGTCAGCTCGCCCATCAGTTTCATCTGCGTGGGGTCGGGTTTCACGGTGAGGTCGCGGATGCGGATGGTGGAATTGTTCTCGCCCAGGGAGACCATGAACTTGAGCAGCTCGGCGTCGCCGGTGTTCTGGAAGCTGATGCGCAGCGACTGCTCCTCGAAGTAGCTGTTGGTGCTCACGCCGAAGCCGGTGCCGGGATTGTAGGACATGACGTTCACGCCGGCGGCGCGGGCCTTCGGCTCGACCACGCGCATGAGCGCCAGCGCCATCTCGGCGGAGGCGAGCTGCGCGCCGCCGGTGCCCTTGAGCGTCTCCTCTTTCTTTTGCAGCGCGGGCAGGCCGTCCACTTCCCGCTGGAAATCGGCGAGCGTCGTGCGCGCCTTCGTGATGTCGAACTGCACTCGGCTCCAGTCCGCAAACTGCGGCCAGACGAACATCGCGTTGAGCACGACGAAGAGCACGAGCAGCGCGGCCACGACGATGCGCCGCTCCAGCGCGCCCAGGTTCAACTTGTCGAACAGCGATTTCATGGCCGCTGGAACCCCGTAAAGCGAAGGCGGGAACCCAAAGATTTGGGCAAGACAAGGATGGGGGAGCAAAATCCAGAACTGCCCGACGAGACGATCATGTGGTCTGCTTCGACAGGCTCTTCCCCTTCACCCCGGCCCTCTCCCTCCGGGAGAGGGGGAAAGTCAGCCAACTCTCGAACTGCTGTGGCGTTTCTGTCCGTCGAACGCGGACTGCGTTTCTCCCTCTCCCGGAGGGAGAGGGCCGGGGTGAGGGGGAAGGGCGCGGAAAATTCTCCAGCGCGAATGACCAGCCAGCAATTGAGCAGCGCCTGGTTGCTCACCTGTCCCCGTTCAGTTGACCTCCCGTCGGAGGGTTCTGCACCCGCCTCGGGGGATTCCAATCCTTGTCTTTCCCAAATCTTTGGGCACTCCCTCGTGTCTGTGTGGGCGGGCTTCATCAGAGTTCGGGGCCGCGCAGTTCGCAGCTCAGGGTCCAGTTGAACTGGTTCGCCGACGCGCCGCTGCCCTGCGAACTGGGCGCGCTGACGGACTTGAACAGCGGCACGCCGTTGACCGAGACGGTCTGGAGCGCCGCGCTGAAATCGGTGAGCTTGCTGATCTGCTCCGCCGGCACCACGCCGCGCAATGCGACCTTCTGCCCGCGCTGGAACGCGAAGTCCGTGAGGTGCATCCCGTCGGGCAGCTTGGCGGCGACGGCCTTGAGGCTCTCGATGGCGGCGTATTTGAGCGCGATCTGCTCCTGCAAAACCTGGATGCGCGCCTTGGTCACGAGTGCGTTGGTGTAGGAGCCGGACAAGTCGCTGACCTGCTTCTCCAGGCCGCGCTTCTCTGTCTCCGCGCGCCACAGCAACGCGAAAAACGCCGCGACGCCGAGCAGATAGACCGCCACGAGCGCACCGAGGCCGCGCATCCACACGCTGTCCACGAACTGCTGCCGGTAGCGCGTGGTGAACTCGGCGGGCAGCAGGTTCGCCAGGCTTTCGCCGCGCGCGGCGCGCTGGGCGGAAAGCGTGGCGAGGGTCGCCGCGTCGCACGGCGTCGTCACGTCCACCGGGCCGTCGGACAACTCGCGCAGCACGCGCAGCCAGATTTCCTGGTCCTCCGGCGCGGACACGAGGCGGAAGCGCGGCGGGCCGGTGAGCCAGCCCTCGAGTTCGCCGGCCCACGCGGACTTCGTCAGCACCTCGCCGAGTTCGCGCTGCCAGTGCTCCGGCGCGGTGAGCTTCACCAGCGTGATGCTGCGCAGCTCGCCGCCATACCACCACGCGACGAGGCAGGAATTCGCGTCCGCGCCGCTGCCGGGATAGACCCACGCGCCTTCGCCCTCGATTTTCGTCGCGAGGACTTGATGCAACAGCGGCACCTCCAGCCGGTCGGCGAGGAAGCCGCGGCCCTCCAGCGTGCCGAGAAATTTCTCCACCTCGTGCCGCGCGGCGATGAGCACGATGACCGTCTGCATTTCGCTCGGCACGGTGGTGCGCGTCGGCACCGGCTCGACGGTCCAGACGATTTGCGCGACGGGCAGCGGGGAAATCTTCTCCAGCGCCAGTTCGACCATGGCGAGCAGTTCCGCGCGGTCGGCCTTCGGGAACTGCGCGACGCGCAGGAACACGCTGCCCGCCGGGAGCCACGCGAGGTTGAGCCGGGGGCTGAAGAGCGCGCGCCAGTCCTTCGCGACGTGCGCGGCGGGCAGCGCGTCGCCGGGCAGGCCGGAAAACTCCTCGTCCAGCTCCGCCGCGCCGTCGCCCGCGATGTCGAAATGCCACAGCCGCCGCCGGTCGGCGGACAGGTCGAGCACGTTGCAGGCGTTGGGGGGCGAGGGCTTCACGTGGTGCGTGGTGCGTGGTGCGTGAAGGGAGTGGCGTGTTTCGTGTTTCGTGTTTCGTGTTGGCGGCGGGAGTTCGAGCGCGCCCGGACGTGCTCGACTCGCACGCCTTCTCCCTTCCGCGGAGGAGGGGAGAAGGTGGCCGCAGGCCGGATGAGGGGTGCGGCCACTTGCGCCGATATGCGGAACCCCTCGCCCCGGCCCGCTCCCCTCGTCCGATGAAGGCAGAGGGAGCCGGAACGCGCCCGCGTTTGCTCACGCAACACGCAACACGCAACACGCGGCAACTCCGCGCGCGGCCCGTTCAATGTCATTCCCAGTTTCATCGCCTCAAGTCTTCGTGAGGAACATCGTCCCCGTGTCGTCCATCAGCGCCTTGAGGTGCTCCTCCGTCTGCGTCACGCGCAGGACTTCCTCGATGGTGGTGATGCCGGTCTGCACTTTCTTCCAGCCATCCATGCGCAGCGTCCTCATGCCGTCCGCCTGCGCGCGCTGGGCGATGGTGGAGGCGGGCGCGCGGTTCATGATGAGCGGCCGCAACGCCTCGTTGACGAGCAGCAGCTCGTGGATGCCCTGCCGGCCCTGATAACCCTGCATCCGGCACTCCTCGCAGCCGGTGCCGCGCATGAACTTCGTCGTCGCGACCTCGTCCGCCGGGAAGCCGATGCGCATGAGGTAGTCGCGCTCGACCGGCTGCTCGGTCTTGCAGGCCGGGCAGATGGTGCGCACGAGGCGTTGCGCCATGATGGCCTCGACCGACGACGCCACAAGGAACGGCTCGATGCCCATGTCAATCAGGCGCGTGAAGGCGCTGGGCGCGTCGTTTGTGTGCAGCGTGCTGAAGACGAGATGGCCCGTGAGCGCGGCGCGAATGGCGATCTCCGCCGTCTCCTGGTCGCGGATTTCGCCGACCATCACGACGTTCGGATCCTGCCGGAGGATGTGGCGCAAACCCATTGCAAAGGTCAGCCCGATGTCCGAGCGCACGGCAATCTGGTTGATGCCCTTCAGCTCGTATTCCACCGGCTCCTCGATGGTGATGATGCGCTTGTGGACGGAGTTGATGGAGCTGAGGAAGGCGTAGAGCGTCGTGGACTTGCCCGAGCCGGTCGGCCCGGTGACGAGCATAATGCCGTGCGGCTTGTAGATGATGTCGCGGATGGCCGACTCCTCGGTGGGGGTGAACCCAAGCTTGTCGAGGCTGAGGAAGATCTTCCCGCGCAGCAGGAGGCGCAGCGAGACGCTCTCGCCATAAACCGTCGGCACGGTCGAGACGCGGATGTCAATCTCCTCGCCCTTGATGCGGACATTGATGCGGCCGTCCTGCGGGAGGCGCTTCTCGGAAATGTTCATGCCGGACATCACCTTGATGCGCGAGATGATGGCGGCCTGAAAGCGCTTGAGCTGCGGCGGCAGCGGGATCTGGTGCAGGATGCCGTCAATGCGGTTGCGGATGCGCAGCTCGTCCTCCGCCGGCTCGAAGTGGATGTCCGTGGCGCGCGCCTTGAAGGCCTCCCAGACGATCTGGTTGACGAACTTGATGACGCTCGCCTCCTGGTCGCCCTCGGTGATTTCCTTGTCGCTGGCGATTTCCAGTTCGAGCGGCTCGTTCTCGGACATCTCGTCGAGCGTCTCCGCGCCGACGCCGTAGTATTTCTTCAGCCCCTTCTCGATCTCCGCGCGCGGCGCGAGCGCGAACTGCACCGGGCACCGGGCGTCGAACTGCACCGCGTTGAGCAGCGCGGAGTCGAAGGGATTGCTCACCGCCACCTGCAGCACGCCGTCGGTGAACGCCGTGGGCATGACGAGGTGCTGGAAGGCGACCTTGGTCGAGATGCGGGCGCGGGCCTCGACCGGGATGTCGAGCGTCTTGAGGTTGAGGCACGGCCAGCCGAGCGCCGCCGCGAGCTTCTCCAAAAAGGTCTCCTCGCCCAGCCCGGCCTCGCGCGCCATGAACGCGATGAGCGGCTCCTGCGAGCCACCGTCGGTCGCGACGCGCCAGAGCTTGGACCACTCGTCAAACTGCTCCGGCGTCGCCAGCGCGGCGCGGGCGAAGACGTTCTTGATGGAGACAAAGGCCATTCAGCAACAAAGACTTGAACGGCGACGGTAGGGAAAAGTTGCGGCCGGGGCAAAGGATTTGGCGGACGCCCCGCATGGCTGGCGGGGCGGTGGTTGCGGCACGGAAGGCGGAGGGCGGAAGCTGGGGTTGGGGTGACCGACGGGATTCGAACCCGCAACAGCCAGAATCACAATCTGGGACTCTACCATTGAGCTACGGCCACCGCTCGCGGACGGGGAAACTAGGGACAGCCCAAGCGCGGGTCAAGCGCGCGGTGCCGGGCGGATGCAGCCGTGGATGAAATCAGGTTGCCACCCCTCACCGGGGCGCGCATGGTGCGTCAACCTAAGCCCCATGAACCCGCTGGCTGCCGCCTGTCTCGCCGTCGCGTTTGCGTTCGGCGGAATTGCGCACGCGCAGGCGGAGCCACCGGGCCAGCCTTCGCCCGGCCCCTTCCAGTCCGCCGCCGATTATCTCCGCTCCTGCAACGGCCACGCGCTGCTCGTGTATCGCGATGGGCAGCTCGTCTTTGAGGAATACCTGAACGGCCACCGCCGCGCTGACCCGCACCGGCTCGCCAGCGGCACGAAGAGCTTCATCGGCGTGCTCGCGGTCATGGCGGCAGAGGACGGCCTGCTCAGGCTCGATGAGAAAGTCGCGGACACGCTGACGGAGTGGCGGGCCGATGCGCGCAAGTCCCAGATCACCATCCGGCAGTTGCTCACGCTCACGAGCGGCATCGCGGGCGGCGAAGTCGGTGAGGTGCCCGGCTACCAGGAGGCGGTGCGGCTGGCGGAGGCGAAGTTCCCGCCCGGCGAGAAGTTTCAGTATGGCCCCGTGCCGTTCCAGTGTTTCGGCGAAGTGCTCCGCCGCAAGCTCGCGCCGCGCGGCGAGTCGGTTGAAGGTTATCTCAAGCGGCGGCTGCTCGACCCCATCGGCCTGAAGCCGTCGTTTTGGCGCAAGGACGCCAACGGCAATCCGAACCTTCCCTCCGGCGCGCTGCTCACCGCGCGCGAGTGGGCGAAGTTCGGTTTGTTCGTGCTGAACCAGGGCACCTGGGACGGCCAGCAACTCGTCTCGGAAAAACTGCTGGCCGAATGCTTCCGAGGCACGAAGGCGCATCCCACCTACGGCCTCACGTTCTGGCTCAACGCCTCCGACGAGCGCCCGCGCGACCTCGTCATGGCCGCCGGCGCGGGCAAGCAGAAGCTCTACCTCGTCCCGTCGCTCAAGCTGCTCATCGTCCAGTTCGCCGAGGCCCCGCGCCGCTTTCAGGAGCGCGAGTTCATGCGGCTGCTGCTCGAAGGGTTGGCGAAAGTCCCGGATGCCGCGCCTGAAACGAAGCCCACACCCACGGCTGCGAAATGAATCCCCGCGCCCGCGCCCGGCCGCGATGTCGCCCTTCACCGGCGGCGGCAAATCCTCGCCGATGGGCTACGCGCGGTTCCCCGAGGAAATCAACGTCCCGCCCCGCGCGTGGGTCGAGCGCAGCGCCAGCTCGAACCTCCTGATTCACCGGACCGAGCTGCCGCGCTGGAATCGCCCGACTTGCTTGCCGGACGTGAGCGGCTTTTCCCGCAAGGTGCGCGCATCAGGTTACTGAGAAAAATGCGGCTGCCTAAAGGCTTGAATAGCACCGCGCGAGGCGCTGCCAGCCCAGCGCCTTCGCGTTGACGATCAACCGCAGGGATCGGGTTTAGCCGCTCCGTAGTTCGCCGCAACATGAACTTGAGGACAAGCCACCCGCCGGTTGGAAATTTCGGTGTCGCCCCAAAAGCCGCAGACGCCACACTTGGCGGCGACATGACGACCGTCGCTGCTGCCGCCACCGCGCCGCGTTCGCTCCTCGACCTCACGTTTGCGGAGCTGGAACGGGAGTTCGTCGTGGACGGGTTGTCGCCGCTGCACGCGCGGGCGCTGTGGCGGGCGTTGCACCACGAGTTGAAGCAGGATCTATCCGATGCGACGGATTTCCTGCCGCCGTTGCGCCGCTGGGTGGCGGCGCACCTTGGCGAGGGACGGCGGTTCTTCAACGAGGCCCCGGTCGAGACGGCCGACACCGCCAGCAGCGACGGGTTGACGCGCAAGTTCCTGCTCCGGCTCGCGGACGGGCAGACCATCGAGACGGTGGTGATGGGGTTCAAGGGGCGGCACACGGCCTGCCTGAGCACGCAGGCGGGCTGCGCAATGGGCTGCGTTTTCTGCGCCACGGGGCAGATGGGCTTCGTGCGGCATCTGCGGTCCGGCGAAATCGTGGCGCAGATCCGGCACGCGCAGCTCGCCTTGCGCGCCGCCGGTGGCGACGGGCTGCGCAACCTAGTGCTCATGGGGATGGGCGAGCCGCTGCACAACTACGACGCGGTGATGGCGGCGCTGGAAACCATCGCCGACCGGCGCGGCCTGAACCTCGGCCCGAGCCGCATCACGATCAGCACGGTGGGCGTGGTGCCGGGCATCCTGCGGCTGGCGGCGGAGCGGCGTCCGTATCACCTCGCCGTGAGCCTGCATGGCGCGACGGAGGCGGAGCGCTCGGCGCTGGTGCCGGCGAGTCAGCGCTGGCCCCTGGCGGAGCTGATGGCGGCGTGCCGCACTTACTTCGCGCAGACCGAACGGCGCATCTTCTTCGAGTGGACGTTGATTGCGGGAGCGAACGATTCCCCGGCCCAGGCCGCGCGGCTCGCCACATTGCTCGCCGGGTTGGACGCCCATGTGAACTTGATTCCGCTCAATCCCACCGGCGGCTTCGCCGGCACCGCGACGCCCACCGCAGCGGCGAAGGAGTTTCAGAAGACGCTGCAAACAGCCGGCATCCCCAGCACCATCCGCCAGCGCCGGGGGATTGATGTGGCGGCCGGGTGCGGCCAACTGCGGGCGGAGCGATCCCGCGCGTAGCGCGTTGGACCTTCGGTCAGCGGGCTAAGCGGCCTGCGTTGCCCGGCTCGCGCTCGACCCACCAGCCGGGGCTTCAGCGGGTTTCTTCCGTGCCATGCGGGGAGGCTAGCGGGGGGCGACCAGACTTGGGGAGCGGAATTTAGTCCACCGGCGACTCGGCCAGCAGCTTGCGATAGACTTGCCGGGCGTGCTCGTAGTCCGCGCGGGCCTGCGGCTTCTCGGCGGCGGCGTAGGTGCGCTCCTTCTGCTGCCAGCACAGCTCCAGCGATTTCGCGCACCACTCGGCGCTGCGCTTGGAGGCGCGCACGGGCTGGTCGCCCACCATCACCCAGATCGGGTTCGTGTGGCTGCTGGGCAGGATGCGCAGCGCGACCCAACTGCTGCGCTCGATGCGCGTCTCGAAGACGAGGTTGACCTGCGAGCCGTCAGCGGCGATGCGCTTCGTCTCGACGGACTTGCCATTGACGATGAGTTCCACCGGCACCTCGCGCGACTCGCCGATGCGGGCGCGCTCAATGTCCCAGTAGGGCTTTTGTGCGTAAGGGCGGTTCCTCATCGCGGCGTCGGGCTGCTCGTTGAGCCGGGCGGCGACGCGCGCGGTGACTTTCACGGTGCCGGGCGAAGCCAGCTTGAGTTCGCTGCCCTTCTCGCCCAGCACGGCGTTGTTGACCTTGAAGTCAATCAGGTGGCTCTTGCCGTCGCTCACATAGTTGTTCCCCACGCGGATGCCCTCGCACCAGTCCTCGTAGGTCCACTTCGCCGGGAGCTTCACGTAGCTGCGGCCGAGGCCGACCTTCTCGCCGTAGATGCAGGGAAAATCCGTCTCGCCGCTGATGCGCGTGCGGAAGCCGACGTTGAGCGTGTGATACCAGATGTTCAGTTCCCACACATGGGGCGTGTCCACCATGCTGAGGAAGTCCACCGCCGGCACGGGCTTCTTGTCCGGGCCGGGCACGGTGTGGGTCACGTTCATGATGTATTCGTTCGCGCCGATGCCATTGAAGGGCGGCAGTTCGTAGTTGGGCAGGTCGGCGGTCGGGAGGGTGAGGCCCCAGCCGCTGTGCGCCGGGCCGACGAGCGCGCCCTGCGCCTTCGCCCAGCGCAGCGTGTTCAGGCCGAGCGTGGGCCAGTGGTGCTTCGAATCGCCGCCGGGATACATCTGGTCTTTGAGCCGCAGCAGGCACAGGTGCCCGCTGTTGTGCGAGCCGAAGCCGGAGACCTCGATGTCGTAGCGCAGCACGTAGGGATGGAGGGAAACCTTGTCGTCCTTGCCGGAAAAAAACTGCTTCTGGTAATCGAAGCACGGCCCCCACGTCAGGTTCGCGCCGACCTTCAAGTCCTCGCCCAAAATGTGCCGCACCATGTCCGGCGCGTGGACGCCCTCGGTCGGGTTCGTGTAGTGCGCGCAGCCGGCGGCGTGGATGTGGTGGTCGCCGGAGACGTAGCCGAACTTCAGCGGGTCAATCCACCGCTCGACCTTGAAGTCGAGGCGCTTCGTCGCCTTCGTCACCGCGACCTTGCGCGTCTGCTTCACCGACTCCGGGCCGCGGTCGAACTCGATGGTGTAATCGCCCTCGGGCAGGCGAATCTTCTCCCCGTCCATGCGATAGACCTGCGGATGAAATGCGAAGTCCGGCGCGAGCCGCTTGGCCTGCGACGGATACACGCGGCCCTGTGCGTCGCGGATGACGAAGCCGGCCGTGGCGGGCTTGCCGTTCTCGTCCTTCACGCCGAGCGTGATTTCCGGCGCAGGCAGCGCGGTGAAGAGCAAATCCACCTCGTTGCGGAAGCCGATGTCCTGCGTGCCCTGGCCGACGTTGAAGCCGATCTTCGCCTCGCGCTTGCCGGCGTCGCGGCTGTAAAGCTGCACGATGCGATACTCGACCGTGAGGCCGGAGAGCGCGGGCCGCAGCGGCTGGGCGTCGTAGGTGCGCAGGTCGAGCCAGAGGTCCTCGACCTTCAGCGTGGGCGGGGAGCCTTGGCCGCGGCGCAGCTTGTCGGACGGCGTCGTCGCGGCGCGGACGTTGTGGACGGACTGCGCGTTCGGGCTGACGGCGGCGAGCGGCGCGGTGGTGCCGGATTCGTTCGCGACCTTCACGAGGAACTGCCGCCAGCCGTCCTGCATCAGCTCGGGCTTGGCGTCGCCCGCAGCGACCTTCACGCGCATCTCGGGGTTGATGTGGACGCCGAAGAGCGCGTAGCGGTCGAGGACTTCCTGGAGCTTCACGACGGCGGCCTTGTGGTCGGGCGAGGCCATCGCGGCGTTCAGTGCCGCCTTGTCCGCCGCGCTGAACGGCGCGCCCAGATAATCCGTGGCTTCGATGACGCGCCGCACCTGCGCGACGAACGGCTGCCACTCGACCTCGCTGACGATGGGCAGCGCGGCGGCGAGGGAGTTGAGCAACACGGCGGAGAACAACGCGAGGGCAAGCAAGGAAGCACGCATAAGCAGCAAGGGCTAAGGTTGACGCTCGGAGACTAGCAGCCCGGCGCGGCTTGCGAAGCGGAAAGTTGGCCCGGTCAAGGCCGGCCCGGCGGCCCCGGCGGCGGCGAATTCCGCCTCGCCGCCGCGCGTCACGTTCCGCATGACTCCACCGACTTTTGGCCGCCGCCGCTTTCTCCACGCCGCCGGATTGGGACTCGGCGCGGCGTGGGCGATGACCGTCCCGTCGCCGGCTGCGCCCGCGCGGAAGCGTCCGCTGCAAAAGGGCTACATGCTCAACACCTTTCCCGCGCGCGAGCTGCCGGTGCTGGAGAAGTTCAAGATGCTCAAAGCCGCCGGCTTCGAGGGTGTCGAGCCGCCGAGCCACATGGACCAGGACGAAGTGCTCCGCGCGCGGGACGCGACCGGCCTCGCGGTGCCGAGCGTGAGCTGCGGCGCGCACTCGCGGATGCTCGCCAACCCCAGCCCGGACCAGCGCGCGAAGGGCGTCGAGGGCATCCAGCAGGCGTTGCGCGACGCGAAGCGCTACGGCGCGGGGTCCATCCTCGTCGTGCCCGGCGGCGTGACGGAGAGGATCACCTACGAGCAGAACTGGGCGTGGACCTTCGCCGGCATCCGCGCGTGCGTGCCGCTGGCGGAGGAACTCGGCGTGAAACTCGCCATCGAGAATGTCTGGAACAACTTTCACCTCAGCCCGCTGGAGGCCGCGCGCTACGTGGACGAGTTCAAGAGCGCGGCGGTGGGCTGGCACTTCGACATCGGCAACGTGATGTTCCTCGGCTGGCCGGAGCAGTGGATCCGCATCCTCGGCAAACGCATCGCCACGCTGCACATCAAGGAATACAGCCGGAAGAAAATGGAGGCCGAGGGCAAGCGCAAGGGCTTCGAGGTCGAGTATCTCGCCGGTGACAACGACTGGCCCGCCATCATGCGCGCGCTGGACGACATCGGCTTCCGCGGCTGGGGCATCGCCGAGCCGGCGTGGCGGCCGGCGGGCGTCGAGCCGGCCGTGCGGCTGAAGCAGATTTCGGAGAAGCTGGAGGAGATTTTCGCGAAGTGACTGACTTCCCCTCCTGCTCGTAATCCTGATCTTACTCTTAATCTCTTTCCTCCGCCCGGTGGCAGAGCCGAGGGCGAGATTATGATTAGGAGTAAGAGTAGGAGTAAGAGCGAAGGGCAATGGCCGATTCCTCGGCTCGCCTTCGCGCGGGGTTTGTCGCAGACTGAACGGGTTCGCCGCCATGACGCACGCCCAAGCCAAGTCCCGCCACGCGCACCTCGCCGACGAAATCCGCCGGCACGACCACGCCTACTACGTCGAGGCCAAGCCCGCCGTTTCCGACCGCGAATACGACGCCCTCTACGCCGAGTTGCTCGCGCTGGAGAAGGACTTCCCTGACCTCGTCACGCCGGACTCGCCGAGCCAGCGTGTCGGCGGCGCGCCGAGCGAGGGCTTCGCGCGCGTGACGCACGAGCAGCCGATGCTCTCGCTGGAGAAAATCCAGGCGTCCGACTCGCCGACGAAGGACGAGGAGCCGGACCGCGAGCGGCGCAACCGCGCGCAGGACGAGCGCACGCTGGAGGAGTTCCGCGCGTTCGACGCCACCATCCGCAAGCAGCTCGGGCGCGAGCGCCTGAGCTATTTGTTGGAGCCGAAGGTGGACGGCGTGTCCATCAGCGTCCTCTACCGTGACGGCAAGCTGGTGCGCGGCGCGACGCGTGGCGACGGCCGGCAGGGCGACGACATCACGACCAACCTCCGCACCGTCCGCTCGATCCCGCTCCAGCTCGACACGAAGCATCCGCCCGCGCTGCTCGAAGTGCGCGGCGAGGCTTACATGGCGACGAGCGAGTTCAACGCGCTCAACGCGAAGCTCGCCGCCGCCGGCGAACCGCAGTTGCCCAACGCCCGCAACGCGACGAGCGGCACGCTCAAGCAGCTCGACCCGCGCACCGTCGCGCAACGGCCCGTGCGCGCGGTGTTCTACGCCGTCGGCGTTTGCGAGGGCATCGAGTTCCGCACGCACGCGGAGATGTTGAACCAGCTTCGCGCCTTCGGCCTACCGGTGCAGTCGGCGTGGTGGGAGTGCGACGGCGTTGACGAAGTCCTGCGCCATTACCGCGAGCACGTTATCTGCGGCTACGACGAGGACCGCGACCTGCGCACGCGGCTGCCCTACGAGATTGACGGCGTGGTGCTCAAGGTCAACGACCTCGCCGACTGCGAGCGCATCGGCCTCAAGACCCGCGCGCCCGGCTGGGCCATCGTCCACAAGCCCATCCCGTGGATTCAGCCGGCGGAGACGGTGCTGCGCGCCATCACCGTCCAAGTGGGCCGCACCGGCGTGCTCACTCCCGTGGCGGAGCTGGAGCCGGTCTTCGTGCAAGGCTCGACCATCGCGCGCGCCACGCTGCACAACGAGGACGAGATCCGCCGCAAGGACATCCGCATCGGCGACACCGTCGTCATCCGCAAGGCGGGCATGGTGATTCCCGAGGTGTTTGAGGTGGTGAAGACGAAACGGCCCGACGGCGCGGAGGAATTTGATTTGTTCAAGCATGTCGGCGGCAAGTGCCCGGCGTGCGGCGGGCCAATCGTGCGGGGCGAACTGGAAGTTGACGGCCCTCGCCCGGCCGCCGAAAGTGCCGCCGATGACCGTGACGATTGCCAATCGCAAGGTTCGCCTCGAACCGATTCACCCGGCCGACCGGGCGCTCCGGGAGAGCTTGGCGAAGCAGCCCTTGCCTTCCTCGCAGGAAGTGGCGGAGCAGGCGAAAGCCTCGGCGCGGTGGCGGAAGGCGAACCTCAACGGCGGCTCCGGGAATGGGCACGGCCGCGCGGCTGCCTGATTGACGCGGCTGCGTGGCTCGCACTCCAGCCGGTGTCCCACGGCTCGGCCGAGCACGAGGTGAGATTCCGCGCGTCGGATGGCCGGGCGGTCAAACGCACGCATCCCGGCACGTTCGGTTTCCAACCCGTCCACCGCGATGGCCAATGGGTTTCCGTCCCCGCCTCCCCGTTGGCCTACCTGATTCGATTCCAGCTCCAAAACGACCTTTTCGACGACGATGTCCGGCTGGAAGGCGTGATGGAATCTTCCGGTCCGTCCATGGTCATCGGCCAGCCTGCCGACGGCATTTCCTTCGTCATCTCGCAATCTTGGCTCAAGGCGGCCGACCGGCAGCAGCCGCACCCGACGGAGGCCGCCATCGCCGAGTTTTTCACCCAGCGCGGCTTCCACCGGATTCCGGGCGCGTTCTACGGCTGGCTGCGTCCGGCCGACGGCGTGGCCGTGCTGGACGCGCGCCCGGACAACTTCATTGCTACCACCGCCGGCATCTTCCCGATTGACCTGCACCTGCACGCGCCGCTCGCGGCTCCGGTGTCGGCTGCCGCCGTGGAGAAGGAAGTGGTTTGGCGCTGCCCGAACCTGAGCTGCCCCGCGCAGAAGACCCGCCGCCTCGAACACTTCGCCCAGCGCAAGGCGCTCGACCTAGAGGGGCTGGGCGGCATCGTGGCCGAAAAGCTCATCGAGCGCGGGCTTGTCAGCGAGCCACTCGATGTCTTCAACCTCAAGCTGCCCGAACTCGGCGCGCTCAACCTCGGCACCGACGACGAGCCGCGCGTCTTCGGCGAGAAGAATGCGGCGAAGCTGATTGAGGCGGTCACGCGCTCCCGCACCATGCCGCTGTCGCGCTGGCTCTTCGCGCTTGCGATCCCCGAGATTGGCGAGCAGACGGCGCGCGACATCGCCCGATTCCACGCGGACCTCGCGGCGGTGCCGCAATCCACCGTGCTCGGCGACGTGGTGGCCTTGCACCGTCTCCGCGAGGCCGCCGAGGCCGCCAGCCCGCGCGCGAAGGTCAACAAGGACAAGTCCGACTTGGAGAAGCAGAAGCTCGCCGCGCAGCAGGCCGAACTGCTCGCGCAGGCGAATGCGTTGGGCGCGAAACTCATCGCCGCCGGCTTCGCATCCGCCGCGAAGAAGAAGGGCGCGGCGGACATGGACGCCGTGGTGGTCGTCGGCCCGGTGGCGGCGCAGGCGTGCCTGGACTGGTTCGCGGGCGAAGTCGGCCGGCGCGTGCTGGCACGGCTGCACGAGCTGGGCGTCAACCCGCGCGGCGAGCAGGGCGCGACGGCGGACGCGCCGTTCGCGGGCAAGACCTTCGTCATCACCGGCACACTGGCCAGCATGGGCCGCGACGAGGCGGCAGCGAAGATTCGGGCGCTGGGCGGCAACGTCTCCGGCTCCGTCAGCTCGAAGACGCACTACCTCGTCTGCGGCGCGGACGCGGGGAGCAAGCTGACCAAGGCGCAGGAACTCGGTGTGACAGTGCTGGAGGAAGCCGCGTTTCTGGCGCTGCTGAATGGTGATGGCGCGTCGCCGACCGTGCCTGCGCCCGCGCAGCCATCCCTGCTCTGATCATCCGAAGCCGCGAAGCCGAACTGACCTGGAAACCCGTCTTTGAATCCCAACGGGATTCCGGCGCAAAGCCCAAGGTTGCGAGGAACGAGCTACCTTGGGTGCATCGAAGGAAAACTAGCAACCCCAACGGGGTTGTGTCGTGGGAGGGGCGGGCGGGCGCAACCCCGTTGGGGTTGGCGACGCTTCGGGCAAGCCACCCAGGGTAGCTCGTCCCTCGCAACCCTGGGCTGGAGAGCACAATCCCTTTGGGATTGCAGGAGACAGAATGCGCCGGCTCGAATCCTGCGGGCTGGCATTTCCACACCTCGAACTGACGGACAGTCATCGGTCAGGCGGCTGAGGTTGCTTGGCCATCGCGTCCTCCAAGGCAAGCCGCTCGTCGCCCGCTTCCGGCAACGGTTCATACTTCAAGCTCATGTCGCGAAATCGAATCACAAGTTCAATCCCCGAAGCAAACAGCATACGGTGCTCCCAACATCCGTCGGACAAAAGTTCGACTTCGGAGTAACCAAGGTCGCTGTTGTCAAGATGCTCCGATACCCATCCTTCCTCGTTTGCACTCTCCACTGTAATGACTCCCTCGTAGCGAAGCTCAAACCGTCTCCCGGTCTGTCCAGCGGGACTCCACGGGTCGGTGAATCCATGGAGAATCATCACGACCGTCTGGTTTGAGAGCTCGACGCGAAATCGCCGGACTTTGGAATCGTGCAACGATACCTCGTCCAGAAGCGTTCGGAGACCGGGTGTCAGGCGGGAGCGAATCGTCTCAACGTAACGCCAATAGTCGGCGACAACGGCGTCCGTGCTCTCGACGTTTCTCGCCCACCAATCCGGCGTAAAATACTTCATGGCGCTTTGCCGGTTAAGATTCCCTCCGATACGCCTCCGCCAGCAGCGTGACCGGGTGGGCGGTGCGGAGGTTCAGGCCTTCGGCCTTCGCGCCGTTGACGATCTGGAGCAGGCAGCCGGGGTTGCCGGTGGCGATGACTTCCGCCTTCGTCGAGCGGATGTGCTTCATCTTGCGTTCGAGGAGCTGGTTGGCCATTTCGGGCTGCGTGAGGTTGTAGATGCCCGCGCTGCCGCAGCACCAGTTGCTCTCGGGCAGTTCCACGAGCTTCACGCCGGGGATGGCCTTAAGCAACGCGCGCGGCTGGGCGGTGATTTTCTGGCCGTGGCAGAGGTGGCAGGACTCGTGGTAGGTGACAAGGGTTGGAGGTTGAGAGTTGAGAGTTGAGAGTTGAGAGGCCGAAGCGTCGGGCTTCATTCCGCATTCCGCATTCCGCGTTCCGCATTCCGCCGGGGGCTTCGGCGGCTCGATGCCGATTTGGGCGAGCCACTCGTGGATGTCCTTCACCTTGGCGTCCCATTCGTGGGCACGCTTTTCATAGACAAGGTCGCCTTTGAGCAGCGCGGCGTAGTGCTTGAGGTGCGAGCCGCAGCCGCCGGCGTTGGTGATGATGGCGTCGAACTGGTCGGGCGGGAACTGGTCAATGTTCCGGCGCGCGAGGCGCTGGGCCAATTCCCATTCGCCGTTGTGCGCGTGCAGGGAACCGCAGCAGTGCTGCTCGGGCGGGGTGATGACTTCGCAGCCGTTGCGCGCGAGCACCTCGACGGTGTCCACGTTCACGTCGCTGAAGATGAGGTCCTGCGCGCAGCCGGTGAGCATGGCGACGCGGTGGCGGCGTTCGCCGCGCGCGGGCGTGACGGGTGCGATGAGGTCGGCGGAGAGCGCGGGCTGGATGTCCGGCGTCATGGCTTCCAGCTCGCGCAGGCGCTGGGGCAGGAGCTTCATCACGCCGCTGTTGCGCACAAGCCATTGCAGGCCGAGCTGCTGGTAGAGGCGCATGGCGAAGCCGAGCACCTTGAGCCGGTTCAGGTCCATGAACAGCCAGCCGACGCTGAAACCGCGAATGGCGTTGCGCTTCGGGTTGTTCAACACGCCGCTGGCCTCGGCCTCGGCGCGCGCGTGCTCGAACAGCTCGGCGTAGTTCACGCCCGCCGGGCAGGCGGTCATGCACGCGAGGCAGCCGAGGCAGAAATACATTTCCTCCGCGAATGCCTCCGTCGGTGAGAGCCGGCCGTCCGCGATGGCGCGCATGAGCGAGATGCGGCCGCGCGGGGAGTTGCGTTCGAGCCTGGTGGCGTCGTAGGTCGGGCAGGTGGGCAGGCAGAGGCCGCAGTGCATGCACTGCTGCACGACGGAGTAGTCGAGGTCTTTGAGATGCGAGAAGGGCGCGGCCATGCGTTCGTTGCGGGGCGAATTACGACGCACGGCGGCGCGGCGGGCAATCACAAAGGCCGCAGGGTAGCTCGACATTCCGATGTCGAGGCTTTGAGCGAACTGCCCACCGAGTCTCGACATTGGAATGTCGAGCTACGGCCCGCCCAGCTTGGCGCGGTGCTTCCACAAGTCACCCGGCTTGAAGATGCCTGCCGGCGTGATGATGCCGGTGATGAGTTCCGGTGGCGTGACATCGAAGCCGGGATTCCGCGCGCCGCTCGTCGGGTTCGCTACGCGCACGTAAGCGCGCGAGCCATTCCGCATTCCGCATTCCGCATTCCGCATTTGCAGCGTTCCCCACGCCCCGAGCACTTCACTCTCCCCGCGCTCCTCGATGGGAATGTCCCGGCCCGACCGCATCTGCCAGTCAATCGTCGAGCGCGGGATGGCGACGTAGAAGGGGATGCCGTGGCGTTTCGCGAGCACGGCCTTCGTGTAGGTGCCAATCTTGTTCGCCACTTCGCCGGTGCGGCCCAGCGTGCGGTCGCTGCCCACGATGACGAGGTCAATCTCCCCGCGCCACATGAGGAAGCCCGCCGCGTTGTCCGCGATGACCTGGTGCGCCACGCCCTGCTGCGCCAGCTCCCACGCGGTGAGCGTCGCCCCCTGCGAGCGCGGGCGCGTCTCGTCGCAGAAGACGTGGAAGCGACGGCCTGCCGCCTGCGCGGCATACATCGGCGCGGTGGCGGTGCCGATGTCCACGAAGGCCAGCCAGCCGGCGTTGCAATGCGTCAGCACCCGCGCGCCCTCGCGAATCAGCTTCGCGCCGTGCTGGCCGATGGCTTCGCAATGCGCCACATCCTCGTCCGCGAAGTGCTCCGCCGCCGCGAGCGCCAGCGACTGCTGCTCGGCGACGGTCGCGCCGGCGGCCATCTTCGCGCGCACCTCGCGCATCGCGTTCACCGGGTCAACTGCCGTAGGCCGCGCCTCCGCGAGCGTGGTGAAGACTGCGGCGATGTGCGCCTGAAACTTCCCCAAGTCCCTCCCGCGAAACGCCCGCGCGCCCTGCGCCAGGCCGTAGCCCGCCGTCGCGCCGATGGCCCCCGCGCCGCGCACCACCATGTCGCGGATGGCGACGGCGGTCTCGCGGAAGTCGCGCGTGCCGACGACCTTGAACTCATGCGGCAGCAGGCGCTGCTCGATGAGCAGCACCTGGTTCTTCGCCGCGTCGAAGCTGACGGTGCGGTAATGGCGCGTGCGCCCACGGACGGTCACGTTCATGCGCGCGAGTGTGCGGAGCGGGACGAGCTGGGGAAAGTATTTTGGGTTCCCCGCCCAGCTTGCTCCTGCTCCTCCCGCATCCGACCGGAGTGCAGGATCAGGATTAGAACGAGGTTACCAGCCCGGTGCCGCCGGTTCCGGCGAGGCGACGGACTGACGCCGATACAGGTCCGCCACGAAGTGCGGGCGCTGGCGGTTGGCGGGCGGCAGGTGGCGTGGCGGGACGAGGCTCTTGCGCAGCAGCGCCTGCTCGTTCTCGCGGTCGAGGACGATGATGCGCATGATCAGATCCTGGTTCTGCCGCAGCAGCGCGGTCTGGCGCGGCTTAAACTACTCCCGCGCACACCGTTGAAGTTGGAGGCGAAGGCCGGAATCCGCCGGGAGTGGGAAAAAACCTTGCACCCACCATTAGCAGGGTGTTACCAACGACCCAGCCTCAAGCGGCAGTGGTGAGGCGTCTTTATGCGTTGCCCCAAGTGCGGCTGCCTCGACGACAAAGTGATTGATTCCCGGGGTTCACGGGAAGGCTCCACCATCCGCCGCCGCCGCGAGTGCCTCAAGTGCGCCCACCGCTTCACCACCTACGAGGAGATTGAGCACGCCGGCCTCATGGTCGTGAAGCGCGACGGCCGCCGCGAGGAGTTCACCAAGGAAAAACTGCTCGGCAGCCTCAAGGCCGCCTGCGCCAAGCGCCCCGTGCCCGCCGCCGAGATCGAGGCGCTCGCCGAGACCATCACCGACCGCGTCACCGACGAGTTCGACTCCGAGGTGCCGAGCAAGGCGCTGGGTGAGCTGGTGATGAGCCGCCTGCGCGAACTCGACAAGGTCGCCTACGTCCGTTACGCGAGCATCTACCGGCGCTTCGAGGAGGCGGAGGACTTCCTCGACGCGCTCAAACAAGTGGAGGCCAAAAGTGATACAGCTAC